>LSQX01064798.1_pt1 | contig 26862 bp, 26 predicted proteins | sample 654561 | NCBI WGS metagenome assembly LSQX01 (sample SAMN04489861, study PRJNA283612) | anaerobic digester metagenome | isolation source: 4 biogas reactors fed with cattle manure at either 37C or 55C with and... | place: Denmark: Kongens Lyngby | collected 2014
ACCTTTAGTGAGTTTTCACAGTTATAAAAAAGGGGTTCTGATAATTTCTCACCAGAACCCCAATTTATTTAAGCTTCAAAAAGCCGCAACCTAAATTAACTTAATTTTTGCTTCAAAATCTCGTTAACCTGAGCCGGGTTAGCTTTGCCTTTGGCTTCGCGCATTACCTTGCCGACTAATGAGTTAAAGGCTTTGTCTTTGCCGGAGCGGAACTCTTCAACGATGTCGGCATTAGCAGCCATCACTGTCTCCACTAAGCTTTCAATTGCACCGGTGTCGCTGATTTGCTTGAGACCTTTTGCTTCAATGATTTTATCTACATACGCATCGTTTTCACCTGCCCACAGGGCTTGGAATACATCACGTGCCGCTTTGTGAGAAATCGTGCCGTCGCTAATTCGCTCAACTAATTTCGCTAAACCGGCAGGAGTAACTGGAATCTCAGCCATTTCTAAACTGGAGCTGTTGAGGGTAGCGTTAACATCACCCATAATCCAGTTAGCGATGGTTTTAGCATTTTCTGGTTTAGAGAGTGCTAAGACCGCTTCAAAGTAATCCGCCGTTTCACGGTTAACTGTCATTTGCTCAGCATCATAAGCAGACAGACCTAACTCTGACTGGTAGCGTGCGCGGCAAGCTGCCGGTAACTCAGGCATGGACTGGCGAACTTCCTCAATCCACTCTTTGCTGACTATTAAAGGCGGCAAATCAGGGCAAGGGAAGTAGCGATAGTCTTGAGCGTCTTCCTTGCTGCGCATACTACGAGTTTCATCGTTTACATCATCGTAAAGACGAGTTTCTTGAACAATGGTACCGCCGTTTTCTAACTCCTCGATTTGGCGATCAACTTCATATAGAATCGCGCGCTCCAGGAAGCGGAAGGAGTTAACGTTTTTAATCTCAGTCCGTGTACCTAATTCCTTTTGGCCCACAGGACGAATGGAAACGTTAGCATCACAACGGAAGTTACCTTCTTGCATGTTACCGTCACATACGCCAAGCCAAACGACCAAGCTGTGTAAGGCACGCGCATAAGCCACGGCTTCAGCGGCAGAGCGTAATTCAGGCTCAGTAACAATTTCAAGTAAGGGGGTGCCCCCACGATTTAAGTCAATGCCGGTTGCCGGACCGCCATCCTCAAAATGGTAGTTGTCGTGCAAGGACTTACCGGCATCTTCTTCAAGGTGAGCACGGGTTAAATTAATGGTTTTTAATTCATCACCTACCATAAAGCTGACTTGGCCACCGCTGACAATCGGGTGTTCAAGTTGTGAGGTTTGGTAGTTTTTCGGTAAATCAGGGTAGAAATAATGCTTACGTTCGAATTGAGAAAACTCGGCAACGTGGGCATTAATTGCTAAACCAAATTGAATGGCCTTGTGAACCGCCTCACGGTTCATTACCGGTAAAGTACCTGGTAAGGCTAAGTCAGTAGCACATGTGTGTGTGTTTGGTTCTGCACCGACAGCGGTACTGCTGCCGGAAAAGATTTTAGAAGCGGTCGAGAGCTGTGCGTGCGTTTCTAGACCGATAACAATTTCCCATTTCATTTTTATAGTTCCGTCGGTTTGCGTGTGTGCCAGTCTGTGCTTTGTTGGAAACGATCAGCGATCGCTAACAATTGACCTTCATTAAAATAATTGCCGATTAGCTGCAAGCCAATTGGTAAAGGCTTAGCATCGTCACTGAAGCCGCAAGGCAAGGACATGGCAGGTAGACCTGCCAAGTTCACACTTAGCGTGAAAATATCATTGAGCCACTCGGCTTTAAGATCCTTATTATCACCAAGGGTGCGAGCCGTAGTAGGGCTAACCGGGCCAACAATCACATCGCATTGCTCAGCAAAAGCACGCTTAAAGTCTTCAGCGATTAAGCGACGCACACGTTGCGCTTTAACATAGAGGGCATCATAGTAGCCCTCAGTCAGGGCATAAGTACCTATAAAGATACGACGACGAACCTCGTCACCAAAGGCTTCAGCACGGGAATTGGCAATTAGCTGCCCGATATTTTCTACTTTTTTGTCTGTACGATGACCGAAGCGTACACCGTCAAAACGTGACAGGTTGGAAGAAGCTTCAGCCGGTGCCAAAATATAATAGGTCGGAATGCAGTCCGCTGTGTGTGGTAAGCTGATTTCTACAATGGTTGCACCAAGCGCTTCGAGTTGCTTGATAGCTGTTTCAACTGCAGCAGCAACATCAGGGCTTACTTCATCACTACGGTATTCAACAGGGACTCCCACGCGTAAACCAGTTAAAGGCTTCGCGCCAACAGCCTCAAACTCCGCACGTTTAGCATCATATTGCGCTTTAACACGGCCGCTGGTGTTTGGTGCGCCAAAACAATGAGTCGCGCTATTAGAGTCACGCTCATCGAAATGGCTGATTAGGTCTAGACCTGATACTAAGTCATCAGCGTTGCGAGCAATCAAGCCTGCCTGGTCCATGCTTGATGCGTAAGCAATAATGCCCCAACGAGAAACAGAACCGTAAGTTGCTTTAATACCTGTCACGCCACATAGGGCAGAAGGCTGGCGAATAGAGCCGCCGGAGTCGCTAGCAGTGGCAAAAGGCACAATACCGGCAGCCACCGCAATGGCAGAGCCGCCTGATGAGCCGCCCGGGATTTTAGATTTGTCCCATGGGTTTAGCGCTGCGCCAAAGAAGGACGTTTCATTGCTTGAGCCCATGGCAAATTCATCAAGGTTCAGCTTACCGATATTGACAGTACCGGCAACACGTAAATCTTCAACTACAGAAGCATCAAAGGGGCTAATGTAATTCTCCAGCATTTTGCTGGCAGCGGTGGTTTTCCAACCGGTGGTGACATAGTTGTCTTTGTGAGCAAGAGGAATACCGGTGAGGTAATTTGCCTTGCCTGCGGCAATTAGCTCATCGGCAGTACGAGCCTGCTCCAGGCTCAGCTCTTCATTAATATCAATAAAAGCGTTGAGCTCGTTTAAGTCAGCGGCTTTCTTAAGCGCTTCTTGAGCTAATTCAACGGCACTCACCTCTTTGTTAGTGAGTGCTTTATTTAAATCGGCAATAGTAGGAAATGACATGCTTAACTCAGTAAATTATTCAATAACTTTAGGGACTAAGAAAACGCCCTCAGTGCTAGCCGGCGCATTGCTCATCAGTTGATCGCGATGCTCGATCGTGTCTGCTTCGGTGATGACGTCGTCGCGAAGGCGTAACTGCACGTCTTCGAGCATGGCAAGTGGGTGAGTCAGGGGCTCTACGCCCTCGGTATCAATGCTTTTGAGGCTAGCGAAAATAGTCATTAATGAGTTTAGTTCAGCCTCGTATTGGCTTGATTCCTCATCTGAAATCTCAATTGCCGCTAGTTTGGCAATGCGTTTAACATCTTGATTGGATAAAGACATAGATCGTTTTAGAAAGTGTTTGGTGGTCGGGACAAATCATACAGAGTTACATCTTTTGATTTGTAGCCCAATCCCGTCGATTAAGAACTAGAATACGTTATTATATGTTATCTCTGACATTGATGTGGGCTTAGGTGTCACATTGGTGTTCAAGTGCGATTGCTGGCTCAGTCTTGGAGAGGCTGTTTTTATGCTAGTATGTTGCAAATTTTCTGCACGTTTAGAGCCTTGCTAAAGGCTCATTATTTTGTAATCGACAAAGACTCTTAATCATGTTCGGATTCCTCAGAAGTTATTTTTCTACCGATATGGCGATCGACCTCGGGACCGCCAATACGTTAATTTATTTGCGAGGTAAGGGCATCGTTTTAGATGAGCCTTCTGTTGTCGCAATTCGCCACGAAGGCGGGCCTCATGGCCGCAAGATTATTCAGGCAGTAGGTCAGGCGGCCAAGCAAATGCTTGGTCGTGTACCCGGCAACATCGAAGCTATTCGTCCTATGAAAGATGGCGTGATTGCTGATTTTACTGTAACTGAGCAGATGATTAAGCAGTTTATTCGTATGGTTAATCCGCGCACTTTGATTTCACCCAGTCCACGTATTATTGTTTGTGTACCTTGCGGTTCAACTCAGGTTGAGCGTCGAGCGATTCGTGAAGCAGCTTTAGGTGCAGGCGCCAGTCAGGTTTATTTGATTGAAGAACCAATGGCCGCGGCTATTGGCGCAGGCCTCAATGTCTCCGATGCGAGCGGTTCGATGGTGGTTGATATTGGTGGCGGGACCACTGAGGTTGCAGTTATTTCTTTAGGCGGTATGGTTTACAAGGGTTCCGTGCGTGTTGGTGGCGATAAATTTGATGAGTCTATTATCAATTATATTCGTCGCAACAAGGGCATGTTAATTGGTGACCCAACAGCAGAATTAATCAAAAAAGAAATTGGTTCAGCTTTCCCATCGACGGAGATCAAGGAGATCGAGGTCAAGGGTCGTAACATGACTGAGGGTGTACCTCGTAGCTTTACTATTAGCTCTAAAGAAATTTTAGAATCGCTCAGTGATCCTTTAAATCAAATTGTTTCAGCCGTCAAAATCGGCCTTGAGCAAACACCGCCTGAGCTGGGTGCAGACATTACAGAAAAGGGCATTGCCCTAACGGGTGGCGGTGCACTGTTAAAAGACATCGATCGTCTTTTACAAGAGGAAACCGGTATTCCGGTGGTGATTGCAGAGGACCCTCTGGCGTGTGTGGTAAATGGTTGTGGTGAAGCGTTAGACCATTTAGAGCGTCTAGGCCCAGTATTTGTTAACGACTAGTTATTATTCTAAGATTGTTAGCCATCACTTCTTAAGCTTCGAGATTAAAGTTAGGACATTTTGAACTATCGCTGATATCGGAGCTCTGTAACCGCTTCTAATTTTTGCGATTTCCTTAATGTCGACTAAAAAGTCACCATCCCTTTTTAGACAAGGCATAGCAAGCGAAGTAAAGTTGTTCTTCCTTGCTTTGTTATGTGTTGTGTTAATCATTGTTGACGCGAACTGGTCATTTCTAGAGCCGGTTCGTCGTCTCTCGTCGACGTTAATGTATCCCTTTCAGCGTATTGCACTTTGGCCTAAGGATGTGGTCAATAGTGTTTATGATTGGTCGAAGTTTGTGACCCAAACAGAAGAACAAATTAGACATACCGAGAGTGCGCGCATTGAAAATGCTCGTTTAAATATGCGTGCGATGCAGATGGAAACGGAAAATGTTCAGTTGCGTCGTTTACTGGGCGTTAGAGAGACAGTCGATGTGCCTTCTGTGGCAGTAGAGGTGCTCTATACGCCGGCTCATCCATCCAAAGAATCAATTGTTCTAAATAAAGGCTCCATTGACGGCATTGAGCCGGGCATGCCGGTGATTGCCGAGGGCGGTATTGTCGGGCAGATTCGCCGTGTCACCCCTAAGACGTCCGAGGCTGCCTTAGTTACTGATGACAAAACCTCAGTTCCTGCTTTGCTCAAAAGAAATGGCATTAGGGTCTTGGTTTTTGGGAGCGGTCAACCGGGACAAATTGAGGTGCGTTACTTATCACTTGATGTGGATATTAAGGTAGGTGATGAGCTGGTCAGTAGTGGTATTGGCGGTTACTACCCGGCAGGTTTGATGATTGGCGAAATTACTTCTATTGAAACTAACAGCGCCCAAGGGTTTGTACGAGCTATTGTCGAGCCTAGTGCGCACCCCGATCGACATCGACATTTCCTCGTGTTGTTACATACACCAATTGAGGAAATTGATGAAACCGCACTTTTGGAGGATTAAGATTAATGGTTAGTAGAGAGCAGCCCCAAAGACAGCAAGAACGACGTAACTTAGCTAGTTTGCGACCTTTGAGTGCCGTTAATTACACCTTTAACGCAAATCCCTACTATGTCTGGATTAGTATTATGCTTGTTTGGTTAGCGTCTTTGCTGCCTTGGCGTAATTGGGATGGTGCGCCTGATTTATTGTTAGTGGTGTTGGCCTTTTGGGGGGCGCATAGTGCTGCCGGTGTTGGCTTGGTTGCAGCCTTTGTTTTTGGTTTTTTGATGGATGTTCATGACACTACAGTTTTAGGAAGTCATGCCATCACCTATGTGTTGACGATGTACTTGGTATTTAAAATTCGCAAGACCATGTTGAATTTTGAAGTCATCGGTCAAATGGTCTATATGTTGCCAATCTTTTTGTTAATCCCTTTGCCGGAGCATTTACTCAATGCTTGGATGGTCGGAACTTGGAGTGGTTGGGGTTGGATGTTAGGTGGTTTTATCAATATTATTCTTTGGCTATGTGCAGATTTAATCTTAAAGCTGCCGTGGCAATTAGCCAATGATGAAGATGCAGTTGTTTAAAATTAAAGAAATTTACTAATGTTTGAGCAAAGACGACGAACTAAAGTAGAAAAGACCAGAAATCGTTTGCGGGTGTTAGTCGCGGCGATTTTTGTGTTGGGCTGTTTTTCTATTTTAATTTATCGCTTGTGGGTGCTGCAGGTCGAACGATATCAGGGCCTTTCTGAAAGGGCTGACCAGAATCGTATTTCTTTAGTTCCTATAGTTCCTAAGCGAGGTAATATCTACGACCGCAATGGTGAGGTGTTGGCTCGCAGTTACCGAGATTACACCCTGGAAGTAGTGCCTGGACAGATTCGTGACATTGATGCGATGATTGAGGCAGTGGATCAGATTATCCCGATTTCTTCACTTGATATTAGACGCTTCAAGCAGCGTATGGGCGCTAATACCCGTTATACATCGATTATTTTGCGCAGTAACTTAACTGATGAAGAAGCTGCAGCTTTTGCTGTGCGTGCATTTAAATTTCCTGGTGTAAGTATTCGTGCGCGCTGGGTTCGTGAGTATCCTCAAGGCGAGTCAGCAGCTCATTTGATCGGCTATATTGGTCGTATTTCTGAGCGAGATTATGAGCGCATTGAGGAAGAGGGCTTAGAAGGTGATTACCGTGGCACTGATGTGATCGGTAAAAAAGGCCTTGAGCTAAGTTATGAAAAGGTCTTGCACGGTAAACCGGGTTGGGAGCAGGTAGAGATCGCTGCTTCCGGTCGTCCTGTGCGTGTCTTGGAGCGTACGGATCCCATCCCCGGTGATAATTTACGTTTGTCCATTGATATTGGCTTGCAGCGTATGATTGAGGGGGTTTTTAATGATCCGGCAAATCCTCAACGTGGTGCTTTGGTTGCTATTGATCCGAGAAATGGCCAGGTTTTGGCCTATGTCTCAGCACCTTCTTTTGATCCTAATTTATTTGTCGATGGGATTGATGTCGAGAATTGGCGTCGCCTCTCCGATTCGCCAGATCACCCCTTAATCGACCGTCCGATATACGGTACCTTCCCCATTGGTTCTACCTATAAGCCTTTTGTGGCCCTAGCTGCGCTGACCTTAAATGCGCGTGATGCAAAGACGCGGATATATGATCCTGGTTACTTTGAGTTCGGAGGTCAGCGTTTTAGAAATGCCGGTGGTGCAGTCTATGGTTCCATTGACATGCACCGTGCCTTGGTGGTCTCTTCTGATAGTTATTTCTTTAGTTTAGGGCCTATTATCGGGGTTGATGCCCTACATGATTTTGCTATTCAATTTGGTTTTGGTAGGCAGACGGGTATTGATTTACCACATGAGAAGAAGGGTGTTTTGCCTTCCCGAGCGTGGAAGCAGGGTGCTTTTAAAGACCCTAAGCAGCAGACTTGGTTTCCGGGCGAGACTATTTCTGTCGCGGTCGGTCAAGGTTATAACTCATTTACCATGATGCAATTGGCACAGGCGACAGCTACTTTGGCAGCAGATGGTGTTTATACACGTCCTCATATCGTTAATTGGCTGGAGAATCCGGCGCTTAGGCGTGCAGAGCCGGTGGTTTCAGCACCCGAGTACAAGATTGATATGAGTCAGGCAGATATCGACGTGGTTAAGCGGGCTTTAGCCGAGGTGCCAACCCATGGTACGGCCCGTCGAGTGTTTCAAGGGACAAATTACGCCTCAGCTGGCAAAACCGGTACAGCGCAAGTCTTTAGCTTAAGAGGAGCTAAGTATAATGCACGTAATTTAGATAAACGTTTGCACGATCATGCGCTATATATGGGCTTTGCACCGATGGAGAATCCGACGATCGCTTTAGCGGTAATCGTTGAAAATGGTGGTTGGGGTTCGACTGTAGCGGCACCAATCGCCAGAAAGGTTTTCGATTATTGGCTGGCTGATGATGTACAAAACCGCAATCGCCAAAGCTATATGCCAAACTTTTTAAATATGGAAGGTGATGCGACAGAGGCTGTTTCACCTGATATTGAGATACCTGAGGCACCGACTAATATCGAGGAAGAGGAGATTGTGCAGCCTTTGCCGGAGATTTTGGGTCATCCTAAACCTAGTCAACAAACGCAACATCAACCTCAACTCTTGCCCGCCGCGCAAAGCACTAAGGCAACCAGTGTTGTAAAAACACAAGATAAAGGGGGTGTCGGCTAATGATGACTAAACTCATGAATCAGATGCTCCGTTCCTTGCGTTGCTTTGATTGGCCTTTGTTGCTGATTCTTGTCGCTTTTTTTGGCCTGAGTATGTTGGTGATGCACTCAGCCGTGGGTAGTACGGACTACCGTTTTGCCGGTCAACTGAGAAACTTTACTATTGCTTTTTTTGCGATGTGGATTGTTGCGATGATTAAGCCGCCAGTACTGATGCGTTTGGCGGTACCGGCTTATATTGTGGGTCTTATCTTGCTATTAGGCGTGGAGTTTATAGGGATCACGCAAAAGGGAGCGACTCGTTGGTTAAATCTCGGTGTAGCGACAATACAGCCTTCTGAAATGATGAAATTAGCTATGCCTTTGATGCTGGCTTGGTATTTTGACCGTTACCGCAATAATTTGTCGCTGATGGACTATGTTGTTGCGACTATTCTCTTGATGGTGCCCTTTGCGTTGATTATTAAACAACCCGATTTGGGGACGGCATTATTAGTATTGGCTAGTGGTTTGGTAGTGATTTATTTTGCCGGTTTGTCTTTTAAGCTGATTGTGCCGGTATTTGTTATCGGGGTTACTGCATTGACTCTGGTGATTACTTATCAGGATGTACTTTGTGCGCCCGGCTTTGACTGGGTCATTTTGCATGAGTATCAAAAAGGCAGGGTGTGTACGCTGATGGATCCGACGACGGATCCTTTGGGCAAAGGCTTTCATACGATTCAGGCAATGATCGCAATAGGTTCTGGCGGTATCTATGGTAAGGGCTATATGCAAGGCACTCAAACGCATTTGGATTTTATCCCCGAACGGACGACGGATTTTATTTTTGCGGTTTATGCCGAGGAATTCGGCTTATATGGTTGTATTTTGTTATTAGCCCTCTATACCTTGTTTCTTGGTCGTGGTTTTATGATTGCTCTAAAGGCTAAAACTCAATTTGGTCGTCTTTTAGCGGGTGCCCTGATCATGACATTTTTCGTCTATATCTTTGTCAATATGGGGATGGTCATGGGAATACTGCCAGTGGTTGGGGTGCCTTTACCATTTATGAGTTATGGCGGTACCGCACTTGTTACCTTGGGAGTCGCTTGTGGCATGTTGATGAGTATTTCTAATTATGTGCCCAGTGTTGCTGATCAAAGACAATACTTAGAGCGTTAGGCTGCTCAACAAGCTAAACTTTAGCGCTTGTCAGGGTGTCCAGTATCGTATTAACCGGTTTTGGAATCGGCAAGCTTTGCCAGTTTTGCAGAGAGTAATAGCTTTGCCCTGAGTGTTTTTCTTGTAGCTGTTGATGGTTTGTGAGCTTCATTAAAATAGGCTGTATATGCAATTTAAAATGGCTAAAAATATGTTCAAAAGCGGCCATTTTGATGAGGTCCTTTTCGGGATTAATTGTTAGGCCATGATTTTGTAGGTAGTGAGTCAGCGCCTCTGTGTCATTAAATTCCGGTAATGATAATAGTCCACCCCAAATCCCTTCTTGCGGGCGTTGCTCCAGCAATACTTTATCGTCGTGCACTAGTAATAACATGAGTGTATGGCGAGTAGGAGTGGATTTTTTGGCTTTGGGTGTGGGCAGTTCTTTTTGTAAGTTGTGTTTTTTTGCATAACAGGAATCGGCAATGGGGCAGTCATCACATGAAGGCTTGCTGCGAGTGCAGACGAGGGAACCAAAGTCCATCAGGGCTTGGGTATAGCGAGCCATATCGACAAGGCTGTCCTCATCGGCAAGAGCAGCATTTAATGTTTTTTCAGCTTGTGCCCAGAGTTGTTTATCTACAGCGGCAGTGCTGGTTATACCCTTGATGCCGTAATAACGAGTAAAGAGCCGTTTAACATTGCCATCCATAATTGGGGTATGAGCACCATAGCAAAAGGCCATAATGGCATGTGCTGTAGAGCGGCCAATTCCGGGGAGAGCAACGATTTCTTCAAACTCACGTGGAAAAATACCGCCATATTGCTGCACGATAATTTGGGCACAACTATGTAGATTGCGAGCACGAGCGTAGTAACCTAAGCCTGCCCAGTAGCTCATTACCTCAGATTGCTCAGCTTTTGCTAAATCGATGATGCCTGGAAAGCGCTCTAAAAAGCGCCTGTAGTAATCGATCACGGTGGCAACTTGCGTTTGTTGCAACATGATTTCTGATAGCCAAACTCTATAGGGGTCTGTGCTCTGCCACGGCAAGTCATGACGCCCATGTGCTTGTTGCCAAACACATAGGCTTTGTACAAAGTTACTCATTGATAATTAAAATTTACTATGACGGGTGACTGACCAACGCGCAGCGGTGGAAGCTACCAGCATTGCGATAACAATACTGAAAATTAGCCAGAATGGTTCGGGTAAATGCACTAGGAAGGGTTGATCATAACTCTCGGCCAGCACATCTTTGATTGAGCTATTAACCATCACCAGCGCGATGGATGTTAGTGCGATTGCGACTAAGCCGGCGACTAAGCCGATCACCGCACCAAAATATAAGAAGGGTCTGCGGACAAAGGTCTCAGTTGCGCCTACTAAGCGAGCGACGGCAATTTCATCACGTTGGACTAAGGCTTGCATGCGCACTGTATTGAAAACGGTCGCTACCACCACCACAGAGACGCCGACTGCCAATAAAATCAAGACAACTTTAATAAAAGTCATAATGGCTTGGAGTTTTTGTACCCAATCACTATCAAACTGTACTAAGTCCACCTGCTCGTAGGTGGCTAATTGGTCTGCTAAGCTTAAGACGAGTGCCGAGTTAAGGAACTCTTGTCCTGAATTGCTCAAGGTCAGGATAATGGCGTGGGGTAGGGGGTTTTTAGCCAATACGCTTAAAGATTCAGACCAGGCAGGCGTGTTTTTTAAATCCTCGAGGGCATCATTTTTGTCTACAACTTGAAGCTCTTGTATTAATTCCGAGTTTTTTTGGTGAATTTCTACAGCTAATTTGTTAGCCTCATCGATGCTAACGGTGTCCTTCATAAATAGGGTCATCGCCGGATTGACTGAAACCGTACGAGTAACCGGCTCTAAAGAAACCAGCAGTGAGGCGGCGATTAACGGTAATGACAGGACAAAGGCAATCACCAGAATATTAGCCAATGATGAAAAAGGGGTTTGAGCAATACGACGCAAGGCTACTTTAAGAGCGTATGCGTGCTGTCTTAACCAACTACGCATGATGAGCTCCCAGATCAACGAATTTACCCGGTTCAACCAATAAGGTGCGATTAGCATGTTGTTGAAGTAAGGGCTTGTCATGTGAAGCAATTAAGGTGGTCACACCGACTTGATTAAAATCTTTAAACACATCTAAAATCAAACGGGCATTTTCCTGGTCAAGGTTGGCGGTAGGCTCATCAGCCAGTAAAATGGCCGGTCTATTAACAATTGCACGAGCAATCGCCAAGCGTTGCTGTTCACCACCGGAGAGTTCAACCGGGTTCATGCGCTCCTTGCCGCCAAGACCGACTTTGTAAATTGCTGCACGAGCACGTGCTTCAGCGCTCTTGGTGCTATGGCCCATGACAGCCATTGGTAGCATGACATTGGAAAGTGCACTGCGATCATAAAGTAAGTGAGTGTCTTGTAAAATAATGCCAACACGGCGGCGCAAAAACGGCCGATCTCTTGATTGTAGCTTGTCGAGACGCTGCCCTTTAATCGCGATCATGCCGCGACTGGGCTTTTCTAAGCCGCCAATTAGTTTGAGTAGCGTAGATTTGCCAGCGCCTGAGGGCCCGGAAACAAAAATAAACTCACCAGCGTTAATTGTAAAATTAAGATCGGCGAGAATATTTGGTCCCTGACCATAGGATTTGAAGACGTGTTGGAATTCAATCATTAGTTGCCTGAGGAAAACGATTAATTAAGTATTAACCTAGTGATTTTAACAGCAATAGAGAGGTTTTAGCTTAGCTCATAGTTGCCTTTCTGTTAAACTTTAATACTGCTTATTGTTAATTTTATTTAAGGAAATAAGATGGCAAGTTATGTTTCTGAGGCAACTCAATTTATTAATCAATACAAAAAAGACCATCCTGATACTGAGAAGCGTCAGCGTGAGGGTCGTTTGCTCCTATGGGATAAAGAAATAGATTTAGAGCAGCAAGAGCAGTATAAAGCTGCTCGAGTGCCACAAAAGCCTTATGTTTATCACAACAAATAAGTCCTGTTTGCTCTCATAGCACCACCCTGATGTCTGTTGGTGAGTCTGAATTAGCTCAGTTGCACAATCCAACGATCGATAGTACGCTAAGTACTGTCGACAATGTGGCCTTAGCTCGTCTTTATGGCGAGCCTTTATTTAATGTGCCACAGGATTTGTACATCCCTCCGGATGCTTTGCAGGTTTTTCTAGAGGCCTTTGAGGGGCCGTTGGACCTTCTACTTTATCTTATTCGCAAGCAAAATTTTAATGTACTTGATATACCGATGGCTGAGGTAACTCAGCAGTATTTGGGTTATGTCGAGCAAATTCGTGAGCATAATTTAGAGTTGGCTGCAGAGTATCTTTTGATGGCTGCCATGCTTATAGAAATTAAATCGCGCATGCTGTTACCCATCAAGAAGTCGGACACCGATGAGGAAGTCGATGACCCTCGAGCAGAGTTAGTACGTCGCTTATTGGAATACGAGAAGATGAAGCTGGCTGCACGGCATTTAGACGAGCAGCCACAGATAGGACGAGATTTTCAGCGAAGTCGGGCTTATAAAGATGTTGAAGTTGAGCAGCTCCTGCCCGAAGTCAGCCCTGATGACTTAAAACAGGCATGGGCTGAGATTATGCGACGAGCCAAGTTAAATAAAAAGCATCATATCAGCCGTGAGCAGTTTTCAGTGCGTGAGCACATGGGCCATATTTTGCGCCGTTTAGGCGGAGTACGCTTTATGGAGTTCAAGGAGCTCTTTATTGAGCGAATTGATTCAGGTGAAACTGCAGCCGTAGTTGTAGTACACTTTTTAGCTTTGTTAGAATTAGCTCGTGAAAGTTTAGTAGAAATTACACAAGCAGAACCCTATGCCCCTATTTACGTTCGTCTTGCTTATATCAGCATGACGGAGGTTGTGGAGAATTAATTTGAAAGTTGTACGTACCATCGAAGAATTAAGACAACAACTAAGTGGTCAATTACGCACTGCTTATGTGCCCACCATGGGTAATTTGCACGAGGGGCATTTATCCTTGATGCGCATGGCCCGTCAATACGGTGATCCGGTGGTCGCCAGTATCTTTGTCAATCCTTTGCAATTCGGTCCTAATGAGGATTTTGATAAGTACCCACGTACCTTGGAAGAAGATATTGCAAAGCTGGAGGCCTTGCGCGATGTCTATGTGCTTTTTGCACCTACACTCAAGGAGATCTATCCTGAACCTCAGAGTTTTAGCGTGCAAACCCCAGATAACCTCGGCAATATCCTTGAGGGTGAGGCCCGTCCCGGTTTCTTTGAGGGGGTTTCTACGGTCTTAATGAAGTTCTTCTCTTGCGTACAGCCTAAGGTGGCTGTTTTTGGGAAAAAGGACTATCAGCAGTTGATGGTGGTGCGTCAGATGTGTAGACAGTTTCAACTGCCGGTAGAGATTGTTGCTCATGAAACAGTACGTGATGAGCATGGTTTAGCCTTATCTTCGCGCAATCGTTACTTATCTGATGGTGAAAAGGCTGAGGCAATTAATCTTTACAACACACTTAAACATATGGAAGCGTGCTTAGCTGCCGGTGAAGTTGATGCTAAGGCAATCGACCGAGAAGCTGTAGAAGCTTTAAGAGATCGTGGCTGGGCGGTGGACTATTTAACCGTACGACGTCAGCGCGACTTATGGCAACCGACTCCTGAGGAAATTGCCAATAAAGAACCATTGGTAGTTCTAGGAGCCGCTAAGTTAGGTGCGACGCGATTAATTGATAATTTAGAAGTTAGTTATTAAAAAACTAAAGGATTGTTTTCATGAGTTCATTATTTTCTTATCCAAACATTCTTTGGTTAGCTGTTGTGTTAGTTGTGTTTTTGCTGTTAATCCATTTGTTAGCCATGAAAATGCTCGCTAATCACTTTCGTAAAAAGTACCCTGAAGCCTTTGGCTCTGACGGTAAGTTACGTAAAGCTCAAGAGGGTGCTGCTGTGGTGGGTACAGCCAGTGCTTTGAGAATGGCCGCAGAAGATGCAGAAAAAGCAGCTGAAGAAAAGGCCGCAGCAACCCAAGCAGCACTAGCACAAAGTGATACAGAACAAAAATAAGGATTGTTATGAAAAAGTTTTTTAATCTTAAATTGAGCGCCTTAGCTGTGAGTGCTTTAGTAGCAACTAGTGCCGCTTCAGCCAACGAGCAATTAAGTGTGGCAGCTACGCCGGTTCCGGCTGCTGAAATCTTAGAGTTTATGGTTGAGCAGTTGGCTGAGCAGGGCGTGGACTTAAAAGTTCATGTCTTTACCGACTTCATCCAACCTAATCAACAGGTAGCAGAAAAGCAGATCGATATGAACTGCTTTCAGCATAAGCCTCACTTAGACTCTTTTAATAAAAATGAGGGTCAAGACTTAGTACCCCAAGGCTATATGTATATCCTTCCTTTAGGCGCTTATTCTACAAAAATCAAAGCGCTGGATGAGTTAAAAGATCGTGCTTCTGTGGCCATTCCTTCAGATACGACTAATGGCGCACGTGCCTTATTGTTATTGCAAAAAGCCGGTTTAATTACCTTAAAGGATCCGGGTAATCTTTTTGCGACCTCACGTGATATCGCTGAAAATCCTAAAAAGTTAAAGTTTGTCGAGCTGGAAGCGGCTACTATTCCACGTGTTTTAAGTGATGTGGATTTGGCGGTGATTAATACAAACTATGCCCTGGATGCTAATCTTAATCCTAAGCGTGATAGTTTATTTATGGAGGATACCGATTCTCCCTATGCCAATCTTTGCGCGAGCCGCGTGGATAATCAGGATAGCGAAGCGATTAAGAAGTTAAATGCCGCTTGGCAAAGCCCTGAAACTTTGAAATTTATTGAGGATAAGTATCAGGGTACAGTGATTCCGGTGAAAGCACCTTAGTTTTGGGTGTTTGAGGTTTAGAGAGGAGGGTGTAGAAACTCTCCTTTTTTGTGCTTATTTAAAAGAAGTGGACTATCAATAGTGAATTACCGATTACTATTAATCACCGCAACCCTGTTGCCAATGACTGTTTATTACCTCTTATTGGGTTTTATACCAGAACGTTTGGCATATAGTTTGGTGTTGGCTATTCCGGGCTCCCTGTTCTGGGGCGTGGTGGTGATGTTCTGGGGTGTGTTGATGGCGATTATTTATGTGATTGCTCATCAGAAAACGAAGGGGCATGAGTAGGGCTCTATGGCACAGTCAAATAACAATACAGCTCAGTATTTTCTGGTCGGTCGTTCTATCGGTTCTACACAAAATGCCTTAGCTTTAACTGGGGATTATCTCTCTGCTGCCGCCTTTTTAGGTTCCATTGCCATGTACTTTGGACAGGGTATGGATTCGCTTTTTTATGCGGTGGCGACCTTAATCGGTTGGGTCTTGCTACTGATTTTGTTCTCTGATAAGTTACGTCAAACAGAGGCTTTTACTTTCTCTGATGTGATTAATAGGGGCTTTAACAGTCAGCGCTTAAAGCTATTAAGTGCCTTCACCAGTTTATTAATTTCTGTTTTTTATCTACTCGTGCAGTTGATGGGGGCGGGTACCTTATTATCACTGCTGTTCGATATAAATTACACCACTTCACTGCTTTGTGTTGGTGTATTGACTGGCGTACTGGTGTTGTTTGGTGGTATGAAAGCCACCACGATGGTACAAAGTGTTAAGGCTCTGCTGCTTTTTATCTTTGCCGCTGTGATGGTTTTTTTAGTATTAAGGCCTTTTGATTTTTCTGCTGCTAATCTCTTTGAGCGAGTAGCGACTTTATCAGCCTTCAAGGCTCTCATGCCGAGCCCTGCAATCAGTTCAGGCATTGAGCAGATTTCATTGATTTTGGGCTTGACCTTTGGTTTATTGGGCCTACCGCATATTTTGATGCGATTTTTTACGGTCAAAGATGAAAAAACGGCGTTGTATTCGGCCGTCGGAGCGACTTTTTTAATTGCCTTGTTTTTTACCCTCAATTTAGTGATTGGTTTTGGTGCCTTTGTGTTGCTTAACGGTCAGGTGCTTGAGGGTGGTAATAATATGGCGCTCTTGCACTTGGCGCAGTTATTAGGCGGCTCTGGCTTCCAATGGGTATTGGCTATTCTCGTGTTTGTTACGGTATTAGCGGTGATTGCCGGTTTGGTAATGGCTGCCAGCGCCAGTATTACTCAGGATTTAATCCCAAGCTTGTTGCCTAAGCAACGCAGTAATCTTTTCATTGCCCGAGTGTCGGTGGTAGTGATATTTTTAGCAGGTGTGGGCTTGGCTTATTTGTTTGAAGGGGTGAATTTAGCTTTTCTCTTTGGTATTGCCTTTGCTTGGGTTGCCAGTGCGCATTTTCCGGTCATGTTTTGTCGTTTCTACTTCAAAGGTTTTAATGAAAAGGGGGCTTTTTATTCACTGTTAGTCGGTTCTCTTGGTAGCTTGATTTTTATTGTTTCCAGTAATACCGTTTGGGTAAATATCTTTGGATTAAGTGAATTACACCCTTATCGCAGTCCGACATTGTTTGTGTTGCCATTTAGCTTTTTAATTATTTGGTTATTAAGAGATCGCAGAGAGGCTAACTAATTATGAAAAAATCATCTATTAAAACCCCAGCGACATTATTTTTAGATCGCCAAAAATTACCCTATGAGGTCTTTGAATGTAGCGGTGAAATTGAGGGAACCGCCGAGTTTATGGCGGAGTTCTTAAATGTGCCGGTGCATCAGGTCATCAAGAGCATAGTCTTTACTGATGAACGTTCTAAGGGCTATATGGTCTTGCAGCATGGAGATCAAAGCGTTGATACCAAAGCTTTGCGCAAAGTATTTAATGTTAAAAACGTCAGTCCGGCTTCCTATGAGTTAGCTCATAAATGGACCGGTTATGAGTTTGGTGGCACCTCACCTTTTGGGATTAAGGCCAACATCCCCATCTATGCCGAGAGTACTATTTTTGAGATGGATAGCTTGTTTATCAATGGTGGTAGGCGTGGTGTCAGTCTGAAAATTACCCCGGACTTGCTACGTAAGATTGGCGTTAAGCCTATTGAGGCAAGAAAGTAAATGCTTAGCCTAGGCGTTTGCATTGCCAATCTGATTTAAGTTGCTTTGACAATGCAAACGAATATGTCCCCTACTTAAAAAGTAGGCAGATCCAAGATGAGCTTGGCAATATTAAAGTAAATTAAAATACCGACAGCATCACAAATGGTCGTCACGAGTGGGGCACTTGCAGAAGCAGGGTCTTGATTAAAGCGCGTTAAGATAAAGGGCAGCGACATACCGATCACGCTACCGACAATTGTGATTAGTACCATTGAGAGGGATACCACGATCGCAATTTCAGCTCCGGCACGATAAATACCGATAAAGTACACAGCGACAGCCATACTAAGGCCAAGTAGCAATGAAACAGTGGTTTCTTTTAGTAACATGGAAAACCAGTCGCGCATTTTGACATCACCCGTGGCTATCGCTCGAACCATCAGTGTGGCACTTTGAGCGCCGGCGTTACCACCGCTAGCTATTAGGAGTGGTAGGAAAAAAACTAGAGCGACGACGCGCTCAATTAATCCCTCAAAATAAGCAATACCAGCACCAGAAAAAATATTACCAAAGACTAATATGATTAGCCAAAATACGCGCATGCGATAAAGCAGGGTAATAGAAATGTTTTTTAAAGATAAGGTTGGCTCAGCAGTACTGGTCATTACAGCACCGAGACGCATTTGATCTTTAGTGCTCTTGTCACGAGACACATCAAAGGCGTCATCGTGCGTAACAATTCCTACGATACGCTGATTGTTATCGACGATGGGTAGCGCTAATAAATCATAGCGAGCAATTAACTCTGCCGCAATACTTCGATCTTCATCGGCGTGCGCATGCAAAACATCCGTGATCATAAAATCTTTTAATGTGGCATTGGGCTCGGCCAGCATCAAATCACGTAAAGAGGCGGTTCCTTTTAGATGGCGCTCTTTGTCAATGATATAAATTTGGTAAATCGTTTCAGCGTCAGGTGCTTCTAAACGGATGCGATTTAAGGCTTCTGTTGTGGTCAAATTATCTTCTAGGCTGACATAAGCAGAAGTCATAATTGAGCCAATGGTGCCTTCTTTGTAACTGGCTAAGGTACGTATGTCTTCACGTTCTGCATGGGCTAAGCCCGGTAAAATATTTTGACGCTCTTCGTCTGAGAGTCGATTGTAAACATCGGCTCGCTCATCATGATCCATTTTTTCAAATAAAGACGTAAGTTCTGCACGTCTCAATTTTTTAAGAATGTCAGATTGAGTCTGCGGGTTCAAATAGCCAAAGATGCTGGATTGCTTAGTGTGTTGACAGCGTCGAAATATTTTGAGACTAGCGTCAATTGCTAAGTTATCCAATACACTGGCAATGTCTGCAGTGGGCAATGCGTTAATTGCCTCAGCGGCTGCTTCCCAGTCGTTATTCTCAATATGCTGCTGCACAGTTTGTGTGACTGTTTCAAGTTTCATGGCAATGTCCTATGAGTTTATTAAGTTTATTTTTAATAAAAATAGCGAAGCTGATTACAATCAAAGAAGAACATACAATAGCTAAGCGCGCTCCAGAGAGAATCGCTGAGCTATAAAAAATTGGCTTTTTGCGCAATATGGACTGCGTAGACTGAAACTTTGAGAAAGTTATATATGAGCTTGATTCATCACAAAATAGAAAAGCATACTAAAAATTACAGCTAAGGGACTTAATTAACTAAGGCCGTATTAGATGCTCTATCGTGTGTTGAATGAGTTGAAATTTTTTCGCTGTTGCTATAGCTAGTCACTAGAGCACAGTAATGATAAGAGAACTGTGTCTTTGAATGTGCAATGGGTTAGTGCTCATACACCGACAACTTTCATTAGGATCAGTATCCATAGTCAGTTCTCCTTTTGTTGAAAATATGTTGTAGGATTATAACAGTTTTGTAATAAAGATGAGCAGCCTCATTAAAAAAGAAAATACTCATCGCTGATTTAGCTAATCTCAGTCGTGTGAGTGTTTCTTTCTTTGTGCTCTAGGGTGCGCTGCGTCATAAGCTTTAGCTAGATGCTGAAAATCTAATCGGGTATAAATCTGTGTGGTAGAAATATTGCTATGACCCAGTAGTTCCTGCACTGCGCGCAGGTCTTGGGCAGATTGCAGCATATGACTGGCAAAGCTGTGTCGCATCATATGAGGGTGAATAGCCGTATCAGCACCGGTTTTTATGGCCATTTCTTTAAGACGAAGTTGTACCGAGCGTGGACTGATCCGCTTACCTCTAACCCCTAAAAAAAGTGCCGCTTTATCACTGTCATCAGCTTGCGGTGATAAGCAGCTCTCGCGTATCTCGAGCCAATGGCGAATCGCCTCAGCCGCCTTTTCGCCTAAGGGTACGATGCGAGTCTTATTGCCTTTACCGACAACCTTAATCTCTTTTTCTTCAAGGTCTAACCAGCCTTGGGATTCGTATTGTTCAGTTTTGCAATAACGACTGTCTAATTGCACTAATTCAGAAAGTCGCAAACCACTGCTATACAGAACCTCAAACATCGCCACATCACAGCGATTTTTAGGTCCGGCATCGCTCAGTTGTTGACTGCGATCCAAGAAAGCGGTGGTCTGATCGACCGTCATGGCGTTGGGTAGAGGACGTGGTACTTTAGGAGTTTTGAGATGATTGGCTGGATTGACTTTTAAATCAATCTCGGCACTCAGCCATTGGTAGAAAGAGCGCCAAGCAGCCACGATACGTGCTAAAGAGCGTGGGCTATAGTCACGTGCATGTAGTCGAGCCACCGCACTACGTAATAAATCGTGGTTGAGCTCAGTCAGATTCTTATCAGGAAAGAGCTCAAGCAATAACTTCAAATCGCGTCGATAAGCAGCTATGGTATGCTCCGAGCAGCGCCTTTGGCTGCGCATATAGTCAAGCCATTTATTAAGCTGATCAATGCTGATTTGTTGGGACATATTACTTGTCGCTGACTAAGGGTAATAAGTCAGCGTAGCCTGCCGCTGCCATCTCGGCCTTAGGGATGAACTTCAATGAAGCACCATTTATGCAATAACGTAAGCCGCCACGATCACGCGGACCGTCAGGGAATACATGTCCCAGGTGAGCATCGGCCACACGGCTGCGAGTCTCAATGCGCTGCATGTTATAAGTGGTGTCGACATGCTCGGTAACTACCTCAGGCACTATAGGTTTGGTAAATGATGGCCAACCGCAACCAGAGTCATATTTGTCGTCCGAACTAAACAAAGGCTCGCCACTGACAATATCAACATAGATGCCGGGCTCATAGAGGTTGTCATAACTATGGGTAAAGGCTCTTTCGGTGGCGTTTTGCTGAGTCACCTGGTACTCAAGTGGGCTGAGCTTTTGGCGTAGCTCCTCATCGGAAGGGACACTGTAGTCCTCAGGATTAATATTAATTTCGTTGATGAGATCTTGCATAGTTTGGGTGTTTTCACCGCTCTTAATCTTCAATTCAAATTCCTCTTTTTCTAATGGCTGGTCGACTAAGTTTAAGTCCACATGGCAATAACCGTTTGGATTTTTTGCCAGGTAATCTTGGTGATACTCTTCGGCGTCATCAAAAGCATCTAAAGGTTCATTTTCAACCACAAGTGGTCTTTGCCATTTACCTTGCTCGCGCTCTAGTGCTGCGGTAATTAGTGCAGCATCAGCCGGATCGGTATAGTAAATACCGGTGCGATATTGGGTGCCGCGGTCATTACCCTGTCGATTGAGGCTAGTCGGGTCAATAATGCGGAAAAAGTGACGCAAAATAGTCTCCAGGTCGGTGCGCTCCGGGTCATAGACTACTTTGACTGTCTCGGCGTGACCTGTACCCATATAAATAACTTGCTCATAAGTAGGGTTGCGAGTATTGCCATTGGCATAGCCTGAGACTACATCTAACACGCCCGGGATACGCTCAAAATAAGCTTCTACACCCCAAAAACAACCGCCTGCTAAATAAATTTCTTTACTGTCCATTAAATTGGCCTTGTCCTTTTGTTGTTGCGCTGTATCGTCGCTTGGTCTATAGAATGTGGGGGCAGCACGCTGAATATCAAAGTCTTTATCAGCAATTAATCCTAAGGCTTGCTCCTTGGTGATGTGCCCCTTGACCACACGCTGTAAACGACCTTTTTCATCAATTAAAGCCCAACTTGGGTAGACTGATACACCAATTTCGCGCGTTAATTCACCACCATCATTGACTAAAACCGGCAGATTTTCAATATTAACCCCGTTATACCACTGCCTAAAGTCCTTAGGCTCTTGTTCTTTTAGATAAGCAGGCGAAGCGAGAGTGACGATATTAGTACCGGAAAAATCCGGGTCTAGGCGCCAATCACGCGTTTCATCAAGTGTTGCCAAGCAGAGTGGGCACCAACTGGCCCAAAACTTTACTAGGGTAGGGTGCCCTTTTTGTAAGTACTCGTGGGCTTTGACCCCCTGAAAATCTTGGAGTTTTTCAAGGCGTGGACCGACGTGCTGCTTAGTGCCAAAGCTGAGACTCTGCACGGGCAAACTAAGCACTGATAAGCTCAGAAATAATATAGTTAAAAAAAAGTGAGATAGTTTCTGCACTATGACTCTCCATGTATAAGTGCAGCAAGGCACTTATTAGTAATAACGTGGCTCATCCGGATCGGGACGAGTTTTGAAGCGTCTATGGACCCAATAATATTGGCTTGGGTCGCGTAAAATCAGATCTTCAATCAACTCATTGATATAGGTCGTTGCTTCTTCGACTGTTCTGGAGCCCGGAAAGTTCTCCAGTGGCGGCAGAATTTCAACCTCATAATGCCCGCTTTCTTTATTCCAATGATTATAAATTGGGATAACAGTAGCGTCCCATTTCTCAGCTAGTGCAGCAGTTGTGGGTAAGGTGGCGACAGGAATACCGAAAAAAGGTACAAATATACTGCCTTTGCGGCCAAAGTCCATATCCGGTAGATAATAGACTGGAACACCTTGTTTCAAATACCTTAACATACTGCGCACACCTTCTTTTCGCTCAATCAAATGAACTTTATTAAAGCGTGCACGACCCTTGCGGATAATCGCGTCAATATCAGGCTGACGTTGCGCTGTATAAATCGTAGCGCTCTCTGACAAAAACAGAGTCAAGCGAGTCGCTGCGACATCCAAGCCAATGAAGTGTGGGGCCAAAAGAATGATTGGCTCGTTGTTGTCGAGAGCTTTTTGTAGATAATGAGCATTTTTTAAATTGACTTGCTCCAGAATCTTTTCTTTATCACCGTACCAGACAAAACCCCTATCAACGATACTTTGACAAAGGCCGCGGATATGCTGCTTTTGCCATTCGTTGCGCTGCTCTTCAGTGGCATTTGGAAAACTTAGCTCGAAATTCTTTTTAACAATAGAAATACGTCGCTTCATGAGAAGCGGGGCAATAAAGTTTAATGCTGCGCCCACGCGAGATCGATTTTTTAAGGATAAGTTACCTAAAAAATTAAATAAACGGTCAAGTGCTTTATAGGTAAAAGAAGTGTTCATAGTTATGAATGCTAGAAAGGCCTGAGCTAGTTTGCCCTCTACAAATGCAAACTAGCAGTATACAACAAGCCCAATACTGAGCTAAATCAAAACATATAAATTCTATCAGTTATGCTTCCATAAGATAGTAAATGATAATCATTATTGATATATAATGTATAGGTGTATTTTGCATATATCTTTAGTGAAGAGAGGAAGGGAAATGAATATTCAAGGTTTAGCGGTTTCGCAGTCAGGCGCTGTATTGAAGCCTTTAAGTCGAGCGGTTTACTCAGCGTTATGGCTGATGGGGTTGGGGCTAGCAGGCGCAGCGATATTAAGTCAGCCAGCGGTGGCACAAGAAAGTGCAGCAGCTGCTACAGAGCCTGTTGCTTTGCCGTCACTTGGTATACAGGTAGATGCAGCGCGTGGTCTTTCTGTACCTCGCACGCCAGCTGCCTTAGAGCAATCATATAGGGCCACTGCCGGCGGCGCTAGTGCGATTAAACCCGATACTACGGGCAGTCAGGCAACACTAAGAGATGTCCTTGGGCACCAGCCCGGGATTACCTTATTAGATTTCTTTGGTGGTAATGACCATCCGGTTATTTCAATCCGTGGCTCTGGTATACAGAGTCAGCCAGTGGCCCGGGGCATTACGCTGCTAGTTGATGGGTTGCCTTTAAATGACGCAGACGGCTCTTTTCATATGGGCTTATTAGAACCGCGCAATAGCAGCATGATTGGTATTCGCCGTGGTGCCAATGCGATGAACCCAAGTGCTCAAAGTCTGGGTGGTGAAATGGATTTTCTGAGCCAGACAGGAGCCACTGAAACAGGTAGTTTAAGTTTGCAATATGGTAGCGATAGCAGCTTAGCCAGTCGCGTAGCTGTAGGTCGCGCCTATGATACGTGGGATTTTCATGTGGCTGCAGGCGATCAACGCACAGATGGTTTTCGTGACCATAGTCGTCAACGACGACAGTCTTTTAGAGCAAATTTAGGGATTTATGGCAGTGGTTGGGAAAATCGTACATGGTTATCCTATACCAATCAGCACTTTGAGATTCCGGGACCAATTAGCCGTAATGCAGCTTTAGATGATGATCGCTACCATACAGTCACCGATAATTTACCATTAAGACCTTGGCTGACTAATCCTCAACGTCGAACTGAGGGTTGGCGCTTGGCTAATATGACCACACTTTATTCCGGACCGTGGACGCATAGCATTGGTGCTTATATTCAAAATACTGATGATAGCTTTAAAACACCTGCCCAAGTCTGGGACATGGATTTAAATACCCTTGGTTTGCAGTATATAGTGGATGCTCAGTTCGATCGCTTTTCCTTCGGCGGGGGCTTAAGTTATAGTTATTCATCTGGTGATTTTGCTGTCTACGGGAATCCAGATCAACCGCAGCCGCCAATTCGTCAGATGCATGTTCAGGACTATGATGTAAAAGCAGACAATATCGTGGCTCAAGTTCGCGGTGCTTGGGAATTTGCTCCTGATTGGACGTTAAACGGACAGTTGCGCTTTGTTCATACTGGACGTGATCTTCATGGCACCTATAGTGGTTTAAATGGTTTACAGTCATTAAGTGACAGCTGGAGTTGGGTGTCACCCAAGATCGCTTTGGCTTGGAAGCCTAACGATAAGACCATGCTCTTTGCCAACGTCAGTACCAGTCGCGAGGCACCTACACTAAGAGATATGGTGCAATTTGCCGGTCCCGTCGGTGCTCCGGTGTTAGGACCTAATGGTCAACCTATGTTTAGACGCGGTCTGACCTATGTGCGTGAATTAGAACCACAGAGAAATCTTAGCTATGAGATAGGCGGTCGAGGCTCCTTTAACGATCAATATGGTTGGGATATTACGCTTTACCATGCTGATATTGAGAAGGAGTTAATTGGTTATTCACCTGATGGTGCTAACGTTTTTGTTTATAACTACGAGGGTGATACTCGCCACCGTGGTGTGGAGTTGGGTTTAACCGGAAAGTGGGACTTCGGTTCTGCAGGAGCCATAGATGCACGCCTTGCCTATACCTATAATAACTTCACCTTCCGTGATGGTATGTTTTCCGGTAACGACATTGGCGGTTTACCGCGCCATTACTTGAGTGCTAACTTGGACTATCGTTACAGTGATTTTGTGGTGGGTGTTAATGTCCGGGGTGCCTTAGGTTCATCTTATGCGGATCATGCTAATACTCAGAAAATGGGTAGTTATGCCGTCTTGGGCGCCCACTTCAGCTATGACTTTGCCAAAGATTCCAATTTCTATGTACAAGTCGATAACATCACCGACAAGCGTTACCTCTCGTGGAGTTTGACCCCAGCAATGGCTTCTGCCCAAGATGCAAACAACCAGGAAATGTATTTCCCGGGTAATGGTCGTACAGTTACCGCAGGGTTGAATTTCAGGTTCTAAATTTAATGTGATTTTCCCTGACTCACCTCCAGTAGTTTTTATGGGGGTGAGTTTTTTTACCCACAGAAACTAAATACGGGGACTGGGTGGTACCGCATCAGTACTGATAAATACCCGCCAGAACACTGGAATATACAGAGCAAAGGCAATAATTAACAGAGCACTAGGAATAGTCAAGCTAAAGAGGGAATAGCTCCAGCCAAAGTTTAAACTCATTGAGCGTAGAATGGCCGCCGTAAATATTGCCGCTAAAGCCCATTGGCTAGTCCAGGGAAAGGGCAGGTCTCGACCACTATGAATAAGACCGGCAATATTAAATATTTGCATCACCATAAAGATAAAACCGCCAATCAGTATTAAATGCAAAGCCTGTGTCGGATTGCCCCAAGATAAAATGCCGCTGATTCCAAGCCAACAATAGCCCAGGCCAATGCACAGCAAGGTCAGGTAGTGCCAACGTACATAAGAAGCGTGCCACAGAATCGCATGATGCCAGTCACGCAAACGCGCGATCATTGAGAGTCCTGAAGCAAGGGCCAACCAGCTTGAAAAAACCGGATCACTAAAAAATAGCAAACTGAATACGTATAAATACATGCAAATAACGTTCAGATTTCTATAGTAGGGATTTTGTACATAACTCAGCTTGTCTGCTTTGGGACCTGCTTGCTCAAGGGAGTTAAAGCCCATGGCCATGCCAATACGAAAAATTATTAGAGCCACGCCAATCATATAGGCGTGGGTCATCATCACAATATAGGTCCATTTGCCGGTCAAGGCATAAGCAATATTTAGTGCAGTGATTAAGCCCATCATCAGGCACACACTGATTTGCTTGTCATTACGGTCATCAATAGCAGCAACCACCGTAAAGCCCGTGAGTAAGAGCCAAAAAACACTCATTAAGAAAGCACTGCTTTGTAGGCTAACAAATGCAAATACCACGCCACCAAGCCATAAAACCAAGCAAAGTGCGCTTAGGCGGCGTAAGGGGCGAGTAAAGTGAGTCCATTCCGGTACCGCAGTCATAATAAAACCGGCAAAAGCAGCGGAACCGAAAATATTCAAATAACCATAGGCATGGTAGCTGAGAGGATCGATACTCGGCATCAAAGCTGCCCAACCAAAGTAGGCACTTAAACCTACGGACAGCCATAGAAAGGCAATAGGAATGATACTAATGGACGCGAGTAGAAAGAACAGGCGAAATGGATTTGTAAAAAAGTCATGAACAATTTCAGATAGCGTCTTTTTCTTAGTGAACTTAGTCATGATAGGCCTGCCAAAAGGGTTGTGCTAAATACTCCTGGACAAAATCCTGATCTCTTTCTTCGCGAGGGCGATCCAGTTCAATCAGCTTGT
>LSQX01258856.1_pt1 | contig 26859 bp, 20 predicted proteins | sample 654561 | NCBI WGS metagenome assembly LSQX01 (sample SAMN04489861, study PRJNA283612) | anaerobic digester metagenome | isolation source: 4 biogas reactors fed with cattle manure at either 37C or 55C with and... | place: Denmark: Kongens Lyngby | collected 2014
GTACATCTCCTTGGAGACGATGTCGGTCTCCTCGCCCACGGAGCGGACGAAGAGATCGGTCTCCTCGAAGATCGGCGTGCGGATCTCGCCGTAGTCGTAGCGGCGGCAGACATCGCGGAAGGTGCGCTCAACGAAGCGCCAGCGCGGCGCCACGTCGGGCAGGATGTCCTGTGTGCCCTTCGGTCGCTGGTGTCGCATAGGGGATCAACTCAGTATGAAAGGTTTGGTGCTGTCGGCGCAGGTCAGCGGCGCCGGGCGCTACTGCCGGCCTTCTCATCCGGCGAGGGCAGAAGCTGTCCGGCCACCGCGGTCTCCGCGACCTGCAGGTAGTAGGGGTGGCGGGAGAAGATGAAGAACTGGTAGAACAGGCCCATCAGCAGGATCTGGGCGGCATGCACCCCCGGCAGGCCCATCAGGACGCTGACGATGGCCACGAGGCCGATCGCCACGCCCATGATGGTGATGGCGTCGGCGGAGGCGCGGACGGAATTGAGCGCGATCTCCGCGTTGCTCTGCAGGGCGGTGCGATGCGCGGCGCTCTGGGCCCACGACTCGGGGTCGCGCTCCTCGGCGCCTCCCGCGGCGCTGAAGATGCGCCTGGCGAGTCGCTCGTTGTTGGTCCAGTGGCCATCGAGGTAGAAGCCCGCCAGGAAGACCGCTGCGGCGACGCCAAAGACGATCTCGAAGGCGAGGCGCGTCTGCTGCTTACCCTCGATCGGGCCGGTGGGCCCCCACATCACGAGCAGGCCGACGATCAGTGCGCAGACGACAAGTGGCGCGATGCCCCAGCTAAGCCAGCGGCTCAGCAGGTGTTCGCGCAGACTCTCGACGGGTTGTGCCTGTGCCACCATGATTGGTCGCCTGAAGTGTGTCGGAAGTTGTGTGTACGCAAAAGAGTATGTGGGCCGCACGATTCCGGCCCACACGCGGGTCAACGCGACATCAGGGAGTATATCAGCGGCGTGTAGCGAAGTCAACGAAGCGCAGCGGGAGCGGCCTTCCGGACTCCAGACGCCCTCGCACCCGAGCCCCGGAATCCAGGCGAGGGCGCCTGGATTCCGGGGCGGAGTCCTGCGCTGTCGCCGCGGGGCTTAGTGGCCCCAGGCGATGCGGCTGGCGTCAGAGAAGCTCACAATCGTGCTGTTGCCCAGCCACTTCGCATGGCCGTCGCAGAACGCGATGTTCGCACCCTCATTGTGACGCGGGCGTATATACCAGTTGTCGCCGTATGGGCCCTCGTTCGCCTGATTCGGCCAGCAGAATACGCAGTAGACGCAGCGAGCCCGGCCGTCCATCAGTAGATAACGCTCCGCCGGACGCTGAATCTGTGCCAGTGGAATGCCCGCGCCCGTGGTCGAATCGGTCCGCAGATGGCGGTAGTTGTAACCGTAGGCATAGTCGAGGCTCGGATCGCTCGGGCAGTCCAATACCTGCTCATTGAGGATATACGGCTGCAGCGTGACGTTCCACCAGTGGTGTGAGAGCGCACCCGCGTCGGGAGCGAGCGTCATGCACTCGTCGTAGTCCTGCGCGTAGGCCATGAAAGCGAGTCCGATCTGCTTGAGGTTCGATAGACAGCTCGTCTGGCGCGCCTTCTCCCGCGCTCGCGCGAAGACCGGAAAGAGGATCGCGGCCAGAATGGCAATGATCGCAATCACAACGAGTAACTCGATCAACGTAAAACCGGCTCGCTTCATTTCGGCACACCCCTTCGATCCTTGATGTCGAAACGCCAGCGGCGAGCAATTTCCTCCCAATGCTGTACATGTCCTCCAAGCCAACGATATTAGAGAGATCGGCTGTCCGCAGTACCCTCTGCAGGTCGTCGGCGCTCGCCTTCGGCAGAAGGTCCCGCCCCACGCGCGCGGAACCCTCAGCTTCCGTGGGCTGAGCGCGCGCAAGCGTAGCGCGAACCGCCGACGCATCTGTACGGCAGATGCGTCGCTCCTAACGACATCCAGGCGAGGGCGCCTGGATTCCGGGGTTGGAGCGAGGGCACCCGGATTCCGGGACCGGCGCCAGCGGCGCCCGTGCCTGCAAACCATCCCGCCCTCCCCCGCGTCTAAATGAGCGGAGTGGTATCTGCAGCAGAATTGACTTGCCGCGCGATAGACGGGTATAATGAAGTTCAGAAAGGATGTGCCGCCCGTTGGAGCGAATTTGGGCGCCGTGGAGAATCGGCTACGTCACCGGCGACCGTCCCGACGGGTGTCCGTTCTGCCGGAAGATGCAGTCCGACGATGACGAGGAAAACCTGATCCTGCACCGCGGACAACATTGCGGTGTGCTGCTCAACACATATCCCTACAACAGCGGCCACCTGATGGTCGTCCCGGCCGCTCATGTGGGCGAGATTGGCGATCTGGCGCCGGAGGCTCACGCGGAGCTCTGGGACCTTACACAGCTTGCCATCCGCACGCTCCAGCGTACACTCTGCCCGCAGGGGCTCAACGTGGGCATGAATCTTGGTCAGGCCGCCGGTGCCGGTATCAGCGATCATCTACATATGCACATCGTTCCACGCTGGAACGGTGACACTAATTACATGACATCCGTTGCCGAGACGCGAGTGGTCCCTCAAAGCCTGCAGGACAGCTACGCGCAATTGCTGCCGGTGATCCGCGAGTTGGCCACCGATCTCGATGGCCGTTGAAAGGGGAAGAGCGATGCGACGCCGCTCGGTAGCTCTGACGGCCCTGATCGCACTCATCATCCTGGGAGCGGGCATCTCTGCACACGCTCAAGGCGTTCGCTTCATAACGCCTCAGGACGGCGACACGGTACGTGACGTCGTGAAGGTTCAGGCGACCAAGCCCAGCCCGGACGAGGGCTGGATCTCGTACAAGATCGAACGGGGCGGCTCGGGGGACTTCGTCTCCGCCGTCACATCACCTTACATATACCTCTGGGACACCCGGCGGCGCGATGAAGCGGGTAGCGAGCAGTATCCCGACGGCCAGTACACGCTGACGGCCGTCGCGCTGAATCCCGCCGGGCGCAAGATCGCCGAAGAGGCCATCACAGTCACTCTCTCCAACGCGATCTCGGCCTCCGATGCTCCCCAGCAGGTGGAGCTTAGCCTCGTATACCCGCGCAACACTGAGGTGCGCTACAGGGCTGAGGGGCAGTGGACGATCAGCCCCGCGGCCAGCGAGGATGAGCCGGAGGATGTCTACGAGCTGGCGAAGACGTTCAACGGCGCGCTCGTCGCCAACTGGCGCAACAAGGTCATGAGCCCCACCTACGCGGCAGGGCACGCGCTGCTGCACGTGAACGTGGGTTCATCCGGCGCCCAGGCGGGCGAAAGCGACGTTGAGGCGCTCGATCGCGCGGGCGACAGCCTCACCTACCGCGCCCTGCGTAATGGCGAGATGCGCCGCAGACATGACGATGAGCCGGAGTTCAAGCTCGCCGAGATGACCGTTCCGCTGCCCGGTCGCCCGGTGAAGGTCGGCGACACGTGGCAGGGCCGCATCACGATCTGGCCGGACCCGCTGAAGGGCACAGGCGCATCGGCTGCAGGGGGCATGGAGGGCATCGAGGGTATGGACCCGGGAATGATGGGCATGGACCCGGGCATGATGGGGATGGGTGGCGAGATGGGCATGGGCGTGGCCGCGGCACCGCCCTCCGCGGCGCCCACGGAAGTCGAGACGCGGACGGTCCGCGCGACGCATACGCTTGCGGGCTTCGAGTGGGTGCAGGGGTACGCGGCTGCGCGCATCCGCAGCACCTACAGCGTGGATGACGACAAGATCACGATCCCCAGCCCCGCCGCCGGCGGAATGGTTGGCGGTGAGGGAGAGGCGATGTTCGGCGGCGCCCCCGGTGAGATGGGGATGCCGGGCGGCTTCGGCGACTCGCCCGACGCCATGGGGATGGGTGGCGCGGGACAGGGCGCTGAGAAGGAGACCTCCTACGCCGGCGAGCGCATCACCTACTGGGCGCTGGAACTCAATCGCCCCGTACTGATCATTGACACCGTCACGCACACGCTGGAGATCGATCGCCCCGCGGCGATGCAGATGGGCATGGCCGAGGGCATGGAGGGCATGCCCTTTGAGCCCGGCATGATGCCTCCGGGGATGGACCCCGGGGCGATGCCCCCCGGCATGGACCCCGAGGCGATGCCCGGTGGCTATGATCCCTTCGGCGGCTACGGCGGTATGCAGCCGATGGCCCCGCCTGCCAAGCCCATGAAGGTCAATGTGCGCGTTGCCCTGAGGATTCAGGAGGTCGGTCTTTGAGCCGCTCGAACGCGAGGCGACTGGCGTGACGACGGCTACTCGCATAGATGGTGGCCGCGGCCTCAGGGTCGCGGCCGCCTGCTTGTCTGTGGCAATCGCGGCGGCGATGGTGGCTCTGACCGCCGGGATCGCCCTCTGCGACACTACCCCCGCTCCGCCACGCACCAACCTGCAGGTGACGCTCTGGGACACAGGCGTTCCGGGTGAGAAGGAGGCGCTCTCGCAGCTTGTCTTCAGCTTCCAGCGCGCCAATCCGGACGTGATTGTATGCCTCGAGTGGGAGGACGCGTCGCTGGCGGGAGATCTGATCCGCCGGTGGTGCAACGGCTATCGCGCCTACGCCCCCGACGTCACTGTGATGAACGAGCTATGGGCGTGGGAGTATCGTCACGAGCTACTTCATTTCCCCGACCCGATGGCGCAGGAGCTACGGGGACGCTTCCAGGAAGCGGTCACAGCACGTCTTCCCGGCCCCGTGAGAGGCATCCCGTGGAGTGTCTGGACGCCGGCGGTGTATTACCGAACGGATCTTCTTGCCGAGGCAGGTCTCGAGCCGCCGACAACGTTCGCGGAGCTTGTTGAGTGCGCGGCGGCGCTGGCCGATCCTCCTCATCTCTACGGCCTGGGCTTCCCCGGGCCGGGCGGCGGTGGCGAGGAGTTGGTCAACGCCCTGGCGTTTGCCCTCGGCGGACAGCGTGGGAGCGGCGGGAGCGGTGGCGGGCAGGATGAGGATGGATCCGACGAGTCCGCCCGGCCTGATCCCACCGAGGCGGCCCTTGCGCTGCTGGTTGAGTTGCAGGCCCGTGGCGCACTGCAGCCGGAGGTGCTATCGTGGGGCCAACGGGAGTTGGGAGAGCTATTTGCCGCCGGGCGGCTCGGGATGTTCATCGCCGGACCGTGGGCCACCCAGTTGCTGCGAGCCAGCGCCGAGGTGGAGTGGTCGGCAATGCCCCTGCCGATGGCAGACGCGGGAGTGGGGCGCGTGTCCGTGGACTGGATGGTCGCATTTGAGGACACCGACCGGCCTGCGAATGCGCTGCGGCTGATGCAGTACCTCGCGGAGGAGGAGAGCCAGCGGACGCTGGCGCTGATCTCCAGCGCACCGGCCACGCCGTCGCTATTGAGGGAGCTGCGCGATACGGCACCGTGGTCGGCGCATATCCCGCCGCTTCTACGGGGCGACGGTCCGGGACTTTCGACATGGCCGCGGGAGGCTGCCCGCCTGCGCGAGGCTCTCGCACAGGTCATCAGCGGGCGATTGACCCCTCGCGGGGCGCTCACCGCGGGAGCGACGGCAGCGCAGTGACGCGATCACCCGTATCTTGACACAAGAGGCCGCCTCGGCTACTCTTGCAGTCACAGGGGGTAGTGGCAGCGCCGACGGCTGGAGGCGCAGCAGCGGTCTACTCTTCGTAAAGCACCCGTGGGAAGCGGCTTATCCGGCTCGGAGGCCAGACTGTATCCGTCACTCTTCCCAGCACCACCTCCACAGGGATCGGTCCGTAATCGCGGCTGTCCTCGCTCTGGTTGCGGTTGTCGCCGAGCACGAAGAGATGGTCCTCCGGAATTCTCACGGCCAGAGGAATCTCAGTGACGGGTTGCTCCTTGAGGTAGGGTTCAACGAGCCACTTCTGGTTCAGCCAGACGCGGCCGCCGGCGATGCCGATGAGGTCGTTCTCGACCCCAATGACGCGCTTGACGTAGGCCTCACTGTCCGGGCCGTAGAAGACAACGACATCACCCCGCCGGGGTTCCTGGCCATTCGCGTATGTATCGAGGCGGAGGATGTAGTAATCGCCGATCTCAAGTGTGGGGCTCATAGAGTCGCTGACTACCGTCCCGAAGCGCAACACATCGGTCAGCAGAAACCACAGCAGGCCGGCAAATGCGACGGGTATCAACACACGGGTGGCCACGCGCATGGGCCTGCCGCAGGATGACGATCTCGAACGCTGTTGCGGCATGCATCTTCCCTCGCGGAATCGGATAGCCGGCATACTGACTGGCGGGGGCGCCAGGTGACACGTAGAGTCATTCGCGCCGCGTCGACAGCATCCCTGCCGGGCCTGTCGGTCAGCCTGCGCCAACTGAAGCGAACCGCACTGGCTGCTCAGGTGTCAAACAGAATGTAGCGGCCCGCAGTGGCTCCGCAGCCAACGGCCTCGGCCGAGCAAAAAAAGGTGAGAAGAGGGGGGAGGAGTCCCGCGGCGGAGAGGGAAACTATCTTCCGCTGCGGTGGAAGGCGTCCCGCGGCGGATGGATGAACGGACCACATCAGACCTGGCGCGGTGTGCATGGTGGGCATCGCGGAAGGGATGGAAGAGCACGTTGATGATTAAGGCCGATCTTGCAAAGAAGATATACCACGCTGACACCGACTGGGGCCAGGTGCAGCGGCAGATTACCCTCTCATGGGGGCAGGCTGCCCGCATCAGCTACCGGAACGTCACGATGCGACTTGGGCGCGCGATGATCACCGGAGCGGGCATCGTTCTGGGGATCGCGTTTCTCACCTCGGTCTGGACGGCGAAGGTGGCCCAGGAGGGCATCACCGCCTACCAGGCGCAGAGCGCGAGAGTCATTGGCGGGGAAGAGGCGGCACTGGCACCAGGCGCTGAAGAGGCAGAGGCGGAGGAAAGGTCACGGGCGGCGAGGCAGACATGGCTGGTGGTCATGTCCCTGCTGGTGTCCGCTGTAGGGATCACCAACTCGATGCTGATGTCGGTCACCGAACGTTTCCGGGAGATCGGCACAATGAAGTGCCTCGGAGCGCTCGACGAGTTCATCGTGCGCCTCTTTTTGATCGAATCAGTGGTGCTGGGGCTGCTCGGGTCGATCGTGGGTGCCCTGATCGGTCACGGGATTATGATGCTGGTGTACGTGATGAAGGAACGTGGCGTGGCGGCAATGATGAACTGGCCTGAGATGCTGATGTACATGGGGATCGCGCTGCTGATCGGCACTATCCTCTCTCTCGTCGCCGCGGTGCCGCCTGCGATGCGGGCCGCAAAGATGCCTCCCGCTGCCGCACTGCAGACAGAGGTGTAGAGAGAATTCACTGAAGGAGATCGGATAATGGCGAGGATCGAATGTCCTGAATGCGGTCATGTAGAGGAAACGACCGGCCTGGTCACGGTCTGCCCGAACTGCAAGGCCGATCTGCGGTCGGTCATGGAGCAGGTTGGGCACCGGCGCGAGCGACTGCGAGAGGTCGTCAGTGACGACTCCGTGACCACGCACGAGTTCATCGTTCGCACCAAGGACCTGGCGAAGATCTACAAGATGGGGGAGGTGGAGGTTCCCGCGCTCAAGGGCGTTGACCTGAACATCCGGCGCGGCGAGTATCTCTCCATCATGGGTCCGTCGGGGTCCGGCAAGAGCACGCTGTTCAACATGGTCGGCGGGCTGGACAAGCCGACACGCGGCACCTGCTACATCGAAGAGGTTGACATGGCGCAGCTTGACGCCTTCGAGCTGGCATGGCTGCGCTGCCGGAAGATCGGCTACATCTTCCAGACCTTCAACCTCATTCCGGTCATGACGGCACTTGAGAACGTCACGCTGCCGATGATCTTCGCGGGCATGAGCTCCGACGAGATGATGGAGCGCGGCGCCATGATCCTCGACCTCGTGGGTCTCGGGCAGCGCCTGCATCACAAGCCCTACGAGCTTTCCGGCGGGCAGCAGCAGCGTGTGGCCGTCGCGCGGTCGCTGGCGAACAACCCGGCGATCATCCTCGCGGACGAGCCGACCGGTAACCTCGACCTGCAGACCGGTAAGGAGATCATCGACCTCCTCAAGGAGCTCAACGAGGAGAGCGGTGTGACGATTATCTCCGCGACCCATGACCTGAAGATGATTGACGTCTCCGACCGGGTCGTGCACATACGCGACGGACAGGTGGAGCGCGTGGAGAACCGCGCCGACATTGACCTCGACGTGGGTAGCCTCGGCCAGGAGTAGTCTGGCTGAATCTCCTCATGCGCCGGTCGAGTGTGGTGCAGCCACATCTGCATGGCGACCCGGCGGCAATGAGGCCAGCGGGTGGCGGGGTAGGTTGTCAGGCTGGCGCGCGGTCCCTAAGCCGCGCGCCAGGTGTCTCTGCGATGGCCGAGCAAGACGCCAACAGGCGCCGGCCGTTGCCATCCCTTCGGAGGCGGTGAACCGAATTTGCTCCGTCCACTGTGGGCGATAGTCTGGGTCGCATCCATCATCGCATTGGCCGCAGTGCCCCCGCCGGCGGCCGCTCAAGGCGGCCATGAGGAGGAGATCGTCCTCGTATCGGATACCGATTACGAGATGGCGGCCTCCTCAGTCGATGAGGAGGCTATGCGCTCTCTCGTCGCCGAGCTCGAGGCGCTTGGAACCCGCGTCACCGGCTACCCCGGCTGCCATGAGGCGGCGAGAATCGTCGCCGAGGGCTTCCGCGCGCTGGGCCTCGATGACGTCCGCACAGAGACCTTCCCGATGGTAATCCCGATCGCCCAGCCCGACGAAGCGGGCCGGCATGCCTCGATCAGCGTCGAGGACGGCCCCACCTTCGGCATGCTGCCGATCTGGCCCAACCTCGTGCGCACACCGAAGACCCCCCCCGGCGGCATCAGCGGGGACCTCATCTATGCCGGCACGGGGAACCTGCGGGCGTTCAACGGGCAGGAAGTCACCAACTCGATTACCATGGTGGACTTCAACTGCCAGGCCGAATGGTTCAATGGCCCGCTGCTTGGCACCAAGGCCGTGCTCTTCATCGAACCCGATGAGACTATCCGCGGCGAGGCCGAGGCCAAGTTCCTCTCGATCCCGGTGGACATTCCGCGCTACTACATCTCCCGCGAGGCCGCCGACCACCTGCTTGGCCTGCTGATGTCGCACGACCGCGTACCGGTGACCGTCCGCTGCGACATGCAGTGGAAGCGCGTCGAGGGCGAGAACGTCATCGCGCGCATAGAAGGCACCGACCCGCGGCTGAGCAAGCAGCAGGTCGTCATCCAGGCCTACTACGACTCCATCGCCATCACGCCGAACCTGGCCCCGGGCGCCGAGAATGCCTGCTCCATCGCGGCACTCATGCAGCTTGCCGAGGCGTTCAAGCAGCAGCCGCCCAAGCGCACCGTCGTATTCCTCGCGACCTCCGGGCACTTCCAGGCCCTCAGCGGGACGAAGGCATTCGTGCGCCAGTTCGTGCGGGGCGCCCACGGCGAGAAGCGCGTGAAGCGCATGTTCCAGCTTGTCAATGACGCGCGTTCGGAGCTTGAGGACTCCATCGCGCGCGTCTGGGAGGAGCCCGCCGCGCTTGATCTTGTGGAAGAGAAGACGCCGGAGGAGCTGGCGGCCGAGAGGCTCCGCGCGATGGGTCGCGTCCGCCGCGCCGTCAATATGGCGGCCAAACATGCCCGCGGGCTCGAGAAGACCGTGCGCTATGCGCGGAACGCCGGCCGCGACGCCCCCAACCGCGGCGTGCTGGTGGAGCGACAGCTCAGTGAAGAGGAGCTTGATGAGCGGCAGGCGCTGATCGAGGAGTTCGGCGCCGCCGTACCCGGCATCGAACAGGCGGTGGAGCAGGCCCGAGAGGCGCTGCAGGCCACCAGACAGCTGCGAGACGCCCCTCTCGAGGAGAAGGAACAGGCTCTCGCGGCGGTGGAGGCGAGTGCGTGGGAGCTCGTGAACGCGCTCGACTTCTCCGAGAAGAAGGTCTACCTGTGGTTCTCGCTCGACCTGTCGAGCCACAACTCAACCTTCGGTGTCTTCTACAAGGGCTACTTCTACAACTACCGCGAGAGCATCCAGTGGAAGTTCTCCGACATAGGCAAGAAAGCGCGCGAGTACTCCGATCTGATCTCCACCGCTCTCGGTGTGCCGGTGCGGCTGGTGGATGGGATCAACGCCATCCAGGGCAAGAGCTGGCAGACTTACATGGCCGGCAAACTCGCGCTGGCGAACGAGGTAGCGACACTTTCGGGCATACCCGGCCTGGGCTTCGCCACGGTGCATGACTCGCGCCCGTGGGTGGATACGCCGATGGACCGGCTGGAGCAGATGAACATGGGGAATCTGGTCGAGCAGACCCGGTTCCTGACCTGTCTTCTCATGGACCTGGTATCGATAGATGACCCGCGCGACCTCTACGAGCTCGACCTCGCGGACGACTATGTGGAAGTCCGCGGCCGAGCGGTGCAGTTCAACCCGGAGGAGAGCCTCTTCCCCGACGACCCGGTGGTTGGCGCGGTGGCCGTAGGCCGCACCGGCTCGAAGACCTCCATGGGTGTGCGCAGCGAAGTCTTCGACATCGTGGATGAGGACGGCCGCTTCACCCTCTCGGGCCTGCCCAATGCGCGCGCTCGTGGCGGCAAGCTGACCGTGGAGACCTACCTCCTCGATCCCCAGACCGGTGTGGTGGCGATGGCCCCCGATCGAGGGGTCACGGGGGCCGAGCAGTATCCCAACGAGATCGCGCTGGATCAGGAGACCAAGCCCGCCACGGTCGTCATGTTCGACTGCAAGCCCGTCGCGATCTTCGACATGGTGGATCAGCGCTTCTTCCAGCTTCTGAGCGAGATACAGGTGTACGACGCGCAGACTGATGCCGCTCCGTACGAGTATGGCTACTGCCTGCCGCTGCCGCCGGAGCAGTTCACCTCAAGCTACGAGCCGGTGGCGGTTGTCTTCGCCCCGTCGGGGACGCGCGTGAAGATCACGATGGGCGCCAGCCTGCTTGGATTGCGCTTCCTGCTCGTGAACCCGACCGACCGCGAGAAGCAGGGCGAGGGCTATCTCGTAGACCGCTACCCGTCCCTGTACGCCACGCCCTATCGCGTTGCGATGGACATGTGGCAGCTCGACGACATCAGGATGCGCGATCTCGCCACGCATGGAATCACCAACGAGCGCGTTCAGAGTTCGCACATCGAGGCTGGCGAGTATCTCAACCTCGCGCAGCAGCACCTGCGTGAGCGCAAGTACGATGAGTTCTTCACCGCCTCGCGTTCGGCGTGGAGCTACGAGTCGCGTGCTTATCCCGATGTGCGCAAGACCGCCGACGACGTCGTCAAGGGCGTGTTGTTCTATCTCGCCCTGCTGATGCCGTTCGCGCTCTTTGCCGAGCGCCTCTTCATCGGTGGCCGCGAGATCAAGGCGCAGATCCTCGGCACCGTCGCGTTCTTCGTCGGCATCTTCATACTCATCGCGCTGGTCCACCCGGCCTTCGCGATCACCTTCACCCCGATGATCATTCTGCTCGCCTTCGTGATCCTCGCGCTGACAGTCGTCGTCGTGGGGATCGTGGTGCAGAAGTTCGAGCAGCAGATGCGCGAAGTGCGCTGGGAGCAGACCGGCGTCCGTGAAGCCGATGTGGGGCGTCTGTCCGCCTCGGGCGCGGCCTTCGGGCTCGGCATCTCCAACATGCGCCGGCGCAAGATCCGCACGATTCTGACCTGCACGACACTGGTGCTGCTGACCTTCACGGTGCTTTCTACCACCTCGATCAAGCAGACTGTTCGGGCGAACAGGATCCGCCTGCCCCACAGCGCGGAGTACAACGGTATCATGCTCCGCGACAAGACATGGATGCCGATTGGCGAACCGACCACCCGCGTCATGCGCAACGAGTATGGCGAGAAGTACCCAGTCGCCCCGCGCGCCTGGTACTTCTCCAGCCGGGTCGGCGAGCAGTCCTTTGTGGAGGTGTCGCGCGCGGGCGCAAGCTACGCCGCCACCGCGATGGTCGGCCTGACGCCTGAGGAAGCCCGAATCACGGAGCCACAGGCTGCCATCGAAGAGGGCGGCCGCTGGTTCACCGAGGACGACACACTCGCCTGCATCATCCCGCAGGAGATGGCGGATAAGCTCGCCATCACCAGGCAGGATGTCGGCAACGCCTACGTCTCGGTCTTCGGCACGCGGTTGCGCGTGATCGGGATAATGGACAGTGACCGCTTCAAACGTATCGAGGACCTCGACGGTGAGCAGATCACCCCGGTTGACTACCTGCTCATGCAGGAGCAACAGGCTCAGCGGCAATCCATGCAGGCCGGCGATGAACAGATGAGTGAGGACGAGTTGCGCGAGTACATTCACCTCACGCCGGACGCAGTGCTGCTGGTGCCATACAACTTCGTCGTCAATGCCGGCGGCACGCTACGCTCGGTAGCCATCGGGATCCCTGAGACGGAGGCCGTCCGCGAGAACCTCGAGAGCCTCATGTCGCGTATCGAGCTGAACCTCTACGCGGGGATTGGCAGCGACACGTTCCTGTGCAGCGCAGTGGGCGCGACGGGTCTTGAGGGCGCCTCGGACGTATTCATAGTGGTGCTGATCGCGGCGCTGATTGTCCTCAACACCATGCTCGGGTCGGTCTTCGAGCGGACCAACGAGATTCATATCTACAGTTCGCTGGGCCTCGCGCCGACACACATCGCTGCGCTGTTCGTGGCGGAGGCGTCGGTGTACGCCGTGCTCGGTGCGGTGGCCGGCTATCTGGTTGGGCAGGCGGCCGCGAAGGTGCTTCTGATGAGCGGCGCCTTGACCGGCCTGTACCTGAACTACTCGTCAATGGCGGCCGTCGGCAGCACCGTCGTCATCATGGCCGTCGTGCTGCTGTCGGTCATCTACCCCGCGCGCGTGGCATCGAATATCGCCATGCCCGGCATAGAGCGCCGCTGGTCGCTCCCCGAGCCGGTCAACGACGTCATGCGGATGAACCTGCCGTTCACCGTGACCGGCGATCAGGCCATCGGGGTGAACGTCTTCCTGATGGACTACCTCGCCGCACACGCGGACTACTCGCTGGGGAACTTCTCGACCGGTGAGCTGAAGCTGGCGTCTGGTGAATACGAGGGCGGCGAGGGAATAGCGTTGTCGGTCATGGTCTGGCTTGCACCCTATGACCTCGGCGTGTCCGAACACCTGACTATCGAGACCGTGCCGACCGAGGACGCCGAGATCTTCCAGATCCGCTGCGTCATCCGGCGGGAGAGTGGCGACGAAGCCTCATGGGTCCGCGTCACCCGCAACTTCATCAACCTGCTGCGCAAGCAGTACCTGCTCTGGCGCACGCTGCCGTCGCCGGTTAAGGGCGACTTCGGTGCGCGTGGGCGCGCAATCCTCGCGGGTGAGGAGCTGCCCGAAACCGCGGAGTGATGTCGCGGCGTGTTTCATGTAGCTGATCGCAATTCGACCATCTATTGGCGCCTGGAGGTGTCAAGTGGCTCAACTGGACCCCGAACTTGAATTGTACCGAGGGCTGATGGACCAGCCCGACAAGTACGAGGATGGCTTTGACGTCAAGACCATCATCGGAGCCATCTTTATCGGCTTCGTGATGATGCCTGGCGCCATCTATCTCGGCCTTGTCGCGGGGCGGAACCTGGGTCCGGCCGCCGAGTGGACGACCATCATCCTCTTCACGGAGGTTGCGCGGCGCTCGTTCATCACGCTCAAGCGCCAGGAGGTCTACATCCTCTTCTACATCGCGGCGGCGCTGGCATCCACCCACGGCGGGCTCCAACTCGCCGGGGGCGTCTTCGCCGGCAAGATGTGGGACCAGTACTTCGTGCGCTCACCAGCCGCGCGCGGCCTCGGTATCGCCTACCAGATCCCCGAGTGGGTCGTCCCGGGTCCGGATTCAGAGGCGCTACTCAAGCGCACGTTCTTCCATCCGGACTGGTACTACCCGACGGCGATTCTGCTGCTGGGCGTGGTGCTCAGCCGCCTGAACTGGTTCGGCCTCGGCTACGTGCTCTTCCGGATCACATCCGACTATGAGCGCCTGCCGTTCCCGTACGCGGCGATCACCGCCCAGGGTTCGACGGCACTGGCGGAGACCACCACCAAGAGCGAGACGTGGCGCTGGCGCGTCTTCGCTATCGGCGCCATGATCGGGCTGGTCTTCGGCGTCTTCTACGTCGGCGTCCCGACGATCACCGGCGTAATCATGACCAAGCCGCTGCAGCTTCTACCGATTCCCTTTGTGGACCTGACGCGAAACACCGAGAATGTGCTTCCCGCCGTTCCGACCGGCTTCACCACCGATCTCGGCGCTGTCATTGCCGGCTTCGTGGTTCCGTACTGGGCGGTAGTTGGCAGCTTCGTCACCGCGGTGCTGACTTTCTTGCTCAACCCCACGCTGTACCGGATGGGAGTGCTGCAGGAGTGGTCGCCGGGGATGGACACCATCCAGACCCAGTTCGCCAACACTGTGGACTTCTACTTCAGCATCAGCATGGGCACCGCCTTCGCGGTGGCGGTCATCGGCATCGTCGGCATCCTGGCGCACTTCTACCGCAACCGCAAGGCCGACTCGGAGGGGCGCCAGCATGAGCCCGGCACCCTCAAGGGCATCCCGGGACGCGGAGACATCCCGATCGTCCTCGCCATCGCGATGTTCGTCTTCTCCACGCTGGGCTACATTCTGCTCTGCCGCCATCTCGTGCCGAACTTCCCGCTCGGCTGGGTCATCTTCTTCGGCCTCTTCTTCACCCCGCTCGAGTCCTACATTGACGCGCGGATGAAGGGGCTCACCGGGCAGTGGGTGCGCATCCCGATGGTCAAAGAGGGCGTCATCATCCTCAGCGGCTACAAGGGGATAGACATCTGGTTCGCGCCGATCCCGGACTTCGACCACGGCGACCGCGCGCAGCAGTTCCGCGTGCTCGAGCTTACCGGCAACAAGGTCATCTCGCTGGTCAAGGCCGAACTGCTGATCCTCCCGATCGTCGTCGTCTGCAGCGTCATCTACTGGGAGTTCATCTGGCGCCTCGCGCCTGTGCCGTCGGTCAACTACCCCTACGCGCAGAAGATGTGGCACCTCAACGCCCTGCAGCGCGGTCTGTGGCTCACGGCCACGATGAGCGATCGCAGCCTCTTCCATCGCGCCTTCAGGTGGCAACTGGTGGCCGGCGGCTTCGGCTTCGGTATCATCTCCTACAGCGTACTCGCGGCCCTGCGCCTGCCGGTGCTGCTGATATACGGCGTGGTGCGTGGGATCGGACATCTGCCGCACTTCGTCTTCCCGGAGATGGTCGGCGCGCTGATCAGTCAGTACTACTTCATACCTCGCTTCGGCGCGCGGCGCTGGAAGCAGTATGCGACGGTGCTTTCGGCGGGCTACGCCTGCGGGATGGGGCTGATAGGGATGGGCTCGGTGGCCTTCGCCCTGATCGGCCAGGCGGTTTCGCAGATGCCGTATTGATACGGGTGCAGTCAGATCAGCCATTCCGGGGGCCGGCGCCGAAGAGGCGCCGGCCCTTTGCGACAGTCCGGCGCATAATGGATGAAAGAATCCTCTGATAACGGAGGAACAATCAGGGCCCCCGGCTGTTTTACTATACACACGGTTCGGTCGCACCTATCTCTGCCGCATCTGTACGCGCGATAAGGCGCCGCCAAGACAGGCGCGCCGAGGAGGAAGGGCAATGATTCACCGGCGGATGCGAGGCTTCACCCTCATCGAGCTGCTAGTTGTGATCGCCATCATCGCGATCCTGGCCGCCATCCTGTTCCCTGTTTTCGCCCGTGCTCGGGCGAAGGCTCGGCAGACAAGCTGCATGTCCAACATGAAGCAGCTCGGGACCGCTCTGCTGATGTACGCCCAGGACTACGACAACGTCATGCCGATGTGGGGCTATGGCGGGAGCGACTCGGAGGATAATCCATCCACCGGCGCCTACACCTGGGACACGGTGCTCAATCCGTACATGAAGAACGTAAGCCTGCTGTACTGTCCCGACAATCCCAAGCGGACGGACTCAGGCGCTTTCCCGCGCTCATACGCGATGCCGCGGTATGTTAGCGGCATTCCGCAGGACGATCCGCCGGCGATCGCTTCTACCGTCGCGCTGTTTGAGAAGGGCTGGAGTGCGCCGGGCGTGTGGGGTGACGCGACAGGCGAGAACTTCTTCCAGAGCCACGGCTGCACGGATTATGGTCTCGACAAGACGATGTGGCACAATGGCGGGAAGAACTTCACGTTCCTCGACGGCCACGTCAAGTGGTTCGCCGATGGCAGCGGCCCCTTCGCCTACGTGAACTCCTCCAGCACCTGTGCCGCCGATCACACCGACGGCTGGGAAGTGCATGGCCCCGGTCACTGCGAGTTCCCTGGCGTGAGCGGCGGCGACTGGCCGACGGAGTAAGACCCACTCCGACCGCAGTGGACAACAGCGTTGGCTCCTGCGAGGATGGCCGCAATCGTGACGCTGAATCACGATAGTGTGGCCATCCTCGGCTCGTATCAACTGGAAGTAGCGGCCTCGCTGGTGGATATATCGGTGCCCGAAGGGTATAATGATTCTACAGACTGATCCGCAGTGGCCCGCCCGACGCGGCTATGGGTGACGCCGCGGGGCCGCTGCCTGAGGTAACGGCGCGATCGGGCGGCGCAATTGAGATAGTCCTACTGGAGCGTGATAATATTGTTCACTTCTCAGAGACGGCGCGGCTTCACTCTGGTTGAGTTGCTGACCGTCATCGGCATCATCGCCGTGCTCTCCGCGATTCTCTTTCCGGTCTTCGCCACCGCGCGTGCGAAGGCGAGATCAGCCCGCTGCCTGCACAACATGCAGCAGATCGGCACCGCCATCGAGGTCTATGTGCAGGATCACCACGGCTTCCTGCCGCCATGGTCCTGTACGCACCCGGGCATCGACCCGTGGACAACTCCGTCGGGTGATGAGAACGCCCCGCGGGACGGCGTGGTGACCTGGGACCTGTCAATCATGCCCTACCTGAAGCAGGCCGAGTTGCTGGAGTGTCCGGATAACCCGAACCCGAATGCGCGAGACTCGCGCTCCTATGCCATCGCACAGTACACCCAGCGGCCGTTCACGTTGCCGGGCGGGGCCGTCATCGCAGTCGGCGGCTATAAGGACGACATTCCCAAGCCGGTCGTGACGGTCCTGATCTTCGAGAAGGGGCACAACCCTCCCGGAGCATGGGGTGACGCTCTCGGGCAGAACGTCTACCAGTACCTCGACGATGATATGCCCAATGATGGCAAGCTGATAGAGGATCCGGCCGAGTTCCCGATGTGGCATCAGGGCGGGAAGAACTTCCTCTACCTTGACTACCACGCGAAGTGGTCGGCCAACACCTCCGGCCCGTTCGCGCACAAGCCGCGTGAGGACGCCACTGTGGGCACCTGCGAGAAGTGGGGCAAGCCATCTGCGGGTGGCGACTGGCCGGTAGATTAGATTCCGTCGCCGTATGCAGAGGCCGCCGGTTCCCTTCACCGGCGGCCTTTGGCGTTCACGGCCGCTGGAACGGCGCCCTCTGGCGGCGTGGCGCTGAACGCCAGCAGGCGACTGAACGTCACAGGCGGTAGAGATGCCGAAGGCCACCCCGCGTCTTTCTCCGCCGCGGGGCTTTGTGCTATACTCCCGGCAGAGCCATTGCATGGCGCGTACGCGCACGAGAGGTATCAGGCGTGACACACGCTCTACGCCGCGTGGACTTCCAACTGCTGGCCGTGGTGCTGCTGCTGTGCATCATCGGCGCGGTGGCAATTTACAGTTGCACGAGATCGGAGACTCGGCCGATTTCGCGGCTGACCATGCAGATCGCCTACATCATCGTGGGTATGGCGGCGATGTTCTCGATGATGCTGGTGGACACCGGGCGGCTGCGCAACCTCGCCTGGCCGATCTACCTCGTGGTCATGGGCCTGCTCGTGCTGGTGCTCATGATGGGCGCGATACGCGACACCAATCGCTGGATCCCGCTTGGCCCGGTGAACCTCCAGCCCTCGGAGCTTGCGAAGCTGGCGGTCATCATCATGCTCGGTGCGGTCGTGGCGCGGCTCGAGGAGGAGAAGTGGGACTTCCTCTTCCTCGTGAAGACCCTCGGGTACATAGCGCTGCCGGCGCTGCTCATCCTCGTCCAGCCCGACCTCGGTACGCCGATCGTGCTGTTCTTCATCTGGATGGCGATGATGTTCGTGCTGGGGGCAAGCCCGATTCATATCGCGGCGTTCGCGCTCGCGGGGGTGATGCTCTTCGCCGGGGCGTGGGGGTTCGGCCTCATCAAGCCCCATCAGCGGGCGCGGCTCACTTCCTTCATGAATCCCGACGATGCACCGCTCGACGCCGCCTATCACCTGAGGCAGTCGCTCATTGCCGTCGGTGCCGGGCATCTGTGGGGTCAGGGCCTCTTTCATGGCGCCCAGAGCCAGGCGGATTTCATCCCTGACCAGCACACCGACTTCATCTTCACGGTGATAGCCGAGGAGCTGGGTTTCGTCGGCGCTTTCAGTGTGCTGGTGCTCTTCGGCCTGCTGCTCTACCGGGGGTTATGCATCTGCGCCTATTCGCCCACCACCTTCGATCGCGTTGTGGCCGGCGGAATAGTGGCGATGCTGCTGATTCAGGTCTACGTCAATGTCGCAATGACGATCGGGCTGGCGCCTGTGAAGGGCATGGCGCTGCCGTTCCTCAGCTACGGCGGCAGCAGCCTGCTGGTCAACATGATGGCCATGGGGATCCTGCAGAGCATACACATGCGGCGCGAGCAGATCGTATTCTGAACCGATTGAACGGGGCTTTTCTTCTGATGGCGAAAACCACTGCAACGCAATGGGCGGTCCGGGGCTGGGAAGGCGTAGTTGTACAGGTGCCGGAGAGCTGGGACATAGCTGCGATCAACGGTGATCGAAACCAGGGCTACATGCGGCTGGACGATCAGCAGAACATGCCGCGCGTCGAGATCAAGTGGCAGAAGGCCAAGGGCTTTGTCAACGTCGAGAGCGTCATAGACGGCTACCTCAAGGATCTCAATAAGAAGCGCAAGCGGGGCGAAGCGGAGATCGAGGTGGACCGCAACTGCAGCGTCGTCAGCAAGCGCCGGATGCGCAAGCGCGACCTGACCTGCTTCGCCTGGCAGGGGGCGATCGAGGGCTACGGGGCAGGGTGGTACTGCGAGGAGTGCGAGCGGGTGATGATCGTGCAGGTCATGGCGCTGCCCGAGGAGGATGGGATGGAACTCGCCGGGCAGGTCATCGGCGAGATGGAGGACCATCCTCGCGACGGCTGGTTGCTGTGGTCCACCTATGGCCTCACGCTGGAGGCCCCGGAGCGCTTCGAGATGAGCGAGCAGAAGCTCATGGCGGGCCTGATCGAGTTCCACCTCGCGAACGCGGGGGAGGAGATCGTCGCCGCTCGCTGGGGGATGGCGAACATCGCTCTGCGCTCCCGCAGCCTCGAGCGATGGGCGCAGTCGGAGATCGGCCAGTACCACAAGAGCATCAAGCTTTCGTTCGAGGAGACCACCTTCCGCGGACATCCGGCGGTGAACGTCACCGGCTACTTCGCCAATCCTCTGCGGCACCTTCAGTCCTTCGTGATGCACATACTCGGGAAGCCCTACCCCGAGGCGGTCAGGGGCTGGGTATGGCATAGCGAGCAGGAGAATCGCATCTACTACGTCGGCGCGCTGTTCGATGAGGACAACATGGAGCTCATCGAGCGCGTGGCAAACAGCATCGCCTGCCCCGAGGGTGACGCCGATGCCCCGGCCGACAGTGGGGAGCCGATACGATGAACGCATGGCGCGCGGTGGTTGCCGCCGCGACCGTCCTCGTCATCTGCGCAGCATCCGCCCCCGCGCAGGAGGCCGATGCCCGCGCGAGGGTCATCACGCTCGTCCGCGAGAGCCAGGAGCTTGCGGACGCGGGTGATCGCACCGCGGCCATGGACCGCCTCCTGCAGGCCCTGGAGATAGACCCGGCCTACCCGTCCATCTACTCGCATATGGGCTATCTCTACGAGCTTGGCGGCGACTCGTTGAAGGCGCTGACAAGCTACGGGAAGCTGCTCGAACTGCGGCCCGATGACGAGTACGGCCGGCAACGCATCACGCACCTGTTCTTCCGCGAGCAGTTCCCCCGCCGGCTTCGCACGAGCCTGCTGCAGTTCAGCCCCGTGTCCTTTGTCACCGATGACTGCCGGGTCAGGCCCAGTGCGGCGAGTGAGACGCTCAGCCGCCGCGTCGCCTACACCACCGGGGTCATCTTCCCTGAGGGCATGGAGGACCGCAGCGGCCCGATCCGCACCGAGATCCCCTCCGCCGGCGGTCAGGGCGTGGTCGGATCGGCGGAGTTCAACCGCGTCTGCTACGGCTACGTGGGCGTGCCCGAGGGCGAAGAGCTCCGCCTGACGGTGATGGTACACTACCCTTCGACGCTGCTGAGCCAGCACGGTGCGGACTACTCGGCTCTCGCCGAGCGAATCGCCCACGTCGCGCTGCGCCTGCACTGCTACGGGCGGGGCAGCTACGGCCTCCCGCAGGCGTCCGAGGACCGGATCATGCGCATCTGGATGTGCGAGAGCGGCCCCACCGGCGCCGAGCAGTATGAGGATGACATCTTCGTTTATGACGTCGGCCGCGATCGCCTCCCGGAGGAGTGGCTGCGGGAGGTGGCGCATGAGTGGGGGCACTACGCGCTGCCGCCGATGGGCCGCTTCAGCGAGCCCGAGCCCTACGCCTCCGGCGTGCTCGGTGAGGCGCTCTTCCTGCAACTGCTTGCAGCGGAGGCGGGGATCGTGGTGGATGACCCGTGGCCGTCAACGCGCTCTCGTGCGGCCATTGATGGTCTGTGGGGCAACGGTGACGTGAGGCTGGCGGAGCAGCTTGCGACGCTGCGGAGCGACTGCCTCGACCTGTGGCTGAAGGAGGGCCCGAACTCGCAGCTTGCCGCGGGTCTCGGCAGAGACGCGTTCATGTACCTCGTTGGCGCGATGATGTGGGTGGAGGCCGCGCACGGCCACGACCTGCTGAGCGCCACGCTGCTCAAGGCGCCCGGTGAGGCGCCCGCGGACTTCTACTACGGCTACCGGCAGGCGGTCAAGGAGGCGGCCGGGCGGGGAGAGATCACCCTCTACGCGGGGGCGCTCGACCTCGGCCGCAGCAAGCTCAGCGCGAGGCCGCGGGAGGGCGCTTTCCGGCGCGAGGCTGTGACGCTTGCGGCGGGAGATCGCGCGGAGTGGCCGGTGTATCTGCTGGAGGGGCCGGCGTCGGTGCGCGTCACTCCGGGGCTGCGCGAAGTGAAGCTGAACCTCTACGTGGATGGCCTCGGGCCGCTGCCGTTAGAGGGCGGTCAGGCGGTGAGTCTGGGGCATCGCGAGGCCGGCTGGCATACGCTGGTGCTTGAGGCGCCCGAGGGTTGCGAGACGGTGGCGCTCGATGCCCTCGTGATTGCCACCGGGGAGAGCGACATGCCCGCGCCGGGGTTGTAGGCTACTGCCCGGAGCCTCTGGTCATCCGTCCTCGTCCTCATCCTCTCGGCCGCGGATGGCGGCGATGAGTTGCTCGTAGGGGCCGCCCTTGGTGACGAACGCGGAGGCTCCGGCCGCCTGCATCTGCTCCGCCACATCGCGTTCCTCATGCATAGACAGCCCGATGATGCGCACCTCCGGGAGATCGTTGACTATCCGCCGCGTTGCCTCGATCCCGTTCATCCCCGGCATGCTGACATCCATGATGATCACGTTGGGGCGCAGCTTCTTCGCCATCGCGACCGCAGTTTCGCCGTCGCAGGCCTCCCCCACGATCTCCATGTCCGGGTAGTCTGACAGCAGGCCCACCAGGCCCTCGCGCACGATGTCATGGTCATCTACGACCATCACGCGGAGGTCCTCTCCCGCAGCGCCGGGCGCATCACCGCTGATGAGCCGCAAGCGCTCCTGCGCCGGCCGCCTCGGCACGGGGGCCTTCGAGACAGACCTCACCGGCGCATGAAGGCGGAAGGTGGTCCCCGTCCCCGGACTGCTCTCGATCTCCATCTTCCCGCCGAGTAGTTCGAGTCTTCTGCGGATATTGAGCAGTCCGGAGCCCTCGCGCTCAGGACTGTCCTCCGCTGCCAGTCTCTCCGGGTCGAAGCCCTTACCGTTGTCGGAGACCTCGAGGATCAGGCAGTCGTCATCGCGCCATGCCCGCATCGTCGTCTCGGCGACTCCGGCGTGCTTCACCGCGTTGAAGAGCAACTCCGCGGCCGCCTGCAGCAGGAACGCGTTAAGCTCGTCGCTGTGGGTCTCAATGTCACCCTCGATCTCCAGGCCGACCCGCAGGTGATGCTTGCTCATCTTCTGGTCGGCGAGCCACCTGAGTGCCGCAGAGAGCCCGTGGGCCAGCACAGGCGGGCTCAGCTCAACCGCAAGCGACCGAGAGGCCTCCACCGCTTCGCCCAGCAGGTCGCCCAATTCAGCCAGCATCGCCTGCGCCTGCTCGTCGTCGACATGCCCGCCGAGTAGCTGCGCGCGCATCTGGGCCGCGGTTATGATCTGCTGCAGGTGGTCGTGCAGCAGATCGGAGAGCCGGCGGCGTTCCCTCTGTTCTGCCTGAAGCAGCGTGGAGGCCATTGACTGCAGCAGCGATGCGCGCCGCTCGGCGACCTTCGTGCGCTCCTCGACCGTCTGCTCAAGCTCCTCATTCAGCCTGCGAAGCTCCTCCTCCATCTCGACGCGTTCAGTTACGTCGCGCAGGGTGAGGATGCCGAGGATCAGTTCACCATCTTCATCATAGACCGGGGCGCCGCCGATGCTGCAAATGTATGCTCCATCGCTGCCCTTCAACGTTATCTTGCGGAGCATCTCAGAGAAGCGCTCGCCGCGCACCACTCTCCGCCATGGCAACTCCTCAGGCGGAACCAACTCTCCCGTAAGCAGTCGTGTCTCGAGCGCATCCATCATCTTCGGCAGCGTCTGCAGAGTGCCAGTGTCCGCGGGGGGCAGGGCCTTCACAGCGGCAGGATTGGACATGACCAGTGTGCCCTCCGGCTCGAAAATAAGCAGCCCCTGATCCACGCTCTCGAGCACTGCTTCGAGGCGCGACAGATGCCCCTGTGTCTCCTCGGCGAGACGATCAACCTCCCTCCGCGCCAGCGCTGCCTCCGTAACGTCCTCTACAAGTAGCAGTACGCCGTCGGCTGTATCGCCGGTATCGGTGAGGGGGATGATCTGCGCATTCCAAAATGTGTTGCGCCGCCCCTCCTCCCCTGCGACTTCGTGATCCTCCAGTTGCAGGCTCTCGCCCGCACGGAGGACCCGATCGAGCATATCGAGTGCGGGCTGCACCAGAGACTGGGGGAATACCTCGTGCAGCTTGCGGCCCACAATCGAACGCTCCTCAGCGATAAGGAAGCCTTCCATGGCGGGATTGGCCATAAGGAAGCGCCCCCCCGCGTCAACCACGGCGACACCGAGGGGGGCGAACTGGATCAGCTTCTCCATCAACTGCCGCTGGGCTTCGCGCTCCTGCTCGACCTCTTTGCTTGCGGTAATGTCGCGCCAGTGAATCGAGAGGCCGCTGCTTGAGGGGTAGGCGCTGACGGAGAGCCAGCTACCGTCTGGCAGGCGCAAGCCCGCGTGCGCGGGTTCGCCCTCAGCGAGCACCTGCTCGCACAGTTCCCTGATTGAGCTGTCGCGCATGCCGGGGAAGACATCCCAGAGGTTGCGACCGATCAGTTCCTGGATACCGGTGCCCGCCATCTCGGCGGCGGGTTCATTCACGTAGGTGATGTCCCAGTCGGTATCCACCGCGAGGAACGCGTCGCGGATACTGCCGAGTACGTCCCGAAGCTGAAGGGTTGCCCTCCGGAGCGCCTCCTCAGCCTCCTGCAGCCGAACGAAAGCAATCTGTTTCTCGCCGAGTACCGCGTCAACTTCATGGCCGCGTAGAGCGTCCAGAATGCCCTCCGCCTCCGCCAGTCGTGCCCCCAGCTCCTCGTAGGAGGGCCTCACCATGTCGCTCATACGCTCTCCTCCAACCCCATCGCATTCAGAACTTTGTTGACGTCGCTGAGATTGCCGAAGACGGCCGCCCCCGGCACGGGCGCCTCAATCAGCAGCGCGGGCGTCACGTAGATGCCCATCTCCAGCGCCACTTCATAATCCTCAAGCACGTCCGTTATCTCAACCTGGTAAGGTTCGTGGACGTACTCCTTGCAGATCCGTGCGAGATTCTCGCGCGCGCGCCGGGAATTAGTTTCGTCCCCGGCAACGAAGAGATGAAGACGGTAGGGCTCCGCGGCCCCATCTGCTGGCGGGTGCAGCCTGCCCTCGTTCCCTGCGGTCATGGTGGGCCCCCTTGATTAGTTGCCGGCGGCGCCGTCCCCTGGACGGTCAATGATTTCGATCCCATGATCCGTGATCAGGAATCGATGCCGTCTGCTGGAGTGCCTCATCCCCCGAGACTTGAGCACCAGCAGCGTCCTGTGCACCAAATCCTCCTCTTCCCGATACTCGAGCCTGATTACCGTATCAATCAGGGAGCTGATCATCGTGACGATCCCTGCGTCCGATGGTATCTCTCCGCTCTGGTTGGTCATCAGCAGGGTGACTCCCGCGGGTCTGCACGCGTTCGCGAGGCGGACGAGGAAGTCATACGCGGCCTCATCTGTGTGCATCCGCACCGTGGCGGAGACAGCGTCAACGATCAGCACCTCGGCCGCATGTTCCCTCATCAGGTGGAGGAGTTGGATCAGGTGCTCCTCCACTCCCAGAGTCTCCGGCATTAACGCCTCAATCCTCAGTAGGCCCGATTCGAGCGCCGGGCGCAGGTCGATTCCTGCGCTGAGCATCCGCCCGACCATCGCCGGCCGTGACTCTTCAAACTGAACGTAGAGGACGCGTTGGCCCCGCCGGTGAGCTTCGATGGCAATCGTGCTGGCGAGTGACGTCTTCCCCGTGCCGCTTGCGCCGGTCAGAAGCGTGATCGAGGACTTGACCAGCCCCCCGCCGAGAAGCTCATCCATCGCGTCATTGCCCGTGGAAAGGATCTCCGGGGAGTAGGCATGATCGAGCGCGGGCCTGGAGATCGGCACCAGCACGATGCCGCTCTCGCTGATGGCGAAGGGGAATTCATTGCGCTCAAAGTCCGAGCCACGGTACTTGACGATTCGCAGGCGCCTGACGCTGACCTGTCCGTCCACGCGCTGGTCGAGCTTGAGGATGCAATCAACCATGTACTCCATGAACTCGTAGGTCTGGCCGCCGTCGCCCGCATTGAAGGCCTTGGCCGTCAGCAGCGCGGTCAGCCTCCGCTCGAGAAGCCAGCGATGCAGCATCTCAAGCTGCTCGCGCTCCCACCTGCGATCGTCTGAGATGCGCAGCAGCCCATCAATGGCGTCTATTACCACGTTCTGCGCGCCCATCGCCGTCGCCTGACCACCGAGGATCGCCAGTAGGCCGTTGATGTCGAAATCGCCGGAGCGGATCACCGCGGGGTCAAGCTGCCCGTCGAGTATGCGCAGCATCCCCGCCTCTTCCAGGGCAGGCAAATCCCAGCCGAGGGAGAGCCCATTGCGGCGGATGCTGTCGGCATCCTCCTCGAAGGAGATGAAGATGCCCGGCTCACCATCGAGGGCGGCGCGGTAGATGAACTCGAGCCCGAACACGGTTTTACCCGATCCCGGGCCACCGTTTACGAGCGTGGTGCGGCCCGTAGGCAGGCCGCCATGGAGGATCTCGTCAAGCCCTGTCACGTGTGTCTGTGTCTTTGAGATCGGTTTCGGCGGCATCGGCCCGCCGGCGCCCACTGCTCCTGTCTCAGTCACGCGGACCTTCCTCCTGGTCCCCAACGCCCAGGGCAAAAGATTACCTGCGTCCTCAGCGCGGATCCCCGCACCGCCGTAGGCCGCATCAAGTTCGCCTCAATTCTTCAGCATCCATTCACGACATAAACAGCCGGAAACCTCTCAGGGTTTCTGTAGGGCCTCTATCCCTAACCCCAGAACGCGGTCAATGTTCCTCCACGCCAGATTTTCCCACGCCTCATCTGAGACCTCTCCACGCAGTGAGCGGAAGTGCGCGGGGTTCGGCGGCTCATGCTCCGGGTATGCCAGATCTGTCCCGAACATCAGCCGATCGCGGAAGCTCTCGATAAACTCAAGCGCGAACGCCGGGTCCCGCGTGAGAGCGTTGTGACCTGAACCCGCGGACAGATCGCCCCACAGGTTCTCGTAGCGCTCGAACAGATCCACCAGTCGGCCGGGCCTTACACTCCCCTTCACACTGCCACCTCGAGTTTCCTGCGTGACATCTGCATCAATTTCGGCCCAGAATGGCTGCGAATGGCCGAAGACGATCAGATCGGGGAACTCCCGCAGGGTCTTCTCCAGCCGCGGCAGGCCAAGTTCATCGTAGAGTCCGTAGCAGCCGCCGATGCGCGGGCCGATGTGGATAGTCACCGGCATGCCCTCATCGGCGCAGGCGGAGAACATGTTCCACACCAGCGGGTCGTCCATCGGGAGGTTGCAGGTGGTCTCCCCGACGCCGCGGCAGCCCATTTCACGGTAGATCTGCAGAAAGCGCCGGAAGTCCTCCTCGACGCTGTTGCGGCCCGCCCGCGGGTCGAGGCTGCAGAACGGTATCAGGCGATCCGGGTAGCGCTCGTACATCTCGATGACGTCCTCCGGCGGCACGAAGCGCGACCTCGCCTCCGGCGCGACGCCCGACAGCAGCACCGCGCGGTCTATCTCGTAGAAGTCGAGCTTCGCGATAAGCTCCTCGACCAGCGGGTAGTCGCTGCCACTGGCGCGCGGCACGGCGCGAGAGCGCGAGGCATGGGTGTGGCAGTCAATCAGCATAATGAGACTCCTTTCAGTGACAACCGTGGCACGGACACTCCTGTC
>LSQX01384696.1_pt1 | contig 26855 bp, 23 predicted proteins | sample 654561 | NCBI WGS metagenome assembly LSQX01 (sample SAMN04489861, study PRJNA283612) | anaerobic digester metagenome | isolation source: 4 biogas reactors fed with cattle manure at either 37C or 55C with and... | place: Denmark: Kongens Lyngby | collected 2014
GTATTTATAGTATTCTATGAGTTATTTTTATGCATTTTTTCATCAATATTTATATAATAACTTAATTGTTTCATTGAAGTCTCTATAGTATATTGTATTTATCTTGTACAAGGTAAATTTTAAGAGATAGTTGGATTACTTATGAGAGTTGAAACAGTTGTTACGCCCAATAATAAAACGAGGTATATATTACTTGATGATGCCGGTGATCCGGTTGAACCTGCCTTGAAATATTTGAAATACAAAGACAATACTGGTGCTGCAAGGAATACTCTTAGAGCTTACTGTTATCATCTAAAACTGTTTTTCGAGTATTTGGAGCAGGTGCAGCTTAATTATCGAGATATTGGCCTTGATGAAATGGCTGAATTTATGCGTTGGCTTCAGAATCCCTATGGAAACAAGAAGGTTTCCCCTATTACTCCAGTTACATCATCACGGACAGCAAGAAGCATTAATATCATAATTTCTGCCGTAATAAGCCTATACGACTACCTGATGAGACATGATGATTATAGCCTTCAGCTTTCCATGAAGTTAAAAAAGCAAATACCTGGTTCACGAAGAGGCTTCAAAGACTTTTTATACCATATCAATCGAAACAAAAGCTACGACGCAAAAATTCTTAAACTCAAAGTTCCTAAGCAGAAGCCAAAAACCATATCCAAAGAAAAAATATGTGCCATAATGGATGCCTGTTGCAATATCAGAGACAGGTTCCTCATTCAATTGCTATGGGAAAGCTCGATTCGTATTGGGGAGGCTTTAGCCCTCTGGCTTGAGGATTTTGAAATTGATGCCAGGAAGATTCACATCAGGGATCGAGGTGAACTATCTAATCATGCAGAAATTAAAACAGTGTGCAGCCCTAGAAGTATTGATGTTTCAGCTGAATTAATGAATGACTATATGGACTATATTGCTGAATGCCACACCGATGATGTAGATACAAACCACGTTTTCATTAAACTTTTCGGAGGAAACAAATATCAACCACTGGAATATTCGGATGTTGTATCTCTTTTTGAAAGACTGAAAAACAAGGTGGGTTTTGACATTACACCTCACATGCTCCGTCATACTTCCCTTACTGAACTGCGTAAAGCCGGCTGGAAGGATGAGCATTTAATGAAGCGTGCCGGCCATGCTCATGTGCAGACAACGATGCAAATGTATATTCACCCTTCTGATGAGGATATACGTAAGGATTGGGAAATGGCTGAAAACAATATGAAATTTAAGAATGCAAAGGATGGAAAATAAATGGGACAATTATATCAACCAAGTATTCTAAAATCTGATGAAATGTATGATTACATATCAGGTTACTGGGATCAAGATACCTGGTCTCTCAAAGATGATATATTTAATGATTTCAGAAAAACCTCAAGCCGTGTTGATATCAAGTACAAAAGAATTAAATTCGGTGCATTTAGCTCAAACTTAAAAACTGAGCTGAAATACTTCTTTAAATACCGACTCACTAATAGAATAGTTACAATTGATACTATTCTGAAATATGGCCAAACATTTACTAGACTTGCTGCATTTTTAAATACGCATTATCCTGCCGTAAATAGCTTTTCTAATCTTGAACTGGAGAAGGTAACCATTCAATTGCGAACATATTTGATTGAATGCAGAATTAAAGCAACGAAGTTTTACGGATGTCTCATTAGTCAGATTGTACCATTTTATAAAAGTTTTTATGATGAACGAGATGAATTTGAAAAAGATACTTGGGACTTTAGAAAAATTGCTGTCGCAAGGTATTCTACGGATAGAAGTCATTATTTATTGCATTTTGAAGGTGTTCCGGCTCAATTTAGAAATATGGTAAAACAATATTTAAAAATGAGAGTAAGCAAGTGCTCTCATGCTCAATGTTGCCGGGATGTAAAGACGATTAGGTTGTTTTTAACCTTTATTCATCGAAAATATCCCCTATGGAATGATTTGAAGCTATTATCCAGGAAAGATATGGAGGATTACTTTTCGTGGTTGCATATATTCTCTGAAGGCAAGGTGAAAACAGAAAGTGAATACCTGATATTTTTGAAGATATTTCTTGAATACATTCAAAAAGCAGAATACGAACAATCTCCCGTAAAACCAATTGCCCTACTGATTTTTAAAGAAGACATGCCTCGAATACCATTAAGAACAGAAAATGATATTAAATATATTCCGGAAGGAGTATTAAGACAATTAGATGAAAACTTAGAGTACCTCACCCCATCAGGCAGTATTCCAGTAGTTATATTATTACGTGCTACAGGATGGAGAATATCAGATATCTTCAATCTGCGGTATGACAATTGTTTAGACAAAATGGCTCAAGGGTGGTATTTGTGTGGAGACATCAAAAAGACACAAGTTTTAAATCATCGTGTTCCCATTACAGATGAAGTGGCTGCTGTGGTTAAATCTGTGATTGAAGTTACTAAAGCAAAGAGTACATTGACCAATAATCCTAAAAAACTTTTATTTGCCTGTTTAAAGGGAAAACGTCAAGGCCGTCCCCCGGAAGCAAGGAGGGTGAGTTATAATCTAAACAAGTTGGCTATAAAAAAGAACATCATAGATGACCAAGGGAATATCTTTCATTTTAAAAACCATGCTTTTCGGCATACGAAGGCAATTGAGCTTATTAATAATGGCATGAACTTACTCCATGTTCAAAAATGGATGGCTCATGCATCTCCTGAAATGACACTATGGTATGCAAAAATCCTTGATACAACCATGCGTAAATCATGGGAAGAGGCAACTAAACAAGGCCTGTTTAGAATAAACGAATCCGGGAAGCCAATAAAGATTGATATATCTGATATTGAAAATGAGGATATTATAGAATGGGAGTATATTCGCCACAACCTGGATGCAGTCAGAATGCCTTTAGGATATTGTATGAAGCCTAAAAAGCAGGAATGCCATACACAGCTAAATCCATGTTTGACCTGCAGGAACCTTTGCACAACTCCAGATTTTATTCCCCAGTATGAGTTGGAAATACAGGAAACTAAGGCTGTTGTTGAACGTGGCAAATCTCAAAATCGGAATGTGTGGGTTGAAAAGAACCAAGCTCTTTTAGAACGATATGAAGCAATATTGACAGTCCTTAAGGATGGAAAGACACATCATAAGGCCGGTAAAAAAGGCCGTGAATATATTGGGGAGGAACGAAATAATGGGTAATGCCAAAGATCCTAATACAGGAGGGCTTAAAGCTTACGCCCGAAACAAAAAGGATGCTACTATTAAGAAAGTCGATGCAGCCATTCAGAAACTTATTAAAGAGAAAGGCCGAATTAACTTCAACAGTGTTTCAATGGAATCCGGCGTTTCAAAAGCATATCTCTATAACCATTCTGATGTGAGGGAACGTATTGAGACACTGCGGAAACAACAAGATGGATTACCATCACCAAAGCAAGTCAAGAGAGAAATGACAGAGGCAAGTAAAGATGTATTGATTGCAACCAAGAATAAGCGTATTAAAGCCTTGGAAGAAGAAAATAAACGGCTAAAATCCGAATTGGCTATCCTTAGAGGGAAACTATATGATAGAGCATGATTAGCGGAAGGGTTTGGGGCCAAGCGTGGCCCTATTAATATATCAATTTATTACGAAAGGCAGAGTGAATTTATAAATGTGGACAATAGTAACAATCCTCGAAAATGGAAAAACAAAAGTATTAGAGACTATGATGCTGAAGCAGTGAAAAGGTACAAAACATTGGTCGAGAACCGACATACTCCTGGAGGGTTTGGCTATACACCAATATATTTAAGTTGGATTGAATTTTAAGTTCTGAGATTTTAATTGACACTTCCACAAGAATATAAAATAATAGAATTACAAACAAAAGGTAGTTATTGCATATTTGTTTAATTATGGGGACTTATTGTCTGTTTTGCACACTTTCTTGACGTATACTTATTTGACAATATCTGTTACAGAGAGTGAAAGTGAGCCAGCAACAAAAAGACTACTTGAAATAGTAAAGTCAACGTAGGAGCTTATGTGGAGCTTAAACCATAATTCAGATAGTTTGAAAATGTCCACACTAAGTATAAGAAAACTTTTATGAGGTGTTAAGATGAACAAGGTAATTGAATGGCTATTAGACAGTGAACCATGGGTAGAATATAGAACAAGACTAGACTTGTTAGGAGAAATGGAGAACGACCAAAGCGTTATAAATGCTAAGAACAGAATCACTATTCATCCTAAAGTCAAAGCAATATTTAATGATTTATACAAATGGAATGAACAGGTTGTAAATACTCATAAAAACGCAGGGTTGCCTCTTCATAAACTTTCCTTTATTGCGGATATTGGACTAAGTATTAATGACCCAGAGGTTAGAAAAATTACTGATTTAGTTATGGAACACCAAGATAATGATGGTGTTTTACAAGTAATTATGAATATACCAAAACATTTTGGTGGGACAGGCGAAAACACTTGGGGATGGATGTTATGCGATACTCCTATTATTTTTTACTCATTACATAAATTTGGTGTCTCCGGTAATTTATTAGGAGCAGGAATTAGATACTTAGTATCACTAATCAAAGATAATGGTTGGGCTTGTACCGTGTCTCAAGAAATGGGCAAATTCAGAGGGCCTGGTAGAAAGGATGACCCATGCCCTTATACTAACCTGTTAATGTTAAAACTGCTTTCTCAATTTGATGAATATAAAAATAGCAATGAATGTCGTATAGGAGCGGAATGTTTACTCGGACTATGGGAAAAAAGCATGGAAACTCACCCTTATTTGTTTTATATGGGCAATGATTTCAGGAAACTTAAAGCCCCAACTATGTGGTATGACATCGTTAGTATAACAGATGTTTTATCTCAGTTTGAATGGCTCAGGAGTGACCCAAGGTTAAATGAAATGATTAATATTATCAAATCAAAAGAAGGTGAGAATGGCTATTTTACTCCTGAATCTGAGTACAAAGCCTGCAAAGGCTGGGACTTCGGCCAGAAAAAAATTCCTTCTCAATGGTTGACTTTCTTAATTTTAAGAATATTCAAAAGGATGGGATATGAAGTATAGGATTACTTATTGCTATTTTATTTATTAAAATGCAACTACGTAAAACCATATTTTTATCTAATCTCAGTCATTCGCATTTATATTATACGAACGAAAAGCTGTCAAGTAATTATCAGCAATTTGAGTTATAAAAATATAAATAGATTCAGATATAATTTTTGACGTTGTTTACATGTAAACAACGTCAAAAACCTTTATTGTCAAGGACTGCTTCTGGATAGTTAAGATAAGTGCTCTTATGCTCCCATTAGGCCTAATTAAAATTGTTAGAATTTCCATATCCTAAAATTATCTGTACTTTCTTTAAAATAATCTAACACTGAAAACAGGATAGCAAATGGTATATACTGAATAAAAATAGTACTTAAACTTTCTGATAATCCGTAGAAAAAGAAAATAAAAATAACTGTAATTATAAAACTTAATATTACACCTATAACACGTCTTTCTTTTAAGATAACAAACGAAATATACTTTATAAATCTTGAAAACAAAAACACTCCAAATGCCGATCCAACAAATACACCTATTCTATATGAAACATTTATATAAGAATCACGAAACAAAGTTATTGATACTACATATACACTTAAAGCAATTGCAAGAAAAAGTACTACAAGTGATAAACACCCAAAAGAAAAATCCTTCTTATTTCTTTGTATATCTTTCTTAATTTCATTTTTTACTTGCAAAGCTTTATCCCTATTAGCTGCTATATCAAGACCTCTTTTCTTATAAATATTATATGCTATATCATAAGCTTCCTTTGTGTAGTCTTTTTCATTTGAAATGATTTCAATTATTTGATAGTCCTCATACTTTTTATATTTCTCTAATAATTCTTCACTCATTTTTCTATACCCCATTATCAAATTTATTCAATTAATAAGTCAGCATGAACCTACTTTAACAATCCGACACAGAACGTGTCGGTCAGCGTACGATTTTATATAACTTATGTATTGCCGAACCTATGTTTTTTTTGTTTTTAACAACTGATTATTTCTATCAAGGTTAGTCTAATTTTTCTTGTATATATTTTAACATATGTTACATATATTTTCCTACATTTATTAGCCTTATAAATTCAAGTTCAAGTAAACATCATCCATCTGATCCTGAGTAATGCCGATATAAGCTAATGTTACACTGGGAGCTGAATGATTAAGCAGCTTTTGAATCAGGGTTAAATCTATACCGGACTGGTAAGCCTGGTATGCAAAAGTTTTTCTCATTGTATGGGAGCCGATCCGATCGGTAATCCCGACAGCTCTGGCAGCCTGGTTAATAATCTTATAAGCCTGGTCCCTTTGCAAAGAAGCCTTGTCACCTTTTCTGGAGATGAAAAGAGGATCATTTAAAGAATATTCTCCTCTTGTAACAAGGTATTCAGATACAGCTTTCTTTGCATTGTCACCCATAGGGAAGTTTTTATCCTTGCCGGTTTTTTTCTCTTTTATCTGGATCCGGTCTTTGACTTTTTTCTTTTCATCCAGAACATCGCCGATTTTAAGTTTAAGCAAATCACTTATACGGAGTGCAGAATTAATTCCCAGGGTGAAAAGACAGTAATCCCTGAAATTGGTTCCCTTTAAATATTTTTTAATTGCTTCAATTTGTTTCTTATCTCTGATAGGCTGAACAAATTCCAAATCTCTCACCTCAAATAATCATGCTTAATGTGTGCCATTATACAATATGTATGATACAAAGGTCAAATAAAAAAACCCAATTTTATAAAAAAGGGTCAAACCTGCAATATCCTAAGGTTTGACCCCATTTACCCAATCATTCAAAATTACTTTATGTATGATTGGTTTAATTACTAAATTGGAAATTTTCTTTTTATTTCATATGGACAGTAATTAAAACTTTCTCTTCGGTTTATTCTACATGTATAGGTATCAATTTTGTCCAACTTAAATCTTTTCCCCACTTTCTTTCATAATGGCAAAAAACCAGATATGCTCTATTTATATTGGAATTATCATCTAAAATAGCTTTTAGTTTTATTGGGAATTTGTTACCTTTATATGCGAATGCTCTTGCTTCTTCGAAACTTTTACTATCTACTGATATATTAGAATTAATGAGTTTTTTTAGTGCAAGGTTACTTGTTCTTATATCATTGCCTAAAACTAAATTATCTTTATCAATAATTTGTTCCTTATTAAGCCATGTTAATGAGTAATTATCATTAATACATGGATATATAAAAGAAAAATATGTCTCAGAAATAAGGGGCTTTTTATTTATTGAATCAATATAAACTTCAACATAGTAAGTTTTCCCTTGAAATGCTTCATATTTTATACCTATGTTAGAATCCTCTTTTATAATACCACTAATTATAATATCATCTGGACTTATGCTAGGCATTAAAGAAATAAATAAAATCGCAATAATTATTGCTAAAGTTATAAATAAACTACTTATAATTGCTAATTTCCTTCTCACTTTTTACCCCCCTATTGATAACATTTATCTAATATTTGACTAATGTATAATTATAAAACTACCAAATTAGAAAGAAAAGGACAGATATAATCGATCTGTCCTTTAAACAATACATAGTTTAGTAATTAATAAACTGTATCAGTAGAATTAGCAGACCACTTTGAAGAACCTCCTGATAACGAAACCGACCATCCACTATTGCTTAGTGTAACACCAGTTATTGAGGTTGTGCTATATGTATGATCATAGCCGGTTACAGCTATTCCATTAACCTGTGCAAATGTTGAGTCAAACTCTAAATATACTGCAAAGTTATTTAGATTATAATCTATAACACTGCTTCCGTTATAAATTGAAGAAAAAGTTTTATCTTGTGTACTAAAGAAAACTCCATATGAAGAATCTGAGTTAAGTCTAGATGTTGATTTTAGACTTAAACTAGTAGTACTACCACAAGTATATAATTCCTGTTTTTTAACTGCTGTTCTTGTACCACCACTGTTCGTTAAATTAGAAAAATGTATTCCTAACATATCATTGCCACCAACATTTCCAGCTACTATATAACCTGCTACTCTTGGTGCATCTTGAGTCCAAAGATTATAGTCCCAAGATCCACCACCAACGACAGACCATCTTCCAGTATAAGTATCGTAAAAAACCATTGGTGCATTCAATGATACATCTGAAGCAGTAGAAGCTGCTTGAACTTCTGTCGTAAATAGTGATTCAATACCAAATTTTTTAGCCTTCTTAGCATCAAATTTAATGAATCCTTTTGATTTAAAATACTTTTCTATTTCTTGTACATTATAACCTTTTTTAGCTAATAATTCTGCATATCCTTTACTTACTTCATCAGAAAATTTATCCTTTTCACTTTCATCAAGTATTCTGACTTTAGGTGCTTTTTGTACTAACTCTTTTTTTAATGAAACTGTATCAATACTATCAGTTGCAGTAGATAGTATAGGTATAGCAAATAATAATACAGATATAGTAAGAACTGAACATAAAACTTTTTTAATCATATATAGCCTCCTATTTAGTAATAATTTTTTCAATGGTTTTCAATTAGTTGCAGTTATCCACATAGTAGAAACTTACATAATATACAAATGCATTTGGGAAAATTGTAATATATATTGCAAGATCAAATTCAGAGGGTGTAATAAGGCACCCAAAACTATCCAATTAATTGAAAAGTTATACTCCATGAAGTGTAATAATATTATCACATAATGTATAAAATGTAAATATTAAATTAACAAACTATGTCCATTTCAACTTATTTTCCATTTTTCTGAGGTTAAATTATCTTGGGAACACTATATTCCCCTTCTATAATTAATTTATTATAAAAAAGTCACAATTTTTTATTTTTTCTTTAATGGGGTTATAAGCCTAAATCCCCGAAACTTTTGATATGTAAGTAAATGTAAATATTTTATATTCGTTAAGGTATCAAAACTTTATGAATGTTTGTAAAGTCCATAAGTAAGTTATTACGAACGTTAAAAACATAGTTATTTAAAATTCGCAAAGGTGTACCTTAAAGGGCACTTCACTAAGGGATTTTGTTCCCTTGAAAAATTCGGCATCGTCGTGAATATCGGCTATGCCGTTTTTTCTTGCTTTCCCGGAAGTTCCACTGCTCCGATACAGTTATAAATGATTTGAATACGCTGTGTCCTGTGACCATCGACTTTTTCGGCTTTGAACACGATTATCTTCTCAACGAACTCTCGAATAATCTCTGCATCCAATTCCTTGATGTCTGTGTACTTCCTTACCAATGACAGGAAATGTTCAGCATTGAGGGATTTTTCTTTTGCATGGTCAATGAAGTCCTGTAAGTCAGTCACACGGGCATTGAGTTCTTTTTGTTCTGATTCGTATGTAGCAGACATTTTGATGAAACGCTCATCACTGATTTTGCCCTCAACATTGTCCTCATAAAGCCTTTGGATAATAGTATCCAGTTTGCTGATACGAGCCTTTGCCTGTTCATATTCCTTACGGCAATCCCGGAGTTCTTTGTTCAGCTCCTTCTCGGAATTACTGGTAATCAGCTGAATAAATTCATCCTCATGGTCTCTTGCAAATGAGGTCACACGCTGTAAGTCCTGCAATAGCAGTTGTTCTACCACTACATTTCTGATTTGGTGGGAACTACAGCCACCTTTGACCTTACGGTAGGTAGCACACACGAAGTATTCCTTATCATGTTCCCAACCTTTGCCACGGACTTGATATAACTTACTTCCACAGTCGGCACAAAACATCATACCGGATAGGATACCCATGTCACCAAGTCTTGACACCTTACGTCTGCCATCCCGGATTCGCTGAACTGTCTTGAAGGTTTCCTCATCGATAATAGCATCGTGGGTATTCTCAAAAATCTGCCATTCCGATGGATTGTTCTTAATGGTTTTCTTGCTCTTGTAGGACTTCTTGTGTGATTTGAAATTCACAGTGTGTCCGAGATATTCCTGTTTCGCTAAAATATCTGCAACGGTTCTGCTTTGCCATGCACATGGATTTGCAGGAATATAACCCGGATTCAATCCGATGTTCTTAAAATGTGCGGTTGGACATAAGATGTTTCTTTTCGTCAGTTCCTTTGCAATCTGTGTTGGACCCAATCCCTGCATACAAAGATGGAAGATTTCTTTTACCACAGAGGCTGCATCTTCATCAATTACCCAGTGCAGTTTATCCTGCGGGTCTTTCACATATCCGTATGGTGGATTGGTGCAGAGAGGTTTGCCTGATTCTCCTTTTGCCTTGAATACAGCTCTGATTTTCTTGCTCGTATCCTTGGCGTACCATTCGTTGATAATATTGAGGAATGGGGTAAAATCGCTGTCCTGTTGATTGGCACTGTCCACACCATTGTTGATGGCAATGAAGCGTACATCTGCCTCTGGGAATGCCACTTCTGTGTAGTAACCGACCTTCAGATAATCTCTGCCCAGTCTGGACATATCCTTTACGATGATAGTGGCAATATTCCCTTCATCCATCTCGGCTATCATTCTCTGAAAATCCGGTCTATCGAAATTTGTACCGCTGAAACCATCGTCCACAAAGAAACGAAAGTTTCTAAATCCATTGTCTTCAGCGTATTTTTGTAAAATTGCTTTTTGGTTCTTGATACTGTTGCTGTCACCTTGAAGTTCATCATCACGAGATAATCTACAATAAAGTGCTGTGATTTTCTCCCCAAGGGCTGCATCTATATTAGGCTGTCTATTCATAATTTCTGCTCCTTTCCGACAGCCTTCAAGCGGTTTATGCCTCTGCCAAAGGCAACTGATACCTTTGGTCAGTATGGCATATTACCGTACTATGACGCTGAAGTCGAGTCTATTTCTGATAATAATTGTGTTGTATCTGATAACTTTATAAGGTCTTTGGAATTGCTCAAAATGAGCCTTTTCACCTTAGTATACGCAGTCTCTTTGGCTGATTCACTGACCAGAGATTCTACGATATATACCGTGCCACCGATGGTAGTTTCGGTGATACGGCTTTTGATTCGTTCTGTTTTCATGTTGTATGCACCTTTCTCCATCGGCAGACGGTATTACAGATTTATGCTCTAATCTGAATCACCTTGATTGCATCCGGGCGAATCAAACGACCGTCCACAAATTCAAAGGCAAGATAGCCAATCTGATCATGTAAGGTGAACTTCTCCTTTAATGTTTTAACTGTAATCAGTTTCCTGTTTACAATCCAATAGTAGGAGAAATCACCGAAAGCCACAGGCTTTGCATCGTCATCAATGGATGGCATCTCATTAGAGATAACTACAGGTTTACCCATGAGTGTATCAGCACTACCACGCCACAGAAAATTGCCGTCATCATCTTTGAGATTGCGAAGATATAATGCTGTTTCGTCATTCATCATCCAACTGCCCTTGGTGCGATATTCCGGTTTTACAGAAAAGTACAGCTTGTAGATGTCCTCAAAGGTAAGTGCACTTGTTGTTGTCCCAATTTTGGCACCATCAGTTTCAGAAAGAATACCGATAGGCTGGTCTCCACCGTTACCGTTGATAAATGCCTGTTCCTCTCCCTTGGAGAAGTTCTTTGCTAAACGCTGCACCAGGTAATTTTCCAAATTAAAGCTGATGTCGTGAATGAAGTCCTCATCCAGTTTTACGAATGCAGCCAGCTTGTGACTTTCCAACTTATGCTCCGTGAAATCCTCAATGCCGTCATAGATAGGAATGCGACCACCTTCCGGAACCCACATTGCAATATCATCACAGTCCTTCGCAAAGATACGATATCCTTGATTTAAGGCATTCATGGTTGTGCCGATTTGTCTGAACAAACTTTCCTTATTCAGTGCTTCAGAGAATTTGTTTTGAGCCACAACGGGAAGTGGATACCCGCCTGTGGCACGGTCAGTACACATAGCGAGTACAGATTCGCACCCATCTGCACCACGGGCATGGTTCCAAAAGTTTCTGTCATATTCCGGCTCTCCTGTGTGGAGAGCAATTTTTGTGTTTTCATTCATGATGAAAATCCTCCTTATTTTTGATTAATTCGTGTGTTTTTCAAATATTTTCAAAACGGACATGGGGTCAAAAGCCAATGAATACGCCATTTGTAAGCTCTTAGCCTAAGGGTTAATACCCCGTTTGAATTCGCGTTTTTGTGCGTAAGACCCCACGCCCGTTCCACAGCAGATTTATCGTGTAGATTGCGACCGCCCCTACCGGGTGTTACATCACCTCAGTAGGTTCAATGGAGAGACCACGCAGTTCACAGAACTCCGCAAGGTCTTCACAATCAGCAATGTCCATCGTGCAGTGACCACCTTCAAGATGAAGGTGATACGCTTTGGAGATGGTAAGCGGAATGTTATCCGCAGTGTATAGAGTAATCTTGTTATGAAGCTTAAAATGCTTCTGAAAAAATTCTTTTGTAATCATGGCTGTTGCCTCCTTAATTGTTGTTACAGGAACTGCACTCATACAGTCCCAGTCTTGTATTGTCCGTAGCCCTTGCAATACGCTTCAGTGGTTTACCACAGGCAGGACAGTGAATGGCGAATGCTCCGGTGACCCTTGGCTCATTGGCGCTCTTGATACAAAGACGAAAATGGTGTGGAATCAATTCTTCAAGCCACAGTGTGTGGTTCTTGCTGACAATCTCCCGGTTATAAACCGGGAACAGTGCAGCCTTATGTGTGCCATCGCTGTTACAGTCGATAACTGGGTAATACTTCACATCGGTCATAACATCACACCGCCTTTCCGTCTTCATCAAAGAATCGCCCCTTGCAATAAGCCATTGCCTCGGCATAGGTAGCAAAAAATACGCTGGAGAAGTTATGTTCGACCTTCCATACATCAAGTTCCGTATTACGTGATACTGCCACAGGCTGACCTGCTTTATCCTGTAACAACAGATTGCATTCGTATCCCTTACGGGAGAAATCCCCTGCATGGCTTTGTGCTATCTTTGGTTTTGTACCATAGAAAAAGTTAAATCTCATAATTGGTTGCTCCTTTCAATGATGTTGCTTTCCATAATTGGAAAGCAGGTTTTACTCATATCTGAGTAAGTGTTTTATGCATCCATAGGCATCACCCCTTTCAAATTCACAGTGATGGGGCATACTGTGGCAAGTAATAATGGTTATATGAAAATGTTGATTCCCTATAGAGAAATACCTATATTACTTGCCCCAACTCGCCCCATGTGATTAGTCACGCAGGAAATCAGAAATTAGGCGGTATCCCGTAACCACTGTGGTTTTCTCTCCGCCGGACTTCGGACGTTTTCTCTTAACTTCCATTACAGAAGAAAGGCTCTGCTTGAAGTTCTTCATACTCTCTGCGTATTGACCATTTTCAATGCACCAAGACTTGTAGCGGTTATAGACCACAGAGGTGCGTTCCTCATAATCTGTACCTTCCTCCATACAATCCTCAATAAAGAGGAGCATTTTATTGCTGTCATGTTCATATTGTCCGGTGGCATTGATAACTGATTGAGGCATTCGCAGTCCATGTTTTTGCAATTGCTCATAGCCTTGTATCAGCCAATTCAAAATGGCTGACTGGACTTCCGGTTTCATAAATTCTCGCTTCAAGCCTTTATCCTGGTCATTCTCATTGAAATGTCGCTCAAAGGGAATGATGATGACTCGCCCACTGGAGAACACAGTCATATCGTTGACTACAGGAAGGTAGTTGGTATTGATGTACAACTTGAACTGTGGTTTGAAATCAAAGCTGTTTTCATGGAGAAAACGGGCGTTGATAGTGTCATTACCTGTCATATTTTTTACTAAGGCAGCGTTCAATACCAGACTTTTCCCCGGTTCTGAGATATTCACAAACCGAACTCCTGCAAGACGGGCAATATCCTCACTTGGCTGAGAACTATTGGTGTTATTCTTCTGGGCAATGGTTTCCGGTCTGGATGTGCAGCCATAACTGCCGAATACCTTCAACACGCTTTCACATAAGGTGCCTTTGCCATTTCTGGTAGTAGCACCGTAGAGAATACTCATACATTCGTGACGGGTATCACCACTTAGGGCATAGCCGAGAACCTTTTGCAGAAACAAGGCTCTGTCCTGATCATTGCTCATAATTTCAGAGATAAAGGTGTCCCAACGCTCACTATGTGCCAATGGTTCATATGCAACGGAAGACTTCTTTGTCAGTAAATCGGAACTGATGTGTTCTGTGAACTTCCCTGTGTCAAGATGCAATGTTCCGTTATTGCAATTGAAGATGTAAGGGTCTGTATCAAATTCCAAAAAGGAAATTGGATGATGTACCTGTGAGTCCTTTAGCACATTCACACGATAACCATGCGTCTGCCAGCGTTTGGAATAGTCCATATAGCTTTTTCGCTGATACTCGTCCTTAATTTCCAATGCATAAAGGTGCAGCAGATTTGCAAGTTCCATGCAATACCGCATTGCCTTTAATCCACCTGTGTCTGTAGACCAAGTACCATCTTCATAACAGAACCAAGACCTGCGTTCCGGCACATAGCGAAGAATCTCTTTATAGAAGTCTGCAAATAGTTTTCCTGCACCGATATCCGTCCACGGATATTTCGTAGTATCTGACGGATTCAGAGCAATCAACATTTGCAATCCGTCATTGAAATCTGCATTGGGATTTGTTCTGATAGGCTGATAAAATGAAGTCATATTCCTTACGGCATTCTTCATGGTCATATTTCCATAGGTATCTGCACCATGATGTTCATCCCACTTAGAGCGGTAAAGACTTGACTTACGAAAGAGCCTGTCCATTTGCTCCACATTTCCGTTGCAATAAAATGCCAGCAAGGAGCAAAGTGCTGAATCTGCTTCACTGTTGGACGGATATCCGGTAATATCTCCGTTCCAGAGTCTTGTGAACTTCACGCTATTTGCAGCATTCATAGCAATTTCGATAACACGCTCATCGGATAGATAGCTGTCACGATTAGGAAGTGAATTTTTGCTAATCGGCTGCTTTCTTTTCATATGTGTATCAAGTAGCCACTGCACAGCAATTGTCTGCTCCGTAACATCAGCTTGCTGGTATACATTTCCCGTGAGTGTTACAAAGCGGTTGGTGGCACCTGCGACATAGACCTCGATATTTCCCTTCTTGATATAGAAGGTATTGCTGTCATATACATATCCATCCGGCATAAGTGCAAGAATGCGGATGCCTGTACCACTGGGACTATTCTCAATGTAGGTGTTTTTGAAATACTCCACAATTTCTTTTGCCCACGGGAGCAGGGCACCATCTTCGATACAATGGTCAAGGTCAATGGCAATAATGCGACCTGTTACACGGATACCGATGCCATTGTAAGTACTAACTGCATTTACAGCAGTTTTGAAATCTACAAAGGATTCCGGCTTGTCCACGCTTGCCTTCTGCCCGGTTACTGGGTTATATGGCACCTTTGTCATGCGGTCTTTACGCTGCTCGTATTTCCAGGCGCAGAATTGCCCGGTGTCTTTGATTTGTTGTGGTATGTTGTCATAATTCATTTGTTCTTCCTCCTTCTGACAGGGATGTAGCCAATTTTTGATTTTTCCGATTTTTGAAGAGAAACTTTTCCTTTTCAAGAGCTATGTATTGAAAGAATGGAAAACTCCCAATTTCGGAAGAAATATTTCCTTACACTTACCAATGGAGATAAATGTGCCTCATTGACGAAACTTTTCCTTCAACTTCCTATGGACACAAAATTTCGATTTGGGCGGGAATTCCTTTCTTCAATTTCACACTGGATATAAATCCATAAGTTGAGCGGATTGTTCCTTCCTATCTTTCAAAGGACAGTTGCTATGAAAAATCACGGATATTTGTCCTTCTACCTTTCTAAGGTGTGATCCGAGAAGATATTCCGGTTGTTTCTGAATGTTTATTTGGATATGAGCAAAAAATAAGCAGCCATAGTCAGCTGCTTAGTAAAATATCAATTATTTTGTAAACAATGCTTTGCAAAGATTGTAAATATCAACGAAATCGTTTATAATAGAACACAGAAGTTTGATGGAGGTGTGATATGACAACAGCAGAACAAATTAAAGTGCTTTGTGTACGAATGGATATAAGCATATCTGAACTTGCAAGGCGTATAGGTCAGTCACCTCAGAACTTTAGTGCAAAGCTAAAGAGAGGTACAATCACCGATACGGAACTTGTGAAAATTGCTGATGAATTAAAGATCTCCTATGAGCAGTCATTCACACTGCCAAACGGAGAAAAAATTACAATAAAAAATGGGAGGTTTTTGTAATGAGTAAACTTACAAAGATACAATCAATTGAACCTAATATAGCAGATTTAGCGAATGGATGGCTTAAAAAATATAAACTCGATTACAAGTTGGAACAAGAAAGCTTAAATACTGAAATAGATAAAGCTCTTGAAGATTATTATTCCAAAAATGGTGGTACTGGCGGAAACAGACCAGATGCCAAATTACTACTGCAAGATAAATTTTTGAACTTCTATCCAATTTTGATCGAATATAAGGGATATAAAGACAAACTAGTTAAATTAGATGCTAATGGACAGGTGGAAAATAAAAATTCTAAAAACGAACCGAGTTATAAGAATATAAATTCTTATGCAGTAAATGGTGCAGTGCATTATGCAAATGCACTTCTCCACCACACAAGTTATACAGATATCATTTCTATTGGCATGACTGGATTTAAAGATGAAAAAGGAGAAATCATACATTCGATTGATGTATATTATGTATCAAAAAGTAACTTTGGGATAGGACAAAAAATTGGTGAGTATTCAGATTTTTCCTTTCTTAAAAAAGAAAATTTTGATAATTTTATTGAGAAAGTAAAAGAATTGCATTTGTCTCAAGAAGAGATTGATCACCTCAAAGAGCAAAGAGAACGAGAAATAGATGCTAGTTTGGTAAAGTTAAATAATGATATTTATCAAAATGAAAAGGGACTTGGTGAAAATGATAGGGTATATCTCGTTGCAGCCTCCATCATTTCCACATTGGGGATTCCTGGAAAAGTTTCTCCACTTGAAAAATCCGATTTAAAATCATCTTCTGAAAAGGGTAGTACAGATGGCGAAATAATGATTAGAAAAATCGAGGCTTTCCTCAATGAAAAGAAATTACCAGAAGATAAAAAATCATTAATTATTCGGACATTCCAAAATACTCTTACTACAGATAATATTAATAAAATTGATAATGGAGAGAGCCAACTTAAGAGAGTTTTTGAAAAAATAGTTGATGATTTAGGCATATATTATAAAATCGGATTAACAACTGATTTCACAGGAAAACTTTTTAATGAAATGTATAGTTGGCTTGGCTTTTCCCAAGACAAGCTAAATGATGTTGTACTTACTCCTTCGTATGTTGCAAAATTATTAGTAAAACTCGCAAGAGTAAATCAAAATTCATATGTATGGGATTTTGCAACAGGTTCAGCAGGATTATTAGTTGCAGCAATGAATGAAATGCTTATAGATGCAAAGGCGAATAGTACTTCTCCAGAGGAGTTTGTAAAAAAATCAGTTCATATAAAGGCAGAACAACTACTTGGATTAGAACTGCTACCTAGTGTTTATATGCTTGCTATTTTAAACATGATTTTAATGGGTGATGGAAGTTCCAATATAATAAATAAGAACTCATTGACGGACTTTCATGGATATTATGGCTTTGGAAAAAAAGATGATATATTTCCGGCGGATGCCTTTGTTTTAAATCCACCATATTCAGCCAGTGGCAACGGTATGAATTTTGTGGAAAAAGCTCTTTCTATGATGAACAAAGGTTATGCGGCAATTATCATTCAGGATAGTGCTGGAAATGGTAAAGCAAAAAGTTTTAACGAGCAGATTTTGAAATCGCACACATTAATTGCATCAATAAAAATGCCTGATGATTTATTTGTTGGAAAATCAAATGTAAAAACATATATTTATGTTTTTAAAGTAAAAGAAAGACATGAGGCAGAATATCAAGTAAAATTTATTGATATGTCATATGATGGATATGCACGTGCCGCACGTGGAAAATCCAGTATGAATCTTCGGGATGTAGATCATGCAATGGAACGTTATGACGAAGTTGTTAAACTGGTAAAATTTGGGCGAAAACAGTTACATTACTTTAATGAACAAACCTATATTGAAGATACTATTGATATTCCATTAGCAGGTATAGAAAACAATGCTGGAAAAGATTGGAATTTCGGTCAACATATTAAGATTACTTCAAAAGCCACACAAAATTCAGTTGATAAAATAGTTTCTAATAAATTGATTTATACACTTCGTGATTTTTTAACTAATGAATTAAATACATCTGATTTAAGTAATACTGTAGACCCTCCATTTGGATATAGGGAATTTAAAATCGAAAAGTTATTCGAAATACAAAATACAAAAAGTTTTAATAAAGATGCACTAACACCTGGTGATGATTATGATTATGTTACAAGAACATCAGAAAATGAAGGCGTTCTACAAAAAACGGGCTTTATTAATGAGGATAATAAAAACGAGTCTGGAACTTGGAGCCTTGGCTTGCTTCAAATGGATTTCTTTTTTAGAGAAAGAGAGTGGTATGCTGGTCAGTTTGTTAGAAAGATTAAGCCTAAATTTGAACTTTCAGTTGAAGGAGCAATTTATTTTACTGCTATTTTAAATACATTAAAACCAATTTTGGCATCTTGGCTAGTAAGAGATGTTGATGAGATTTTCAAATCACAGATCATTAACTTACCAATTGATAGAAATGGAGAGATCGACTTTGCTTATATTATTAAGTATGTACAAGTATTGGAAAAGAATCGTATGAGTCAAATAGAGGCTTTTTTACAGCAAAAATTAAAGAAAGATATGCCTTCTAATTCACAGTCTACCATGATATATCATTATACTTCATCAACGGATCTTTCTATGGTAGCTGAACCCCGAACGCCATATGGTGATAAAAAAGATTGAGAAATAAAATGAAATATGATACTTAAATTAGCAGATATCATAGAATATACTTATTCGTATTTTACGGTGTTAAACAAAAGTTGAAATGTATTTATTAATGGAGAAAGAACTTGGTCTGAATGAGGCGTATATATTTTGAACAGGTTTGAAAAAATGTTGAAAGAACTATAAGGAGGACTGTTTTTTGAACAATAAACCAAATACAAATATTGTCATGTACACCACAGATGATGGCATGACTAAGGTCGAAGCAACCTTTGATAATGATACTGTCTGGCTGTCCATTGACCAGATGGCAGAATTATTTCAAAGGGATAAATCTACCATCTCTCGTCACATAAAAAATGTGTTCGCAGAGGGAGAACTTAGTAGGGATTCAGTTGTTGCAAATTTTGCAACAACTGCCGCAGACGGGAAAACTTATCAAGTTGACTACTATACTCTTGATGTCATCATCTCGGTTGGTTATCGTGTGAAGTCTGTCCGTGGTACACAGTTCCGTATCTGGGCAACAAGTATTTTAAAAGAATACATGAAAAAAGGTTTTGCGATGGACGATGAACGTCTCAAAGGCAATGGCGGTGGCAACTATTGGAAAGAATTGCTCGATCGTATCAGAGACATCCGTTCTTCCGAAAAAGTGCTTTACAGGCAAGTCCTCGACCTTTATGCTACCAGTGTGGATTATAATCCAAACAGTGAAGATTCTGTTCAATTTTTCAAAATAGTGCAGAATAAACTTCATTTTGCTGCTCATGGGCATACTGCTGCAGAAGTTATATATGAGAGAGCTGACGCAGAAAAGCCATTTATGGGATTAACATCATTTTCGGGTGAACTTCCTGCACTAAAGGATATCAGCATTGCGAAGAACTATTTACAGGAAAGTGAATTGCGAGTGTTGAACAATCTCGTATCCGGTTATTTTGATTTGGCTGAAATCAATGCCATTGAACATAAGCCGATGTATATGAGTGATTATGTGCAACAGCTTGACTCCGTCCTTTCTTCCGGCAACAGGCAGTTACTCCAAAACAAAGGGACTGTCAGTCATAAACAGGCTGTGGAAAAGGCGAAGACTGAGTACCGCAAATACCAAGAAAAGACTATTGCTCCCGTAGAACAGGCGTACTTGGATAGTATTAAAACTCTTGAAAAAGAAGCAAAGAAAAAAGGTAGAGAATAGGAGCGTGACAGTATTGGCTGGATTACATATTTACTTTTCTGATTATTTCGGAATAGATCAAGATATTGTAGAATCATATGGAGCCGTGAATATTTCTCTGATAAATGATATTCCTTTATTTGTCGACCCGTTTCTGCTATTTAATAGTGAAAAAGAGGAATACCAGAAAATCCATAATGAAATAATTCGCTATCTTCTTTTTCTACAGGAACAAGCAGAAAAAAGTGAAATTTTATCTTCGGGAATAATGTCAAGTTGGTATATATTCTCGGAAATCAAGCAGACTTGGCTTGGATTTAGTTTAGATGGAAATGGTGGGCGTGGTTTGGGAAAAGACTTCGCTCTGAATCTTCACAAAGGCTTAAAGACTATTTTTTCGGATTTTGGAAAAGAAACCGTAACAAAAAGTTCTCATTTAGAAAAGCTATGCCTTATTAGCCCATTAGTTGGTCGTGATAAAATCAGTGATTTTACAACAAACTTCGCAAAAAAGTACATTCTTGAATATAATCAGACTTTTGCAAACGAATACCTTGATGAGTTCCAATGCCAAAAATTCAATGTGCCTAAAGTGGAATTCAATTATAATACACATACCTGGATGGCTCGTGAATATTTACTTCCATGTTATGATGGCGATTATGTTTTATTAACACCCCGCGATATGTTGACACGAGATGAAACATTTATTAATAGAAATGATATGATAGGTAGCTTACAGAGCATTGCACCATCAATCGAAGATGCAGGTTTACGTTTTCAGCTTAATCAATACCTTACTGACATACTTCCCAAGAAGAAAAAAGAGATGTCGAAAACGGATAAAGAACGAGCAGCCACATCACTCATTCAAAGTAATCCAGAAATCATAGATTACTATATAAAGTACAAAGAAGAAAATCAAGAACAGGCGTCCTCAATTAGCAAACAGGTTGTGGAAGAAGTTAAAATTTTATTTAATACACAATTACAGGAATTAACGCAGTTGCTCTATGAAAAAACTGATTTCTACAAAGAAACTCCTTCCTCATATGATGAAGCATATAAACGAGTGCAATATCTAAAAACGGTAATTGAAGATATGGATGGTTATCGAATTTTCTATTTGAACGGAAAACCAATAAAACGTGAAAACGACTTACAAATCATGTATAGACTTGTCTGGTATGCATCAGAATTTGATGTTAACAGAGAGGTGAATAATGGTAGAGGCCCTGCTGATTATAAAGTTTCAAAAGGCTCAAAAAATTCATCGCTTATTGAGTTCAAGCTTGCCTCTAATACAAAACTAAAGAAAAATATTCAGAATCAAGTGGAAATATACAAAAAGGCAAATTTTACAGATAGGGCAATCAAAGTAATTCTATTTTTTACTGATCAGGAATTAGAAAAGGTAAATTCTGTGCTAAATGAATTAGGGCTTTCCGGTTGTAAGGATATTGTTTTAATAGATGCCCGTGATAATAAACTTTCCGCATCTAATGTATAAAAATGACAATGCAAGAGCATTTCTACTCTTGCATTGTCATTTTCTGCTAATGGCTTTAGCGCAAAGAAAATTATATAATGAAAAAGACCTTCTGGTATAATGAGGGTGCGGTCGGCCAACTGCACAAATAAAATACCAGGAGGTCTTTTAACAATGGAAAAAGATATAGAAAGCCTGCAACACACAACATGGAGATGCTACTACCATGTAGTATTTGCGCCAAAATATCGTCGGATGGTAATATATGGGCAAATAAAACTGGATATAGGAAACATTCTGCGTAGATTGTGCGAGCAAAAAGGAGTGGAAATTGTACAAGCGGAGGCCTGCCCAGACCATATCCATATGCTACTTAAGATTCCACCGAAGTATAGTGTATCACAAATCATGGGATATCTCAAAGGGAAAAGTAGCCTAATGATATTTGACAGGCATGCAAATTTGAAGTACAAATACGGAGACCGGCACTTCTGGGCAAGGGGGTACTACGTAGATACAGTGGGGCGTAACAAAAAGCAAATAGCGGAGTACATCAAACACCAGCTTGAAGAAGACCAAATCGCAGACCAAATGAGTTTGAAGGAGTTCGTTGACCCGTTTACGGGTAGCAAGAATACGAAGGCATAAGAAAAGCCCCTTGAGGGGCGTTGTCTGTAAAAGGCCCTTCTAGGGCTAACCCAAGCCCCCGGCTTAGCCGGGGGTCATGACTTGCACCCGCTTGAAGGTGTCGCTCAAAATTTACTTGTTATCATAAATCCCTAAGTGAACGCTCCAAATGAATTAACCTTACTTTTTGACATGATAATTAACATACTTTGGTAAATCAAAAATTTCGGGGATTCCGGCTTACTACCCCTTAATGACTTGTGTATTTTTATTAGGAGACATCAGCTAAAAGCCACATAACCAAAACATACATAATTGCTTTGTGTATGATTGGGAGAGTTGCTAAATTGGAAATTTTGAATGCTTAGATTCAATTTGAGTATAAATTTCATAAAACTCACTACACCATAGGATTTACTCTGATTCAAATATCTTCCCATAAACTATCTATGTCTTTCTCTGATACACTGTTTGTATCTTCATCCTTTCCAAAGCATTTCTCATATTTCCTTTTAATTCTTTCGTTATTAGGAAATTCCAACATCTCAACTAATGCCCTTGTTTTCGCCATTCCTTCTTCTCCCTTTGAGTCATAAAAATACTTTTGACAATCTGATAGTGACTGTCCGTGTATGGAGTTTTTAACTATCATGTTATCTTGGCTAATTCCTGACTTAGATATTAAATGCCAGTATCCCATACTTGTATTTGAATGGGCTGATACACTTTTTAGATTGTAATTACTTTTATTTGACACAATCCTTTTAAAATCAAACTCATGTGTCATGAGCTTGTTATATTGTTCTTCTTGTAGTGGGTCTATATCTTTCTCCCACAAAATTGTATAAACTATTAGCGATCCAAATCTAATACAATATGTAGCGAATGCACCGCTGACTGTTACTGAATTAATGTAGGGATCTATTCCAAATGTAACTATACCTAGGCTATTCACTAATAATTTAGGGCTATCAATAATTTGTAATGGCTTATATGTATAAAATTCCTCTGGTAAGGGCGTATTATTTATATGAACCCCTGCAAACATAGAAAAGCTAATATTTTCAACCCTTATGTCGTGAAGCATATATCCTAATGCTCTTTTAAACCATTCTGTATTTTCCTTCTTTAACCGTTGATAATTATACAGAATTTTTAGTATCCATCTTGTTAATTTATAGTAGTCAAACTCTACAGGAAATTCCTCTTCCTTTTTATCAACTGGAATTTTACTTAAAAAATTATTGTTTATTAGATTCTTACCATAGTTATCTAATGGACTTAAAAGCGTACCATTGCATTTTTCACATACATCAGCAATTGTCATACTCCTATTATCAATAAACTTCTTGCCCTCAAAAAAAGAAATATATTGTTCTGGAAAAAGCTCTATAATACCATAGGGGATAATATGTTCTGCTGTTCTTCTTCGTTCATTGTTGTCATATCTTTTTTTGCAGTACTGGCAAATTCCTTTTGTTTTCACCATTAATTACTCCATTATCATTATTTGTTCAAAAAAGGGTCTTTATATTTACTTATTAATAAACCTAAACTGTCAATATAGGGTCTATGGCATTGGATGTAATGTGTAAGTAAATACCGAACTCAACTTTATTCTGACACTTAAAAAACGCAAATTAGAATTTCAATCCAATTAACTTTTTCCACTCCATTGCATTTTTACCATCGGGATTTATGCCGCTGGTCGGCGAATCTACAAATGGAAGTATTTGCCAGTCTTCCAATCCGGGACAACCTATATTAGTCCATCTATCCATAAAATCAATGAAATCTTCTCCCAAAACATATCCATGCCCTTCACCATCATCATGACTTAAATAAACTATCGGTGCTTTTTGAGGATATTCCTTTAAATCAAAAGCTATAAAATCACCATTTCCAACTTCCATTAAGCCTAGTTTATTATGCCATACCCTGTCGTAAGTATCATCTTCGTTAGAAAAGCATTCTCTAACCCAACTTCTTTGGACTCATTAATTTCAGGGATATCCTTTAAATTCCAAGTAAACTCACCTGCAAATATTCCTCTGAATTTTTGCGGCAATTTCAATTCATCGGGAAGCCTCCATTCAAAGTCAACGCCTGATGCAAATTCTAAAACAATCCTTCTAAAGACGTCCAGCAACTTCATGCCGATCTTATTTTCAACAGCAGTTACTTTATCTTCTGTAGCTTTATTTGCTACTGCAAATCCTTCTGATTCACCGCCCAACCTTCTTATTGCTTCACAAGTTTTCTCCCATTTATCTATCCAACTATCCCATATCATCAATAATTCCCTCCTTCTTGTTCTCTTTTCTTAATGGGGTACTGGCAGCAAAACGCAGATTTTATACTCTAAGGACTGAGATATTCTAAAATCCCTGTTTTAGTATACTTTAAGACTTTGAACACTACATAAATGTGATTTTGTTGTGCTCAGGAAGCATTTAAAGCCTATTTATGAGTTTCAAATAGTAATTTACAACACATATTATATTTCGTTGTTGTACTCAGCAATACATAACGCATTGATTTTTCTTAGAGTATAAAATCCGCTTTATCCTGCCAGTACCCCTACTACCCCTTAATAGTTTCATTTTCCACTTTAAGATGGTGATTTTCTTCTACACAAATTCGTGATCCTCTTTCAGACACAAAAAATAATTGTCTATCTTTTTCTATTAAAATCTTATAACCTCCTTGATGGTAATGTAAAACTTTATGATGATATGGGCAAACTACAATAGCATTAGTATATACATCAATTAGTTCATCCGATTCTGCGTCACTTTCAGCGATAGGCTTTATATGATGTACCTCAACATAATAAGTCCCATCATTCTTTTCAATTGGAGGCAAATTCAATCCTTTCTCGCTACATAGTTGACACCTACACTTATATAACTCCTTTAAACGTTCAACAATTTTAACATTCCTTTTCTTTGTCTCGTTTTCTGTTTTTACTTTATCAAGTGTTCCAGCTAATCCCTTTAATTCAGTAATAATTTTTTCAACTTTTGACTTCTCGTTTTTTTCCCTGTTGAAAGCTTCAAATTCCGTATTTTCATCAAATACTCTTTTAAACCCTAAATTATTTAATAAGCCATCAATAGTTAAATTTCTACGTTTTGCAAATGGATATAGCTTCTTATATAGTGGAGAATCTGTCTTAATAAATACCTTATCGCCATCATCATCTATTAAATGCTCTGATATCTCTTCTTTAAACTCTTCCATTTTTAATGAATAGGTTGTTTTGAGCCTATCATCATCTTTAAAGAAGCCGAAAAACTCAAAAAATACATCAAGTGACATATTTTCCCTAGACGCTCTATTAGCAATTGAATGATACTCTTGTCGTTTATCAGGACCTCTTGACGGAAAGTATACTACTCCTTGATCATTAGAATACTGCTGTAAAATTTCAACAATCTTGTCATCCGTTACTGTTTTTCCATCACAAAATCCTTCATAACCATGCAACTTAAGATATTCATCACGAACAATACCCATTTCCTTGCATCTTTTAGCAATTTTTTGGCTTATTAATGGTTCTTTATATTTCGCTAATCTTCTTCCCATTACTGTAGTTGGTAATAAATATTCTTTAATTTCCTTATCTTCTTCTCTGAAATAATGGTAGTTCTTATTCTTAAGCAATTTATCAAGTTCATTTGGAAATTTAAAAAACACCTTTATAGAATCATCAATTTTAAATAATACGCAAACTTCTTTCCCATTATTTGCTATTTGTATATATAAGTCATCCTCATCAATTTTATACTCATTCTCTGAAATAAGGTATTTTATATATTCGACTTCACTATCGGATAAATATTCATTTCTCCAATCCACATTTTTTACTTTATTAATAATTTTTCTACTTATTTCTGCTCTTCCCAAATCAAGCAATCTAGCAAAAATAGTGCGTTTAAATCCATATTCGTCAATAAGTAGTTTTGCTACTTCATAATCAAATTCTTTCCCTAAAATTCCTTTATGTAAAGGAAGGTATTTATATCCAATTTCAGTTAAATATCCTTGTACAGAATTGTTTTTACTAATCGCAACCTTTCGTACACAACTATAAAAGTTTGCGTCACTAGTAAGATTAGAAACCACTTTATCTGGATAAAGTTTATTTAGTTTTGCTTTAACATATTGTTCCATTTAACTCTCACCCTTTTCTCTAACTGATACTAATATATATAGAAATAACTACTTGATAGGTAACAAGACCACAGAGAAGCTTCTTGTTCAGAAGCATTTCGTCCAATGATATTATATGCGAACTTATGTTTGTTTTTAGCTTTTAACAACTGATTATTTCTATAAAGTTTTACTATTTTTGCTTGTATATATTTTACATATATTTTTCTACATATCTCAGTCTCTTATAAATTCAAGTTCAAATAAACATCATCCCATCTGATCCTGAGAAATGCCGATATAGGCTAATGTTACACTAGGAGCTGAATGATTAAGCAGCTTTTGAATCAGGGTTAAATCTATGCCGGACTGGTAAGCCTGGTATGCAAA
>LSQX01361158.1_pt1 | contig 26853 bp, 24 predicted proteins | sample 654561 | NCBI WGS metagenome assembly LSQX01 (sample SAMN04489861, study PRJNA283612) | anaerobic digester metagenome | isolation source: 4 biogas reactors fed with cattle manure at either 37C or 55C with and... | place: Denmark: Kongens Lyngby | collected 2014
CTTGTTAATACAAAAAGCGAGAGGATGGCGATTGCAGAAATTTTGTTAGGTTTCATAAGATTAACCCCCTTAATTCATTATTAGCGAAATATGATAAATGTCAGGGAAACATTAACATAGTTAAGTCTAATAAGTGTAGTTATTATAGCAAAGAAGACTAGGTTGTCAAACGAAATCGCAATTATTTTTAATATTTTATTCAAAAAGAAAAGGCGGTGTAAACCGCCTAAACTTTTTTGTTATTCGAGATCGTCAGGACGATCGTGAACTTCAATATACTGTTGCTTAACTTCCTTCATTTTCTCACGGACCGAGAAGTTCTCAATTAAAACCTCTTCTTCTTCATCGGAAGAAAGTCCCCGTCCCGCTGGAATCAATTTTCCAGTGATAACGTTTTCTTTAAGGCCGTGGAGAATATCTGTCTTAGCCTTTAGCGCTGCATCAGTTAAAACACGTGTCGTTTCTTGGAATGAAGCCGCGGAGAGGAAAGACTTTGTTTGAAGTGAGGCTTTGGTTATACCAAGAATGACTGGACGCGCAACTGCCGGATGTCTTCCGGATAGAAGCGCTTCTTCATTCTTTTCGGTAAACTCATCAAGTTCGACGAGCGTGCCAGGGAGCATGTTTGTATCTCCGCCTTCAATGATGGCGACTTTGCGCAACATCTGACGAATAATAACCTCGATGTGCTTATCAGAAATACCGATACCTTGGAGACGATACACTTTTTGAATTTCTTTTAGAATGTAGCGTTCGACGGCAGCGACATCACTGACTTCGAGAAGTTTCTTCGGCGAGATAGCACCTTCGGTGATTTTACCACCATTTCTAATTTTGTCGCCCTTTTTAACACGGAGGCGTGCTCCGTAGTTGGATAGGTATTCTCTTTCTTCGAGATCGCTTTTAACAACAACGCGATAACGACCGCCTGTTTCCTCGATTTCGCTAATTGTTCCAGTTATTTCCGAAATCATAGATTCGCCTTTAGGAACGCGCGCTTCAACTAATTCTTGAACACGAGGTAGACCTTGCGTGATATCGCTACCAGCAACACCGCCAGTATGGAATGTTCTCATCGTCAATTGCGTACCTGGTTCGCCGATTGATTGAGCAGCCATGATACCGACAGCTTCGCCGATACTGACTTCTTTTCCTGTCGCCAAATTGCGACCATAGCAATGACGGCAAACACCATCGCGGGTTTGACAACCAAATAGTGAACGAATTTCGACTTGTTTAATACCGGATTCGACGATATTGCGCGCCGTTTCTTCGTTAATCATTGAATTTTCAGCAACGAGAACTTCGCCCGTTTTAGGATCGATTACATCGTGAATGGTATAACGGCCGACAAGGCGGTCATATAATGGAACGATAACCGTGTCACGACTAGAATCAATAATCTCAGAGACAACATGCCCATGATCAGTGTGGCAATCTTCTTCGCGGACGATGACATCTTGGCTGACGTCGACAAGACGACGGGTCAAATAGCCGGAGTCGGCTGTTTTAAGCGCAGTATCAGCGCCGCCCTTACGAGCACCGTGTGTCGCAATAAAGAACTCAGAAACAGTTAGACCTTCACGGAAGCACGACTTAATTGGAAGTTCGATGGTGTCACCTTTTGGGTTTGACATCAAACCACGCATACCTGCTAGCTGAGTAAAGTTAGAAATATTACCGCGAGCACCGCTGTCCGACATCATAAAGATTGGATTGCGGGAATCTTTTTCGAATTGCTTCGATAGGTCTCTTTGTACCGAGTCACGAACTTCAGTCCAAACATCAACGACATGATTATGTCTTTCGTTATCGGTTAATAAACCACGATTGAACATTTCCGTGATTTCTTCGACACGACTATCTCCATCTTTAAGGAGCTGTTCTTTGTCGCTAACGACATTAATGTCGCTGATAGAAATAGTAACACCGGCAATAGTCGCGTATTTGAAACCAATATCTTTCATCTTATCGAGAACGGCTGATGTTTTTGAGGTTCCATAGCGGCTAAAAATCTCGTTAATAATATTCCCCAAATGCTTTTTAGTAAATGGCGGAACTAATGGTTGTTTGTGAATGTATTCGACAATATCTGTTCCCTTTGGAACAAAGAAGCGTTGTAAATCACCTTTTAAATTTTCAGCGCTGGCATCATTTAAGTATGGGAAGTCAGCTGGGAAAATAAGGTTAAAAATGATTTTTCCAACCGTTGTAATGAGATAAGAATCATTCATTTCTTTGGTGAAACCCATCTTGACTAAGGCACTGGCGCGAATAGCGACACGGCTATGTAAGTGAACTTGATGTGTTTCGTATGCGAGCACAGCTTCATCGATACTTCTAAATACTTTGCCTTCGGCATTAGCGTATGTCGCAAAGCGTTCGTATTCTTCAACATCGCCTTTATCGAGACGGCGTTTGCTACGAGCAGCCAGTTGTTCTTTCGTTTCTTCAAGCGTCAAGTAATAGTTACCAAGAACCATATCTTGAGAAGGAGTAACGATTGGACGACCATCTTTTGGACCAAGGATATTATTGCTAGCGAGCATGAGTTCAAGCGCTTCGTGTTGAGCGGATTTGCTTAACGGAACGTGAACAGCCATTTGGTCGCCATCAAAGTCAGCATTAAATCCCGTACAAACAAGAGGGTGAAGACGAATGGCCCGACCATCAACTAGTTTAGGTTGGAAAGCCTGAATGCCAAGTCGGTGCAACGTCGGAGCACGGTTTAATAAAACAGGGTGATCGCTAATAATCCGTTCAAGAATGTCGAAGACAACTGCATCGTAACGATCGATGATTTTATCGGCTTGACGATGAGCGTTAACGTAATTTTCTTTAATTAAAACGGAAGCGATAAAGGGACGTAAAAGCTGAACAGCCATCTCTCTTGGAAGTCCACATTGATACATTTTTAAATCTGGTCCGACGGCAATAACGGAACGGCCGGAATAGTCAACGCGCTTACCAAGTAAATTTTGACGGAAACGTCCTTGTTTACCCTTTAACGAACTTGACAGTGATTTAAGAGGCCGTCCGCCGGAACCGACAACGGGCTTATTTCTTCTGCCGTTATCAATTAAGGCATCCACCGCTTCTTGAAGCATACGTTTTTCGTTCATCAAGATAACGTAAGGGGCGTTCATATCAATCAGTTTTTTAAGGCGTGTATTACGAGTAATAACGCGGCGATATAAATCATTCAAATCGGATGCGGCAAATCGGCCACCATCCAATTGGAGCATCGGACGAAGATCCGGAGGAATAACCGGAAGAACATCAAGCACCATCCATTCCGGACGATTGTCGGAATTGCGGAAGGCTTCAATGACTTCGAGACGCTTGGATAATTTAATGCGGCTTTGAGCACTACAATCTTTTAATTTGTTGTTAATGCTTTTGAATTCTTCGTTAAGGTTCACTTCTCTTAAAAGGCGTTTGATTGCCGCAGCACCTTCGCCAAATTCAGCGTTGGTATACTTGGAAATAAAATCAGAAACGGTGAAAAAATCAAACGTTTCCTGAGGATTTTGCATCCTTTCAATCAAATCTTCACTTTTAAAGAAGTCAGCACTTTCTTTGTCTAACATCGGTTGAAATTCACGAATTGTGGCCACAAATTCTTGACGTGCGGTTCTCTCATCTAAGAATTGACGATAGTACAATACATTGCTATTTCCCGGATTTAGGCAAACGTGAGCCACGAAATAGTTGATTTCCTCAAGTTGTTTGGGAGGAATATCAAGAATGAGACCAATTCGGCTGGGAATACCTTTTAAATACCAAATGTGAGTGCAAGGTGAAGCGAGCTCAATGTGGCCCATTCTTTCACGACGAACTTCTTTGGAAATAACTTCAACACCACACTTTTCACACGTGATACCTTGAAAGCGAATCTTTTTGTATTTACCGCAGTGACATTCGTAATCTTTGCTAGGACCAAAAATCTTTTCACAAAAAAGGCCTTGGGCTTCCGGTTTTTGACTCCGGTAGTTGATGGTTTCGGGTTTGAGAACTTCGCCATGCGACCATGAACGAATAATTTCAGGGGAGGCAAGGCCGACTTGCAGAGCGGCTAATCTATTAACATTAAACATTGTTTCTACCTCCTTAGCTTAATAACTCAGCCAATTCTTCGTTGTCGCTGGTAATATTGTCAGCAACACCTTCTCTTGTAAGAGAACGAATCGTGGAGTTAATCTTTCTTTCTTCGATTTGGGTTTCTTTAGCCAGAGCATCCATATCGATTTTGTTGCCCTCGGTGTTAAGCAATTTAACATCCATACCAAGCGCCTGTAGTTCTTTAGTTAAAACCTTAAACGCTTCCGGAATTCCTGGGCGAGGAATTGGATATCCCTTAATGATAGCTTCGTAAGTCTTGCGACGACCGACGCGATCATCGGATTTGATTGTCAGTAATTCTTGAAGAGTATGAGCAGCTCCGTAAGCTTCGAGAGCCCACACTTCCATTTCACCAAATCTTTGACCACCGTTTTGGGCTTTACCACCTAACGGCTGTTGTGTGACTAATGAATACGGACCAGTTGCCCGAGCATGTAATTTATCATCGACCATGTGGACAAGTTTAATCATGTACATGACGCCGACGGATATACGTTCATCGAAGCGTTCACCAGTCCGGCCATCGTAGAGAACTGTCTTGCCGTCTGGAGCAATCTTAGCTTGTTCCATGAGAGCAAAAATCTCTTCATTAGTAATGCCATCAAAAACAGGTGTGGCCAGTTTCATACCTAGTCTTTTACAAGCTAGACCAAGATGAATTTCCAAAATTTGACCAATATTCATACGCGATGGAACGCCAAGTGGGTTGAGCATGATGTCAACCGGAGTGCCATCAGGAAGAAACGGCATATCTTCGACAGGGAGAATGCGTGATATAACGCCTTTGTTTCCGTGACGGCCAGACATCTTGTCACCTTCAGAAATTTTTCTTTTTTGCACGATATAAACACGAACGACTTCATTAACTCCGGGTGGAAGTTCATCGCCGTTTTTACGAGAGAAAATTTTGACATCAAGCACGATGCCGGCTCCACCATGAGAAACTCTAAGCGAGGAGTCTTTTCCTTCTTTGGTCTTTTCTGAGAAGATCGCCATGAGAAGTTTTTCTTCAGGAGTCGGTTCAGTTACACCTTTAGGTGTAATTTTACCAACGAGAATATCGCCTTCTTTAACTTCGGCGCCGGGTACGACGATACCTCTTTCGTCCAAGAAAGCCTTTGCTTCCTCGCTGACGTTAGGAACATCGCGTGTAATTTCTTCAGCGCCTAATTTTGTCTCTCGGCACTCGAGCTCATATTTTTCAATATGGATCGAGGTGTAAGAGTCGTCTTTAACGAGACGTTCAGACATAATAACGGCATCTTCATAGTTATAACCATTCCAAGTCATAAAAGCGATCGTAACATTTTGTCCGAGGGCTAAATCGCCATTTTCCATGGCTGGACCATCAGCAATAATATCGCCTTTTTTAATTTCCTGACCAACTTTAACAACGGCAACTTGGTTAATACATGTGCCTTGGTTGGAACGGGCAAATTTTTGTAATTGATACGTTTTCGATTTCTTTTTGCTGTCCTTAACAACGACTTTGCGGCTGTCGACATAAGAGACGACACCATCACCAGTCGAGATGACCGCTAAACCAGAATCACGAGCGACAATATGTTCCATGCCGGTACCGACAAAAGGAGCACTTGGCTTTAATAAAGGTAGCGCTTGACGTTGCATGTTCGCGCCCATGAGAGCACGCGTTGTATCGTCGTTTTCTAGAAAGGGGATGCAAGATGATGCAATCGAAACAATTTGTTTGGGGCTGACGTCGATATAATCGACATCTTCACGCCGCGCCATGATATTTTTACCATCGTGACGAGCGACGACATATTCATCAAGAATAACGCCGTTATCATCAAGACTGACATTAGCTTGAGCGATAATGTGTGATCTTTCCATATCGGCTGATAAGTACTCAGATTCGTCAAGAATGCGTTGGGTCTTTTTATCGACACGGCGATATGGCGTTTCAATGAATCCGTATTTGTTAATTTTGGCATAAGTGGCCAAGTTATTAATAAGACCAATGTTTTGACCTTCAGGTGTCTCAATCGGACAGATACGTCCATAGTGAGTATGGTGAACGTCGCGAACATCCATGCTGGCGCGATCACGAGTCAAACCGCCAGGACCAAGCGCTGATAAACGACGTTTATTAGCTAATTCAGCTAATGGGTTTGTTTGATCCATGAATTGTGAGAGTTGTGAACTGGCAAAGAATTCACGAATGCTGGAAGTTAACGGACGAATGTTAATTAACGACTGAACACTGACGCTTTCCATTTCCGAGATTGACATCTTCTGTTGAACCGTTTTTGCCATTTTCGTTAAGCCGATACGGAATTGCGTTTGAATCAATTCACCGACACAACGAATGCGACGATTACCAAGATGGTCAATATCGTCGGTGTCACCAAACCCATCAATCACATTCATGAAATATGAGAAGGTGGCGACGATATCAGAGATAGTGACGCGTGGTAGTGTTTGGTTAAGATCGGTGCCAATAATATTTGCGGTAACATCTTTTTTATCACTGACATAAACTTTAACAACGTTAACGCGACCATTTTCATCAAGATCTTTATTGATCTTTAAATTCTTTTGGTGCGCGCCTTTTTCAAAAAATTCGATATCGCGAAGATGATCAACATCCTGCTTGGTTAGTCGATAATCTTTTTTGAATAAGAACTTCGCCTTCGTGAGAAATGAGGTCTTGTGCAAGGATGCGACCTGCTAAACGGTTATAAATACCCAGTTTATTGCGATATTTAAAACGGCCAGCACGACCTAGGTCATATCGCTTTTGATCAAAAAACTTCTGAATAACGAATAACTTAACACCTTCATTGGTTATTGGTTCGCCAGGTTTCAATTTACGGAAGATTTCAACAAGAGCATCGCGAGATGTCTTAACATCTTTATCTTTTTCAATTGTATTAACAAGCATTGGGCGATTACCAAACAGTTTAAGAATCTCATTGGTATCTTCAAAACCAAGGGCCTTGAGTAAAACGGTTCCATTCATTTTGCGTTGACGGTCAATACGAACCCAAATCAAATCTTTTTGATCGGCTTCAAATTCGAGCCACGTGCCACGAGTCGGAATTAAATCGGCGTTATAAGTATATTTGCCGGTTTTTTCAAGATTCTTACTTAGGTAAGCACCAGGAGAACGGACAAGTTGCGAGACGATGACGCGCTCAGCGCCATTGACGACAAAGGTGCCGCTATCAGTCATTAAGGGTAAATCACCCATAAAGACTTCAGCTTCTTTAATCTCGCCTGTCTTTTGGAGTTCAAGACGTAAGGTAACACGCAATGCAGCACTGTATGTTAAGTCACGTTCTTTACATTCCAAGTATGTATAATCAGGTTTTTCGAGCCGGCATTCCTTGTAGTGAATGCGAGCATCGTTTGTATAGTTTTCAATAGGAAAGACTTCTTTTAAAACTTCGTTGAGACCTTCTTCTTTAAACCAAGTGAACGATTCGGTTTGAATCTCAGCTAGGTAAGGAAGAGATAGTGATCCAGAAATTTTTGAATAATCAATGCGATTATTCGGAAGCATTTTGTGTTTGTTTTCAATATTACTCATGTAATGGCTCCTTTTCTAATTATGTTTGCCTTGCAACGGTTAGTATCATACCAACTGATTGCCCCACGGAGGCAAACCGCCATCAATTTGCTAATTTCGTTTGAGTTGTCTTTGTGACTTGGCAAGGAAATTACAATTGAATCATTTAATCCTTCGTTTGTTTTGTCACTTCGAAGGCTGTGACTCGGATCGAATTCGGAAGCGCTTTTTGGATGCGGAAGCAAGATTATTAGCAACCGCATCCACTATTTCGCGCATTTTAACGAGTGCAAAAAAGCCGAAAATCCGCCTAATGTAAGCGGATTATGTAATCAATGTTATTTGACTTCGACTTCAGCACCGGCAGCAACAAGAGCCTTTTTGTGCTCTTCAGCTTCGACAGGTGAGATGTGTTCTTTAATATTGACAGGAGCGCCATCGACGAGTTTCTTGGCATCCATTAGTCCTAAGCCAGTAATGGCTTGAACAGCCTTAATGACGGCAACTTTGGACATGCCGACAGCCTTGAGAACGAGATTGACATCGGTTGGTCCTTTTGCTTCTGCTTCTTCTTCGACAGGTGCGGCAACAGCCGTTGGGGCTGCGGCGGTAACGCCGAATTCTTCTTCTACTGCTTTGACGAGTTCATTGAGTTCAAGAACGGTCATTTCTTTTAATGAGGCAATAATTTCCTCTTTGGTTAATTTAGCCATTTGATATTCCTCCTACTGTGATATTAATTGGCTTTGTCCGCAATGCCCTTGACGGCACATGCAAATTGGCGGACTGGTGCTTGTAGCACCGATAAGAACATAGAGATTAGACCTTCACGTCCCGGAATTGAAGCGAGGGCGACAATTTGTTTTGCATCGACGACTCTTCCTTCAACGAGACCACCCTTAATTACTAACTTTTCATTGCGCTTGGCAAATTTAGCTAATACTTTGGGTCCGGCGATGACATCGCTAGAAAAAGCGAATGCATTTGGACCGGTTAGGTGTTGAATTAAATCTTTGTGACCAAGACTTTCGGCTGCTCTTTCGATCATCGTGTTTTTATAAACGCCGATTTCCGTGCCTTCAGCGCGCAATGCACGACGTAAGCTTGTGATATCAGCGACATTCATGCCACGATATTCGAAGATAACAAGCGTTGAAGAATTGTTCATTTTGTCTGTTAATTGTTTGACAACTGCTTCCTTGGCTTTTAAGACTTCGTTATTCATCTTGTTCTTCACCTCCTTTTTTAGTTTTTCGACTATGAGGCTCCAATATACTTTGAGTGATGGACCCTAGTGGGTATATTTTATCTACCTCGGCAACCTGATTAAGCCCCTTGGCCGTTGCTGTCTATGGTATATTGTGCTTCGTAACAATTATTTAGCGACCAGCGAACGTAATTTTAATCGATGGTCCCATGGTCGTATGAATGACCGCGTTTTTGATATAAGTACCTTTAACGCTTGATGGACGGACTTTGACAATCAAATCGCATAAAGCGGTGAGATTATCGATAATCTTTGCAGAATCGAAGCTAACGCGAGCGATTGAAACATGAATGTTTCCATCCTTGTCAACGCGATATTCGACTTTGCCACGTTTGATTTCTTGAACGGCTTTTGAAATGTCGACGGCAACTGTCCCTGTTTTCGGGTTTGGCATTAAGCCTTTTGGTCCGAGAACACGGCCTAATTTACCAAGTTCGCCCATCATGTCTGGTGTGGCGACGATGACATCAAAATCAAACCAGTTTTCCTTTTGGATTTTTTCGAGCATTTCTTTGCCCCCGGCGAAATCCGCACCGGCCGCTTTCGCGTCTTCGACTTTACTGGTCACAGCAAGAATTCTTTTGGTCTTGCCATTTCCATGAGGCAGATTAATCGTACCTCTGATTTGTTGATCCGCTTGTTTGGGATTGACATTAAGCCGGAAAGAAGCATCGATGGTAGCGTCAAACTTCACAGTGGAAGTCTTTTTAACAAGTTCGGCAGCTTCTTCGATGGTGTAGAGTTTGTTGGCATCGACAAGTTCTGCAACGGCCTTGTACTTTTTACCTACTTTCATTTATTTTCCTCCTAGGTGGTCCAGACGGGTATTAAACCCTCCCACTAATCCTCGTCGATCGTAATGCCCATATTACGAGCGGAGCCCTCTATGACTTTGAGAGCTGCTTCGATATCATTGCAATTGAGATCAGGCATTTTGTATTCGGCGATTTCCCGCAATTTAGCTTTACTAATATGAGCGACTTTAGTAGTTTTGGGATTTGCGGATCCCTTGGCAATACCGGCTGCTTTCTTTAACAATTCAGCAACAGGCGTTGTTTTGATGACGAAATCGTGTGATTTGTCTTCATACGCTGTGATGATAACTGGAACGGTTTCACCGCGGCGATCGGCTGTCTTAGCATTGAAGTCCGTACAGAACTTCGGCATAATGACACCAGCAGAAGCAAGTTTCGGTCCAGGTTTGGCTTCGCCGCCTGGAAGTTCCATCTTCACGACTTTAGCGATTCTTTTACTCACGTGACATTCCTCCTTTGTAGTGAATTTGTTGTCCGTGTTGTGGTCGAGGGATGAATCGTGCATCCTTCCACACAAGACTGCGAGCGCTCAGGTTCTCTACACTCAAGAGCACACGCTGAAGTATTTTATCAAATACCATACGTACATACAAGAAAAATTTGCATTCAAAAAGAAAACAGTGATTTAGTCAAAACCGATTTGCTTTGAAAAAAGGTCCGATAGCTAGCGTTTTAGGCTTTGCGATACAGCAATAATAATGAGTTAAGAATCATCAAAACGGTCAAACCCGTATCTGCTAACATCGCTATTGTCATTTGCATTTCGCCAAGAACGCCCATGATGACCATCGCCATAATGGCGAATTTAACAATGAGGGAAAAAACGATATTGAATATGGCGACTGTTCTAGTCTTTTTCGAAATGCGAATTGCGTCAACAACCTTCATGGGGTTGTCATTAACAATAATTACCTCGGCGTTGTGGACAGCGATGTCGCTTCCGATTCCGGACATTGCAAAACCTATGTCACTTCGAATAATGGCAGGTGCGTCGTTAACGCCATCGCCGACAAAACCGACACCTCTTTTACTATTTGCCAAATAGTCTTCCAAAATTGTTAATTTATCTTGAGGGGTTAAAGAACCGTGGTATTTTTCGATGCCAAGTTCTTCGGAAACGGCCTTGGCATTTTCGTGTTGATCTCCAGATAATAAAACAGTTTGAATGTTCATTTTTTTAAGAGCCTTTACCATTCCTTTTGAATCAGTTTTAGCACTGTCGTTTAAGACCACATATCCAGCATACTTTCCATCGATTGCCATGTGAATAACGGTGCCGAATTCAAGATGGTGTGGTACATGTATTCCTTCTTGTTTTAGAAAGTCAGGTTTACCCGCTAAAACACGTTTTTCTTTATATATTGTTTCGACGCCAAAACCAGGCATTTCTCGATAATTTTTCTGCAAAAACTCGCTATTTTGCCTTTTCCGACTATGGAGAATAGCCTTAGCGATTGGATGATTAGAATGACTTTCAACTGCTACTAAATAGTCCCAAAATTCTTCTTCCTTCATATCAATCGGCACAACCTTTTTGACCTCAAAATAACCATAGGTCAACGTCCCAGTTTTATCGGTCAAAATGTAGCCGAGTTTGCTTAGTTCGTCCAAATAATTTGTGCCCTTGATAATGATGCCTTTTTTACTTGCTAAACCAATGCCAGAAAAGAAAGCAAGTGGCACGGATATGACAACGGCGCAAGGACACGACACAACTAAAACCGAGAGGGCATTATATACCCAAACCTTGAAATCCTGTCCCGGAAAAGCTAGTGGAAAAAGGGCGACAAGCGTCGCTAGAACAAAAACAAGTGGCGTATAAAAACGCGCAAACTTAGTAATGAATTTTTCAGCTTTTGATTTTCGCTCACCACTGCTTGTAACTAAATCTAAAATTTTCGAAATCGCGCTATCTTCGTGGAGTCGTTCAACGCCAAGAACAAGCGAACCGCTTTTTAAGATGGAACCACTAAGAATTGAGTCGCCTTCACCGACTAAAACTGGTATAAACTCACCAGTTAAACTTGAAGTATCGATTGTTCCTTGTCCACTTAAAACATGACCATCAACTGGTATAATTTCGCCAATTTTGACAACAATTTTATCTCCGATTTTTAAATCGTTAGGATGAACCGTTTTAATTTCATTATCAACGAGCAGGTTGGCAACATCACCTCGTAAATTAACAGCGTTAGTAATTGCGTGGCGAGATTTAATTACGGCAATTTCTTCAAAAATTTGCCCAATTTGATAGAAAATAATAATAAGAATTCCTTCAACATATTCCCCGTGTGAACCTAAAATTGGTAGGCCCATCAAAAACGCTCCAACTGCCGAAATAGTCAATAATAGATTCTCATCTAAAGGATTTTTTAAGCGTACTACCTTGAGGATGAATTTCCATGTTATGTCATAGATTATGACGACCAGGGAAAATGAATATAACAAGACTTGCAACCAGTGCAAATCATGAGGGATGGCGAATCGCGCAATCAGCAGCAATGTCGTCGAGATGAGTAGACGAATAATAATCGAAATCATTTTTTTAGAAAAAATGAATTTATTATCTTCTCCATTGTTGGTGGCATATGAAATAGTCAAGTCATCATCCGATGCCTCCATGATTTTATTGGTGACTTGTTCAAGTGTTAACGGGTCTTCTTTGAATGTTAAATAGAGGCGACCAGCTGCAAAGTCTAAACTTACATGAGCAATGTTTTCATCCTTGTTGAGATGACGTTCAATCTTTGCGGCGCAATTACCACAATTTAAACCATTAATTGTATATATGTACTTCTTCATAAAGTAAACTCCGAAATATGTGCATTTGCACATACTTAAAAATATATCAAAGTAGCCGAATAGACAAGTAATATGATATGAAAAATCCCCTTGCGGGGACTTTCTTAAATTTTTTCGATTTCGCCAAACTCGACATCGACAGGTGTCGGCCTTCCGAAGAAGACAGTTTCAACGCGACAGGCCCCAGTCTCTTTATCAATCGACAGGATGTGACCTTCAGTTCCTTCGAGAGGTCCGTGAATAACTTTGACAAGATCACCGACATTATAGCGGTCATACATCGATATATCGATGATGCCCATTCTTTTTAAGACCGGTTCAATTTCTTCTCGAGTAACCGGTGTTGGCTTTTGCCCACCGCCTGAAGAACCGGCAATACCGGTAACTCCGGGAGTATTACGAACCACAAACCAAGATTCATCAGTCATAATCATTTCGACAAAAATGTATCCGGGATAAAGATTTTTCATCTTTGTTTTTCCGGTCGGAAGTCCTTCTTTTAAAACTGGAACTTCTTGCTCGGCGACTAAAACTTTAAAAATATAGTCTGACAAATTCATACGAGAAATTCTCGTTTTAAGATTCTCGGCGACTTTATTCTCGTGACCGGAATAAGCCGTGACGATATACCATTGTTTTTTTCCTAATTCTGGACCCATTGTTATTTACTCCATCCTGCAAATGCATCTTTTAGTGTTTGTAGTAGTGAACCCGCAGCCCAGTCTTCTAAACTTAAAAAGATGGCGGCAAAGGCGGCGATAACGACAACCACAATAATGGTCGGTAATAATTCCTCGCGCTTTGGCCAGCGAACTCTCTTGCCTTCTTTAACTACTTCGGCTGTGTATTTTTTGACTCCCATAGTCTAGCCTCCTACTTGCTTTCTTTATGCAAGGTATATTGGTTACAACGCGGACAAAACTTTTTTAATTCTACACGGGAAGTAGAACCGTCCGTTTTCTTAGTCATTGCATAATTGCGATTTAAGCATATTGGACAAATTAAAATGATTTTTTGACGCATTTTTTAGTTATCCTACCTTTATCTTGCTTACAAAATATACCATTAAGGCATACGCGTGTCAACAATTGAGTACGGACCCGCTCACATGAGACAATTTTTGATTTTCTCGCCAAGCTCATTATCGTAGAAGCTATTGATTCTCCTTCTAACTGAGGCGACCTTTAATTTAACGATCATAGCAATTTCGGAAACTGTGTATCCTGCTGCTTTTAAAAGAATGATTCGCCTTGTCGTTTCATCTTTATTTGTAAGGCCTTCTTTGTTCATGAGCATCATTACCGCTGATACATTTGCGTAATTTCTCGCATCGTATTTTTGGGAAGATGTTGTCAAGACATCATGAAATGTCAGGTTTGAATCAAACGTCACTTCTTGATCAAGACTCAGACAATTATTACAAGGTTTGTTGGGATTAGAAATAGTGCGATAAAAGCCCGCTAAATCACGATTCAATACTTTTAAAAAGTATGTTTGAAAAGTAATCGCTTCAAAAACAAAGCGGCGAATCGCCTTGTGAAATGAATCTAAAAAGATAACGTAAATGTCGTTCATATCTGCCCCAAAAACGCTACATTGATTTACATACTTTTTTAAAAGAGGCAATGTTACTCGATGTTTCCGCTGAAGCAGACATTGGTAAGCTTCTAACGAATTTTGGCGGTAGCACAAAATAAGCTGTTCGTCACAAACGTTTGAATATTCCATAATCCTCCTAGAGGAGAAATTTATCTTGTTGCGTTAATATGCGCAATTATTATTCCAGCAGCAACAGAGACATTTAATGAATTAACATGTCCACTCATTGGAATTTTCACAACATAATCGCTTCGTTTTAAAAGTAAGTTGCTAACTCCATCGCCCTCGCTTCCCAATACCAAAGCAATTGGTTTTTGATAATCAATTTCACGATAAGTGTTTAGAGCACTACCATCAGTCGAAACAACCCAGAAGCCATTATTCTTAAGAGTTTGGATAGCCGCGCTAAGATTAGTGACTTCGCTGACTTTAACATAGTTAATTGCGCCAGTTGATACCTTAGCTACCGTAGCATTCAATGGCACTTGATCATGTTTTTTTATGATAACGCCATCGACTCCAAAAGCATCGCATGTTCTTAAAATAGCTCCAAGATTGTGAGGGTCTTTAAGCGAGTCTAAGACAATGACAAGAGGAAATTTCTTATCTTTGGAAGCTATGAGTATTTCTTCGAGTGAGAAGTAGCGAAAATTATGGACCACCGCAACAATTCCTTGATGTAATCCTCCCTCGGCGAGTTTGTCAAGTCCTGCATGGTCAATGCGCTCAATAGGAATCCTCTTGGTTTTCAACTTTTCGAGGATATTGCGATCGCTAAATCGATGATCGATGAAAACCTTTTCAACACGGTTCTCACCCAAGGAACTCAATACTGGATTTCTCCCGTATATTAATTTTGCCATGTTTGTTGATATATCTTTTCTCAAAATAAGTTATATTTAACTTTCAGTCGACAGTTTAATATCTAATGGATTGATTTTCTCACGCAAGTCATCGATAAATGCTGTAACTTGAGCTTTGGCGACAAATGAACACCTCATCGTCAAACGAAGGACAGATTGATTTTGATATTCAACAATCTGTGATTCGAGATCGCGTATGGCTATGCCATAATGATTTGCCACTAAATGGATTTCTTTTAAAATCGGTCTCTCACTTGGCACGACAATACGAATAATCGGATTGCGGCGACTAGCGAGTTTTTCAATTTTCCGTAATGAAACAAGAGAAATGAATGCTAAGACCGTTGCGATAATGACAATGATGAAATTGCCACTGCCAGCAGCAAGACCAATGGCCATTGCCAACCACAAAGTCGTTGCTGTTGTAAGACCTTTTACATCTGTTCCTGTTTGGATTATTGTACCAGCACCAAGAAAACCGATGCCACTAACGACTTGAGCAGCCAAACGAGCGGGATCGCGTGGGGCGCTAGAGAAAAATGCCGGAAAACCATATAACGAGATTGTCATAATTAACGCCGAACCAATAGCGACGAGAAGGTGTGTTCTTAATCCGGCGGCATGACCATGATATTCTCTTTCAAAACCAATGAGACCGGCACATAGGATAGTAATCAGCAAAGAAACAACCACAAGAATGATGGTCCCCCATCCGTTTCCGCCGAATAACCCATTAAACCAACTGACAATTTGTTGATCAATTGTAAACATAAACAATTCCTCCTATAAAATTCGTTTTCCGATCAAAATTTGACGTAAACGATCGCTTTCTGCAAAGTTTTTATCACCTTTGCTTTTTAAATAATCGGCATAGAGTTTCTTATCATTCTCGTTTAGTAACGGATATTCCACTTTTATACCAAGAATGTTAAGCATGTTTGTGAGTTGCAAATAGAAGGCTTTAAGAATCGAGTAATCGATTTCTTTTTGTCGTAAAGCACTATTGGCTTTCTTTATTATAGCAAATAACTCTGTAAGAGCGTTTGGCGTATTTAAGTCATCACATAAGTGGCCAAGAAATAACTCGATATTTGGTTTTTTCTTAGTTTCTAAAGAGACATCAGCTAACTGTAAGCTAACGGATAACTGTCTAATTGTATTAACAATTTTTGAATATTCGGACTGGGCAGTCTCGATTACTTCGTTTGTCAAAGAAAGTGGCGCACGATAATAAGTCGCAAGCAATAACAAACGAATGACACTGCCGCCATACTTTTTAATAGCGTCTTTAGCTAGAATAACGTTGCCGAGCGACTTTGACATTTTGTCTTCGCCAAAGTTAATAAAGCCATTGTGCATCCAATAGGTCGCAATTGCGTTATGATTATGGGCTTTGCTTTGAGCAATTTCGTTTTCGTGGTGTGGGAATTTTAAATCAAAACCTCCACCATGAATGTCGATTCTACCGTCGGGAAAAAGTGAATTAATCATTACGCAACATTCAGTATGCCAACCGGGACGTCCTTTCGACCATCTAGAATTCCAGTTAATACCAGTGTCGGTCTTTTTCCATAAAACAAAATCAAGTGGTGATTCTTTTTTACTGTTTTCTCCGATTCGTGATCCAGAAATCAAATCATCAATATTAACATTGCTTAACTCGCCATAGTTTGAGATTGAATTAATGCGAAAATAGACATCACCATCAATTACATAAGCCGCACCTTTATCGACTAAATTTTCAATATAACGGATAATTTCCGGGATATGCTCAGTTACTTTAGGTGCAATCGTGGGGTCTAATGAATTAATGCCCTCGACAACTTTTTTAAATTCGCTAATGAAATGATTTGCGATTTCCTTTTCACTCGTTTTTTCTTTGATTGCCCGATTGATTATCTTGTCATCTACATCAGTATAGTTACTGACAAAAACGACTTTATATCCGATGTATTCAAAAAGACGTCGCAAAACATCGAAAACAACGACTGGTCGCATATTTCCAATATGAGCGTCATTATAAACGGTCGGACCACACACATAGATAGAAACTTCGCCGGTTCTCAGCGGCACAAATGTTTCTAACTTATTACTTAATGAGTTAAAAAGTTTGATATCCATACTATTTCCTAAAAATTAATTATATCACAAACAAAAATATGTTTTGTTTATGTTAGTCGTAAATAGTATCAGTTACTTTTCGACATTACAATGCTTTCTAATTCGGATATGGTGCCGGCAACATATGTTGCTTGTTTTTCAAGAGATTGAGTATAGTTTCCATATCCCCAAGTAACTAAGGCGACATCAAGATTCGAATTATTAGCAGTCATTACATCAACATCACTATCTCCGACAAAGAGAGTCTCATCAGCTAATAACTTGTATGTTGATAATAAGTGGTTGACTAGATAAGGGTCCGGTTTCTCTGGTTTGCCTGTTTCATGACCATAAATAGCATCAAATAGATTATTACCGAAAAACTTGCTGACAATAATTTTGGCTAAGTGATCAGGCTTATTACTTGCAACAAACAGTTTAATCCCTCTGTCTTTCAACTTTTCTAATAGGGGGATAACTCCTTGATATGGAGTGGCTTTTTCTCCTTGATGAATCTTGTAATTAATTGAAAAAGTCTCAAGAAGATGGTCAAACTCTTTTGCGGTGTGTTCGCGATTAGCGAAAACTCTGGCAATGATATTATGAGCTCCCATTCCAATCAATTTCTTGGTACCTTCATCATCATATGAAAAACTATATCCACATGTTTTTAGCGATATATTCAAGGCTGTTGTAATATCGCTTATCGAGTGAAGAATAGTTCCATCTAAATCAAAAAGAATTGCTTTATACATACTGTTTTTTTACAAAAGAGGGCGAATTTGATGATTTCGGCCAAGATTTGCAATAATAATTATTTTCCCGGAAAGCGAACGCGATCAGACACATAAGAAGTGTGAAGCAACTCATGTGCTTTGTGTCCGCATGGTTCGCCAAGGAAATCTTTATATAAACGAATGACGTCTTTGTTGTTATGCGACTGACGAACAACTTGTCTTTCGTCTTCGCTATACAAAACGCTGGCTCTTTTTTGAATATATGTTTGAAGAATATTATCATCTTCGTTGGGTAGAAAGACAGGTTTTACAAATGGCTGCCCACCACCATTAATACATCCACCGGGACATCCCATAATTTCAATAAAGTGATATGGCGAGGTACCATTGCGAATTTGATCAAGTAACGGTTTGGCGTTTTTCATCCCGTGGCTGACGGCCACGCGAACTTTGGTGCCATTAATGTCGAGTTCGGCTTCTTTAATGTTTTCTAGGCCACGGACATCTTTGAAGGCAACGATATCTGCTTCTTTACCCGTAAGCTCATGATAGGCGGTTCGTAAAGCAGCCTCCATAACACCACCCGTAACGCCAAAGATAACACCCGCGCCACTATACTCACCAATTAAATCATCATCAAAATCTTCATCAGGAAGTTTATTCCAAACGATTCCAGCGCGTTTAATAACTTTAGCTAATTCACGAGTCGTTAAGACGGCATCAACATCCGGAAGATTTTCGACCGCCGCATTTTCTGGACGTGTCTTTTCATACTTCTTTGCTGTGCAAGGCATAATCGACACAACAAAAATATCCTTTGGATCAAGATTATGTTTCTGAGCAAAATACGACTTGATAATTGCCCCTCCCATTTCATGGGGAGATTTGCATGTTGAGACGTGAGGAATGATATCCGGATAGAAATATTCCATATAATTGACCCAACCTGGCGAACATGAAGTTAGTTGTGGTAGTTTGCCACCATTTTTCATTCTAAGAAGAAGTTCATTAGCTTCTTCGATTATCGTTAAGTCGGCTGAGAAGTTAACATCGAAAACACGGTAGAAGCCAAGACGGTGCAGGGCAGCAACCATTTTTCCTGTTCCAGGCGTGCCGATTTTTTCTCCGAATTCTTCGGCGATGGCCGCGCGAACGGCTGGTGCTGTTTGAACAATAACGTATTTATGAGTTGTGAATGCCTTGTCAAGTGCACTGATTTCGCTGTTTTCTGAAAGAGCGCCTGTTGGACAGACATTAATGCATTGTCCGCATTGAATGCATGGAGAGTGCATAAAACTACGATTGTCTGCTGGTGCAACAATTGTTTTAAAGCCACGGAATTCTTGTCCAAGAATGCCGATACCTTGAGCTTCCTTACATCTAACGACACAACGTCCACATAAAATACACTTTGAAGTATCGCGAACGATTCCAGGAGCGAGGCGATCAAGCGTTGTTCTTGTCAACTCGCCAGTATAAGCGTCATCACGAGCTCCCGTTACGGTAGCAACGTGAAGAAGTTCGCATTGACCATTCTTATTGCACTGTTGGCAATTCTTACTATGGTTACTTAAAAGTAATTCGACGGATGAACGACGCGCTTTAACAGCTCTAGCTGAAGAAACGCTGATTTCCATCCCTTCATTGACTGGATATGCACACGAAGCAACTAAACCACGTGCACCCTTTACTTCAACAAGACAAACGCGGCAGCTAGCTAAAGAACATTTACCATCGTTAAAAGCGCATAGCGAAGGGATTTCAAAGCCGCATTTTTTGGCTGCTTTTAAAATTGTTATTCCTTCTTCAACTTGAAAGGATTTGCCTTCGATTTTAATATTGACTAATTTTGCCATGTTTTATTCTCCTTCTAGCGTTTGATGATTGAATCAAATGGACAAACAGAATAACACATGCCGCATTTAATACACTTTAATGGATCGATAAGAAATGGGGTCTTGCCCAAAACACCACTGATACAGCTAACTGGACAGACACGAGCGCACTTACCGCACTTTTTACATTTTTCAGGAATGATATAGTATTCCATTAATTTTTTGCAGACATGAGCAGGACATTTTTTATCAACAACATGGGCGATATATTCATCCCGGAAATTGATCATTGTCGACAGGACCGGATTAGCGGCCGTTTGCCCTAAGCCACAAAGGGAGTTTTCTTTGACAGCATAAGCTAATTCAGTCAATGCATCTAAGTCTTCTAAAGAAGCACGTCCCTCAGTAATTTTTTCTAAGTATTCAAGCATACGTTTGGTGCCGATACGACATGGCGTACATTTGCCGCAGGATTCGTCACAAATAAATTCCATATAGAACTTAGCGACGTCAACCATGCAGTTGTCTTCATCCATGACAATCGCACCGCCCGAACCCATCATTGAGCCACGAGCGATTAAAGTATCATAATCAATTGGAGCATCAAGATCTTTTTCGGTTAAACATCCTCCGGAAGGACCTCCAGTTTGAATAGCTTTAAACTTCTTACCATGCGGAATTCCACCACCGATATCATAAATTAACTCACGAAGAGTTGTGCCCATTGGCACTTCGACTAAACCAACGTTATTAACTTTTCCGCCTAAAGCAAAAACCTTTGTTCCTTTAGATTTTTCAGTTCCTAATTTTGTAAAATCATCTGCACCGTTACGAATAACATATGGCACAACCGCTAATGTTTCGACGTTATTAACAATTGTCGGTTTTTGCCACAAACCTTTGACGGCTGGAAATGGCGGGCGAGGACGTGGTTGTCCGCGTTGGCCTTCAATCGAATTTAATAGAGCTGTTTCTTCGCCGCAAACAAAGGCGCCTGCTCCCAATCTAACGTAGACATGGAAATTAAACCCAGTCCCGAGAATGTTATCGCCTATTAAGCCGACTTCTTCAAGTAAAGCAACAGCTTTCTTTAAGCGTGAGACAGCTAATGGATATTCGGCGCGAACATAGAAATACCCTGCCGTGGCTTGAATAGCATAACCCGCTATCATCATTCCTTCGATAACTGCAAAGGGATTGCCCTCTAAGATGGAACGATCCATGAAAGCACCCGGATCACCTTCGTCACCATTACATACCACATATTTAACATCGGATTTTTGATCAAGGGCAAATTGCCATTTACGACCTGTGGGGAAACCACCACCGCCACGACCACGTAATCCTGACTTTAAAATTTCATCTATAACTTCCTGACTTTTCATTGTTGTGATAACTTTGTGAAAAGCTCTGAATGAACCATAACCAAGGGCTTCATCAAGATTTTCAGGATTAATAATGCCGCTACCATAAAGAGCGATTTTAATTTGCTTTTTAAAGAAATCAATATCCTTCTCGGTTCGAGCTGGTTGATTAGTTTTTGGATCGATATAAATTAAATCATCGATGATTTTGCCACCAATTACGTCTTCTTCGATAATACGGTCAACATCTTCCGGTTTAACCATACGATAAAGAGTTTCACCAGGATAGACACGAATAAAAGGACCTTGTGAACAAAAGCCAAAGCATCCGACAGTGTCGACGCTAACTTTATCTTGAAGACCTTTTTCTTCTAATTTGGCTTTTAATAAACTGATAATGTCTCCAGCACCAGTCGATATACAGCCTAAACCACCACATACAAGCAAAGCTTTTGTGCCGGTTGCGCCACTAAATTTTTGGGCTAAACATTTTTCGCAAGAACGAATTTTATTAACGAGTTCCTGAGGAGTATTGATTCTCATTAGTTGGCTCCCCCTTCATATTCTTTAATTATTTTTTCGACACGATTGACGGTTAGATTAGCGTATACCTTACCATTAATCGTGACAGCCGGAGCGATGGCACATGCCCCAATACAACGAAGTGCATCCACAGTAAACTTTCCGTCAGGTGTTGTCTCGCCCGGTTTAATTTTTAAAAGTTCGCAAAACTTATCAATAATGTTTTGGCTTCCTTTTACATAGCAAGCTGTTCCAAGACAAACGCCGATAATGTACTTGCCTTTTGGTTTGAGCGAGAAAAACGAATAGAAAGTGACAACCCCATATATCTCGGCGACAGGAATATTCATTTCTTCAGAAACGACTTCCTGAACTTCGAGAGGGATATAACCGAATTCTTCTTGGATTTGCGACAAGACAACGAGTAAGGGAGTAGGTTCATCTTTATGAGATGCAACAATTTCCTTAATCCTTTTCTTGGCATGTTCTTGAATGACTGCCATTATTTATCCTCCGGATGTTTTAAAAATAACGCATAAATGCACCTTTAATATGATAGGTAAGTATCTTATATTTTTCAATATAAAGTTGGGAAATGTCCTATTGTATGGGCTTACATTGGACAATCAAAAAAGGAGCGAATTCGCTCCTAATTGTTTTTAGTGAATAATATCTTCGACTTTTCGTTTGCCTTGGCGTCCGGGCTTGAACTCAATATCACCCATTTTAATAGCCTTCACTGGGCAAACATGGTAGCAAAGAAGACAGCCAACACATTTCTCTTTATTAACTGATGGCAATCGTTTCTCACTGTCCCAATCAATCGCTTGATGGGCGCCATCATAACATGAGATGTAGCAGCGCCCGCATTTAATACATTCCTCTTCGACAATTTTTGGATATATTTTATAGTCGCGATCAAGTTCTTCGGCGGGAATGAGATTGCGGTTTGCTAAACCAACTAATTCGCTGAGATGACTAACCCCTTGCTCATCCATATAATGCATTAGACCGTTTTTTAAATCATCAATGATGCGATAACCATATTGCATGATGGCTGTCGTGATTTGTAAAGTGGACGCGCCAACAAGGATAAACTCAGCAGCATCCTCCCATGTTTCAATACCGCCCATTCCTGAAATAGCCACATCTTTGAGTCTTTCATCAGCGCGCATTTGTTGAATAAAGCGCAAGGCGATTGGTTTGACAGCTTTTCCAGAATATCCAGATACGGATGATTTACCATTAATAATTGGAAGACCGACTTTGCGATCAAGGTCAATATTACATATTGATTTGACGGTATTAATGGCTGCTATTCCATCTGCGCCGCCTTCTAAACAGGCGACAGCAACCGGAACCATGTCAGTAATATTTGGAGTCATCTTAGCCAGGACGGGCAGCTTGCTACCGCGTTTGACGGCTTGTGCGTATCTTCGACAAAGATCGGGATTTGTGCCGACGTCACTTCCCATTGCATGGGATGTCATCTGCGGGCATGATAAATTCATTTCCAACATATCTGCACCGGCTTCTTCGGCCAGGCGAGCTAGCTCTTCCCATTCCTTTTCATTTGAGCCCATAATTGAGGCGATTAAAACTTGATAAGGAAACTCTTTTTTTAGACGACGAATATCCTCGAGATTTTGATCGAGAGGATGCTCAGCAATTTGCTCCATGTTTTTAAAACCGACAAACGGAGTATTTTCTTTATTTAACTTATCAAAACGGGGTGATACTTCGTCAACGACAAAATCGTAATAACCTAGTGTCTTAAAAACAACGCCACCCCATCCAACACCATATGCCTTTTTACACATATCATAGCAATTGCCAACAGGTGATGAAGATAGACAGAAAGGATTGGGAAAGCGAACACCAAGAAAATTTACCGACAAATCTTTTTTAATCATCTTATCTTCCTCCAAGGCGACTATGAATGAGTGAGGCAACATCCTTACCCGTTCTAACGGCCGCCACAACCGTTTTATCTAAGTGGGCAATATCGCCCGCCACAAAAACCTTTGGATCGTTTGTAACATACCCTTGAATGTCTGATTCGCCATTAACAATGCGAATACCATCCAAACCGGTGACATCGGGATATTGGCCTATAGCCAATACAATCATATCAGCTGTAATTTTTATCTCGCTTGGTATTACGCGATGTTTAAAAGTAACCGTTTTACCATCAGCAGATACGGGTACATAACCATCAATAATCGATACTCCGAGTTTTTGAGCAAAACTCAATTCCTTCTTTGAAGCTCTAAATTCATGAAATTCTTCATAGACGACATCAGTAATATTCTTGACGCCTAGCAGTTTCAAAGTAACATCAACATCCATAGCCACATCGCCTCCACCGATAACTAAAACGTTTTCTGGAAGTTTAACTTTTCCTTTACTGTCCTTAATACGTTTTAATAAGTTAACAGCGATTTCGACATGGGGATTATTTTCTAACATCGCGAGTTTTTTTCCGTAACTGGCACCGACGGCGATAATGACCGCATCATTATCTTTTTTAAGTGTCTCCAGAGCAATATCTTTTCCAACATGACAATTAAGGTGGATATTGACACCTAGTTCGGTGACATATTCTATTTCCTTGTCGACAATATGCGTCGATAAACGATATTCAGGAATCCCATACCGTAGATAACCACCGGCTTTTTCATCTTTTTCGTAGATATTTACTTCGTATCCGAGGCGAGCAAGTGAGGCACTGGCTTGCAATGCGGCTGGACCGCTGCCGACAATCGCGATCTTTTTACCGTTTAAACGGCCTTTCTTAAGAATATGCATCCCTGCATCTTCTTCAAAATCAGTGATAAAACGCTGAATTCGTCCAATATCAATTGGAACATCGATTCCGGAACGAGCACAACCTTTTTGGCAATATTTTTCTGTCGGGCAAACACGGGCACAAATTGAACCTAGCACGTTATTTTCGCGGACTACTTCAGCCGCACCCTTAAAATTACGAAAACGAACAGCACGAATAAAACGTCCGGGATCAGTACCTGCCGGACAATCTTTGGAACACGGAGCATCAAGGCATAAGAGACAACGACTAGCTTCTTCACATACAGTGAGTGGCGTATATGCCGGCTCGAGTTCCGCTAAGTATTTTTTGTTCATGGAAAACTCCTTATATTACGATAATTGTAGCATTTAGAAAGATTCAAAAAAAGATGGCTCGTATCCTTTAAGTCATTGCAAAAAGAAAACGACTCTTGCGAGCCGTTAATTCTTTTATGCTTATCGAACCCAGGTAACGAGTACGCGTTTGGCGTTGTCACCGCGACGATTATCAGCTTTGAGCGCTCTGGTGTAACCACCATTGCGAGCCTTAAAGGCTGGACCTAAATCATCGAATAGTTTATCAAGAGCGGTAATGCTTTCTTTTTCATTGACAATAACTTTGCGAAGAACACTTGCCGCCTGCCGTCTGGCGTGTAAATCCCCGCGTTTTGCAAGGGTAATCAAATGATCAGCTAGTTTTTTAAGTTCTTTAACAACTCCTGATGTAACGACGACTTTTTCATGAACAATTAGTTCGGTGACGACGTTACGGAGCATATTTTTACGCTTGCTGGCCGTATAGGCGGCTTTGAAGCGGACACCGGTTTTGCCGTGTACGTTTTTACGTCCTTGTGCTGCCATGTTTCCTCCTATTCCGCCACATAATCACGGAAGCCTAAACCCATCGCTTGAAGTTTATCTTTGATTTCTTTTAGCGATTTCTTTCCGAGATTGCGGACTTTCATCATTTCTTCTTCGCTTCTTTGCACTAATTCGCGAATCGTTTGAATGCCAGCTCTTTTTAAACAGTTATAACTTCTAACTGATAAATCAAGCTCTTCGATAGCTCTATCGCCGATATCATCAACAGGCGTTTCAACTTCTTCTTTAATGATATTAATATCGCGAGTAAGTTCTTGAAGTTGTAAGAATTCTTCGAAATGACCAATTAAGATGCGACTTGATAAAGCGACGGCATCCTGTGGTGACATCGAACCATTTGTCCACACTTCGAGTGTAAGACGATCGAAGCTTGAATCATGGCCAACGCGTGTTGGCTCAACAATGTAGCTAGCCTTCGTAACAGGCGAATAGTTCGAATCAGTGGAAATAACGCCGACCGGTTGATGCGAACGGCTACTTTTGTTGCCTTCGCTTGTCACATAGCCACGACCATTGCGGGCATACATGACCATTTTGAGATGACCTTCTTCAGTGAGATGGGCAAGTTCAAGATCGGGATTAATAATCGAGACAAAGGCTGGTAATTCCATATCTCCAGCTTTTAAAGTGGCGGGACCTTTTACATCAATTTCGATGCGTTTCGGTTTGTCGTCTTCGTCGTCAATCTTTAAGACTAAATCTTTAAGATTTAAGATAATAGCGGTTACGTCTTCTTCAATGCCTGGAAGGGCAGAGAATTCGTGGCGCGCGCCTTCGATTTCGACGGCGAAAACACTGGCGCCGGGAAGGGCGCTTAGCAATACTCTGCGAAGAGCATTACCGATGGTAAGACCGAATCCTCTTTCAAGAGGTTCGATAACGAACTTTCCATAGTTTGATGTGCTATCAACGATAGCGGTTTTGAATGCCATTTTCTCAAACGGACGTGGTAATCTTGACATAGTGACTATCTCCTTTCATTAACCGCGCGGACGCTTTGGTGGGCGGCATCCATTATGCGGAATTGGGGTCGTATCGGTAATCGTTTGAATTGTCAGTCCAGCGGCTTGTAATGAGCGAATTGCTGATTCACGGCCTGGACCAGGACCTTTGACGTTAACATCAACGGTTCTTAGACCTTGATCGAAAGCGATTTTGGCGGCGGCATCACCGGCTAAACCGGCAGCAAAGGGCGTCGATTTTTTCGCTCCTTTGAAGCCAAGGGCTCCGGCACTGCTCCAAGCAATGGCGTTACCAGCCTCATCTGTGATGGTTACAATGGTGTTATTAAATGTTGAATGAACATGAGCCACACCTTTTGTAAAGGCTCTCTTTATTTTCTTTTTGCGTGTTGTTGTTTTTTTAGCTTTTGCCATGTTTATGCCCTCCTAATTATTTGGCGGCCATCTTCTTGTTGGCGATGGTTTTTCTCTTACCCTTGCGAGTACGAGCGTTAGTTCTGGTTCTTTGACCGCGAACTGGTAAGCCTTTACGGTGGCGAATGCCACGATAACAACCGATTTCCGTAAGTCTTTTGATGTTTAAAGCGACTTCACGACGAAGATCGCCTTCGACGCGGTTCTTTGCGACTTCAGCGCGAATAGA
>LSQX01345748.1_pt2 | contig 26844 bp, 26 predicted proteins | sample 654561 | NCBI WGS metagenome assembly LSQX01 (sample SAMN04489861, study PRJNA283612) | anaerobic digester metagenome | isolation source: 4 biogas reactors fed with cattle manure at either 37C or 55C with and... | place: Denmark: Kongens Lyngby | collected 2014
TTACTATGTATTATCAGAATTGCTTGCACTAATATTATCATTATAACAGCGCTATGTCAATTACTGTAAAACGGCCGATATCGGGGATACATAGTGCTTTACAATAACCTTGAAATACCATATAATGAATATTGCTGTTTAACGAGACTTCTATGATTCTACCATAAAGGATGAAATCCAATGCTGCAATATGAGGAACTGCGGCTTAAGCTGGAGGGCTTAAAGCCGGAAATTGACGATTTAGCCAACGCTTTGAGGCTTGAACAGTGCCGACGGGATTTGGACGGGCTGGAAATCAAGGCGTCCGAACAGGGGTTTTGGGATAACATGGAGTCGGCGCAGGCGGTTTTGCAGAAGATTTCCGGACTCAAAGAGACGATATCCCGATACGAAAAGCTGGTTGCCGATTATCACGACGCCTTAACCCTTATCGAGCTTGCGGACGAGGCGGGGGACGAATCCCTTCTTGACGAATGCACCGGGGCCGTCACGGGCGTTTCGGGCGAGCTTGATGAACAAAGACTGTCAACCCTTTTGAACGGAGAATATGACGGCAAGAACGCCATCCTGACCTTCCACGCGGGTGCAGGCGGAACCGAAGCGCAGGACTGGGCCGAAATGCTGTACAGGATGTATACGCACTGGGCGGAGCGGCACGGCTTTGAATATAAGATTCTCGATTACCTCGACGGGGACGAGGCGGGATTAAAGAGCGCGTCAATCGAGATTATCGGCATGAACGCCTACGGCTATCTTAAATCCGAGGCCGGGGTTCACCGGCTTGTACGTATCTCCCCCTTCGACGCATCGGGACGCAGGCACACCTCCTTTGCCGCCCTCGAGGTGATACCCGAGATTGACGATTCGGTTGAGATTGAAATACGCCCCGAGGATTTGAAGGTGGACACCTACCGTTCGGGTGGAGCGGGCGGACAGCATGTAAATAAGACCGAGTCGGCAATCCGCATTACCCACATCCCCACCGGAATTGTGGTCGCCTGTCAGAACGAACGCAGCCAGCACCAAAACCGTGAGGTCGCGATGCGTATGCTGCGCTCCAAGCTGGTCGAGATAAAGGAGCGGGAACATTACGACAAGATTGAGGACATCAAGGGCGGGCAGGCGCAGATTGCATGGGGCAGCCAGATACGTTCATATGTATTCATGCCCTATACCCTTGTAAAGGACCACCGCACCGGATATGAGAACGGCAATATTAACGCCGTGATGGACGGAGATATCGACGGCTTTATCAACGCCTATCTCAAAGCCGCGGCAAACGGAACAATAGGCTATAAGGAATAATGGTGAAAACGGCAGCCGGAAGGGGCTGCCGTTTTGCGGCGGTATATGTAATCGGTACAATAAAGGTGGTATAATAATATCAGCCCGGTTGAAATGAAATCCGGAAAGGACGCATGATTGCTATGAAACGAATTGATATCGCACGGCTGTATGCCGACGCCGAATCCTTTTCGGGGCGGGATGTCACGGCTTGCGGATGGATTAAAACAATCAGGCAGTCGAAGACGTTGGCCTTTATCGAACTGAATGACGGAAGCTGTCTGCGTAACCTGCAGGCGGTTTTGGAAGCTGACGGGCTCGACAATTTCGAGGAGGTTGTGCGTCTCAATGTTGGCTCGGCCGTCGCTGTTTCGGGACGGGTGGTTATGACCCCGCAGGCAAAGCAGCCTTTTGAGCTGCACGCCGGCCAAATCATGATTGAAGGCGGCTCGACGCCGGATTATCCCTTGCAGAAAAAGCGCCACTCGCTGGAATATCTTCGCCAGATTGCGCATCTGCGCCCCCGCACAAATACCTTCAGCGCGGTTTTCAGGGTGCGTTCGGTCTGCGCCTATGCCATCCACCGTTTTTTTAACGAGCGCGGTTTTATTTATGTTCACACCCCGATTATAACCTCAAGCGATTGCGAGGGGGCGGGGGAGATGTTTCGTGTCACCACCCTTGACATCGGGAGTCCTCCTTTGAACGAGGACGGGTTTGTTGATTACAGCAGGGACTTTTTCGGCAAGCCGGTTTCCCTGACGGTGTCGGGCCAGCTTGCCGGAGAGTGTATGGCAATGGCGTTCGGCAGGATATACACCTTCGGACCGACATTCCGCGCCGAGAAATCATACACGCCGCGCCATGCCGCCGAATTCTGGATGATAGAGCCTGAGATTGCGTTTGCCGATTTGAATGACGATATGGAGCTTGCCCGTGATATGATACGGTATGTTGTGGGATATCTGCTGCAGCACTGTCCGGACGAGATAGACTTTTTCTGCTCGCATTATGATGAAACGCTGAGGGAGCGGCTGGAATCTCTTGTGTCGTCGGATTTTGCCCACATCACCTATACCGAGGCGGTAAAGCTGCTTGAAAGGTCGGGCGAAAGCTTTGAATACCCTGTTTCATGGGGCTGCGATCTGCAGACCGAGCATGAACGCTATCTGACCGAGAAGCATTTCAAACGCCCCGTTTTTGTAACCGATTATCCCCGCGACATAAAGGCTTTTTATATGCGTCAGAATGACGACGGGAAGACGGTTGCCGCCATGGACCTTCTTGTTCCCAGAATCGGGGAGATAATCGGAGGAAGCCAGCGCGAGGAGCGTCCCGAGATGCTCGAGGAGGCGTTGCAAAGGTTTAAACTTTGCAAGGACGATTATGACTGGTATCTGCAGCTTCGCCGATACGGCGGCACAAGGCATGCGGGGTTCGGACTGGGCTTCGAGCGGCTTATACTCTATGTGACCGGCATGGCGAATATCCGTGATGTTCTGCCCTTCCCGAGAACTACCGGAAACGCAGATTATTAAATCGTCGATATGATTGTTAATGCCATGCTCCATGGCAGATTTTCCGACAATAATCATCAATATTAACGAATTTTGCATGTGTATAAAATTTAACTTGCAAACCATGACCGCATAATATAAAATTAGAAACGGATTTTTATATGAACTTTTACGGACTTTCCTGAGCAGATAGTCCTCAGATTACTGAGGACTATTGAACGGTATCCTCCGGATAACCCGCGGCTTACCGTCGGGGAGTTAACTAAGTAATGCAAAGTGAGAGGGGCAATTTGTCATGTCGGCTTTGGATTTTATTCCAAGGGAGCGGTTGGCTGCACGGATTTCCGAACTTGAACGGGTATACGAGGAATATAAATCGCGCGGGCTCAAGCTCGATATGTCGCGCGGAAAGCCGGGACCCGATCAGCTTGACCTTACCATGGGTCTGCTAGACCAGGTCAATCTGAGAAACGGATACAGCACAAGGGACGGTATCGATACAAGAAATTATGGGCTTGTTGACGGGATTCCCGAGATGAAGGAAATATTTGCCCCTCTTTTTGAAGTGGATGTCTCTCAGGTGATAGTCGGCGGAAATTCCAGCCTTAACATGATGTTTGATTTTATTGCGATGGTATATTCCCGCGGTTTGCTGGGGCAAAAGCCCTGGGCAAAGCAGGAGGGGATTAAGTTTTTGTGCCCGTCGCCCGGGTATGACCGTCATTTTGCCATAACCGAGTACTTCGGTATCGAGCTTGTCACGATTGATATGACCCCGGAGGGACCGGATATGGATCAGGTTGAGCGATATGCCGCCGATCCTCTGGTCAAGGGTATATGGTGCGTTCCGATGTATTCAAATCCCGACGGTATCACATATTCGGACCAGACCGTACGGCGGCTTGCATCCCTGAAGGCCGCCGCTGATGATTTTGTTATAATGTGGGATAATGCTTACGGAATCCACCATCTGTACGAGCCCGGCGACAAGCTGCTGAATCTGTATAGAGAAGCCGAGGCAAACCAAACCGAAAACCGGGTGGTTATGTTCGCATCCACCTCTAAAATCAGCTTTCCCGGAGCGGGCGTAGCCGCCATGGCGGCAAGCCCGGCGGTTATTGCGGAAGTACGCCGCCGTATGTCCTTCCAGACCATTTGCAGCGACAAGATTAATATGCTCCGCCACGCAAAATTTTTCGGCAGCTTTGAAAATATGTGCAACCACATGAAACTCCACGCCGCCGTACTGCGTCCCAAGTTCAGGGTGGTGCTTGATGCGCTTGAGGAGAATCTGGCTTCCAAGGGTATAGCCTCATGGAACAGTCCCCGAGGCGGCTATTTTGTAGGTGTAAATCTGATGGACGGCTGTGCAGGCGAGACTATAAGACTACTGAATGAGGCGGGTGTTGTTATGACCCCGGCGGGCGCGACATACCCATATGGAAAGGATCCGCGGGACAGAAACATCCGTATCGCGCCTACATTCCCGCCCCTTGACGAACTGCGCACCGCCATGCAGCTGTTCTGCGTTTGCGCCGAGCTGGTATGTCTTAAAAAGCGTCTGGCGGCAATGTAATACATCGTGATAGATTTAACAATCTATCCGGAAGGCTTGTTGAAGGCACAAAAAGGTGATATAATAACAGAGCAGTAAAGAATCGGGCACTGAAAAAGAGGAATCAAGACCTAAATGGGACAAAGAGACAATCTCAGAAATATTGCGATTATTGCACATGTTGATCACGGAAAAACCACACTGGTAGACCAGCTTCTGAGGCAAAGCGGAATATTTCGCGCGAACGAACAGGTCGAAGAACGCGTAATGGATTCCAACGACCTTGAGCGGGAACGCGGAATTACTATTTTGGCGAAGAATACAGCCGTTATTTACGGCAATACAAAGATAAATATTGTTGACACGCCGGGACATGCCGATTTCGGGGGCGAGGTCGAGCGCATACTGATGATGGTGGACGGCGTACTGCTTTTGGTTGACGCATTTGAGGGATGTATGCCCCAGACGCGCTTTGTATTGAAAAAGGCGCTCGGACTAGGCAAGCGTCCGGTGGTTGTTATCAATAAAATCGATCGTGACGGCGCCCGCCCCGCCGAGGTTATCGACGAACTGATAGACCTTTTTATCGAGCTTGGCGCCGACGAAAGCCAGCTCGAGTTTCCTGTTGTCTATGCGTCGGGACGTGACGGGTATTCGTCACTGGACCTAAAAGCAAGAGAAGGGGATATGGAGCCGCTTTTTAAGGCGATACTCGAGCATGTGCCGGCGCCGACAGGCGATATAGACGGCCCGCTGCAGATATTGTTTTCAAATATCGACTATGATGATTATGTAGGGCGTATCGGAATCGGCAGGGTCGAAAGGGGCAGGGTGCAAAACGGTCAGACCGTGACAATCTGCAGTCCGGACGGTAAAGCCGTAAATGCGCGTATCGGAAAGCTTTATCAATTTGAGGGACTGAAGCGGGTCGAGTGTGAGTCGGCCGCTTTGGGAGACATTGTCGCCGTAACCGGAATTGCCGATTTGAATATCGGCGAAACCGCCTGTGACCCCGAATGTGTCGAGCCCCTTCCTTTTGTCAGAATCGATGAACCGACAATATCCATGCTTTTTATGGTTAACAACAGCCCTTTCGCAGGGCGCGAGGGCAAGTTCGTGACCTCCCGCAACCTCAGAGAGAGATTGTTCCGCGAGGTAGAGACAAACGTAAGCATGCGGGTTAAGGAAACCGACAGCACCGACGCCTTTGAGGTTTCGGGCCGCGGGGAGCTGCATCTTTCGATTCTTATTGAAACCATGAGACGGCAGGGATATGAATTTGCCGTAAGCCGTCCGCGGGTGATATATAAACAGGATGAAACCGGCAGACTTCTTGAGCCGATGGAGCTTCTAATGATTGAGGTGCCGGAGCAATATGTCGGGGCGGTCATGGAGAAGCTCGGAACACGGCGGGCGGAGATTATTAATATTGCAACACGAATCACCGGAATCAGCCACCTTGAATTCCGGATTCCGGCGCGCGGCCTTATGGGATACAGACAGCAGTTTCTGACAGATACCAACGGAAACGGCATCATGAACAGTATTTTTGACGGGTACGACGAGTATAAGGGGGATATCCCCCAGCGCATTCAGGGCTCGCTTGTCGTGTTTGAAACAGGGGAAACCACCACCTACGGCCTGTATAACGCACAGGAGCGCGGCATATTGTTTGTCGGCCCGGGTGTTCCGGTATACGAGGGTATGATTATCGGGGAATCGTCCAAGGGCGAGGATGTTGTCGTAAACGTCTGCAAGAAAAAGCATGTGACGAATATGCGCGCCGCCGGTTCGGACGATGCTTTGCGGCTTACCACTCCGACCGTGCTTTCGCTCGAGCAGATGCTGGAATTTATAAACGACGATGAACTGGTTGAGGTTACCCCGAAAAATATACGTATTCGCAAGGTGATTCTTGCTAAGGACCAGAGAATGAAGGAAATGTTCAAGAAAAAGTAATATAACCTGAGGTCACAGAAAGGCGGAGTGTACCGATGCAAGACAAAACCTATAAGATGAAGATAGCGGGACTGGAGCGTGAGCTGCCCATCTGCCGTATTAATGACAACCTTAGTATTGCGGCATTTGTTATATTCGGAGACGTGGAGCTGACCGTTGCGGCGTCTGCCGAACTGCTGAAAAAGGCGCCCGAATTCGATGTGCTTATCACGGCGGAGGCGAAGGGTATTCCTCTGGTTTATGAGATGGCCCGCCAGAGCGGAAAGCCGTATTTTATCGCCCGCAAATATCCCAAGCTTTACATGTCAAACCCGATTTCGGTCGATGTGCGTTCGATTACCACCGATAAGGAACAGGTTCTTTATCTCGATGAGACCGAAATGGATATAATCAACGGCAAGCGGGTTCTTATTGTTGACGACGTTATAAGCACGGGGGAATCGCTCCGTGCCCTGGTTGCGCTTGTCGAACGCTCGGGCGGAAGGGTGTCGGGACGATGCGCGATACTCGCCGAGGGAGACGCGATAGGCCGCAAGGATATTTTTTATCTTGAACCGCTGCCTTTGTTTTTTGATAATGACGACGGTGCCGGAGCCTGACATATCAGGGGGCTGTCGGCTTAAAAACCCGTCTTGACAGGGGGCATATATAAATGGAACGACCGATGGCTCTGCTCGGGATTTCATTTTTTATGTCGCTGTTGATGGCGTCATTTTTGGAACTGAAAATGACGGTTGTATTGGCGGCTTTGTTCTTTGCCGCCTTTTTGATAGGTCTGTTCGTAAAGCAGATAAGGAAAAACAGGCAGGTCATGATGGCGATTTTCGCCGCCGTGGCCGCCTTTTCTATGTATTCGGTCAAGGAAATGCTGAGCTACCGCCCGTTACAGAGATGGGACGGTCAAAATGCCGCCCTGCGCGTCGAAACGGTCGATATGGTGCAGGACAACAACCGTGTCACCGTGCGGGTTATCGGCGGCGAGCTCCCAAAAGGCACGCGTATTAACCTGTGGTTATCCGGAACCGAGCTTTATCCGAAGCCTTACGATATACTTGAGGGGGAGTTCAGTCTATCAACCCCGAACAAAAACATCAGGAGTTATTTCAAGGCGAACGGCATTTATCTTAACGGGTATGCGGCAGGGTATGGAGAGAATGAGATTAAACATATAAAGCCGGACGTCCGTCCGTTTATGTATCACATCATTGAGGCGAGACGCAGCGCCCGAAACACCATTATGTCCCAGAAGAATATGGACGGAACGTCGGGACTTATCGCCGGTATTGCGTTCGGCTTTAAACAGGACATTTCACCCGACATCGAATACAATTTCAGAACCGTCGGGGTATCCCACCTGCTGGCGGTCTCGGGACTGCATGTTGCGTTGCTGTCGCAGGCTTTGCTCTGGTTTTTATGCCTTCTTCGCATTCCGCGCAGGCTGTCTCTGGGAATTTCGTCCGCAGGCGTTTTGTTTTTCGTGGCTCTGACCGGCTTTGAACCCTCCATACTGCGGGCGGGCTTGATGTGTCTTATATTCCTTGTCGGCCAGATGATTGGGCGCGAGTCAGACGGCCTGAATTCACTCGGGGTTTCGGTATTCGGATTAACCGTTTTTAATCCCTATGCCGTCAATGACGTCGGGCTTTTGCTGTCGTTCTCGGCAACCTACGGGCTTCTTGTGCTGTACCCCATGTTGAAAAGGACGGCCTCGGCATTGCTTGAGAAACGGTCGGGGAAGATGGGCGCGGCGGCAGTCCTGTGCGAAAAGGCGGTTGACTCGGTGATGATTACGGCAGCGGCAACCCTGCCGACGCTGCCGGTTATTCTTTTCTCGTTCGGTCAGATTTCGCTTATATCTCCGATTGCCAACCTGCTGATGGTCTTTCCGACCTCGGTCGTTACGGTGACCGCATGCGCCGCCGTGCCGCTCTATCATATTGCGCCTCTGCGGTTTATATCCTCCTTCCTTTTCGGCGTCGCAAAGGTTGTAACAGGCTATCTTATCAAGGTATCCGAATGGCTTGCCTCAATCCCGTTCGCTACGGTTTGGGCAAAGCAGTCCTTTATGATTATACTGATTCCAGCCGCCATATGCCTTGTGATTCTTGGATACCGGCTGCTCGGAAGGCACGGATTACGGATAATGGCGGTATGGTCGGTAATCGCAATGCTTTGCGGGGTGTTGACCCACCGTCTGCTGATGAAGGACGTTACCGACATAACGGTTTTGAATGCGGGTTACGCATCGGCACTGCTGCTCGAGCGCGACGGACGCACCGGAGTGATTATGATGGGAGACGGCTCTGCCGCAAGCAGCGCGGCTCAGGAGCTGGAGCGGCGCAATGTAAGAACGGTTGATTTTCTAATGATACCTAATCTCGATGACGAGTGCGCCTTCTGTCCGATGGCGCTTACCGACCGAATCGGGGTGAACTGCTTGATAACGGGGGCTTCGGGAGAATACAGCGATACGGTGGATGCCTTGAAGTCAGACGGTCGGATAAGGTGGGACAACTGCTGCGTGAAGTTCTGGAGTGACTGTTACGCCGAGTTATATAACGGCTGGCTAGGTATAAAAATAGGAAAGACACGTATTCTTGTCAGTCCGGATAAGTCGAAGGCCTCCGATTTAAACGAGGGACAGCGAAAGACCAATCTGGTTGTTTATACCGGAGGACCGCCGCAGCATGTATCCTCGATTACCGCCCAGGCGGGCGTACTGTGCTGCAGGGCCGAAACCCTGTCCGCCAAGCTGAAAGGGTTTACAAGGGATTCATATCCGCTTTATAATACAACCGAAAGGGATATCACGATAAGGACGCGCGGGACGGGCGACTTGTATTTTTTGAAGAAAATTGTTTAGATTATTTAAAGGGGAGAATGTAGTTGCCTTTGAGTGAAGCCGAATTGAAAAAGCAGCTTAAAAGCGGGGAGCTTGCAAGGGTATACTTTTTTTACGGAGAGGAAAGCTACCTGACTTCTTATTATGCCGGTCAGATTGCATCAAAGGTGACTGGCGATGATTCGCTTGCCGGGTTTAACCACCAAAGGCTTGACGGGCAGACCTGCACGGTAGGCGAGATAGAGGAGACGGTTGAGGCCCTGCCGGTTATGGCCGAACGAAAGTGTGTAGAGGTACGCGATTTTGATGTCGCCTCGGCCGGCGCCGACGCTCTGGAACGATTGCACGCATTGATAGCCGACTCCCCCAAAAGCAGTGTTGTGGTTTTCTGGCTGGACTCGGTATCGGCCGACACAAAGAAGAATTCAAAATGGAAAGCCTTTGCCGCGGCTGTCGATAAGGCGGGGGTCAGCGTGCATTTCCCCCGCAAGACCGAGGGGGATATTGTTCGTCTGCTGTGCGGCGGCGCTCAGCGCAGGGGGTGTGCCCTGAGTGCGGATAACGCCCGATTGATGGTTCGCCGCTGCGGAAACGATTTGAATCTTTTGCTGGGCGAGCTCGACAAGCTGTCCGCCCTTGCCGACCGGGGAGAGATTAAAAAAGAACATATCGAAGGGATAGGGACACAGAACCTTGAGGCTTCGGTGTTTGATTTGTCCAAAGCCCTGATACAGGGGAGCTACTCCAAGGCATATGATATTATTGCCGGTCTGTTTTCCCAAAGGGAGGATCCTGTTTCGATACTGGCCGTCTTGTCGAGCGCATATGCCGATTTATACCGGGCAAAGGTTGCCATGTCGGCCGGTGTGCGTGCGGAAACACTGGCGGATGATTTTGCATATCGCGGTCGCGAATTCCGGCTGCGAAACGCGGCTCGCGACTGCGGGCGGATGTCTCTGCCCGTGCTTCGCGACAGTCTTGAGATTTTGTCCGAGGCCGACAGGCTGCTTAAATCGACGCGCAGCGATAAGAGAACCGTGCTTGAACAGACGGCGGCAAAGCTGATACTTCTTTCGCGCAGCAAGGGAGCGTCGCTATGATAAGCGTTCGGGAAGCCATTGTGGTCGAGGGCCGGTATGACAAAGCACGTCTGGCGTCGGTGGTTGACGCGCTGGTGGTTGAGACCAGAGGCTTTGGTATTTTCAAGGACAAAGAGCTGCTCCGGATGCTTCGTACACTGGCTCGGGAGAGAGGGCTGCTTGTGCTTACCGACAGCGATTCCGCCGGATTTGTCATACGCGATTATCTAAGCGGAGCAATCCCCCCGGAACAGATTAAACACGCCTATATCCCCAATCTGCACGGCAAGGAACGCCGCAAGAGCGTGCCGTCCAAAGAGGGGTATCTGGGCGTGGAGGGTGTGGAAGGTGAAATTATCGTGGACGCGATACGCAGAGCCGGAGCAACCGTTATTGAGCAGCCGGACGCGACGTTCAACGGGGCGGGGCTGACAAAGCTTGATTTATACGAATGCGGTCTGACCGGAGGGAAAAACAGCGCCGACCGCCGCAGGAAGATGCTCGGGCTATTGGGACTGCCGCAGTCGCTGTCCGTAAACCGTATGCTTGATGTTTTGAACGCGACAATGACTAAAAGCCAGTTTGTGCAGACCGTGCGGGATTTCGGGTGGATATGATTCCGCCGTCAATACGATAAATTAATGGATTTTAACAGGCTGTCAATCAGCACCATCGGGCTGGTTACGGGAATATCAAGAAGAATCAGAATACTCAATACCAAGGCAAGCGAATAAAAACAGCAGTAGATTGCGAGAATTTTGAACTGCTTTTTCTTAATAAGCCGCGGAAAATCAATCAAAAAAATAACAATAAAAATAAAAAGAATAAACAACATCATGCTGCCGAAGCCTCCTTGCTGCTTCCGGCCGCTTTTTTTATCGCCTTTTTTATATATGACACCATCAGCGTTATAAAGGGCAGAATCATTTCGATAAAAGCCCAGAAAAACGGAGCGGTTCCACGTGAGATGGTTGTGTGCATTATAACGTTTTCAAAGATAGTGATTGAATAGACGACGATAAGGGCTGACGCAGGAAGTATTAACGGACGGTAGGACTTGATTTTAAAAAAGTGCGAAACGGCAAGAATACTTGTATAAAAAAGGATGGATATTTTAAAGAATAAAAATAATATCAGCAAAACGGCAAACAAAATTTCAATATGGCTTATGGTTTCAAACAATGTCGCAAGACGAAGGGCCTCAAATGACGGCAAAGACAGGAATTCGAGCATGTTGCCGAGAACCGCGGTGTCTCGTAAGATTACCAGAAGAATCAGTAAAGCCGCTATAAAAAATCCGCCGTAAAAATATTTCGCCAAGCCCTTTTCTTTGCCCTCTACATTCGGGGCAATCATCAAAAACACAACAAGCTCTCCGAAGGGAATAGTGCTTATTATATGTGTGCCGTGGATGTAACTGTTGACCGGCTGATGAAATATCGGCAGAAAGTTTTCAAAATTCATGATGTTAAAGGTAGCCAGAATCGAGACAATCAGGATAGCAGTGGAGATAATCGTAAATACGATACTGTACCGTGTGACGACCTCCAGTCCGTAGTATACCGACCATGCGCATAAGATGATAAATATTGAGATGATGACAGTGTTGGGCGTAAGAATCATAATCGACTTATTCACAAACCCGCCGAGATCACGCAGGTTCAGGGTTGTCAGGGTGAAGAAGAACCAGATATAAAACACTGACACTATCTTGCCCCCGATACGGCCGAAAACCTCGTCGTTTATCTGTATTAAGCTTTTATCGGGGTATTGTTTGGCCAAAGCGACGTAAACCCATAACAAGGGAATGCAGACCACCGTTCCGAACAGCACAATTAACCATGAATCCTGCTTGGTAATTGAAAAAAAGAAGGCCGAGAGAAGGGAAGATGAACGGATAAAGATGACGATAGAGAACATGAACTGGGTTGCCGAAATTTTTGCGTTTTCTACCTTCATTGCTACCTGATTCCCTCCATTTCCGGGGATTTACCGGTCTTACCCGTATCCTGAATGTCGACCTTTATATCGACTTCAAGCGCAAGATTGGAGAAGACGGCGTCCCAATCCTTTTCAATCGTTTTCCACCTGCCGGCGTGATACTTGTATATATAGGAGCCGAAACCGTAGATGTCCGATTTGAGCTGTTGGGCTTTTTTATAACAATCCATTACCAGCTTCTTAATCGAGTCGGCAGCACCTTTTTTCAGCAAATCGATAACCTGCTCTATTTTCATGTTTTTGAATCCGGTCAGCTCGGCGATGATGAACTTGCCGGTTATATCAGCCTTCATTTTCTGCAGTCGGTCTTTGTTGAAAACCGGCTTTAGCTTGCTGCTTGAAGACATGATTGTAAGCTGGGCGGAGCCTTTTTCGGTTTCGACGCTGAGATTGCCGCCTTTTAAATCCCCCATAACCCATGAAAAACCTATCGACTGATCTTCGGTCAGCTTGCCGGTCATCTGACCTTTTTTAAATACAGCCAGACCGGATAACGAAAGGCGGTGTATGTCCTCCTCTTTTATAATCTTTATTATGGGAGCCACGGCGGAAGCAGACCTTTCCGTTATTTTGGATAAAAAGTCCAATAACCGCACGCCCAGGGATTTTGATGTCTCGGTGTGATTCTTTATCATCTTGGCGATACCGACCGCCGAAACCTCATCAAGCTCCATTTCGGTTTCGAGCACATCCTTTGCATTGCCCTCCGAAACAAGGACCCACACTTCAAACCGGGATTCCTTATTACGCATGAATGTGTCCAGATATGGTATGATGCCCGTTCTTGCCTGGTCCTCGCCGATTATTAAAACCTGATTGTGCTGAAAAAACAAAATGCGGCTGTTGTCGTTGCGGAGGGATTCAAGCGCGACCATAACGCTTTCACCCACGGCGTCTATAAGCTGGACAGGCTTTTCGTCGGGGGCGCCGACATTCTCCCCTCCTCCGAGCGCGCCGGCCTTGCCTATTTGAATGGTAAGCTCGATATTCCCCGGCTGCTCAGCCTTGTCAACCGCCAAGCCGGTTACAATCGAGACCCTGTCAAGCTCCCGGATGTCGTAACAGCCTGACGAAAACAGGATAGCTGCAATAACAGATGCAAGAATAAAAAGCCTTGATATTTGTTTCATGCCAAGATCAATATCCTTTCCGTGGTTTTCCGAACCGGTTATTCGTTCGATGGCGGTTGATATACGGGAGAAGGCGGGATTTGCATATCGTTTCGGATGATATCCTCATTTGCAATCCCCTTTGGACGTTTTGTCATTGCCCAAAGCGGCATACGGACAAAGCTGTCCTGCATATTATGATTAAACGTGAGGGAGGAACAATAGGGGATTCCGAATGATTTTAGGGAAGCGAGGTGAATCAAAATACCAAGGAAGCCGACCGCAATGCCGAACCCTCCGAACGAGGATGCCAGGATTAAGAGGATTATACGCATGATGGCGGCTGAATCGGTCTGTTCGGGGACGGCAAAGCTCGCGACCGCCGTTATAGCAACGACAATAACCATGGGCGCCCCTACCAAGCCGGCAGACACTGCCGCCTCACCCATGATCAATGCCCCGACAATGCTGATTGCCTGGCCGACCGGCCTCGGCAGACGGATGCCCGCCTCCCGCAGTATCTCAAAGGAGAATACCAGAATAATGGCTTCCAAAAAGGTGGGAAAGGGTGTTCCTTCCCGGGCGGCGGCAATTGTAAACAGAAGGGTGGTCGGGATTAATTCCTGATGAAAGGTGGTCAGCGCAATGAATATCGCGGGGGCGGAAATCGATATAAAGAATGCAAGATATCTCAGGATACGTATCATACTGGCATGGAACGGACGTATATAATAATCCTCGGAGGATTGAAAGCTTTCAATAAAAAGCATGGGGGCTGTGAGAACAAAGGGTGAGCCGTCCGCTATAATCGCAACCCTGCCCTCAAGTATTCTGGCGGTTACCACATCGGGTTTTTCACTGTATCCGATTGTTGGAAACATCGAGAAGGGATGATCCTCGATATACTGCTCGATATATCCGGTGTCAAGAATCGCGTCGGCGCTGATTGACTTTAACCGGGCTTTCACGGTTTCCACAATACCCGGGTCGGCAACCCCTTCGATATAGGCGACACACACGTTTGTATCGGTCTTTTCACCGATTGTAAGGTGGTCCATTCTGAGGTTGGGGCTTTTGATTCTCCGGCGGAGCAAGGCGGTGTTGGTTCTGAAGTTTTCGGTAAAGCCTTCGCGCGGTCCGCGGACCACAGATTCGGTCTGGGGTTCGGATATGCTTCGCTTATCCCAGCCCTTTGTGCTTATAATCAGCGCCTTGTCAAAGCCTTCCGACAAAAAAGCCGTATCTCCCGACAGGACGCTTTCCACAAGCTCGCCGATGAGGTGCTTTTCGGTGACGTCGCCCGAGCAGAGAATGGTCTGCTTGACGGTATCCAGCGTCTTGGTTATGGATTCTTTCTGGTAGCTGTTCAGATTTTTGCCCAGTATCAGCGGTTTCAGGATGCCCTGTGTAAGCATATCGGAGTTGACAAGTCCGTCGATGAATATTAATGCACCCTTAAGCTCGCTGTTCGTGCCGTAACGAAACTCATGGATTTTTATGTCGCTGCTGGTGCCCATAACCTTTCTCGTAAGTTCCAGATCGGCCGAAAGCCTTCCGGTTATCGGCAGCTCTTCAATCTCCTTATTGCTTTTCACATCTGCTGTTTCTACCTTGGATTCCTGCGCGCGCCGCAGGCCGTATTTCAACTTTTTGGTTATAAAATTGAACATATGGCTTTTCCTTCCGATATCTCAAGTTTTGGCTATTACCTTAGTATTTCCAATGGCTTTGAAGAAATTCGTAAAAAATGGATTTTACCTGTTCACAAAACTCGAAAAATATTGTACAATATAGATCAGGTGTAATAGGTCAAGATGTAAAAACGCAGAAATGCCCTTAATAATTATTTACAATGTAAAATCGGGATGTATAAAAATCCCGATACAAGCCGCATGTGTAATGTCATGGAAGGGCAGGTGTACCGTTGAAAAGAATCCTTATAATTTGCTGTGTCTTTTTTGCTTTATCGGCTGCGGTTGCCTCCTCGCTTTATGCGTTATATTATTTTAATCTTCTGCCCGGAAAAATATACAAGGCCGAGGATTTCGGTATAAAAACAATCAAAAGTGATAATGATTTCGATAAAGACGGTATTGACGATTATACAGATATAATGCAAAGCGCAAGAGCCTATCTTAAAACAAAGCCGAAATATAAAAGCGGGTATTATGAGGGCGGCTATCCCCCGGAAGGCGAGGGGGTTTGTACCGACGTTATATGGCAGGCGTTTAAAGGCGCGGGATATTCTTTAAAGGATATGGTGGATAAGGATATCGAAGAAAACACCGAGTTTTATCCCGGGGTCAACAACAATCCTGATAAAAATATAGATTTCAGAAGGGTTCGCAATCTTCTCGTGTTTTTTGAACGGAACGCAGTATCGCTTACCCTTGACATTTCGGAAATAGCCGAGTGGCAGCCTGGCGATATTGTAGTGCTTGAAGGGCATATCGCAATTGTATCCGACAAAAGAAATAAACTCGGAATACCGTATATACTTCATAACGGAGGTCAGCCAGTAATGGAGGAAAATGCTTTGTCGCGATATGAAATTGTGGGACATTACAGATGGGATACTTCGGACGGTGAATAGTGAGCTTACATTAAAATGAAGGAGAGAAATCAGGCTAAGACCTGATTCGCAAACGGTTGTTATGATAACAAATACGATGAGGTTTAAACTTTATGATGTTATTGTAAGTCTTTCGGAAGCTGTTGACTTGATATCTCCGGAGCTCAACAGTCACCATCAAAGGGTGGCTTATCTCTCGTACCGCATCGCGGAGCAGATTGGAATTCCTCTGAAAATAAGGCGCGAAATCCTCATGCAGGGACTTCTTCACGACATAGGCGCCCTTTCGCTTGCCGAAAGGATTTCGCTGTTTGATGAAGAGTCCGACGGTATGTACTCGCATGCCTTCCGCGGCGCGAGACTTCTGTCGCAATGCCCTCCGCTTGCCTCCTTGGCAAACGGCATAAGATACCACCACATACCTTGGGATAACGGAAACGGAAAGGATTATGGCAATCGTCCCGTGCCGGTCTCTAGTCACATCCTTCATCTGGCCGACCGTGCATGCGTCTACCTCGATAATTCGAAAAACGTTATTTCAGCGGCGTCGGAGATGCTGGATAAATACTCTGGAACCAAGGCATTTTCGCCGGACCTGCTGGACGCCTTGAGCGGGCTGGTCAAAAAGGAATTTATCTGGCTTGAGATGTCCGACCAGACCCCCTTGAGATTTTTGCCCGAAACCGCAACCGAGATGTCCGAGATCGACATTGACGGCGTAATCAGCATAGCCAAGGTGTTTTCGTATGTGATTGACTTTAGAAGCCATTTTACCGCCACCCACTCGGCCGGCGTAGCCCATACGGCACAAAAGCTTGCCGAGTTTGCCGGCATGTCGGGAAACGAATGCAAGATGATGCTTATTGCGGGGTATCTTCACGACCTCGGAAAACTGGCGGTTAACAACTCGATTCTCGAAAAGCCAGGCAAGCTTAACATGAGCGAGTTCAGCATTATACGCTGTCATACCTTTTACACCTACCGCCTGCTTAGCAGAATAAGAGGGTTTGAGGAAATAAACCAGTGGGCGTCCTATCACCATGAAAGGCTGGACGGGACCGGGTATCCCTTTCATTTAAAAGGGGATGAGATTCCGCTGGGCTCAAGAATCATGACGGTTGCCGATGTTTTCAATGCCATAACCGAGCACCGCCCGTACAGAAGAGGCATGCAAAAGCATGAAATCATTGATGTTTTTGAGACCTTGAAGGAAAAGGGCGAGGTCTGCACCAATCTGGTCGACATTCTGCTTGATAATCTTGACCTCTTTATTGATTTATGTCACGCAACCCAGCGAAAGGCAGCCGAGGAATACGAAAGCTTTATTTCGGATGAAGACGAAAGCATTTTAAATGCCATTTAGCAAACAAACATTAAAGGAACAGTGCTTATCATGACTACTGTTATACAGGGCTGGCTTATTAATACAGGCGTGGAAAGGCAGACTGCCGAACATATATCATATTTTGTATTCGCTGTTTTTGTTTTAATCCTGTGTGCCGCCGCAAACTTTATTACAAAAAAGATAGTAATAACCCTTGTGTCAAAGCATATCCGCAAAAACAGGATAGATTGGGATGACCTGCTTCTGGAAGCGGGTGTGCTGCGCAGGCTTGCTCATATTGTGCCGGTTGCGATAATCCGGATGTTTGTGGAGCACTTCGGGCCGTATTCGGGTTTTGTCCGCAAGGGCGTGAGCATCTATCTTACGGTTGTCGCGGTTATGGTTATCGACGCCGTCATTAATGCGGTTGACGCGATTTACCGCAGGCGCGAGGTGTCAAAAACCCGACCGATAAAAGGGCTTCTTCAGGTTTTGAAGATTGCGGTCTATATCGTTGCCGTGATAGTGGCGCTGACCGATTTGATGGGTCAAAGCCCGCTTGTCATGCTGGGCGGTCTCGGAGCAATGACGGCCGTTTTTTCGCTGGTGTTCAAGGATTCGATTCTCGGACTGGTGGCGGGAATACAGCTTGCCGCCAATGATATGGTGCGTATCGGTGATTGGATTGAAATGCCGAAATACGAGGCCGATGGGGTTGTCATTGACATATCCCTGAATACCGTCAAGGTGCGCAACTTTGACAATACCATAACATCCATACCCGCCTATACCCTGGTTTCGGACGCTTTCAAAAACTGGAGGGGCATGAAGTCCTCGGGCGCACGTCGGATTATGCGCTCTGTCAATATTGATGTCAGCAGTATTTCGTTTTGCTCAAAGGAACTGCTTGAAAGGCTGAAAAAGAGCGAGCTGCTAAGAGAGTATATTGAGAATAAGCAAAAGGAAATCGATGAATATAACCGCAGCCGGTCGCTTGACCCGAACGCTGTAATAAACGCCCGCAGGCTTACCAATATCGGGGTGTTTCGCGTATATATCCAGAATTACCTCAAAAATCATCCGGGTATCCAACAAGATATGATTCAGCTTGTAAGGCAGCTCCCGCCCGCCGAATACGGACTGCCGATACAGGTTTATGTTTTCTCGAACCAGACCGATTGGACGGTGTATGAAAATATTCAGTCCGATATCTTTGACCATATCCTATCTGTCGTTGGACAGTTTGAACTTCGGGTCTTCCAAAGCCCTACCGGATATGATTTTAACAGGGCGGATATGTGGGGCGCCAAGCCTTAATCTCCTCTTGATTTTCCGAATACCGTGTAAAGCGATTAGGATAGTTTTATGAATAACAAAGATAATAAAAACGAGGTTTATATGACAGACCAATTCTCACGGACAAGAATTTTAGTGGGTGCGGACGCGGTCGATAAAATCAAGAAGGCTTCGGTTGCGATATTCGGAATCGGCGGTGTCGGTTCGTTTGCGGCCGAAGCCCTTGCTCGTTGCGGCATCGGACGGTTTCTTCTGGTCGATAAGGACAGGGTGGATATAACGAACATCAATCGCCAGCTTATCGCTACCCACAAAACCGTTGGGTGTTTGAAGACCGACATCATGCGGGAGCGTATCCTTGACATTAATCCCGAGGCCGAGGTTGAAACCCGCCCGGTATTTTTTACAGATGAGAATGCGGGTGATTTTGACCTGTCGGGCTATTCATATGTGGTGGATGCAATCGATACCGTGTCGTCCAAGCTAATTCTGATTGAACGCGCCAAGGCTGCCGGGGTTCCGGTAATCAGCAGCATGGGAGCCGGTAACAAGCTTGATCCCAAGCGGTTTGAGGTGTCCGACATATATAAAACCGCGGTTTGCCCTCTGGCAAGGGTTATGAGGCATGAGCTTCGTCGAAGGGGGATTAAAGAGCTGAAGGTGGTTTACTCAAAAGAGCCCCCGCTCAAGCCCGAGGAAACGGCGGATATGCCGGAAGGAAAAAGGCAGGTTCCCGGCAGCATAGCCTTTGTCCCGTCTGCCGCCGGCTTAATATTGGCGGGAGAGGTAATCCGGGATATTGCGGGGCTTACCGAATAATCCGCGCTGCGGCTTGCGCTTCACAAAAGTTTATAAAACAGCATAAAATATATGATTGTTATTCGATTTGTGAATTTGTTATAATTAAAACCAGAAAATAATTTATTATGAGGATTATTTTTGAAAGGAAGGGTTTTTGAATATGAGCAAACTGAAGATAGCCATAATCGGCTGCGGCGGCATTGCCAACGGAAAGCACATGCCCGCATTGAAGGTCCAGTCCGATCGGGTTGAAATGGTTGCTTTTTGTGACTTGGTAATCGAACGCGCGCAGGAGGCCGCAAAGAATTTCGGAACAAGCGACGCAAAGGTATACACCGATTACCGCGAGCTGTTGGAGGATAAGAGTATTGATGTCGTACATGTCTGCACGCCCAACCGCAGTCATTGTGAAATCACGGTTGCCGCTCTCGAGGCCGGAAAGCATGTCATGTGCGAAAAGCCGATGGCAAAAACGGCCGCCGACGCCCAGAAGATGCTTGACGCTGCCAAGAAGACGGGCAAGAAGCTGACAATCGGATATCAAAACCGTTATCGCCCCGACAGCATGCTTTTGAAAAAGTATATTGAACGCGGAGATCTCGGCGAGATTTATTACGGCAAGGCGCATGCCCTTCGCCGCCGCGCCGTCCCGACATGGGGAGTTTTTCTCAACGAATATGAGCAGGGCGGTGGTCCCCTTATCGACATCGGTACCCACGCGCTGGATCTTACATTATGGATGATGAACAACTACAAGCCCAAGGCCGTTTTGGGGCAGACCTTCAAAAAGCTCGGTGACCAGACCCAGACCGCAAACGCATGGGGTGACTGGGATCCCGCCGAGTACACCGTGGAGGATTCGGCGTTCGGTTTTGTTGTAATGCAGAGCGGCGCGGCTATTTCTCTCGAATCGAGCTGGGCGCTGAATACCCTTGACGCCGACGAGGCCAAAACCTCGCTGTGCGGTACGAAGGGCGGGGCGGACATGAAGGACGGTCTGAGAATCAATACGGTTGATTTGAACACCCAGACAACCATTCTACCTGACCTCAATGCCGGCGGGGTCGCCTTTTATGAAGGGAAAAAGAACCTGAACGCATCCGAATTGGAAGCCGCATTGTGGATAGATTGTATCGAAAAGGATACACAGCCTCTGGTTTTGCCCGAGCAGGCCCTTGTGGTTACCCAGATTCTCGAAGCCATATATACCTCGTCCAAAACCGGCGAGGCAGTCTACTTTTAAATATTTTACATAAAAAATCGGAGATTACCGCTTGGTTCGGTAATCTCCGATTTTTTATGTAGGGGCTATCTGTCCTTTTTGTCCTGGTCCGAAGGCTTTTCATCCGGTTTGATTTTACGGAGAACAAGATCGCTCAGCAAGGCGGCGACAATACCTCCCGCCAGTATTACAGGCGCGATCTCAAGCGCCGCCTGATAGTAGCTGACGCTTTTGATGTAATCGGGAGTAGAGGGGGCAACCATATAAATTATGCCTGCAAAGGCATAGAGGACTGCCGTGAACTGAAACGACCCGTGAATAATATCCCGCGAAAATTTATGTAGGCGGCGCAACTGTTTAAGGGTCGCAAGTATGCTTTTGATATACTTTATCATGGCCATAATATCCTTTCCCGGTGCTTTGGCGTTCGTCCTGTTTGTGCTATAATAGGGGTGGTATATGTCGGCACGGCAGCCTTGCTCGATTATCGGTCGCTGGTGCCTTTTAGTATAGCACGCCGGGCAGATACATAACAATGCAAAAAAATTGGTATATTGCAAGAAAGGGATTGAGCTTTTTATGACCATAGGGGCCTCAACATCAAATCTTTATCCGATGAAAACCGAGGATGCTCTGGACATGCTTTTGGAGGCGGGATTCCGCACCATTGAGGTTTTCATCAACACCGAATCGGAAGCTACGATAGGATTTGCCCGCAAGCTTAAAAAAAGGGCGGACAGATACGGGGCAAACATCGTTTCCCTGCACTCCCACAACTCGGTAAGCGAGTCGTATCTGTATTTTACCGATTACCCGAGAAGGTATGAGGACGGACTAAAAAAACTGGAGCTTGTGTTTAAGTCGGCAAAAGAGATGGGAGCCCCGTATGTAATCATACACGGTGACAAACCGACCGGCCCGCTGCCCGACACCCAATCGGTTTTAAGATACGGCGAGCTTTTTGAGCTCGGAAGGAAAAACGGGGTGACGCTGCTTCAGGAGAATGTCGCCAACTACCGTTCCGCCGACTTGGCTTATCTCAGGGAAATGAAATCCAGGCTTAAAGACAAGGCGCAGTTTGTCTTTGATATAAAGCAAAGCAGGCGGTGCGGGCTTGAGCCCCTGCAGGTGATATCGGTAATGGGCGAAGGGATAAGACACGTTCACATCAGCGATAACGACGATTGCCGCGACTGTATCCTGCCGGGACGGGGCAAAACCGATTTTACCCGGATTTTTGAAAGCCTGGCTGCCTACGGGTTTAACGGCGATATAATTATAGAATTATACAGAAAGGGCTTTAAAGATGTTTCCGAGCTGATCAAAGCATGCGGATATTTGATGGATTTAATAAAAATGTAAAATTCTTCATATTGCTAAAAAATTATACTCCAAATTTGTTATCGGCATAAATATAGAAAAAATTAAGTCCAAATTATCTATATATAGAAATATATTTATCCAAAACTCAAAAACTCTCGAATAAAAATTGGGAAAAATAAAGAAAAATGTCGATAAAGTTGACAAATCATTATAATAAACATACATAATAATATTGACACTTTCTTATTATATGTTATAATACATCATATTTTGTGATTATTACACACAAAATTTAATAATAAGAAAGAGGGCGAGAATATGAACCATATTATGGTAAAAACAAGGGAGCAGGTATCGGTTTGTGTCATTGATTGCGAGGTTATAACTTCAATGGCATGGGACGAGGAAAATAACCGAGGGGCTGCGGTATGGGGGATCAGGGTTGAATTCAGCGACGGAGAGGTAGTGGACTTGCCGGATTTATGCACCAGACAATCTGAGGTTGAGGCTCTTAAAACCAAGCTGGAGGGGGCCGTTCTGAGTCCCGACTTTCTCGGGGATGTTGTTGACGATTATCTCGGCTACATATACGGGCTTCCGTTTTGTCAATAAAAAACGGCATGTGTGCGGGTGTTGATAAAAGCGGCTTGTAATAATTTGATTATGGACATATAATAAAGGGGCTATCTCAAGATAAGGACCGCCGATAGCGGGGACCTTGCTTTGAGAAAGCCCCTTTATGAATCTTGAGGATGAGGAGCGGTTTTGCTATGTCCAAAATACTGGTGGCGATGAGCGGAGGAGTAGACAGCTCGGTCGCGGCCGCTCTGCTGAAGCAAGAAGGACATGAGCTTTGCGGCGTTACGCTAAAGCTTTATGAAAATGAAGATATCGGGGTGTGCTCCCAGAGGACCTGCTGTTCCCTTGCCGATGTCGAGGATGCCCGAAGGGTGGCTTCCAGGCTGGGATTCCGCCACGTGGTGTTTTCCTATTCCGATGAGTTTCGGAACGACGTGATGGCGCGGTTCGCTTCCGAGTACGCCGCCGGACGGACCCCCAACCCGTGTATAGACTGCAACCGGTTTATAAAGTTTCCCCGGCTGCTTTACCGCGCGCGGCTTCTAGGTATGGACGGAATCGCAACGGGGCATTATGCGCGCATAGAGTATAACGGGGAAACCGGCAGGTGGCTTTTGAAAAAAGCAAGAGATGCTTCAAAGGACCAGACATATGTATTATACGCGCTGACCCAGGACGAGCTTGCGCATACCCTGTTCCCGCTCGGAAATCTGTTGAAAACAGAGGTGCGCAGACTGGCTGAGGAACATGGTCTTGTCAATGCAAGAAAGCCGGACAGTCAGGATATCTGCTTTGTTCCGGACGGCGACTATGCCGATTTTCTGGAGCGGGTTATGGGAATAACCGTGCCCGAGGGAGATTATATAGACACAAAAGGCAGGGTGTTGGGCAGGCACAAAGGGCATCACAGATATACCGTCGGTCAGCGCAAGGGGCTTGGCGTGGGGTTCGGCGAACCGCGATATGTACTCCGCAAGGATGCGCGGAATAATACCGTGACGCTCGGCACAAAGGAAGAGCTGATGTCGTCGTCTCTGATTGTGAAGGATGTCAACTGGATTTCGATTGACGAGTTGCGCAGGCCCGTCGCTGTGACGGTGAAAACACGGTATCACCAGCCCGAGACGGCTGCCGTGCTGCATCCTCACAAGGATGGCGCAAGGGTTGTGTTCGACAGCCCCCAAGCGGCTGCCGCCCCCGGACAGGCGGCGGTATTCTACAGCGGCGACACGGTTGTGGGCGGCGGCATTATAATGGAAGTACAATAAACCGAAAGGACAGGGTTCAATGAGGATAAGAGATATGCAGGATGAAATCCTGCGCCTGAAAAAGGAAAACGACGTTTGCATATTGGCGCACAGCTATCAGGCAAGAGAGATTGTAGAGATTGCCGATTTCAGCGGGGACTCCTATCAGCTCAGCGTTATGGCGCAGAAGGCCCCTCAGAAAACCGTACTTATGTGCGGCGTGCGGTTTATGGCGGAAACGGTAAAGATACTGTCCGAGGACAAGCGCGTATTTCTTGTCAATCCGCTGGCGGGCTGTCCTATGGCAGAGCAGATGGAACCCGAAATGATAGAGTATTTCAAAAAGAAAAACCCCGGATATACCGTGGTGGCATATATCAACACCACAGCCGAGCTTAAAACGGTTTGCGATGTCTGCGTTACCTCGTCAACCGCGGTCAAGATTGTGAAAAACATCCCTAATGATAAAATACTGTTTATACCCGACTGCAACCTCGGCGATTTTGTCCAAAAACAGGTTCCCAAAAAAGAGATACGTCTGCTGCAGGGCGGCTGCCCCATCCACGCCGCCATAAGCGTCAGGGATGTTGAGGAAGCCCGCCGGCGTTATCCCGAAGCCCTGCTTCTCGTCCACCCCGAATGTGTGCCGGCGGTGGTCGAAAGGGCGGATTATGTCGGCTCCACCTCGGGAATCATGGAGTTTGCAAAAAAATCCGACAAGCGCGAGTTTATTATCGGCACCGAAAGCAGCATTGCCGAGCATCTGCAGTATACCTGCCCGGACAAAAGGTTCTATCCCCTTTCAAAAAAGCTCATCTGCCCCAATATGAAGGCGACAACCCTTGTGGACGTTCTGAACGTGCTTAACGGCCGGGGAGGCGAGGAGATAATACTGTCCGCCGAAACATTGGCTAAGGCGCGGAAATGTATTGATGAAATGATTCGGCTGGGCGGATAATCCCGAATTGAAAATAAACCGCGGCAAAACGAGCTGCTTGATTAGACAAAACAGCAAGGAGAAGTTAATTAACCTCCTTGCTGTTTGCGTGTTGTTTGAATCTTACAGTATGGGTGTTTTCAGCCCGACATATCCGTTAAACAGTGCTAACGCAGCAATCATGATTCCAATTATGACAAAAGCCCCGATTATTCTACCGCCTTTCAGAACGGCAACCTCCCTCAGAAAAATCACATACAGGATTACTTTCCATATCAGCAGGCCGACAAATACAATGCTTAGCAGCATGCCCCAGATGCTGTTGTTCCAAAAAACAGTGAAAAAGGTTTCGCTGAAAGCGACTGCAAACGAACACAGCAGGGTGGGGAAGAAGGTCAGCCCCCATTTTTGAATGTAAGTGATAAGCTCTGTTCTGCTGCCGAGGCATTTGCAAACGACCCAGAATACAGCACATACCGCGAGATAGCTGACGCAGCCCCATAAAGTGGTACGCAGTATCATATAAATATCGGGAGTCGGGTTCTGAGAACCGGCCAACCAAGCCAGAAGCGGCTCAAAGACCGTGTTAATCAATATGGTAAATGCAACGAGGAACCATGTAACCGCTTTATTTTTATTCCGAAATGATTCTATCGGATGGTTTAACACCTCAAAAAATGAATTCATTTTTTTAACCTCCGAAAACTTTGAATACCATGTTGGTGTATGCTGTTCCCCAGATTATGGTGCATAACACCGCCTGTACCGCGGAAAGTCCGAAGGCAAAGCGCCATGGGTATACGGTAATCAGCCTGAATATTCTCTCGGCAGGTGAAGCTTCATATTTGCGATACTCAAGCAAAATATGATTAAGCATTTTTCCCTTTTGCTGGTTTGTCGGAAGCGCAGCGTTTTCCAATATAGAATAAGTCTTTTTAATTTTTTTCACAGATTAAATTCCTCCCTCTTTTGAGCTAATCGGTATTCTTTGATGAAAGCGTTTTTTGATCTTTTCAGCAAGCTTTCTATGGCTTTTGGCGACTTATCGGTAAGCTCCGCAATCTGTTTAATACTTTTTCCGTCGACATATTTCAGCATCAGAGTGATTCTGTAATGTCCGGGGATTCTGTTTAAGCAGTCGCAGACCATTTCACTTTCAAGAGCCGACTCCATAAGCTTTTCGGCATCCTGTTCAGGATCGCTCAGGCCCTCGATGAGCGGATCATTGATGTCAACAAGCTCTATCTTTTGTCGGTAATGCTTTCGATAAAAGTCAAAGAGCTTGTTTCTGGCAATTCTGAATACCCATGTTCTGTTCGAACACAGCCCTTTGAACTCGCCCATGCCTTTAAACACGTCAAGGAATATATCCTGAGTCATATCTTCCGCCAGTGCGGCATCCAATCCCGTTCTCAGGAAAACATACTGGTAGATTTCATTAACAAAAGCCCGATACAGCGATATAAACTTTTCTTCATTCCGGTTTTCCGCAATATTCATTAGGCCATCCTCATTCCTCGGCTATAACAAGCTCCTTTGAAGCCAATATATCGCCGTCATAACTGATTTCAAATCTCAGTGTGCCGGCTATAACCTTATTTCCTTCCAAAGAAAAAACAATTATACCATTTCTATCGGTGGGCATTTTTTGCATATCAATTTTTGCTTCGTTTCCGTTAACGAACCACTTTGCGGTATATTCCATCCCTCTGGGTGATTCGATAAAATATACGCTGGCATAGACATCTCTCCCGGCTGTCAGTTGTTCGGGCTGTTTTGCGCTCTCCAAATCGCTCCTTTCGGTATATCGCTGATTCGAAATAATAAAGCTCGAAACGGTATTGGATTCACCGCAACCGATGAGAGCAAGTGCTAAAACTGTTAATGATACAAGCAGGAACGAAGAAATTTTAAACTTTTTCATTTGGTTCATATAGGTAAACCTCCTTAATTAATCTTTAATTATACTTGAATTATACTTGTTATGATGAGAAAACGCCAAATATAAAATGGAAAAAGTTTCAACAACACCTGTCGGAAAGCCTATGACCGTATCGCTCCCCTTCCGTATTTCATTATCAGCCTTCAAATAGATAGTCGCATTTAGCATAAAAATCATTCGAAAACATAAAAGGTGTATGCTTTTAATACCCCGCAGCAAGCCGCAGGGTGGGTTTATTTTTATTCATAAACCCTG
>LSQX01189712.1_pt1 | contig 26821 bp, 22 predicted proteins | sample 654561 | NCBI WGS metagenome assembly LSQX01 (sample SAMN04489861, study PRJNA283612) | anaerobic digester metagenome | isolation source: 4 biogas reactors fed with cattle manure at either 37C or 55C with and... | place: Denmark: Kongens Lyngby | collected 2014
ACTTGGGGTTCAGAAAAGACCGTATGCCTGCACTGCTCAAACAACTCCCGGTCTATGCCTTCCACATCGTAGCGGTTCACTATGCGAAGGTCCTCAAGGGCAGAAATCTGAAGGAAATCGCGGATATCCGCGGCCAGCCTCTGCGCCTCAACGGCATATTCTCTTTTCTTCTCTACATAAATACGAAATACAGCCATCTTTCTACCATCCTTTTTTACTGGAATTGCAAGTTGTATATAGTGATAAAGTTATTTATTAGTGTTAAGTTGTATTTAATGTCTGATGCCAAAAACCATTGTGTCCAAACCATTGTGTCTGGCTCCAAAGACATTTTAGGGGCGGGTGCTGAGCAAGGCTTTTTTGCCGATGTCCCTGCGGTAATGCATTCCGTCAAAATGGATTTTCTCCATTGCGGCGTATGCCTGGTCAACGGCTTGCTGCAATGTATCTCCCACAGCGGTGACGCCTAATACCCGGCCGCCTGCCGTGACCAAACCTTCACCGATGCGTTTGGTGCCCGCGTGGAAGACGGAAACCGGCCCCGGTTGGCCCTTTGCTTCCAATTGGCCCTCTGTCAGGCCGGAAATGGGCAGGTTGGTTTCGTACTTGCCAGGGTATCCTTTAGAAGCGGCTACTACGCAACAGGCCGCGCCTTTGCGGAAGGTGACAGGAATCTCCGAGAGCCGTTCTTCCACCACCGCTTCCATTATGGTAAGGAGGTCGGTTTCAAGGAGAGGAAGCACTACTTGAGCTTCCGGGTCTCCGAAACGGCTGTTGTATTCAATGACTTTAGGTCCTGATTCGGTAAGCATCAAACCAAAATATAGGCAACCTTTAAACGGACGGCCTTCCGCGTTCATAGCATTTATAGTGGGCAGGAAAATTTCCTTCATGCACCGGCGGGCGATTTTGTCGGTATAAAAGGGGTTTGAAGCAATCGTTCCCATTCCGCCGGTGTTAGGTCCCGAATCGCCGTCGAAAACCCGTTTATGGTCCATCGATGACACCATTGGGACCAGGGTTTTAGAATCCGTAAATGCCAATATTGTGACTTCCGGTCCAGTTAAAAACTCCTCGATGACAATCCGATTGCCGCTGTCGCCGAAGACTCGCTCTGTCATGATTCGGTGAATAGCACTTACTGCATCATCCAAATTCTCCGCGATGATGACTCCTTTTCCAAGGGCCAGCCCGTCGGCCTTCACAACCACGGGAAAGCGGTCTGCGGTTTCAACGTAAGCGATGGCGTCGGCGGCGGAATCGAATACCCGGTACTCCGCAGTAGGAATCATATATTTTCTCATAAGCTCTTTGGCGAAAACCTTGCTGCTCTCGATGGCGGCCGCTTCGGCGGTAGGACCGAAGGCGGGAATTCCGACCTCGAGCAACCTGTTAACGGCACCTTTAGCCAGGGGGTCGTCCGGCGCCACCACGGCAAAGTCCACTTTATTAGCGAGAGCGAAGTCCACCACCCGGTCCAAATCCAGGGCGTTTATGTTCTCGCATTGGGCATCGTAGGAGATTCCGCCGTTGCCTGGCAAGGCAAAGATCGTTTCTGCCTTTGGATTTTCCCGTAGTTTCTTGATAATGGCGTGTTCGCGGCCGCCGCCGCCCAAAACCATTAATTTCATCCTTCTCTCTCCTGTGTTTGGATTTGTATTCCCAAAGTTGTGTTTCCCATTATTTTTCCTGCTTAATTGTGCAAAATTTCAGGTTGTACGTAGATCAGTTCGTTAATTTTCCAAATCGTAGAATTATATGTGCAAATTTTCGGATTGTACGGAGATTTATTTGGATATTTTAGTCTCTAGCATACGTACAATCTTAATTCACAAAGGGAGATAATTTTTTATAAAAATTTACGTAACGATCCGATTTTTTGCACATTTTTTTTAACTGCATTTGGTTGTCAATTTTATTTGCTATCAGTTGTAATCGGTGTCGGCCACCAGGCACAACCTGGCGCCAAATACAACTTTGTTGGCAAGTACCAAATACAGCGCCAAGTTCAACTATCATCCGAAAAAAACAAGTTAGTCAAGCTATTAATGATGGAAGAGGCGCAGGCCGGTGAAGACCATGGTGATTCCAAGGGCGTTGCAGGTGTCGATGACATCCTGGTCGCGGATGGAACCTCCCGGCTGGGCGATGTAGGAGACACCGCTGCGGCTTGCCCTTCTGATGTTATCATCAAAGGGGAAGAAACCGTCGCTTGCCAGGGAAACGCCTGTCACCTTTTTCAACCAGTCCTTTTTCTCTTCCACAGTAAGGGGTTCGGGCCTTTCCGTAAATAAGCTTTGCCATACATCCTTCCCGATGACGTCCTCATAGTCCTGGCTCAAATAGACGTCGATGGCATTATCCCGATCAGCGCGCCCGATGTTTTCGGCAAACTTCAATCCCAGGACCTTGGGGTGGTGGCGCAGGTGCCAGAGATCTGCCTTATCTCCCGCCAGCTTGGTACAGTGAATTCGTGATTGCTGGCCGGCGCCGACACCGATGGTCTGGCCTTCATAGGCATAGCATACGGAATTGGATTGGGTGTATTTAGCCGTGATCAAAGCCAGCAGAAGATCCTGCTTGGCGCTTTCGGGAAGATCCTTTTTCTCGGTGACGATATTGTGGAGCAAGTCCTCGTCGATGGGATACCTGCTTCTTCCTTGTTGAAAGCTGATTCCGAATACCTGTTTTGTTTCTATGTGATGGGGTACGTAGTTTTTATCGATCTTCAAAATCGCATAACTGCCCTTGCGTTTGGTCTTCAACAATTCCAAGGCATCCACTTCATATCCCGGTGCGATGATGCCGTCGGAAACTTCTTTTGCGATCAAGCGAGCCGTCGGCAGATCGCAGATATCGGAAAGGGCAATGAAATCTCCGTAGGAAGACATCCTGTCGGTGCCTCTTGCCCGAGCATAAGCACATGCGAGAGGGGATAGTTCCTCGTCGGGATCAATAAAATACATCTGCCGGAGTGTATCATCCAAGGACAACCCCACCGCCGCCCCCGCGGGACTGACGTGCTTGAAGGAGGTGGCGGCGGGCAGGCCGAGAACCGATTTCAGTTCGCTTACAAGCTGCCAGCCGTTCAATGCGTCTAACAGATTGATGTAACCGGGTTTACCGTTGAGGACTTCCAGTGGAAGATCCCTGTTTTCAATAAATATCCGGGCAGGCTTCTGATCGGGATTACAGCCGTATTTCAAATCGATGAGTTGTGCCATTTACGTCTTATGTCTCCTTTCTTACAACTTTCATAGTTCCCATAGTTTCCAACAAACGGTTTAGGGATAAGCGGATGTGTTGGATCTGGGTCAGGTATTTAACCTGGCTGATTCTATAACTGGCTCTGGGCCTTTTGCTCAATTTCATTGATGATGCGAGTCTCGTATTCCAAGGTACTGAAATCGATGAAACGGACAAAGAGAGACACGCGGTTTTCCGTATTCAAACTCCGCCACAAATTAGCGGTGAAGGTATCGATGTTTCCGCGAATGGTCACCGGCCGGGGATCTCCTTCAAAGGAAGGTAGGGGCTCCTCGTTGACCTGGTATGTATGGATCAGATGGCCAATCCCGGGAAGCTTGTTCTCGTAAGTATAGAAAAACCTCAGGCAAGTTGCCGGATTCCCTCCGGCGGATTTCAAAATAGACAATCTATAAGAAGAGAAGTCGCCGTTGGCAAAGAGCAGACCGGAGATGCGCGGCGTGTAATGAGGTTCGTCCGGCTCAAAGGTTCTTGTGGACAGGGCTTCGCAAAAGGCGCGGCCGGCCAGCGTGCTTTCCAGGTGGTCGGTGAGAAGGGCGTTCTTGTAGTCGTGTTTATTGGCGTCAAACCGCTCCAATGCATCGTAAATGGTATCCGTCTGATCTCCGTTGGTTACGATGGTGCTCCGTGAGAACACGCGCACAGGTGAATAGACAATTAAGGAAGGGTCCGTTAGCTTGGCCGGGTCGTAGACTTCCGTCCGAATGCCGTCCCCGTCCTCCACCATGATGCGGTTGCGGCTGTTTTCGCTCCTGCCCATGATAAAATAGGCGACGACGCCTTTGTCGCCTTTTTCGTTAGTACCGATGATAATTCCGCGCCCGGGATAACTTTTATTGCTTAAATATTCATAGAGATCATAAACTTTCATTTTACCGCCTGCCTTTCTTCTTAGTTCTTTGAGATTATACCGTTCACTCTTGAAATCACTTTTCATTAACTTTTGAGATTGTATCTTCTGAGATTGCATCTCCTCTGTTCTTCAGAACCCTGCAAACCTGTTCCACCGCTTTGGGGAGCATAATCCATTCAGCTTCTTCCATGACGCGCCGTTGGAGACTTTCCGGCGTATCATCTTCTTTAACGAGAACAGGCTGCTGCATGATGATTTCGCCTCCGTCGGGTACCTCGCTCACATAATGGACGGTGGCTCCTGTAACTTTGACGCCGCTTTCCAGGACGGCACGGTGGACTTTCAGTCCGTAATAGCCCTGACCGCAGAAAGCGGGGATGAGGGAAGGATGGATATTGATCATCCGGTGATCATATTCTTTTACGAGTTCTTTTCCCAGAATGGACAGGAAACCTGCCAGGACTACCAGGTGAATGCGGTGCTTGCGCAGGAGTTCGCCGATGGCTTGATCAAACTGCTCTGAAGTTTGGAAATCCTTGCGATTGACCGTCAGAGCCGGAATGCCGTTTTCGGCGGCTCGCGTCAATCCGTAGGCGCCGGGTCGATCGGAAATGACCAGCTTGATGGTGCCTGACTCAAGTTTACCTTCTTTCTGGGCGTCTATCAATTCCTGCAGGTTTGTGCCGTTTCCGGAAATCAATACGGCGATGTTCAGCACAAAATCACCTCTTTCTCACCGGGAACGATTTCACCGATTATGGTCGCTGTTCCTGTCAATGGGGCAGATCCGTTGTCAACATGATTGGTTTTTGCGGATTCGGCAGATCCGTTGTCAATTTTTTTGATGCCTGCGGATGCAGCTGATTCCTTTTCGAATTGTTCATTTTGTTCATTTGCTGCCGATATTGAGGAGATTGTTTCGAACTGTTCTTTCTGTTCATTAGTTGTTGAAGCAGATGAATTTCTCTCAGCCCGTAAAGAGATTTTTTCGTCGAACTGTTCGTCGCTTTCTGCCGGTGGGGCAGATTTCTCGCTAAAGTACTCATTAAGATGTCGTATGGCTTTGTCTGCATCCGCAGGATCTATGATAAGGCACATGCCTGTACCCATGTTGAACACGTTGAACATTTCCCGGGTTGGAATATTTCCTTCCCGTTGCAACAGGTGAAAGACAGGTGGAACGGTCAAAGCTTTATAATCTATTTTTGCTGCGCGATCAGCCGGGAGAATGCGCGGGATATTCTCATAAAAACCGCCACCGGTGATATGGCAGATCCCTTTAACCTTGACCTTGGAGAGGAGGGAGAGAACGGGTTTTACATAGATTCGTGTCGGCGTGAGCAATGCCTCTCCCAAAGTGGATGACAGCTCATCCACGTAGCGGTCCAAAGGTTGATTCTCCACATCCAGAACTTTTCGGACCAGGGAAAATCCGTTTGAATGAATACCGGAAGAGGGAAGACCGATGATTAGATCCCCCGGTTTGACATCCCCCGAATCGATGATTTTGCTCTTGTCGACTATGCCCACGGCAAAGCCTGCCAAATCGTACTCGTCGGGACCGTAGAACCCGGGCATCTCCGCAGTCTCGCCTCCCACCAGGGCGCAACCGGCCTGTACACAACCTTCAGCGATTCCCGAAACAATTTCGGCCGCTTTCTCCGGGCGGTTTACACCCACCGCCAGGTAATCAAGAAAGATCAGCGGCTTTGCCCCGCTGCAAACGATGTCGTTTACGCACATGGCAACGCAGTCGATGCCGATGGTGTCGTGCTTGTCCATCAGAAATGCGATTTTCAGTTTCGTGCCCACGCCGTCGGTGCCGGACACGAGGACAGGCTCTTTTATACCGGTAAGGTCCAGCTCCAAAAGCCCGCTGAAGCCTCCGATGCCGCCCAAAACACCTTTAGTAACGGTCCTGGCGATATGTTTTTTCATCAGTGAAACGGCTTCGTAGCCCGCCGTTATATCCACACCGGATTCCTTGTACAGTTCGCTGAAACTCTTCATTGTTTATCCTCCAAAGCGGATACCTTATTTACCTTCTATTTTATCTTCCGTTCAAAGTGGGTTCTCGCTCATCCTCTACTTATATTCCATTATGAGGATCCCTCGTTAATCTTTTTTATCTTCCGTTTAAAGCGGATCCCTCGTTGGTCTTCTATTTGTCCTCCATACGAACGGGTTCCTGTGACAGGTCCAGGTTCTCTCCGATTTTAAACTCGTACTTTTCTTTCGGCATGATTTCGGGAACTTCAATGGGATAGCGTCCGGTGAAACAGGAAGTGCAGAATTCCAAAGACGGATTGTCTGCCAACTTCGTCACGTTTTCCACTCCGAGAAATCCCAGGGAATCCACGCCGATTATTTCCGCGATTTCTTCCACCGTATGGTTGGCAGCGATGAGATGCTCCTTCGATCTGATATCCGTTCCGAAAAAGCAAGGATAAAGGAAGGGGGGTGATGAAACCCTCATGTGGACTTCCTTGGCGCCTGCCTCACGCAATAGTCGAACGATGCGCTTGCTGGTGGTGCCTCTGACGATGGAGTCGTCGATGAGTATGACTCGCTTGCCCCTTACTGTGGAAGATATGGTATTCAACTTGATGCGCAGAGTACTCTCCCTCTGGGGCTGGAAGGGCTCGATAAACGTCCTTCCGATGTATTTGTTTTTAATGAACCCCACGTCGTAAGGGATTCCTGATTGCTTGGAATAGCCCAGCGCCGCATCGATGCCGGAATCGGGCACGCCGATGACCACGTCGGCCTGGACGGGATGCTCAAGGGCAAGAAAGGCGCCTGCCCGCAGCCGGGCTGTGTGGACGCAGCTGCCGTCTATGACGGAATCAGGGCGGGCAAAATAGATGAACTCGAAGACGCAGGCGGATTTCTTTCCGGGTTTGCAGTTGTCTTCGATGCTGCGCATGCCTTCTTCGTCAATAATCACGATTTCGCCGGGTTTAACGTCCCGGATGAACGCGGCTCCTACGCTGTCCAAAGCGCAACTCTCCGAAGCCACGATATAATCTTCACCGGCTTTGCCGATGCAAAGGGGGCGAAAGCCGAGGGGATCGCGGACGGCAATGAGCTTCTTTGGCGACATGATTACAAGGGAATAGGCCCCTTGTATCTTTGTCATTGCCCGGCTTATAGCTTCTTCGATGGAGTCGGAAGCAAGGCGTTCGCGGATGATTGTGTGGGCGATTACTTCCGTATCGCTTGTAGTGTGGAAGATGGCGCCTGTCAGCTCCAGTTCTTCTTTCAGCTTCGCTGCGTTGGTCAGGTTACCGTTGTGGGCAATGGCCATGGTGCCTTTGATGTGGCGTATGACCAGTGGTTGGGCATTTTCAACCGATAGTCCGCCGGTTGTACTGTAACGGCAGTGGCCGATGGCCATATTCCCGCCGGGCAGCTTTTCCAGCACGTCTTTTGAAAACACTTCACTGACCAATCCGAGCCCTTTATGTCCGGTGATAACGCCGTCGTCGTTGATGGCAATTCCGCAGCTCTCCTGCCCCCGATGCTGAAGGGCATAGAGTCCGGTATATACGATGCTCGCCACATCGCTGCCGGTGCTGCGAACACCGAAAACTCCGCATTCCTCGTGAAGTTTATCATCTAAAAGATGGTACATTTTGTATCCTCCAAAAGCTTCTTACGGCTTTGCCGCATTCGTAGGTTGTCAATTTGCACGCGTGGGTTGTTCGTGCTGTTGCGCCAATTTACCCCACGTGGGCCGACCATGTTGCTTTGGTGTTTGTTCACCGCTATTTACAAAGGGTTATTTGCCCATGAGGCGCTTCATCACTTCTCTGTATGCGCCTTCCACGTTGCCCAGATCTCTGCGGAAGCGGTCCTTGTCCAGTTTTTCGCCGGATACGCTGTCCCAGAAGCGGCATGTGTCCGGTGATATTTCATCGGCCAGCACAATGGTTCCGTCGGCCAGCTTTCCGAATTCCAGTTTGAAGTCGATGAGTTGAATGTTGAGATCTTTCAGATAGGAAGAAAGGATTTCATTGATGCGCAGAGAGTAATCAGCGATGAGATCCAGTTCTTCCTTTGTGGCCAGGTCCAAAGCGAATATATGGTACTCGTTGATCATGGGATCGCCCAACTCATCATTTTTATAGCAGTATTCCAGGACGGTGCGCTTCAGTTCGGTGCCTTCCGGAAGCCTAAGCCTTTTTGACAAGGAGCCGGCGGCGATGTTCCTGACGATGACCTCCAAGGGTATGATGTGGACTTTTTTGACGACGGTTTCCGTTTCGGAGATCTCCTCAACGAAATGGGTGGGGATGCCTTCTCGTTCCAAGAGCTTCATCAGGTGATTGGTGACCTGGTTATTGATGGCTCCTTTGCCGGCAATGGTTCCTTTCTTTTGACCGTTGAAGGCGGTGGCGTCGTCCTTGTAAGATACGATGTATAAGTTGTCGTCATCCGTCCGGAATACTTTTTTCGCTTTTCCTTCATAAACTTGTTCCAATTTTTTCATTTGGGTTTATCTCCTTTTGGAATGTTGCCTATCAATTAGGATGTTGCATGTCGATAACCTTAATTGTCTATGCTAATTGTTTACCGCTAATTTTCAATTACTATTGCCTATCGTTAATCGTCATTTGTCCTTGCTGGACGTCGATAGCTTTTGTTAGATTTCGTTAGTCTTCGTTGGCCCGGAACTGTTCGTCCTTTGCCATGACTTCTTCCTTCATCCGTGCCCGCAGCTCTAAGAGTTTTTTCTCAATGTCAGCGTCATGAACAGCCAGGATTTGCGCAGCCAGGAGGGCAGCATTGTCTGCCCTATCAACAGCTACGGTAGCTACAGGAACGCCTCTTGGCATCTGTACCGTGGAAAGGAGAGCGTCTAACCCGCCAAAAGCAGAGCTTTTGATCGGCACCCCAATTACGGGAAGGTTGGTGTGGGCCGCAATGACGCCGGCCAGGTGGGCTGCTTTGCCCGCAGCGGCGATTATGGCTGAAAACCCTTCGTCCCTTGCGGAGGTGGCGAAGGCGATGACCTGTTCGGGTGTCCTATGGGCCGACATGATCCTTGTTACATAGGGGATGCCAAGATCTTTTAAAACCAGTTCTGCATTTTTTACTACTGGATAATCGCTGTCGCTTCCCATGATGATGGCTACTTTTTTCTGATCCATAATATCCCTCCATATGTCCTGCGTGGGTCGGTTAAATGTTTTCTTTTGAATTCTATTCTGCGTAGTTCGCTCTTAATGATGATTCTCTGATTTCATTATAGAATAAGGGCAATGGAAAACAACAATTCCAAGTCAAAAAATATAACAAGAAGTAAAATATTTTTGCATATGTTCGGAACATACGGAACGTTATACTATAGTAGCAATACCAATATTCAAAAACGATCTAGGGTATAGAGCCGTAAGGTTAACCATTTTGAAAATTATATTATTTAATGGTTAATTTTGCCGGGGACGGGGGATGGTTAATTGCGGGGATGGTTAATTTAGTTGAGGCAGGAGATGGTTAATTTGGCGTGGATGGTTAATTGGGCCGGGGCGGGAGATTGTAGTGTTAACCATTTCACTATTTTTTTACTAAAATAGTTTACACTGGTTGTGGCGGAGGATAAAAGAGTTAACCAATTAACTATTCTTATTGGAAAAGCGGACTTTTGGAAGAGAGCAAGGCTTTAAAACCAACTAATTCGCCGGGAATTTTGCATAAAATGGCTTGTTTTAAAAGAAAAGTAACCCTAAAGATCTGGCCAATTTTTTCACAAAATCCTATTGCACGCGCCGAACGATTATGTTATTATATTAACAAAGAAAATCGTGCTGAGTTGTGAGGGTTCGTCCCGAGCAGGAAGGCGAGAGAATAGAATACGGTTGTTTGCGTAATTCTTTATGTAATACGTAAAAAGTATCTATCCTTATGCCTTCCCATAAGGATTTTTTTATTGCGGGGAATAATCATGGAAACTTTGAAAGGGTTAATTGACAAGCTGGAAAAAACGCAGTCTCTGGAAAGAGAAGAACTGCTGTATTTCCTTGAAAATTACGATGCAGACAGCATAGGGTATCTCTTTGCCAAAGCCAGAGGCGTTGCAAGACGCCAATTTGGAAGCAATATCTATCTTCGAGGACTTATCGAGCTCACAAACTATTGCAAATGTAATTGCTTATATTGCGGAATTCGCAGGTGCAACAAGAATACAGAGCGCTATCGCCTCACTCCTGAAGAGGTGCTGAGATGTTGCGAAATCGGTCATAAACTTGGCTTCCGCACCTTTGTGCTCCAGGGAGGAGAAGACAGTCACTTTACAGACGATATCCTAGTATCCTTGATAGAATCCATCAAATCCGCTTATCCGGATTGCGCAATCACCCTTTCCCTCGGCGAGAAGAGTAAGGAATCTTATCAAAAATACTTCGACGTCGGAGCGGATCGCTACTTGCTGCGCCATGAAACGGCAGATCCGGACCATTACGCCATGCTTCATCCTAAAAATCAAACTTTCGAGAACAGGATGAAATGCTTGTATGACCTGAAATCCATCGGTTATCAGGTGGGAACGGGCTTCATGGTGGGTTCGCCCTATCAGACCTTGGAAAACATTGTGAGTGATCTCCAGTTCATTCAGGAATTCCAACCGCATATGGTGGGAATCGGACCTTTCATTCCGCATAGTGACACTCCCTTCGGTCATCATCCGAAAGGCAGCAGGGAGCTTACATTGGTGCTCATCGCGATTCTGAGGCTCATGATTCCCAATCTGCTGATTCCTTCCACCACGGCCTTGGGAACCATCCATCCCACGGGAAGAGAACAGGGAATAATGGCAGGCGCCAATGTAATCATGCCTAACCTTTCACCGGTTAACGCCCGCACAAAATATCTGCTTTACGATAACAAGATCAGCACAGGACAGGAGGCCGTAGAAGGAGTCCTTGATCTACGGCGTCGCATGTATGCCCTCGGATATCAAATTCCTGTGACTCGGGGCGACTACAGACCTGCCGTTTAACACCACTTAAGACCGTTTAATACAGCATTATACGGTTAATGCAGTTAAATACTGCGTTCAGCACGGACGTAATCCGTATGACAATCTCAATGAGAGATCCGCGCGGAAACATCCGGTATTTTGTCTTGCTTTGTTCACCTATAGAAAGGAGTTTTAATAATGTATAATCCTCTGTCCAAGAAAGCCGCCGAGTTCATCGATCATGAGGAAATCCTGGAAACCATAGAATACGCCCAAAAGAATAAGCGCAACGCTCAACTCATCGGCAGTATCATCGAAAAGGTTAAGGAGTGCAAGGGCCTTTCCCACAGGGAAGCCGCGGTCCTGCTGGAATGCGAGTTGCCCGAGCAAAACGAAGAAATCCTGAAGCTGGCAAAGAGAATAAAGGAGAAGATTTACGGCAACCGAATCGTATTGTTCGCTCCTCTCTATTTGTCCAACTACTGCGTCAACGGATGCGTTTATTGTCCGTATCACAGGCAGAACAAAGACATTCCCCGGAAAAAGCTCACCCAAGAGGAAATAGCCCGGGAAGTCATGGCGTTGCAGGACATGGGACACAAGCGCCTGGCGCTTGAAGCCGGTGAAGACCCGGTGAACAACCCCATTGAATACATCCTGGAGAGCATCGATACGATATACAGCATTAAGCACAAGAATGGAGCCATACGAAGGGTGAATGTAAACATCGCAGCCACCTCCGTCGAAAATTACCGCAAACTGAAGGAGGCGGGAATCGGCACCTACATCCTTTTCCAGGAGACCTATCACAAAGAGCGTTATGAGATGCTTCATCCCACCGGCCCGAAGCATGACTATGCATACCACACGGAAGCCATGGACCGGGCCATGGAAGCGGGAATCGACGACGTAGGCCTCGGCGTGCTGTTTGGATTGAACATGTACCGTTACGATTTCGTGGGTTTGTTGATGCATGCGGAGCATCTGGAAGCAAGCATGGGCGTCGGCCCCCACACCATCAGCGTTCCGAGGATTCGCCCTGCCGACGACATCAACGTAGAAGATTACAAAGATGCGGTACCTGATCATATATTTGCCAAGATCGTTGCCATATTGCGGATTGCCGTTCCATATACGGGCCTGATCATCTCCACGAGAGAGTCAAAAAGAGTTCGCGAGAAACTATTGGAACTTGGAGTATCCCAAATCAGCGGCGGCTCAAAGACCAGCGTGGGAGGCTATGCGGATCCCGAGCCTGAAGATGAAGAAACGGCGCAGTTTGACATCTGCGATAACAGGACTTTGGATGAAATAGTGGATTGGCTGTTGGGGTTGGGTTATGTTCCCAGTTTCTGTACCGCATGTTACCGTGAAGGGCGCACCGGAGACAGGTTTATGAGCCTTGCGAAGAACGGACAAATCGCCAACTGCTGCCATCCCAACGCTCTCCTGACCTTAAAAGAATACTTGGAAGACTACGCTTCACCGGTGACCAGGCAACGGGGAGATAAGGTTATAGAAGAACAGATACACTTTATCCCAAACGATAAAGTCCGCACGCTGGCAACGCAGCGAATGGCTGATATCAGACAAGGGAGACGGGATTTCCGGTTCTAATAAGCGAAATTTACGGTCACATTATCAGAGGTAAGAAATCGGATTAGTTGTCCCGGGGATAGAAACAGAAGACAGAAACAAAATAAGAGCAAAAATAGGAAGGAATGGGAAATGAGCCTACAAGCAACTCCCGAAGCCAATCGCCTTCACATCGGAATATTCGGCAAGCGAAACAGCGGGAAATCCTCTCTGATCAATGCGCTGACAGGGCAGGAGGTGGCCCTGGTGTTCGACGTTGCGGGGACTACCACCGATCCCGTTAAGAAAGCCATGGAAATCCCCGGGCTGGGCCCTTGTGTTTTCATCGACACGGCGGGATTTGACGATGAGGGCGAGCTGGGCAAAATGCGGGTGGATAAGACGAAAAAGGTCATAGGAAAGACGGACCTTGCCCTGGTGGTTTTTTCCGACGATGAAATTTCCCTGGAAGTGGAGTGGCTCAAGGATCTTCAGGAAATTGAAACTCCCGTCATTCCCGTGGTAAATAAAATAGATATTCTTGAAGACGCAGAAAATATCGGTCGATCGATTCGTGAAAAGTGCGGTCTGAATCCTGTTTTGGTCAGCGCGAAGTATAAGACCGGCATTGATGAGCTTCGCGCCGAAATTATCCGGAAGCAACCTGAGAATTATGAGGCAAAGGAGATAACCGGGGATTTGGCCAAGGAAGGGGACACCGTGCTGCTGGTGATGCCTCAGGACATTCAGGCTCCCAAGGGCCGCCTGATCCTGCCGCAAGTTCAGACCCTAAGGGAACTGTTGGATAAAAAATGCGTAGCTCTCTGCACCACCGCTGATAAAATAGACGAAGCGTTGGCCGCATTGGCAAAGCCTCCCCAACTGATTATCACGGATTCACAGGTTTTCCCCCTGGTATACAGCAAGAAGCCTGAGGAAAGCAAGCTGACATCCTTCTCCATTCTTTTTGCCAATTACAAGGGAGACCTGCAGCATTTCATCCTTGGCGCAGAGGCCGTCGATAAATTGAACGAAAACTCCAAAGTGCTCATTGCAGAGGCCTGCACCCATGCGCCTCTTGAAGAGGATATCGGCCGGGTCAAGATTCCGGCACTGCTTCGCAGAAGGATCGGTGAAGGGTTGCGGATAGACGTGGTGGCAGGTTCGGATTTTCCCGATGACCTTTCGCACTACGATCTTATCATTCACTGCGGTGCCTGCATGTTCAACAGAAAGCATGTGCTTACACGAGTCAGGCAGGCAAAAGCGCAGGGGGTGCCGATAACGAATTACGGCGTGGTGTTGGCCAAACTGTCCGGCATCCTGGACCAAATCGACTATTGAAGAGAAATCAAAAGGGACGGTAAGTAAAAAAGCACCGTCCCTTTTAATTTCTTTGATTTCTTTTTACTTTTAGCGCAGCACGGCTCCCGTGTTTGCCGAGGACACCAGTCTGGCATAGCGAGCCAGCCAGCCCGAAAGGGGTTTGGGTTCTTTCGGTGTCCAATTCGCTTTTCTTTGCGCCAGTTCTTCGTCGGAAACCCGAAGGTTGATCTTATTTGCCGGAATGTCAATATCGATGATATCCCCGTCCTGAATAAGGCCGATTTCGCCTCCCGACGCCGCCTCCGGAGAGACGTGCCCGATGGAAGCGCCTCTTGAAGCGCCGCTGAACCGCCCGTCCGTGATGAGGGCGACGCTTTTATCAAGTTCCATGCCGGCTAAAGCGGCAGTCGGGCCGAGCATTTCACGCATACCGGGACCGCCCTTAGGCCCTTCATAGCGAATTACCACTACATCACCGGGCTTGATTTCTCCGGCGAAAATCGTGGTAATAGCCTCATCTTCGTTGTCGAAGACACGGGCCGGACCGCTATGAACCAGCATTTCCTCTGCCACGGCGGAACGCTTCACCACGCAGCCGTCCTTTGCGATGTTACCCCAGAGCACGGCGATGCCGCCTGTGGTGCTGTATGGATTGGACAGGGGACGGATCACATTGGGATTCTTATTGGCATGGCCTTTTATGTTTTCCGCTACGGTTTTTCCCGTGGCCGTGATGGGAGAGGTGTCGATATAACCTCCTTCTGCCAGCTGAGCCATTACCGCCGGAATTCCTCCCGCTGCATCCAGGTCCTGAATGTGGGTATTACTCGCAGGGGCTAGTTTACACAAATTGGGAGTTCTTGCGCTGACTTTGTTGATCAGGTCCAGGTCCAGATCGATGCCGGCTTCCGAGCAGATGGCCAGCAGGTGAAGTACGCTGTTGGTGCTGCAGCCGAGAGCCATGTCCACAGCCAGCGCATTTCCCACAGCGGCTTCCGTGATGATGTCTCTGGTTTTAATATCGCGCTTTACCAGTTCCATGATCTGCATTCCGGCACGTTTTGCCAGCTTGAGCCGATCGGCGTGGACGGCAGGAATGGTGCCGTTTCCGGGAAGAGCGATGCCGATGGCTTCGCAGAGGCAGTTCATGGAGTTGGCGGTAAACATGCCGGCGCAGGAGCCGCAGCCGGGACAGGCCTGATTTTCCATGTAGTCGAGTTCTTCGTCGTCAATGAGTCCGGCCTTTCTCGCTCCCACCGCTTCAAACAGGGAGGAAAGGCTGATTTCGGTTTCGTTATTAGCACCGGCCAGCATGGGACCGCCGCTGCAGACGATGGCCGGCAGGTTGAGCCGCGCCGCCGCCATGACCATGCCGGGAACGATCTTGTCGCAGTTGGGAACCAGGACCAGCCCGTCCAGGCAGTGAGCGAGAGCCATGGTTTCAACGCTGTCTGCGATGAGTTCACGGCTTGGGAGGGAATACTTCATCCCTATATGCCCCATGGCGATGCCGTCACAGACGCCGATGGAGGGGATGAGTATGGGAGTTCCTCCGGCCATCCTCACTCCGGTTTTTACAGCTTCGGCGATTTTGTCCAGATGGCTGTGGCCGGGGACGATTTCGCTATATGCGGAAACCACTCCGATGAGAGGTCTGTCTAATTCTTCTTTTGTATACCCCATGGCGTAAAAGAGGGAGCGGTGCGGCGCCCGCTCGACCCCTTGGGTTACTTGTCGACTTTTCAATTCCATTTTGCTTACTCCTTGTTTTTCAAGCCGGTTCATTTTACATTTTTCAGCTGAGGTGGTTCATCGTTTCTTTTTTCAACGTCCCATCATTCCTTATTCTTTCAACCGGCTCTATTTCTTATTTCTGCAGCCAGCTCATCATTTCGCGGAGTTTTGCGCCGACTTTTTCGATGGGATGTTCGGCTTCCATGCGGCGGCAAGCCAGGAAATGAGCCCTCTTTCCTGCGTTGTTTTCGGCGATCCATTTGGATGCGAAGGTACCGTCTTGAACCTCTCTCAGGACTTTTTTCATTTCCTTTCTCGTTTCTTCTGTGATGATCCTGCGGCCGGTCTCGTAGTCGCCGAATTCGGCGGTATCGGAAATGGAGTAGCGCATGAGGGACAATCCGCCCTTGTTGACCATGTCGATGATGAGCTTCATTTCATGGACGCATTCGAAATATGCCATTTCGGGAGGATAACCCGCTTCCACCAGCGTGTCGAAGCCCGCTTTCATGAGCTCCGTTACACCGCCGCAGAGCACTGCCTGCTCGCCGAAGAGGTCCGTTTCCGTTTCATCTTTGAATGTAGTTTCCAAAACACCTGCGCGACCGGCACCGATGCCGCTTGCGTAGGCCAGGGCATAATCCTTCGCTTTGCTGGAAGCGTCCTGGTGTACGGCGATTAATGAGGGCACGCCTTTTCCTTCCTGATACTGGCTGCGGACCGTGTGACCTGGACCTTTCGGGGCCACCATGATTACATCGCAGTCGTTAGGAGGGATGATCTGGTTATAATGGATGTTGAAGCCGTGGGCAAACATGAGGACGTTGCCGGGCTTTAAATTGGGCTCGACTTTAGTACTGTAGACTTGGGGAGCTTTTTCGTCGGGGACCAGCATCATAATCAGGTCGCCGGCTTTGGCAGCCTCGTCTACTTCGAGCACCTTCAGGCCCGCTTCTTCAGCTTTTGCCCAGCTGGAAGAATTCTCTCTCAGGCCTACAACTACATTTACTCCGCTTTCCTTCAGGTTGAGGGCATGGGCGTGCCCCTGGCTTCCATACCCGATGATAGCTACGATTTTATCTTTCAGAAGTTCCAGGTTGCAATCTTTGTCATAGTACATCTTTACCATCTTTTCTTTCCTCCGTTTCGATTCAATTGATTTTTTCAGTAACTGGTTTTACGCTGTCTCGCTCCAGTGCGGTTACGCCGGTACGGCACATTTCAAGTATAGTATAATTCCGCAGGTTTTGCAGGAAGGCATCGATTTTTTTGGTGGTTCCCGTCAGTTCGATCATCATGGATTCGGGAGACAGATCCACGATGGAAGCTTGATAGATATCCGAGATTTCACGCAGCTCGGTGCGTATTGCCGAATCAATTTTCACTTTGATAAGTAAAAGCTCCCGGGTCAGGGCATAGTTGTCAGCCAAGTGTTTTACGGAAATCGCCTCTATCAGCTTGTTGAGCTGTTTGATGATCTGTTCCAGGATACGCTCGTCACCCGTTACCGTCAGGGTGATGTTAGAGGTTCCCGGGTTGTGGGTTTCCGACACGGTCAAGGAGTCGATGTTGTAGCCCCGCCGGCCGAAAAGGCTGGAGACTCTGGCCAGTACGCCCGGGTTGTTTTTAACGATAATGGACAATATATACCTTTTCATGGATTTCCTCCTTACTTAATTCCCGATTAAATCCATAGTTTTTCCCGATTAATTTAACTCCATGGTTTGATGCATGGCCCCGGTGATTAACCCCATGATTTGATTCATGGCTACCGGCAGGTCGAATTATTCCAGAATGATATCATCAGCGGTCATTCCGGCAGGTATCATGGGAAGCACTCGCTCCTCGCAGCTTAAGATGCATTCGATTACCATAGGCCCCTGGCTGTTGGCGGCAACTTCTAAAGCATTTCGCAATTCTTCCCGGGTTTCGCAGCGCATGCCTTTGGCTCCAAAAGCCTCTGCGAGCTTGACATAATCCGTCTTGCGGTTGGGTCTGGTGTAGGCGAAGCGTCCGTTATAGAAGGATCTTTGCCACTGGTAAACCATTCCCAGGGCGTTATTGTTGAAAAGCACCGTTGTAATGGGGAACTGATTGCTTACAGAGGTGCAGAGCTCGTTCAAGTTCATATGGAAGCTGCCGTCGCCTGTAACGTGGACTATTTTCTTGTCCGGCCGGCCGCAGGCCGCTCCGATGGCAGCGCCGTAACCGTAACCCATGGTTCCCAGTCCTCCGGAAGTGAGGAAATCCCGCGGTTCTTCTGCCCGGGAATACTGGGCTGCCCACATCTGATGCTGGCCAACATCTGTGGTCATTACAATGTTTTTTCCGAAGATATCGTAGATATCCTGGATGATGAGGTGGGGCCGTAATTCGCCGCAGCTGTCCATAGGTTTGTATTCCTGCTTGGATCTGAGCTCATGAATTTCCTTGAGCCAGCTTTCGTCGTGCCTCTCTTCGATCATGGGCAGCAGCTTTTCGAAAACGGCGCGGACATCGCCGATGATGCTGTAATCTATAGTAACATTTTTGTTGATTTCTGCGGGGTCGATATCAATATGTATGATTGTGGACCCGGCGGCGAATTTGCCCGCGTTGGTGGCTACCCGGTCGGAGAAGCGCGCGCCTACCGCCAAAAGCACATCGGCTTTTTGAACTGCTTTGGAAGCGGAGACGCTGCCGTGCATGCCGATAATTCCCAGGTTGTAGGGATCGCCGAAAGGAAGTACGCCGGTTCCCATTACCGTATGGCAGCTGGGAATTTTGGCTTTTTTGATGAACTGCTTAACGGAAGAAGCAGCGTTGGAAGCCACTACACCGCCTCCGTACAGCATGACGGGGCGCTTGCTCTTGTTGAGCACCTCGGCGATAGCGGCTAGTTGATCTTCATCTATGGAAGGAGTTTCATGCTTTACAGTACGAGGTTTTGGCTCGTATTCGCAGACGGCGGCTGATACATCCTTGGGAATGTCCACCAATACGGGTCCGGGACGGCCGGTGGTGGCGATTTCAAAGGCATAATGCAGGGTATCTGCCAGTTTTGTTACATCGCGAACTACAAAGTTGTGCTTTGTGATGGGCATGGTTATGCCGGTAATGTAAACTTCCTGGAAGCTGTCCTTCCCGAGCAGATCGGTGCTCACGTTGCCCGTAATGGCGACGATGGGAATGGAGTCCATGAAGGCCGTAGCGATGCCGGTGACTAAATTGGTGGCGCCGGGACCGGAGGTGGCGATAACAACGCCAGGTTTGCCGGTGGCTCTGGCGTAGCCGTCGGCCGCATGAGAAGCGCCCTGTTCGTGAGCCGTCAGTATGTGGCGAAGTCGCCCTTCGTATTTAATAAGCGCATCGTAGATATTCAATACGGCTCCTCCGGGATAACCGAAAATCGTATCGACGCCCTGCTCCAGCAGAACTTCCATTATGATTTCAGAACCGTTTTTTTGCATTGTCCTTCCCCCTGTTTCATGCTCATATGTTTCTTACGTTGTCGATGTTTTTGTATCTGTGTCTTATAAAAAAATGGTCTTCATCTCAGTTAAGAGACAAAGGCCAGACGACTTTGCGGTACCACTCTTATTGCCTCTGTCAGGATATATCCGCAAGAGGCCACTCACTGGCATCGAAAACCCATACAACGCATAAATACAATCCATACATAGAACCTTGCACAGGTCCGCAGGCCGCAGATCCTGAGGTATTCAATGCCGGACGGGATAACGGCCGTCAACCGATCAAACTTACACAGGCCTGACCCTTCAGCCGATTGCTCGGAGGTGACTTTCACATGTCTTCAAGCTCTGTCTTTCACCGGACGACAGCTCTCTGTGCCTTGAAGGCAGGCTACTTTTCCTCGTCATCGCGTTAACATATATGAATATTGGTACAATTCTACTCGCTTTTTCGTATCGTGTCAACTACCAATTAGAGGTTGCCGGTGTCAAAGTTTTGCGGAGTTTGCCCGGGCGCCAATTTATGATGATTTGAAATTGTGAGCTGTGCAAAAAATCAGGTTGTACGTAGATTTATTTAATTTATTATGATAGTTTGTGCAAAATTTCGGATAGTACGTAGGTATGTACGGGTTTCTCTTTCGTATCGACCGTACAATCTGAAAATTTGCACACCAGGTTACGGGGTTCTTCATATATATTTACGTACGATCTGATTTTTTGCACAGATGCAAGTTGTAATTGGCGTTGGATTCTGTATTTGGCGCCAGGTACCAAATACAACTAGATATAACTGGTTTTGCTTTTGCAACGTATTTGCCCTGTCCTATTTCTTGACGCCGCTATTTTTGAGCTATATTATAAATGTAGATATCAAACTTGTATTTGGTGCTGTATTTGGTGCCAGACACCAAATACAACTGCTTGTAAAAAGCGTCTGACACCTTTTACAACTTTGCGAATTCGCCGTGGGGGAAAGGGAGGGATGGCGATGAAGTATAAGGATGCTTTAATGGCTCTGGATGAAGGGAAACTGGTGAAGTTTACCCAGGACCTGGTTCGAATAAAAAGCGTTTTTGATCCGGATGTAGAGGGCGCCAATGAAAAAGAGGCGGCCAATTTTGTATTTAATTTCCTGAAAGCGGAGGGTTTTGAGGCATATATAGAAGAAGTAGTTCCGGGAAGACCTAACGTGATTGCTTTTCTTAAGGGGGAGGGACCGGGGAAAACCCTTCTGTTTGAAGGGCATACGGATGTAGTTGCGGCAGGGGATGCGGATGCATGGACCTATGATCCCTTTGGCGCGGAAATCGTAGGCGATAGGATGTATGGAAGAGGAACTTGCGACACCAAAGGCAACCTGGCTGCGGCAATTTTTACGGCAAAAGCGATAAAGGACTCAGGGGTGGCATTCAAGGGGAAGATATTGCTTTGCATTCCCTGCGGTGAAGAGGGAATGATGATCGGTATAAAGGATTTCATTAAAAGAGGCTGGGCGGACAAAGTGGATCGAGCCATTATATGCGAACCGGAGGAGAATATGTTATGTCTCTTCCAAAAAGGCGCAATGCGGGCTGTTGTTCGCGTGTATGGAAGGCAATCTCACGGAGCCATGCCCCTTTCCGGAATCAATCCCAACTGGAGGCTTGCCCGCATTATTCTTGAGCTGGAAAAGCTTGAGCAGGCAGAAAAAGACAGGGTAGGCAAACACGAATATCTGGGTTGGCCCAGCATTACTCCCACCGTTATTTTATCTCCCAGCAAAGGTCAGCCGCAGATCAACGTGGTTCCCGGCGAGGCGTACATGGCGCTGGATATAAGGACGGTGCCGGGACAGGATCATAATACATTGAAGAAACAACTCCAGGAAATCTTAGACAGACTCGCGGCTGCCGATGAGGATTTTTCCGCTGACCTTGAAATTATCGAAGAACGGCCATGGACGCAGATTCCAAAGGAAGATATTTTGGTCAAGTGCGTTGCAGAGGCTTACCGTCAAGTTGCAGGAAAAGAGGAGCGGTACAGCGGCGTGCCGGGGGCTACGGACGGCACATTCCTTAATGCAATGAAGGGAATTCCGGTGCTTGTTACGGGAGCGGGCAACCAGTTGATTCCCCATCATGTGGATGAATATGTGAGAATACCCGAATTGATTGAAACTGCCAAGATGTATATCCTGTCGGCTCTGTATTATCTCAATGAGGATTTGGAATAGTGGTATTTGGATGGTGTCCGACGCCAAATATTATTAAAAAACAACCGGAAAATGCTCAAGCAAAATCCGGTTGCTTTTTTGTTTATGGGCGTTGGCCGTAATATTGGTAGTAGCAGGTTTCAATTCTGCCGTTGTAGAGTTTCCGCCTGCGGTCGGCAGGCTTTTCACGGAAGACTTTTTCGAAGGCTTTATCGGCGGTGATCAAATAGAGGGACCAGGTAGGGTTTGATTCCATAAATCGTCTAAGGTCTTTATATATTTTCCGAATTTGTTCCTTCTCGCCGATTCTTTCCCCGTAGGGCGGGTTGCAAATGATAATGCCGTGGTTTTCTGAGGCAGTCAGCTTGCTTGCCGGCTGTACGCGAAAGTCAATGCAATCATCCACGCCTGCCTCTTCTGCGTTGCGTTTGGCGGCGGCTATGGCTTTTTCGTCTATGTCTGATGCGAGTATCCGCACATCCCTCTCGTAATCGATGGCTTCAAAAGCTGATTTTCTTTCCTGTTTCCAAAGTTCTTTCGGAATGGCTTCCCAGTCTTCCGATACGAATTTCCTCGAGAGGCCGGGGGCAATGTTTCTGCCGATCATGGCCGCTTCGATGGGAATGGTGCCGGAGCCGCAAAAGGGGTCTGCCAACAGCCGGCCAGGCTTCCAAAAGGACAGTTGAAGCAGGGCCGCCGCCAGGGTTTCTTTGATGGGGGCAGCCACGTCCCGGACCCGGTATCCCCGTTTGTGGAGTCCGGGACCGCTGGTGTCCAGCGTCACCGTGACGCGGTCCTTCAGCAGGGTCAGCTTCACGGTGTAGGCTGCCCCCGTCTCCGGAAACCGCTCCAGGCCGTAGGTCTGCCTCAGCCTTTCCACAATAGCCTTTTTGGCGATAGATTGGCAATCGGGAACGCTGTAAAGCTTGGATTTCACCGAAGTGGCGTTAACGGTGAATTTTCCGTCTGCAGGAATCCATTCTTCCCAGGGGAGAGCCGCCGTCTGCTGAAAGAGCTCCTCGAAACTTTCCGCATGGAACTCGCCCATACAGATGAGCACCCGATCGGCGCTGCGCAGCCAGAGGTTGGATCTTACCACTGCCCGCTCATCACCTAAATAGGTGATCTTCGCGTCTTCGCTTTTCAGTATTTTATAACCCAGCCCTTCTATTTCTCGCTTGACTACGGCTTCCAGACCAAATGTTGCCGTGGCTATCAGTTGTAATTTTGCCAATTTATTTCTCCTCGAAAAAAGCCCCGGCTGCGGGGCTTAAATGTACGGTTTTTACTTTTTCGACCTCAGTAACTGAAGTTTCTCTTACGGTTTAATTGGGTATTTTCTAAAATGTCCATGGAATTAAGCGCCTTTCCGGTGCCGATGGCCACGCAGGATTTTGGATTTTCTGCGATAATCACCGGTATGCCTGTCCGCTCTACAATACGCTTATCGATGCCGTGAAGCAGTGCGCCGCCGCCGGTCAGGACGATTCCCCTGTTACTGATATCCGCCGCAAGCTCAGGCGGTGTACGCTCCAGCACGCCGTGCACCGTTTCGCAGATGGCTTGCAAAGGTTCCTCAAGAGCTTCCATCATCTGCTTCGATGTTATTTCGATAGACTTTGGAAGACCGGTGACCAAATCTCTTCCGCGGCATTCCTTAACAACTATCTGTTCCCTTGGATATGCGGTGCCTATAGTTATTTTCATTTCTTCCGCCGTTCGCTCACCGATATATAGTTTATGCTCTTTTCTCATATATTTTATTATAGCTTCGTCAAATTTGTCGCCGGCATTTTTCACGGAGTTGGATGTTACGATGCCGCCAAGGGCGATTACCGCCACATCCGTCGTTCCGCCGCCGATGTCAATGATCATGATGCCGTTTGGCTGGGTAATGTCCAGTCCGGCTCCGATGGCCGCAGCCACAGGCTCTTCCATCAAATAGACGGATTTGCCTCCTGCTTGAATAGCGGCTTCTTTTACGGCTCTCTTTTCAACTTCCGTAACTCCGGAGGGAACGCAGACCATGATTCGAGGCTTAAAAAATCTTCCGCTGCCGCATGTTCTGCGAATGAAATATTTCAGCATGCGCTCCGTTACATCGTAATCGGAAATTACACCGTCTCGCAAGGGCCGCACTGCCACGATGTTGCTGGGCGTCCTTCCAAGCATCTGCCTGGCCTCTTCGCCGACAGCTACAATTTCGTTGGTGTCCCTGTTGATGGCCACTACGGACGGCTCTTCCAGCACGATGCCTTTTCCTTTTATATAAACCAATACATTGGCTGTACCAAGGTCGATTCCTACTTCATGCGAAAAACCCAATGACATATACCTCCATAATTCAGATTTCTGTCTTCTGTTGACTGTTTATCTCACATTTTGCTGATTGTTATTTATTGAACTGACATAGATAATACACAGATATCAGACGTAGTTATTATATCTATTATTTACAGAAAAAACAATTACATTTTAATTTAATTGGCAATGCAACCGTGTCAACATATCTGTTGCTGCATAGTATGAACTAAGGTTTAAAAACCTTGCTGCCTCCATGGTTACTTCCATAAAAATATAGCCGAAAGGAGAAATACAAGTTGGATAGTTATATTGACCGGATTCTGGCAGAAATGCAGAGGGAACCGGATACAGCACCGGCTACAGAGAACGCCTTTGACAATACCTATCTCGGGCGGCTCCCGTTAGCTATGGCATATGTACCCTTTCAGCGTTGGGGAAGCATTTACGATCCCGCTCGTGCCCTGCAAAGGGGAACAATCTTTCCCGATCTGGATCTGCCGTTCTGCGGAAGGGAGTTGATCTGAATGTCGCAAGTTTCAAGGGAAGCATTGATGCGAAATCTTCAAATGATGAGCTTTGTGCTGGACGATATTGCCCTCTATCTTCAAACGCATCCTACCGATCAAGATGCCTTACGATATTATGAAAAATACAGGGAATTAACTAGACAGGCAGAAAAAGAATATATGGATAGGTACGGCCCGCTTAGAGAAGACAATGTATTCGTAACAGATCGTTGGACCTGGGCAGATATGCCCTGGCCCTGGGAAAGGCAGGGATGATTTATGTGGGTTTATGAAAGGAAGTTACAATACCCGGTAAAAATCAGCAAACCGGATGCAAGGGCAGCTAAAATCATTATAACCCAGTTCGGAGGACCGGATGGCGAATTGGCCGCATCTCAGCGGTACCTTTCCCAGCGGTATAGCATGCCGTACAGACAGGTGGCAGGCCTGTTAACGGATATCGGCACGGAGGAGATGGCCCACATGGAAATTGTCAGCGCCATCGTCCACCAATTGACCAAAGATTTATCTTTGGAAGAAATAAAGGCTTCAGGTCTGGATACCTATTTCGTGGATCACACGGTAGGTCTCTATCCCCAAGCCGCATCGGGGATGCCCTTTACAGCTACTTATTTTCAATCGAAAGGTGATCCCATCACCGATCTGGTTGAAGATATGGCAGCTGAGCAAAAAGCCAGAACTACCTACGACAACTTGCTGCGACTCATCGATAATCCGGAAGTTCGAGATCCGTTGAAATTCCTCAGAGCCAGGGAGATCGTCCATTTCCAGAGGTTCGGTGAAGGATTGCGCATCGTTCAGGATCACTTGAATTCGAGAAACTTCTATGCAATCAATCCCGGATTCGACCTGCAGAAGCCAAAAACCGGATCCTAAACCTTAAACATAGTCAGCCAGTAATCAACAGGGGCATCCCTTTTGATATTACTGGCTGTTTCATTTGCAAAAAAGGGTCTGTCTCGTTTAAAAAATCATAAGGGACAGTCCGTTTTGATTTTTTGTGGGAATAAATATGAGATGTTAGGGATTTTTATTCTCGCAGGCAGAATATTATTGCATTTATGTTGCATATAACCGCTGAAGGCGAATTTTTTTGTTCCCAAGGCCGCAAGCGTTAAAGGTCTGAAATATCCACAGAAGCAGTGAAAAAATATAAAATTTTTTCAAAAAAAGTATTGATTATTATGCACAGTTGTGTATAATTATTAATCAAATGAACTATATATTACATAAATACACATTTTGCAATTAAAATCATAATCGGAATAATCCATTTGATACATTGACTCTGCAAGTGTGAGGAGAGGTGAAAATGAAAGTTTATAAAACAGAAGTGAATTTGAAAGGGAAGAGCCTGCTGACATTAAAGGATTATACTCCCGCCGAGATCCGTTACCTTCTGGATCTGGCTCATGAATTGAAAGCAAAGAAGAAGGCGGGAATCCACGGCTCATTGCTCCGCGGAAAGAACATCGTACTGCTCTTCGAAAAAACCTCTACCAGAACGAGATGCGCCTTTGAAGTTGCATGCTACGACGAAGGCGGGCACGTAACTTTTTTAGATACTCGTTGCTCCCAGATGGGTAAAAAGGAGTCTATTGAAGACACGGCTAAAGTATTGGGTAGAATGTATGACGGCATTGAATATCGCGGCTGCGAGCAAAAGGTCGTTGAAGATTTAGTCAAATATTCCGGCGTTCCGGTGTGGAACGGATTGACGGATGTAGATCATCCGACGCAAATTCTGGCCGATCTGATGACCATTGAAGAGCATTGCAAAAAGCCGTTAAAAGATGTCAAAGTAGTATTTTGCGGCGATATCAGAAACAATATGAGCTATGCCTGGATGTACGGCTGCGCGAAGATGGGCATGCATTTTGTGGCCTACGGTCTGAAAGAACTGAAGATCGACCCGCAGGTGCTGGCGGATGCAAAAGCCATAGCGGCTCAGACGGGTGCGACTATTGAAGTAAGCCACACTCCGGACTGCCTGAAAGACGCCGATGTAATCTACACAGATGTTTGGTGCTCCATGGGTGAAGAAGACCAGGTTCCCGTAAGGGTAAAACTGCTCGCCCCTTATAAAGTAACTATGGAAACCCTCAAGCAGACAGAAAACCCCAACGTGCTATTCATGCACTGCCTGCCCTCATTCCACGATTTTGAAACGGAAATGGCCAAGGAATGGATGGAAAAAGGGTACGACATCCGGGAGGTAACGGACGAAGTGTTCCGGAGTCAGCATTCGGTGGTCTTCGATGAGGCGGAAAACCGCATGCACACCATAAAGGCCGTGCTGGTGGCAACATTGGTTTAATTTGATGAGCAAAGGGATCAAAAAATCAAAAGGGACTGTCCCTTTTGATTTTTTGACGGGAGGATTGGATGACCGGAAGTAAAAACAGAATAGTGATCGCACTGGGAGGCAATGCCCTTCAGGATTCTAACGGCCCTGCCACTGCGGAAGCCCAGTTGGAAGTGGCCAAGAAGACCTGTGAATATATAGCGGAAATTGTAAATCGGAACTACGAGATTGCCATCGTACACGGAAACGGACCACAAGTCGGGAGAATATGGGCTGCTTCGGAAGCGGCAAAGGATATAACCCCGGTGATGCCCTTTGATGTT
>LSQX01303036.1_pt3 | contig 26807 bp, 28 predicted proteins | sample 654561 | NCBI WGS metagenome assembly LSQX01 (sample SAMN04489861, study PRJNA283612) | anaerobic digester metagenome | isolation source: 4 biogas reactors fed with cattle manure at either 37C or 55C with and... | place: Denmark: Kongens Lyngby | collected 2014
CAAANNCCTTTTCGATTTCATCAAACAGCACGACGGAATAGGGCCGCCGCCGAACCCGTTCAGTCAACTGGCCGCCTTCATCATAGCCGACATAGCCGGGCGGAGAGCCGATAATTCTGGAAACCGCATGTTTTTCCATGAATTCCGACATATCCAGGCGGATCAATGACTCGGGAGAATTGAAGAGATCTGAGGCCAGTCTTTTGACCAACTCGGTTTTTCCGACACCGGTAGAGCCGACAAAAATAAAGGATACCGGTTTTCTTTTGGCCGAGATGCCGACCCGATTGCGCTTGATCGCCGCGCACACCGTATCAACAGCCTCGTCCTGACCGACCAGATGCTCTTTCAGCCGGTCATTCAGCTTGGAGAGTTTTTCATATTCGTCTTCCCTGATACTGCTGGCCGGTATCTTCGTCCATAGCTCGATGACCCTGGCAAGGTTATCGAGCGTCAAAGCTGGTCTGCCCGACAAGTTCAGCGCGCCGAGCTCGCTTTCGAGCTGGATTTCTCTGCTCCTGATGCCCGCAAGACGCTGATAATCGGACGTATTGTCGGAAGACGATAAAATCATTTCGCGCTCTTTCGCCAGATCCTCTTTTTCTTTTCTGATCTCGGCGGCACGAGCTATACTTTCGTTTTTCAAATTGACATCAGACGCGGCTTCATCCAAAAGGTCTATGGCTTTATCGGGCAGAAACCTGTCTGTAATATAACGCTCTGAAAGTAGAACGGCCTGACGTGCGATCTCATCGGATATCGAAACACCGTGAAATTCTTCATAATAGTGTGCGATTCCCTTGATAATATTTATGCTGTCGTCTATGGACGGCTCGGATACGATAACGGGCTGGAACCTGCGCTCCAGGGCCGAATCTTTTTCTATGTGCTTTCTGTATTCCGTAAATGTCGTCGCGCCGATGACCTGGATTTCACCCCTTGACAACGCCGGTTTGAGTATGTTCGCCGCATTCATCGATCCCTCTGCATCTCCGGCACCGACAATGCTGTGTACCTCATCAATGACGAGAATGATGTTGCCCTGCTTCTTAATTTCGTCAATCAGGCCCTTCATGCGGCTTTCAAATTGACCCCTGAATTGTGTGCCGGCAACCAAAGCCGTCAGATCAAGCAGGTAAACCTCCTTGTCTTTGAGCTTATACGGCACCGAACCGTCGACTATTCTTTGGGCAAGGCCTTCCGCTATCGCAGTTTTTCCGACACCGGGTTCACCGATCAGGCAAGGGTTATTCTTGTTTCGCCGGTTAAGTATCTGGATCACACGTTCGGTTTCTTCTCCCCTGCCGACAATTCTGTCAAGCTTACCTTCCTGAGCTTTTCTTGTCAGCGAAATGCAATAATTTTCCAGAAACTTGCGTTTCTGGCTGCGTGACGTATTGGTTTGTTCTCTTTCCTTGCCACTGTCGCGGCCGGGTCTTTGCGGATCTCCGGGATTTGGTTGATTTCCGAAAAGCTTATTTATAAATGGAAAGGTGGCAGTTTTTCCGCTTTCATCGTCTTCTCCGCTGTCTATATCGCCAATCGCCTCGGCGCCGCCGAAGGCTGCCATCATTTCATTGGATATGCCGTCGAGTTCTTCATCAGATATACCCATATTATCCATCATATCCTGAACGGGCTTTATGCCCAGCTCCTTTGCGCATTTCAGACAGAGACCCTCATTGACGGATTTGCCATCCTCTATTTTCGTTATAAAAACCACCGCTACATTTTTATTGCACCTTGAGCATATTGTTGGCTGCATAGGCTCCCTCCTTTTGGGATTATTTTTGCTTTGTGTTTCTTTTGCCGATGATCCTCGCAAATTTTAATACGTAACTTATAAAAGCAACCAGAGTTACTGCGATCGCGACCGAAATCATTATCGTCGCGCCAAGCTGAGAGATGCTCGATTTAAATAATATCAGTATAACACACACTGCAAAAAATACAATCGTTGAACATTTTCCAAAATAATTAGACGATGGCATATCCGACAGTCGTCGAAACAGCACCAGTCCCCCGATGCCCATCAGACATTCTTTGATCACAAAAACCAAAACGGCCCAAAGCGGAACAACCTTATCAATTGTTATGCAGATAAGTACCGCAAATGTCATCAGTTTGTCGCCAAGCGGGTCCAATATCTTGCCTAATGTGGATGTCATATTGTACTTTCTTGCAATTTTCCCATCCAGAACATCCGATAAAGCCGCTACACCATATACGATAACGGCAAGAATGCCTGAATGAGAAGTGTCGCTGAAATATACGAAAATAAAAACAGGAACAAGGCATAATCTGAAGAACGACAGCACATTCGGAAGATTCATAAATTGACTATAATTTGTACCGCAAAGCGTTTCTTTTCACCTTGCGAGCAGACAAATCATGCAACCTCCTTATCGAAAACTGTATCGGGCTTCCCTGAAGTAACCTTTTGGGCGCTCATGGCATATCCGGCTGCGTTTTCTATAGACCGAATATGGCAATGATGGGATTGTTGTTCATGAGCCATTTGAGCAGAACGGTTTTGTTGACTGTGGTTTCCGGTATCACAAAGCCGAAAAACCTAAGGGCCCACGATATGGCGAATATGAAAGCCAGGCCCTTCACCAAGCCAAACAGCGTTCCGCCTATCTCATTGAGCAGTTCAAGGCCGGGAAGCTTAAAGGCCAGATTAAGCAGATTCGCAATGACCGCAAAAATGATCACGATCAAAAGAAAAATGATTATCAAAACGGCAACATAGGCCAGCGTTCCGGCAAGCTTATGTATCATCGCTGTTTTCAGCTTTTGCCCGATCTGGTCAACCTCGTTTTTGAGTTCATCGGCGATATTGGCAGCCGCCGATTTTAATATCCCGATTTTCCGAAGGGATTCATAGCTTACCTCATAAACCTGCTCGGGGTCTGCCGAGGAATCCGGTGCGCCGTTTTCAGCGGGCTGTCCCAGGTCCTCCGCGGTTTCGTCAACCTTTTTATCGACAATTCCCGCTATAAAAGGTTCAACCATGGACGTAAATTCCGAAGAGTAGGTCTCAGCGATAAGGTTTGCGCCGTAAAACGCGACAACGAGCGCCAGTATACCGCTTATTCCAAGAATCAGGCCTTTTCTGTATCCGTTCCAAACGCACAGCGCCAGTATTCCTATGAGCAATAAATCGATTATTATGTTCATAAGTACCTGTGTCTTTATCCATTATGCCGGCAATGAATAAACCCTTTCCCTATAATATACGAAACTGCCGCAGTAAATAAAACATGTTACGGGCTAAATATCGAAGCCCTGTTTCCCGTAATGATATAGGCCGTTCCATCCGTGTTCATCAGCGCTCTTCTTACACCTTCCACCCGGTCAAGTTTGCCGTATTCGCTTAGATTGGAACGGTAGATTACTGTCTGCTCAGGATAGGCCACCACGATGTATTTGCCTTTTGCCGAAATGGAAAGCACCTCTCCGCTTATTTCCAGACTCCCCGTTTCATTTCCCGCCTCATCAACAGTGGCCAGTCTTGCCGCGCCGCCTGTCCGGTGTTTGCCCAGAAGCAGCACAGCGAACCCGTCGCCGTCCAAGCTATAATTTTTCAGGTATTCGCCCGGAAAGCTATAGTCGGCCTTATGCGCCATATTGCTGTCAAGGAAACTTAAATGCGATTGGGAGAGCGCACATACGGTGTTCTCGGATATATATTCCAAGTCAAAAATAACATTGTCTTCAGACACATACGTTCCTTTTTCCTGCTCGCTGTCCAAGCTGAACGAGATGATTCTGCTTCCGGCGCCTGTTCCGGCGGATCCGGTCCCGCCGGGGCCGGTCAATGTAACGACCGATATTCGGCCGCCGGAGGCTGATATATCACAATCAACGATGTACCCTTCACCGGAATTCCATTTATAAACAGGCTTCATTTCATTGTTATAGACGGTGACCGAACCTTTGTATCTGTCCTCCGTCATGGCAATCGTATAAAAGCCGCTTTCATTCATCGCAGCGGAAATCAGCATCCCGGACGCTGTTGACGGATAGCTGTCTCCGGTTGAACTGATAATGGTATACTCCTTTCCTCCGATATCCCATAACAAAGCCGTTTTGTTTCCGTTCGATACAGCCGGAGAAGAGTAAATTTGTGAAACCGCCGCGATCTCGTTTCCGTTCCGGTCAAAAAGCTGATAGCCAACCTTTGATGTGATCAGCAGCATACCGTTTATTTCGGAGAACATGTTATCCAGGTTTGCGTCAAACAAAAAACTGCCTTCTATCGCAGGGCTTCTTCCGAACGCTTTACCGATATACCGGAAAAATGAACTGCCGGACAAGAGTTTTTGGTTTGGAATCAGCAAAATGGTTCCGATGAATACGGCGGTAATCACAAATATTGACAGCAACACCCTCAAAAAGGTCTGCTTTCCTGTGTTTTTTTTCATTCGCCCATCATAACCCCTACCACACCTTCGTACCAGATACCCGTCATATATAACCCATGAGGCGGGACGGTGGGCCCCGAAAGGCGTCTGTCGCCGGTCTGAAGGATTCGGGGTATATCCTCCGGAGACAGCTTACCTAAAGAAGCATATATGACGGTACCGATAATTGAACGAGCCATATTGTACAAAAATCCATCCGCACATATCCTTAATTCGATTATATCATCTTTTTTTTCAAGTTCAAAGTAATATATTGTTCTTATCGTGGTTTTTACGTTCGTTCCGACATTTTTTACCGCCGCGAAATCGTGTGTGCCCACAAACGCATGCGCTGCCTCTTTCATAATATCGAGTTGAAGAGGGGACGGATAAAAGTATGCTCTGCTGCGGTAAAAGGGATTTCTAAGCCTTGAATTGTGAATTTTATAGGTGTATTCCTTTTTTATGCAGGATGAAATCGCATTGAAATCCGCGGGAGCCTGACATGCGTCTGAAGCCACTATATCGGCGGGCAGTACAGCATTTAACGCAAGCGGAAGTCGATTAAGCGGGATTTCGGACCGGGTTTTAAAGTTTGCGCAGTATTTTTCGGCGTGTACACCCGCGTCTGTCCTTCCGCAACCGATCAGGTTCACCGGTTCTCCGGTTATCGTATCCAGCGCCTTTTTGACGGTGCCCTGCACTGTGCAATCATTCTTCTGGATCTGCCAGCCGTGGTAGTCAGAGCCGTCGAAACGCAGCCTGACGGCGATATTTCTTTCCATTTTCCGTCCTCATATGCCCAGTGAGTTGAATAGAAGCGTTATTCCGAATAAAACCGCCCCGGCCATAAGCGCCAGAAAATCCCGGTTTTTCATGACCAAGCGTTTCAGCTTCGTTCTGCCCGCGCCGCCGTGATAACAGCGGCATTCCATCGCCACGGCTAGCTCGTCCGCGCGCCGAAACGCGCTGATGAACAAAGGGATCAAAAGCGGCAGCATAGCTTTTGCCTTTTGAATCAGATTTCCTGTTTCAAAGTCAGCTCCCCTGGCCTTTTGGGCGCTCATGATCTTGTCTGTTTCTTCAATCAGTGTCGGGATAAAGCGAAGCGCAATGCTCATCATCATGGACAGCTCGTGTACGGGGACCTTTATCTTTTTGAGCGGACTGAGCAGGCTTTCCAGTCCGTCCGTCAGCTGCATCGGCGAAGTCGTATAGGTCAGCAAAAAGGTTCCGGTGATCAGCAAAAAGATTCTGAGGATCATAAACAGGGCATTTCGTATTCCCTCATAGGTGAGCTTTATGATCCAAAAACTAACGATCGGTTCGCCTTTTGTGTAAAACAGATTCAAGATCGACGTCATAACAATGATGATCAGCAGCGGCTTCATGCCCTTCATGATGACCTTGAGTCGAATATGTGAAATGGTTATGCAGACGGACAAAAAGACTAAAATAACAGCATAGGATACAAAGCTGCCGCTGATAAACAACGCAACGAAGTAAATAACCGTAAAGATTAATTTTGTCCGCGGATCGAGGTTGTGTATTAAGGTTTTTCCGGGGAAGAACTGACCCAGCGTGATATCCCTAAGCACGCTTTCTGCCCCCCTTCAAGTTAAGCAGCGCCTCAGTTGCCTGTTCAACCGTAAAGATCGAAGGGTTTAAAGGAAGTCCGAGTTCCCTCAGGCGCATGATCACTCTGGTGATTTCCGGGACAGCAAGGCCTATCTTCTGAAGTTTATCGCCCTGCATGAAAATTTCGGCGGGTGTTCCGTTCATCAATATAGAACCGCTTTCAAAAACGACCAGCCGCTGTACCGAACGTGCAATTTCCTCCATGTTATGTGTGACCAGAATAACAGTGGATTTCATTTTTTCATGGTAACTGCGAATATTGCCGATGATCATGTCCCTGCCTCTGGGATCGAGCCCCGCTGTGGGCTCGTCCAGTATCAGAATATCCGGCCGCATCGCAATGACACCCGCTATCGCAATACGGCGTTTTTGACCGCCCGACAGCTCAAAAGGTGATTTATCCAGCAGTTCATGCTCTATTCCGACAAAATCTGCGGCCTCATGAACCCTTAAATCAATTTCATTTTCCGTCAGCCTCATGTTCTTCGGCCCGAACGCGATATCTTTGTAAACGGTTTCTTCAAAAAGCTGATATTCAGGATACTGAAAAACCAGCCCTACCTTAAACCGCACATCCCTGACATAAGCCTTGCTTTCCCAAATATCCGTGTCATTGAACAACACCTTACCGGAAGTTGGCTTCAAAAGGCCGTTGAGATGCTGGATAAAGGTTGATTTTCCCGAACCGGTATGACCGATAATACCGATAAACTCACCCTGCTCGGCTTCAAAATCGATATCTTTGATGGCCAGTCTTTCAAAGGGCGTTCCCGCTGAGTATAAATGGTTCAGTTTTTCTGTTTTTATGATAGGGGCCAATATATTCAATCCTTTATGTGATGCTCAGGGGCTTTACAGGCCCGGCTGTCCGACAGGAGGGAAAAAATCGATTGTGCGCATTCTTCCACGGACAACGCTTCCATCGGCAGATGCATACCGTTTTTCCGGAGCTCATAGATCAGCATGGTCGTTTCGGGCACCGCCAGCCCGGCGTCTTTGAGAATATCGACATGGGCAAAAACCGCCTGCGGCTTCCCGTCAAGAAGTATCTTTCCATCGGACATGACAATCAGCCTGTCTGCGTCGATTGTCTCATTCATGTGATGTGTAATCAAAATGACCGTTATGTTTTCGTTTTTGTTCAGGTCGTGGATTGTTCTGATGACCTCCGCCCTGCCGACGGGATCCAGCATCGCTGTCGGCTCATCCAAAACGATGCATCTGGGGCGCATGGCAATAATTCCGGCTATGGCAACCCGCTGTTTTTGACCCCCGGACAAAAGATGCGGGGCATGCTCCCTATAGTCATACATCCCGACCGCTTTAAGGGCCCCGTCTACCCGTCTTCTTATCTCTTCACTGGGTACGCCCATGTTTTCAGGTCCGAAGGCGACGTCATCTTCAACGACATTGGCAACGATCTGGTTATCCGGATTTTGAAAGACCATGCCGACCTTGCCGCGGATAGAAAGTGTCAGTTTCTCATCTGATGTATCCATATTGTCCACATAAACTTTTCCGCCGGACGGTAATAAAATCGCATTAAAATGCTTGGCCAGCGTCGATTTTCCCGAACCGTTATGTCCGAGTATCGCTACAAAGCTGCCGGTTTCAATCTCAAGATCGATGCCGTCGATTGCCACCGCATTTTCCTCGGCAGGCTTTTGAGTAGTATTATAGCTGTAGGACAGGTTTTTTGTTTGTATTATTGTATCCATGGGCATTTATCCCCCCTGATGCACGGGTAAAACCGACCAGCGGCAGGTCGCGCCGCTGGGAAAATACCGACCGCCTTCGCTGACCTTCAACCCGAGCTCCCGCGCCTGGCTTGTACCGCCGAACCGTTTTGTAAAGACGAGCTCGCTGATATAGCAGAGCACCGACGGAGACAGCCCGGTCGTATAGGAATTGATGATGACAAACACAGGATTATCGCTCAATAACCGGGCACATAACTCGACAAAGGCGTAGAGGTTGTCTTCTAATTTCCACTTTTCTCCGCCCGGTCCCCTGCCGTAGGACGGCGGGTCCATAATGATGGCGTCATATTTGACGCCGCGTCTGATTTCGCGTTCAACGAATTTCCCACAGTCATCCACAATCCAGCGTATCGGTTTATTGTCAAGGCCGGAAAGCGCGGCATTTTCCTTCGCCCAGGAAACCATGCCTTTTGCTGCGTCCACATGACAGACATGAGCGCCCGCCAGCGCGCAGGCAAGGGTTGCGGCTCCCGTGTACGCGAACAGGTTCAGTACGTTGATCTGTCTTTTTTCCGCCGCTATACGCCGGGTGATATAATCCCAATTTACAGCCTGTTCGGGGAATATTCCCGTGTGCTTGAAGTTCATAAGTTTAACTTGAAATGTCAGCTTTCCGTATCGGATTTGCCATACGGCAGGAACATGGTATTTTTCCCATCTTCCTCCGCCGGACGGTGAACGATAATAGCGGGCTGACGGATTTGACCAGCCCGAATGGGTGCGGGGGGTATCCCAGATGGCTTGCGGGTCAGGCCTGATAAGCAGCTGGTTTCCCCAGCGCTCGAGTTTTTCACCGCGTGAGCAATCAAGCAGCTCATAATCAATCCATTGATCACTGACCCACATTGTGATAAAGCCCTCCATTTCCCATGTCATAGTTTACGCAAAATGGAGGTAAGCAACATAGCGGCAGACCGGTTTTTCATCTTGCGCCGTAATCAAAATTTACTTAGCACAGTATTATATCACCTTTAATTACCACCGTCAAACATTAAATAAGATATGGTTTTTCCGTAAAAAAACATCTGATGCGGCCATTTCTTTAAGGCGATTTTGCGGCTGCGGCTGTGGGCGGTTTTCCCACGGCCTTATAAGCATTATTCACGATGCCTGCTTTTAATTCAGAATAGTATAATATACCCATATACAGGAAGTAATATGGTATTCTATCGAAAAGAGTGTTATAAGGCAAACATGAAAATTGTGACGAGCTCAGTCCGTCACAATTCAAGCAGCATTCCGAAATGATTTAAGCTATTGTCTTATCTGCCCGTTTCCGTAGATGATAAACTTACTTGAGGTCAGTTGTTCAAGACCCATCGGGCCTCTTGCATGCAGCTTCTGCGTCGATATGCCGATTTCGGCACCCAGACCGAATTCAAAACCGTCGGTAAATCTTGTGGAAGCATTGACATACACCGCTGCGGCGTCCACTTCCCGCAAAAACCTCTGTGCATTTTCATAGCTGCCGGTCACAATGGACTCGGAATGCCCGGACCCGTACGTATTGATGAATTCGATGGCTTCTTTTATCCCAGGCACTACCTTGACCGCCAGAATGTAGTCGCCGAATTCAGTCCTGTAGTCACTGTCCTTCGCCGGTATTACACTGTCTCCAAGAATCGATACGGTCATTTCACAGCCTCTGAGCTCGACATTCTTCGTATCCAGCTTCAGCTTCATATCGGGCAGCAGCTTATTTGCGATGCTCTCCGATACAAGTGCGGTTTCGATTGCGTTGCATACCGAAGGCCGGGAGCATTTCGCATTGAAAATGATATCAACCGCCATTGAATAATCCGCGCTGTCATCAACATAGACATGGCAAATACCAATTCCGGTTTCGATTACCGGGACCCTTGCGTTCTCAACCACCGCGCGAATCAGACCCGCGCCGCCACGCGGGATCAGCACATCCAGATACTGCGTCAGATTCATCAGTTCGCGCGCACTGTCCCTGCTCACATCCTCGACAAAGCAAATACAGTCCTCCGGAAGCCCCGCCGCCTTAATAGCATCCCGCATGATCGAAACCATGACTTTATTGCTGTTGAAAGCTTCCTTTCCGCCTCTGAGGATAACGGCGTTGCCCGATTTCAAACACAGCACCGCCGCATCTACCGTGACATTCGGTCTGGCCTCATAAATGATTCCGATGACGCCCAGCGGAACCGTCTTTTTACCGATGATCAGACCGTTGGGACGGGTCTTCATCTCGCTTACTGTCCCTATCGGATCATCCAAGGCGATGACTTTTCGTATGCCGTCGGCTATGCCCTCAATTCGCTTACGGTTCAAGGCTAGCCTGTCCAGCAAGGATGCGGACATTCCGTTATCCTCAGCCAGCTTAAGATCCTTCTGGTTTTCCGCCAATATTTCGCCGCAATTTTGCATTAGTGCCTCTGCGATTTTTGTCAATGCGAGGTTTTTTTGCGTCTCTCCGGCGATCCCGAGTATGCAAGACGCCTTTTTTGCGGCACAGCCTTTCATCTCAAGAGCAGTCATAAACATTCCCTCCGCGAATTTCAATATGCGTTATTCAGTCTTTACGGTTTGTCGGGACAAAGCGCGTCCCCACTGTGCATCCTTCCAGAATGTCGTATATGCGTTCCAGGTGATCGCCGTCCGTTATCGTTACCTCAACACCGCTTTTCATTGCGACCTCGGCTGCCTGAAGCTTGGTGGACATCCCTCCTGTGCCCCAGCCGCTGCCGCTGCCGCCGGCCATTTCCCGAAGTGCGCTTGTAATTTCCGTAACGACATTGACCGGCTTTGCATTCGGATTTGAATGCGGATCACAGTCGTACAACTTGTCGACATCCGAAAGCAAAATCAACTTATCGGCCTTGCACAAGACCGCAACAATCGCCGATAACGTGTCATTATCGCCTAAAATCTTGTTGTGCCCCGTTTCGATTTCCACCGAGGACACAGAGTCGTTTTCATTGACAACAGGTATAACACCAAGCTCAAAGAGCGCATCAAATGTTCTGATCAGGTTCTCTCTTCTCTGCTCACTTTTAACATCCTCGTCAGTCAGCAGAATCTGTCCGACCGTCTGCCCGTATTCAGCAAACAATTTTTCATACAAATGCATCAGCTCCAGCTGTCCGACAGCGGCGACGGCTTGCTTAATCCGCAGCTCCCTCGGCCTTTCCCGGAATCCCAGCTTATTGGAACCCACCGCTATAGCACCTGAGCTCACAAGCACGATCTCGTTTCCCATGTTCTTTGCATCGGACAGCACCCGTGCGAGCTTGTCCAGTCTGTTTAAATTGACGGACCTGTTTTCGCGCATAATGTTTGTCGTTCCGACTTTCACAACAATCCGCCGTTTCAGAAGATCCAATGAAGGTCAACCTCCAACCGTTTTATTTTGTTCGTCCGGCCATTTTGTCAGCAAGCCAGTGCAGAAATCCCGTATCCGCATACACGCCGTCAACAGCCGCTTTTGCTGTCTGCGTTTCCTTTTGGATGATCTCTTCGCACCGATCTGTGCCCAATAGCGTCGCAAACGTGGATTTTCCGTTTTTTGTGTCCGAGCCGGAAAGCTTCCCAAGCTCCTCAAAGATGCCTTCCAAATCGAGAACATCATCTCTGATTTGAAAAGCAATACCGACCGACGCGCCGTATTTTGCCGCCGCAAGAGCCTGTTCTTCGGTTGAGCCGGCTGCGGCACAACCCATCACACAAGCTGCCATGATCAGCGCTGCCGTTTTCAGGCTGTGAATCGTGCTTACTTCGTCCAAAGACAACGTTTTGTCTTCATTTACGATATCCAGATACTGTCCGCCACACATGCCCTCAAATCCCGAAGCGCTGCCCAGCACACTGGCGGCAATCACGACACTTTCCGGCGGAAGCTTTGCGCGCAATACGGCATTGAACGCTTCCGTCTGAAGCGCATCACCCGCCAGTAAAGCCTGCCACTCACCGAAAACCTTGTGATTGGAAAGCTTCCCCCGCCGGTAATCATCATTGTCCATCACCGGCAGATCATCGTGGATTAAGGAGTAAGCGTGCATCATCTCAACACCGCATGCCAGATCAAGCGCCAGCGCCGCAGGCTTTCCCGATACCCGGCAGAATTCCAGCGTCATAATCCCACGCAGCCGCTTCCCCGCGTTAAGGAGGGTGTAACGCATGGCTTCCAGTAAAGGTTCCTGCGGAAGCGTTATGCCCGAAAGGTAACCCTCAAGCCTGCGGTCAATCTGTTCTTTATACCCGCTTAGCTGTTTTGAATATTGATCATTCATTTTCATCAAACAAAAACTCCACGGGCTTTCCATCAGACCCCTTCATCAGCTTGACGATTTTCTGTTCCGCGAAATCCAGTTGTTTTCCGCATTTTTTCACCAGTGCGGTCCCTTCCTCAAAAAAAGACAAAGCGTTTTCAAGCGGCACGTCGCCTTGTTCCAGCAGCCGGACGATTTCGTCAAGCCTCGCCATCATCTCTTCAAAGCTCGGTTTCTTTTCTGCCATATTATCGTATCCTTTCGCTTATGTACCGCTCAATTGTCTCCGTCCGGTCCGTCAATATCGCCTGCCGCGAAGTCATAATCGTCTGCCGATTCCGTTTCATTTTCCAGCGCACCGAACATATCCCGTCCGCTGACCCTGTATTTGAGCTTAGCGTTTTCGATCAGCCTGTCCAGTATCTGCATCAGTTCTCTCGGCCTTTTCACGCTTTTGAATGCCTTTTCCGGCGTATCGCTGTCTTTCGCCCGCAAATAAATGGTCCCGCATCCAAAAATCCGCTGTGTTATCGGAAGCTCCATTCGTTTATCGATAATCCTGTAGTTGAGTATCTCGTCTTCCTTCATGTTCAGAAAGCCTGTGCGTGTGATGATTTTATCTTCCGTAATGATATAGCGGGTGAAATTGATTGCCAGTCCGAAAAAATTATGCGGCTTGCCCGTCCATACGAATTTGCTTCTGTCTTCCTTCATTTCGTTCACTACTTTCTGACAAAATTGTTAAGCCATGCGCACCGGACAGTGCCGCATCTGCTTGTTTACATGCTTTGTATTTTATTCGCCATCCGTTACCGTGCAGGTAACGGATCCCTCGGATAAAATGATGTTGAGCCTGTCGCCCGGCGCTGTATCGGACGATTTTTTCAACAAAGATCCGTCAGCCTTCTGTGCTATCGAATAACCTCTTCCAAGCACCTTGAGCGGGCTCATCGCGTCAAGGGCGGCGGTGAGCTTTATAAGCTCCGTCTTTTTCCGGCTGATCATATTCGATGAAAACTGATAAAGCCTTTCCTGCGCGTAATCCAGCAATACCCGCCTGTCTTCAATAAAGGTAAGAGGGCTTTTGAGAACCCGGTTTTCCGCATACCGCCGCAGCTTCTCCCTAAGGTTTTCCGTCCTGCGGCCCAGCGCCCGGGACATCCGTATCTCCGCCGTTTTTAGGTATTCCGTCAGCTCCGCCTTGTCCGGGACTGCCAGCTCGGCTGCATTGGAGGGCGTTGCCGCACGTAAATCCGCGACAAAATCGGAAATGGTCACATCAGGCTCATGTCCGACAGCCGAGATCACAGGAATTTCGGACTCAAAAATGGCCCTTGCGACCCTTTCGTCGTTAAATGCCCAGAGATCCTCGATCGAACCGCCGCCGCGTCCCGTGATAATCAAATCTGCGATGGCGAATTTATTGGCATATCTTATTGCCCCGCTGATTTCCGGCGGCGCTTCGACACCTTGAACCCTGACCGGAAGAATAATGATCTTTGCGATGGGATACCGTTTACATAGTATTCGAAGCATATCTCTCAACGCGGCGCCGGCTGAAGAGGTAACGATAGCGATTCTTTCGGGATATTTCGGAATCGGTTTCTTTTTCTCCAGGTCAAAAAGCCCTTCTGAAAGAAGCTTTTCTTTGAGCTGCTCGAAGGCCACATGCAGGTCTCCGACCCCGTCGGGCGTTATGCCCGAACAATACAGCTGATATTGCCCATCTCTCGGAAATACGGTAACCCTCCCGAAAGCAATGACCAACATGCCGTTTTCGGGCTTGAACCGCAATGCGCCGGCATCCCGCCTGAACATCACACAGCGCAAAGACGCCTCTTTGTCCTTGATTGAAAAATAATGGTGCCCGGACGGATATATTTTATAATTAGAAAGCTCTCCTTTGATATAGACCCTCGACAGTACCGTATCACGATCTAAAAGCTGTTTGATCATTTGATTGATCTCAGAAACGCTGTATATTTTTTCGCTCATGACAGCACCGCCTTATTGGTTAAAATGGCAATCCCTATCGCATTGTCGCAGGCATATTCGGGCTTTGAAAATATTCCGTCTTTTAATGCGGCCCGCAATAGGTTGCTGGCAGATACCCCTCCGGAATACAAAATAGGCAGAGAGCCGAAGCGGCCCAATGCTTCTTTGTTTACCCGATAGACCAAGTCGGCAATCGAAGAGAGTACAAAGCGGCTTATGTCCGCAGGGTCGCTTTTTGCCCTGTACCTATCCGCCGCCATGTTTTCCATGCCGGAAAGAGAAAAGAAAAGGTCTTTGGTCTTGATTTTATAGGCATTGTCAGCTCCGCTTTTCATAGCGAGCTCATCTATTCCGCTGCCAGACGGAAAGGGGATGCCCAGCAGCTTTCCCGTCCTGTCAATCAGCTGCCCTGCCGATAAATCTGTTGTTCCGCCGATTGTTTGGCAGTCCGGTTCCCCGTCCTTTGGGCTTACATATAAAAGCTCCGTCGTGCCGCCCGACAGATGCCATGCCAGAAAAGGCTCTTCCAGCAAATCCAAGCAGCCGGCAGACCATGCAGCGGCGGCAAGATGCCCCTGCTGATGGGAAAACTCGACATATGGGACCCCGAAAGCCTCGCTGAGCACCTTGGCTACCGACACACCGGCAAGAAAACAAGGCATATATGAGCCTTTCGCCTGACGCGGTTTAGATGAAGCGCCGACTGCCTTCAATCCGGTGAACCCGGTGCCGAGCCGGGAAACAATATCCGGCAGCATTTTTACATGGTTAAACAGCGCCTCGCTTTGCCTCAAGCCCAGCTCCCCTTCGCGAACGGGCAAAAGCGCGCTTTCATTTCTCCCGGTCCCGCCGTCATAAAAAGCGGCGGAGGTTGTATAATTGCTCGTATCAAAACCCAAACACAGCCTATTTGTCAAAGCTCAGCTCACCCCTGATAAAGCTGCCCAATATCCCGTTGATGAATGCTGTGGTATCCGCTTCTTCATATTTTTTGGATAACTCGACCGCCTCGTTGACCGATGCCGCGGGCGGTATGTCCGGCATATACAAAATCTCATACATCGCAACGCGCATGATAGCGACAGCTACGCGCGATATTCGCCCGACATGCCAGTTCTTCGCGTATTTTTGAATATATGTGTCAAGCTCCGCCAAATGCCCGGATACGCCGAGCGCAAGGCTTTTAATATAATCCATCTGCTTTTGGTTCGGGTAATCGGTATAAGCAGGCGCTTCTTCCTTTAAGGTTTTGTAATATTCTTTTTCGAATATCGTATCAAGAAGCTCGTCCAGTTTTAGCGGATTGACGCCGATTTCAAAGGATATGTGCACCGCTATTTCCCGCGCCGCGGTCCTTAACATGGATTGTCCCCCAGTATAAAATCATTGCGCATGTAAAGACCCGCAGGCCCTTTGCGCCTTGTTTGCTAAATAGAAAATCAGCGGGAGGTGTCCCCCGCCGGAGTTTATGCTTATTAACGGATCTTTGATACAACTGCAGCGGATAAAGTCATATAATATGGTCATATGACCTTATCCGCTTTTTTCGCTACTTTTCTTTATCAAAGGATACTCCGGTTACATGAATATTGACCGCGGAAACAGAAAGGCCGGTCATGGATTCAACGGCGTCCGCCACTTCTTTTTGTATTCTCTTTGCGACTTCATTCACGGCATTGCCGTACTTCACCATAACGTGGGTATCAATGGTAATACTCGAATCTTCAATCTTTACCTTGACGCCCTTTGTCGCGTTCTTCCTGCTGAGCAGTTCAGAAATATCCTTGCCGTGCGCGCTGCTGATTCCGCCGATTCCCTGGACTCCGCTCATTGATTCCAAAGCGATTATCGCAATGACATCCTCCGATATATTAATGCTTCCCGAACCATCCAGGCTGGTAATATATTCCTTGTTGTCGGACATAAACGTGCTCCTTCCCGCAAAGCATCGCAATCCTTGTATCCTTTGCACCGGTTTAGAAATATTTTACCACAATCCACGGAAAAAATAAAGTCATTTACTTTTTAATCTCAATAATTTTAATCTGATCGGTGGTCAAATCGGTTTCTGTCAAAACAGTATCCATTATCCGGGAAACAGCGCTGGTACTGAGTCCTTCCTGCGGAGACTGCACTGCGATAATCGCCGACTCGTCTTTCAAAAATACGACGCACTCATCAAAGCCCTTCGCTTTGATCAGCGTTTCGATCTCCGCTTCCGACAGGGAGTATGCGGCCATAACCGTAATTTCATTCATTGTGCTGTCTATTGCTTCCTGTGTCGCACCCTCGAGTTTGGCAGCTTCCTGAAGCGTTGTGATTGCGCTGTCTCTCGCCTGCTGGCGGGTAAGCCTGGCATCAGCAAAGTATTCCGAAACCGCGTCCCGATATTGTTCTTCCTGATAGATGAGTCCGCTTTCGCTTTCCATATCTTCGCTTCCTTCGGTATAGACAACATCCTCCGGACTCAGCTCATCTTCTTCGTTGTGGTTTTTATTATACGACCAGTTCAGGTAGACTGCAACGCATAAGAACATGACCACCGTTAAGATAATTGCGTTTCTTTTAAACAATTTCATACTTCGCTCCATTCCGCCGCGAAGCGGCATTTTTGTCCATCTCGCCTATTTTCCTTTCACTACCGTAATTTTATCTGTTGTAAGTCCCGTCAGAGAAGATACGGCTATGGTCAGTTGGTATTTCACTTCCGGGCTGTCGCTTTCGGTTATGACAAGCGCGCCTTGATAGCAGGGGTAAATGAATTTTACCGTGATCGGCGATTGATACCCCGAACCTGTCTGAAGTCTGACTGCAGTGCTCTTGCTGTCAGACTCATAAGCACCGCTTTCATCTGAGCTGCAGCTGATATCCTGATCCCAGGCAATTTCTCTTTCGATATCGCTTTTCAGGCTCAAAGCCACCGTTACTTTACCCGCACCGGAGATTTTAGATAAGATCGCCTCGATCTTTTTTTCCTGACTCTCAAGAGAAAATTCGGGCATCGGCAAACTCTTCGCCGCCTGTATATTGCTTTTACTTCCGCCCCAGGGAATCAGAAGGATAATCATTCCCGCGATCAGCGCGATCAATATGATTTTGTTTTTCTTGAGTATCTGCGCTACCGGTTTTGTTTTTTCGGAGATATCCGTTATTTTAAACCCCATATCATTCGCTCCAATGTTGTCTTTCGGCAGGTATGCCCAGCTCCGATTCCATATACTGACCAAGACTCCGCCTTTGCTGTTCAGTCGCCTCCCCTCCAAGTTCTGCGCGCCAAGGATAGGGATAGTCCCCGTCTCCCGCCTTTGTTTCAACGGTAACAATGAGATTTTCAATGCCAAGATGCGTTGCTTTGTCCAATATATATGCCGCACTTTGCTCCTCTATGATAGCTTTGACCAGTCTTTCATTCTCATTTTCGAGATTTACGCCATAGCCTTCCGCCATATTGTTAAACTCGACCGCAAATGAGGAATAGCTCCCCAGATCAAAATCCTTCAGAGGCCCCAGCATCACGGCAATGGTCATGAAGCCGCAGACCAGAGAAACAACCCTGCGCAGCTTTCCCTGCGGTGTTATAGACAAGGCAATTCCGGTAATGAATGCCGCCGCCGCTACACCCAGTACCCAGTTTTTTATGAGCTCAATCATCCGGGCGTCACAACCTTTATCATGGAAATGAGGGAGAAGAAAAGCATCAGCGCGCATGCGCCCGTCAGGCTCATGGTAAGGCCGAAAGCGGTTCCGATTCCGCTGACAAGCTTTGATATCTTGCTTCCGGATACGGTAGCCGTCAGCTTTGATACGGCTTTGTACAGGATATAGTGCGCACCGAGATGCATAAACGGCAGAAGACAAAGAGAAATAACCGCGAGCATGCCGAAAACACCGATTGCGTTTCTCAGCACAGACGCGCCCGCAAGTACGGATGAGGCTGCATCCGATATGATGCTTCCAACAACCGGGAATACTGTCGAAAGCGTCGTCTTGGCTACTCTCAACGTTGCGGCATCGGTTGCAGAGGACACAACGCCGCTGACGCCAAGATACACGACGAATGCCAGAACGATTAAAGTCAGCAGGGTTGTCGCCATCCATTTCAAAAAGCTTGCGGCGCCCGTAATGCCCTCGCCGCCCACCGCCGCTTCCGCTATGCATGCGGCGATAAAAGCATAGATAACCGGCATTAAAATTCCGCTGGAAACCGTAATCAGAACATCCATAAAGAGCGCAGTCGCAGCATACTTGGCAGCCGAGGAAGCGATAGCCCCGCTTGCCGCGGCCGCTGCCGAAAGTGTGGGCAGCAAGACCTTTGAAAAACTGCTCAGTTCAGTCAGCGTACTATCGCCCAGACCCATGAAAGCGGATACATCCCCGACGGCTACAAGAGAGATAGCAAGCACACCGGAAAGCGTTATGTAGTTCGGTACCGAGCCTGCGGGCCCCGCTTCAAAAAAAGATTCCGCTACAGAGCATAAAATGGCGATAACAATGATCAATACCGCGCTGCCGACCGCTCCTTTGAAAATACCTCCGATCTGAGAGCGTCCGACCGAGAATATCTGCCCAATCCCTTCGTTGAAGCCGGTTGTGCCGGTAATGTCGAGTTCCGCAATTTCTCCGGCGCCTGCAGCCTTTACGGACGATTCCAGATCACCTAGATCCAGTGCGTCATATTGTGATTTAAGGATACCCGATTCATCGATCGGCGGTTTTTTGTCCGGCTCATTATCGGCGGCGGCATGTGCGGTCAGGGAAAATAATACGGCAATAAACAGTGTTAAAGCGGCCGATACGGCTTTTTTCATTCCATACATCCTCGTCTTTGTCTTTGTCTTTGGTCAAATGATTAAGGTCATTTACCCCGGGTGAAAGGCATCGTCTTTTACATGAAGCTCTTGAGCATCTGCAGAACCGTTCTCATTAACGGGATGGAAACATAAATCGCGGCGGCCGACGCTACCAGCTCCACCGCACCGGCTGAGGCTGTCTGATCGGCGTCCTTGCAGATATCGGAGGCAAGCTTTCCTGCGATGGCAATTCCGACATTTTTCAGGACCGGCAGCAAGATGGCCGGTGATAAGCCTGCCGAGTCGGCAAGTTCCTCAATGAAGCTTTTCACACCGGAGAGCATATTGAATGCAAAATACAATATAACAATGCCGGCCGATATCGATAACAGTAATGCCATTTCGGGGCTGTTTTTTCTGATCATCAAACCGATTGCCGATGCGACAATCCCCAGAACCGCTCCGCGTATTAACATCTCCATAGTCAGAACCCAAACAGCGATTTGATCAGATCAAACAGGCTGCTGATCTCCCTTACGATGATAACAAGCACCACAATGAGTCCGGCGATTGTCGTCATCAAAGCCTGCTCATCCCTGCCCGAACGCGATAAAAGGAGATTCAGCACAGCCACAAGTATGCCGACGGCAGCAATTTTAAATATCAGATCCACATTCATAAACCTGCCCTCTAAACCATGATGATTGCGATCATCAGCCCGGTGCTGACGCCCATCGCGGCGCAGACCTTGCCTTTGCGCCGCTTTTCTTCCTCCGCCCGCGCCATATAAATTTCAAGCTTATTGATTGTCCGTGTCAGCGCCGTTTTTTGCTCGTCGATGTCGTATCTGCCCAGCGAAAGGCCAAGTTCGCTGAGCGCCGACACTTCATCGGGCGTAAGCTGCATCGAAACGGTTTCACGCGCTGCATATTCCCATGCCTTTGAAAAGGAAACCGTGCGCCCTTCCGTGAGAAATGCCAGGCAGTTTTCAAAAAAAGTCTTTACCGGTATGCTGCTTTGCTCCGCAATCAAACGCAAGAGCTCCGGCATCGGTGTCAGCAGGTCGCAGATCTCACTTTTCATGATCGTCAGCGCCGAAATAAGCCCCGTAAGGCTTTTTACTCTGTTTTTCAATTCCGCAGCAAATCCCATTCCGATGATCGAGCAGCAGGAAATCACCATCATCGCGCCCACTATTTTCAGCAAAACCGGTCACACCTTTCAATCTGATACGCCCTCTTTCCGTTTTCCTTTTTTATCAGTACAAGCCTGTCAAAAAGAGCGCTTTTCATCAGTTCCCTGTAAAGTGATCTCATCATCAGTTCGTCTGCGCTTCCGCTATGTGCCGTCGCCATCAACCTGACTCCGCATCCCAGTGCACTTTTTAAGGCTTCCGCGTCTTCGGGATTTGTGATTTCATCCATTGCGACAAGCTGGGGGTTCATTGCGCGCAGCAAAAACATCACGGCGTCCGCCCTTGGGCATAAATCCAGTACATCGGTATGCCGGCCGACATCCATCTGCGGCATGCCCCCGCGCATTGCCGCAATCTCCCCTCTTTCGTCCGCAACGGATACGCGTATGCCGGTGTTGGAGATATTTCTGATCAGATCCCTGAGCAAGGTTGTTTTACCGCCCCCCGGCGGTGATATGATGAGCGTTGAAAGGGGCATGCCGTCTTCCATCAGGTTTTCCAACAGTGTTTCGGATACGCCGGTAATCTCCTTCGATATTCTGACCGCTAAAGATGAAATGGCTCGAAACCCTGTGATTTCATTGTTTTTCACAACAGCTGTTCCGCATATTCCGATTCTATGACCGCCGGCAGCCGTTACATATCCGCTTTTAAAGCTCTCCTTGATCGTATGAACGGACGCGTCTGTTGCAATTTCGACGATTGCCGCCAGCTCTCTTTGAGAAATCGTATCCGATATTGTCCGTTCTCCGTCGGGCAGAAGCACCGTGACGCCTCTACCGGTCCGGAGCCTGATTTCTTCCGCCGACATCTTGTCCTCCTCAGGCAGACGCATCAACCGGCTGAGGATCTGCTGCGGCATCAGCTTTACCGCCTCGGCAAACCTTCCAAGCAGGTAGTCTCTTTGTGTCACTTTCTTCACCTCTTTTGTTGGTTAATAAATTCTATTATGCTTTGTCCACATTTATGTCACCGGGGCGGCTCGCACACGCTTTTAAACCGGATTATGCGCAAAGTAAAGCGCCGCGGTCAATCAACCGCGGCGCTGCTTTTTCATAGTATTCTTCAATTCAGATCAAAACTGTATTACGTATTTATCGGTGCTCATCCTTCCGGATCCACCGAGGGCAAAACGTATCTCTTTTTGAATATCTCAAAATTCTCGTTAAAGAAAACATCCGAAGAGTTTTTGACCTGCCTGAGGTATTCATGTGTATCAAAGTGACCTTTTCTTACTTCAATCAGGCAGGCGGCAATGTTGGAGCAATGGTCCGAAATCCGTTCAAAGTTGTTGGTCAGGTCGGCAAAAATGAAGCCTGTTTCCAAAGTGCAGACACCATCGCGCAGTCTGAGCGTATGGTGGCTTCGCATTTCAAAGACCAGTCCGTCAATCACCTGCTCAAGCGGCTCGACAAACCTTGCCGTTTCAATGTCTTCATTGATGAAGGCATCGATCGTCAGGTTAACGATCTGCGTCAAAGCATCCGCAACGATTGCGATATCCTCCCAAGCCGCTTCGGTGAAGGTGATCTTTTTCATGCGCATTTCCTGAGCCGATCGCAGAAGGTTCAGCGAATGGTCTCCGATGCGTTCAAAATCGCCGATGTTCTGCAGCAGCATCGAAACCTTTCTGCTGTCCTCCAGCGTCAGAGCATTGCTGCTGATTGACACGAGGTAGGTACCAAGCTTATCCTCATACTGGTCGGTTTTTTCTTCTATTTCTTCAATCAACCTGGCCTTCTGGTGATCATAGGCACGCATCAAGCTCATGGTGGCATAGATACTATCCCGAACCAGCTCCGCCATCTTGTTTGTTACGGTTTTGCAGTGTTCAACGGCAAATGCCGGGTTCTTTAAAAGCCTTTGATCCAGCAATTCATAACTTTCATCTGAACCCCCTTTATCCCGTACCAGCATAACCGCCAGTTTTTCCAGCTTCCCGATAAACGGAAGCAATAGGGTCGTTGTAAAGATATTAAAGAAGGAATGTACAACCGCTATGCCCAGGGGATCGGCGGGTTCGAGCAAAAACGGGAAATGCACAAAAGCGTTGAGCAGGTAAAACAAGCTAAGGAAAACCACAGTGCCTATGATGTTGAAGCTGACATGTACAATCGCAACACGTCTGGCATTTTTTGTTACGCCGATGCTGGAAATCAGCGCGGTGACGCAGGTTCCGATATTTTGACCCATGATGATCGGCAGCGCGGTGCCGTATGTCACCGTTCCGGTAAGCGTCAGGGCTTGCAGAATGCCCACTGAAGCCGAAGAGCTTTGTATGATACCGGTAAAGACCGTTCCGACAATAACGCCCAGCAGAGGATTTGAGAATAAAATCAAGGTTCTGGAGAAGGATTCGCTTTCGGCCAGCGGTGTCATCGCATTTCCCATCATATCCATTCCGAACATCAAGATGGCAAAGCCGACCATGATATTGCCGATTTCCTTTTTCCTGTTGTTTTTTGATATCATGATCAGGACAATGCCTGCGATTGCGATAACCGGAGAAAATGATGTCGGCTTCAGAAGATTAACGAAGATATTGTCGCCCTGTATGCCGGTCAGACTAAGAATCCATGCGGTAACGGTTGTTCCGACATTGGAACCCATAATGACACCGATGCTCTGCTTCAGCGTCATAATGCCCGAATTAACCAAGCCAACAAGCATGACTGTAACCGCAGAAGAGGATTGGATCACCGCCGAGGTACCGAGACCCAGAATAATTGCTCTGGCGTTGCTGGATGTCAGGCGTTGAAGAGAGCTTTCCAGCTTTCCGCCCGATACCCTTGTTAGGCCTGATGACAATACATTCATCCCGAAAAGAAACATCGCCAGCCCGCCGACCAATGCTAAAATACCAAATATCGTCATTTCTACCTCTTTCAATCGCCTTAGCTTTCCTTCGGTAAAAGCGTATGAGCATATGCTAATGTAAAAATAAAAACATGGATAATTGCACGCTGAGCCTTTTGTCCGGCTCTCAACCAGTGTATCATACCCAAATACCAAAAGGAAGATCAGCAGAAGTGCATAATCGAAAAAATACCGCTGAAAATTCAGCGGTATTTGGTTAAATGGTTGAATTTTTCAGTAACCGTGCGCTTCTTTTAAAATCGCTTCCTTGACCTTCATCAGCCTGGTGATGTTTCCGCGCTCGTTTTCATCCAGCTTCATTTTGATGTATTTTATGCTCTGCTGCATCTCCGGGATCATGACATATTCCAGCGCATTGACTCTTCGGCGCGTTTTTTCAATCTCGGCCGCCAGCAGCTGCATGGTCTTTTCGATTCTGGCCAGCTCGAGCATATCCATAAAGGTTAATGACAAAACGGAGAGCGCATCGTCGAGTTCACCCGAGGTCATTGCAAAACCATAGGGGAAAATTTCCGACGGGTCATTGCTCTTTGTCCTGAAATCATAAACCGGAACGTTTACGCTCATGACATTTTTCAGTTTAAGCCCAACCTCGACGCTTTGCTTTGGAAAAAGCAGAGCCTGCTCGAGCATTTCCGGAGACATGACAGCGGATGCAACCGAAAGAGCGCCCATAGCTTCCGACAGTCCCTTTTCCACCTTTTCCCTGAGAATCCGGTTCTCTTTTATGATCTGCATAAACTGCCGCATCAGCTCATCGCGCTTGTCTTTGAGCAGCTTGTGCCCGCGCCTTGCGGTCTTCAGCCTTGCCTTGATGCGGTTTAGTTCCATACGTGTCGGTTTTATGGTTTTGGTAGCCATGCTGACTCCTTCCTGTCAAGTGGGTTGGTTATGAAGCGTTATGCCTCACTGCTGTCGGGCAGATACATATCGATGTGTTCGATTTTGATGCGTTTAAGTTCCGATTTCGGTAAAATCGATAACAGTGACCAGCCCAGATCCAGTGTCTCTTCAATGCTTCGGTTTGTTTCCGAGCCTTGACCCACATAGCGTTCTTCAAATTCGGCAGCAAATTTCGCATATAACTTATCCGTATCCGACAAAGCCGCTTCGCCAAGAATGGTCATCAGTTCGCGCGCGTCCTTTCCGGCTGAGTATGCGGCAAATAATTGGTTCATTGTTCCGGAATGATCTTCCCTTGTTTTACCCTCTCCGATTCCCTTATCCTTCAGCCTCGATAAAGACGGCAGAACATCAATCGGAGGCTCGATATTCTTCATGTTCAATTCCCTTGATAAGATAATCTGACCTTCGGTAATATACCCGGTCAGGTCGGGAATCGGGTGTGTAATATCGTCTTCCGGCATCGTCAAAATCGGGATCATCGTAATGGAGCCCTCTTTTCCTATGCGGCGGCCCGCTCTTTCATACATCGAAGCGAAGTCCGTATAGAGATAACCCGGATAACCGCGCCGTCCCGGCACTTCCTTTCGGGCGGCGGAGATTTCTCTGAGCGCTTCGGCATAGTTTGTGATATCCGTGATGATCACAAGTACATGCATATTCTTTTCAAACGCCAGATACTCCGCGGCGGTAAGAGCCATTCGCGGCGTTGCGATACGCTCAACGGCAGGGTCGTTTGCAAGGTTCGTAAATAAAACCGTCCGGTCTATGGCGCCGGTTCGTTTAAATTCCTGAACAAAGTATTCCGATTCTTCAAAGGTAATGCCGACCGCGGCAAAAACGACCGCAAACTGAGAATCCGTACCGAGTACCTTTGCCTGTCTGGCGATCTGGGCGGCAAGAGGCGCGTGCGGAAGGCCCGAGCCCGAAAAGATCGGAAGCTTCTGGCCCCTGACAAGCGTATTGAGCCCGTCAATCGCTGAGACGCCGGTCTGAATGAATTCGGATGGATAGTCACGCGCGGCCGGATTCATCGGCAGGCCATTGGTGTCCATCCATGCGTCTGCCAGGATTTCCGGTCCGCCGTCTATGGGCCTGCCCATACCGTCGAATACCCGCCCCAGCATATCTTCGGATACGCCAAGCTGCATGCCGTGCCCAAGAAACCGCACCTTGCTTTCGGCAAGGTTAATGCCGCTGGAGCTTTCAAACAACTGGACAACGGCATCGGTTCCGTTTACCTCAAGAACCTTGCAGCGTCTTGTCTGGCCGTTGGGGAGCTCGATTTCCGCAAGTTCGTCATAGGTTACGCCTTCGACATTCCTGACGACCATAAGCGGCCCGGAAACCTCTTGAATTGTTTTGTATTCCTTAATCATCCAGCTCACCTCCGGTCTTTGTCCTGTTTATCTGATCGGTCATTTCCTTCATGATAGTTTCGTATACATCGATGTATTCGTCGATCGGTACAATTTTAGCGCGTCCGATTTTATCCTTGGCGTCAATATCAAACAGATCCTGCAGCGACGCGCCTGCGCCGAGCGCCGATTTGCAGAGCACCCCATACTGCAAGATGATGTTCAGAAGTCTGGCCTGACGTTCATATTCCGAATAGTTATCGGTATCGACAAAGGCGTTTTGCTGCAGGAAGTCTTCTCTGATCATTTTCGCCGTCTCCATAGTCAGCCTGTCTGCAGGCGAAAGAGAATCCATTCCGACCAGCCTGACGATCTCTTGCAGTTCGGCTTCTTCCTGCAAAATTGCCATGGCTTTTTTCCTGTTTTCCATAAAACTCTTCCCGAAATTCGTATCATACCAGGATTTCAAATTGTCAAGATAGAGCGAGTAACTGTTCAGCCAGTTAATCGCCGGGAAGTGACGCGCGTGAGCAAGGGAGGAATCCAGGCTCCAGAACACCTTGACGATACGCATTGTAGCCTGGGATACCGGTTCGGAGGTATCACCGCCGGGAGGCGAAACAGCGCCGATTGCGGTAAGGCTGCCTTTTCTTTGTTCGGAGCACAGACACTCAATGTTTCCTGCACGTTCATAAAACTGTGCGATACGAGAAGCAAGATATGCCGGATACCCTTCTTCGCCGGGCATTTCCTCGAGCCGGCCGGACATTTCACGAAGTGCCTCGGCCCAGCGTGACGTAGAGTCGGCTATTACCGCAACATCGTAGCCCATATCCCGGAAATATTCCGCGATAGTGATTCCGGTATAAATCGACGCTTCACGGGCGGCCACCGGCATATCGGAGGTATTTGCAATCAACACGGTTCTCTTCATCAAAGGCTCGCCGGAGCGGGGGTCCGTCAGTTCCGGGAACTCCATCAAAACGTCTGTCATTTCGTTGCCGCGCTCTCCGCAGCCGATATAAACGACAACGTCCACATCCGACCATTTAGCCAGCGCGTGTTGTACAACAGTTTTTCCGCTCCCGAACGGTCCGGGAACGGCTGCCGTACCGCCCTTTGCAATCGGGAACAGCGTGTCGATGATCCTCTGCCCGCTGCAAAGCGGCGTATTCGGAAGGAATTTCTGCTTATAGGGCCTGTTGATGCGCACCGGCCATGTCTGCATCATCATCAATTCCCGAATTTCGCCGTTATCAAGCGTTACGGTCGCAACGGTTTCGGTAACCGTGAAGCTGCCCTTTTCAATGCTCCGGATTGTCCCCATAACGCCGTGCGGCACCATGATCTTGTGAATAATGGCGGAAGTCTCCTGCACAAAACCAATGATATCGCCGCCTGATACCGGATCACCCGGATGGACGCTGGGATTAAAAGCCCATGTTTTGCTGCGGTTGAGGGCCGGTATATCAATCCCGCGTGAGATCGTGGAGCCGGCGAGAGCCCTGATCTCGGTAAGCGGTCGTTGTATTCCGTCATATATGTTTTCCAGAAGGCCAGGGCCGAGTTCAACGGAAAGCGGAGCGCCGGTTGTGAAGACCTCGGCGCCGGGTCCCAGCCCTGCCGTTTCTTCATAAACCTGAATGGACG
>LSQX01167273.1_pt1 | contig 26801 bp, 25 predicted proteins | sample 654561 | NCBI WGS metagenome assembly LSQX01 (sample SAMN04489861, study PRJNA283612) | anaerobic digester metagenome | isolation source: 4 biogas reactors fed with cattle manure at either 37C or 55C with and... | place: Denmark: Kongens Lyngby | collected 2014
GTGCACAGGCATGTTATATGATCCGGCCTGGGAAGAAGCCCCTAAAAACGGAAACGGAATCCGCAAAAGAAGCCTGATGGATGTGATTAAAATGCTGAATCCAAAAAACGGTTTCAACGGCAAAATGCTCGATTTTATGAACAAAAAGAAAAATCTAAAGAGTGACGGTGCGCTTTCATAATGAATTAAACAGCATTATTGTACATTGTGTATCGAAAATTTAAAATTTTTGGCGCTGCCGTCCTCATTTAATTAAAAAATTATGGTTAAAAAAATTGTATTGGCTTTTAGTGGAGGGCTTGATACTTCCTTTTGTGTTAAATACCTGAAAGAAGAAAAGGGTTTTGAAGTATATACTGCAATTGCAAACACCGGCGGTTTCAGCGAAGCCGATTTGAAAGCAATTGAAGAAAAAGCTTACCGGCTGGGAGCTAAGGAGCATGTAACATTGGATGTTACCGGCGAGTATTATGAAAAGTGCATAAAATATATGGTTTACGGGAATATTTTAAGGAATAACACGTATCCAATTTCCGTAAGTTCGGAACGGGTTTTTCAGGCAATTGCAACCATTGATTATGCAAAAAAAATCGGAGCAAAATATGTTGCTCACGGAAGTACCGGCGCCGGAAATGACCAGGTACGCTTCGACCTGACTTTTCAGGTTCTGGCTCCTGAAATTGAAATCATTACTCCAATCCGCGATTTGATGCTGAGCCGCCAGGATGAGATTGATTTTCTGAAAAAACATGGCGTGGAAGACGATTTTGAGAAGATGCAGTATTCCATAAATCAGGGTATCTGGGGAACCAGTGTTGGCGGCAAAGAGACCTTGACATCTGACAAAGGGCTGCCCGAAGAGGCTTTCCCAAGTCAGCTGAAAGCCGAAAACGAAAAACTTGTTGAGTTAGGCTTTGTAAAAGGGGAACTGAAAACCATTGACGGAAAAGCCTTTGAAAGCGGACCGGCAGCCATTCAGGCTTTAGAGAAAATAGCTTCGCCTTACGCCATCGGGCGCGATGTGCATGTGGGCGACACGATTATCGGAATAAAAGGGCGCGTTGGCTTTGAAGCAGCTGCGCCGCTAATCATTATAAAGGCACACCATCTGCTTGAAAAGCATACGCTTACCAAGTGGCAGGCATACTGGAAAGAGCAATTAGCAAACTGGTATGGAATGTTTCTGCATGAAGCGATGTATCACGAACCAGTGATGCGAAACATTGAAACTTTCCTTGAAGCTACCCAGGAAAATGTTACCGGAAAAGTGTTTTTGAAACTGAAACCTTACCATTTTGAGTTGCAGGGAATCGATTCGGAACACGACCTGATGAATTCCGGTTTTGGCGAATATGGTGAAACCGTTAAAGCGTGGACAGCCGATGATGTCAAAGGTTTTACAAAAATTTTGTCCAACTCGCTGAAAGTGTATCACACGGTGAACAAGAAAATTTAAAAAAAAAGATGATAAAAGTTGGAATTGTCGGTGGTGCAGGATATACAGCCGGTGAGCTGATCCGGATTTTACTTTGTCATCCGCAGACTGAAATTGTTTTTATACACAGTTCGAGCAATGCGGGAAATCCGGTTTCGGATGTTCATGACGATCTGATTGGTGAAACGGATATGAAGTTCAGCAACACCCATCCGTTAGAAGAAGCAGATGTTGTTTTTCTCTGTATGGGACATGGAAAATCTAAAGAGTTTGTGGAGAAAAATCCGCTCCCTGCCGGATTAAAAGTTGTGGACCTGAGCCACGATTTTCGGATTAAGCAAAAAAATAACGATTTTATATACGGACTTCCGGAGTTGAACCGCGAAGAAATCAGAAAAGCATCAAAAATTGCCAATCCCGGTTGCTTTGCAACAGGGATTCAGCTTGCTCTGCTTCCACTGGCTGCCGGCGGACTGCTGAATGATGAAATTCATGTGCAGGCAATTACCGGTTCCACCGGCGCCGGACAAAAACCGACCCCTACATCGCATTTCAGCTGGCGAAACAACAACCTTTCTGCCTACAATATTTTTGAACACCGCCATCAGGCTGAAATTTTACAAAGTCTGGCACAGTTACAACCCGGTTTCAACAAGGATTTTAACTTTATTCCTATCCGGGGAAATCACACCCGCGGGATTTATGTGACTGCATATACCCGTTTTAGTGGTTCATTAGAGGAAGCATGGAATATTTTTGAGAAATTTTACAGCGGACACCCTTTTGTGGTTTTGTCCCGGAAAAATCCGGCAATGAAACAGGTGGTAAACACAAATAAAGCTGTTCTCTATATAGAAAAGCACAAGAATAAGCTGGTTGTCATCAGTTTGACCGACAATCTCATCAAAGGCGCTTCCGGACAGGCAGTGCAAAATATGAATCTTATGTTCGGTATTGAAGAAACCGCCGGACTTCATCTGAAACCCGTTGCATTTTAATGATTATGAAACTATTTGACGTTTATCCGCTTTACGATATTACCCTCGACAAGGCAAAAGGTTGTAATGTCTGGGATTCAAAAGGAGAAAAATATCTCGATTTATACGGCGGTCATGCCGTAATTTCCATCGGGCACAGCCACTCCCGATATGTTTCTCAAATTACGGCGCAGTTGGAAAAAATCGGTTTTTACAGCAATTCTGTTCACAATCCGTTGCAACAGCTTTTGGCACAAAAGTTAGGCGCCCTTTCAGGATACCCGGATTACTCGCTTTTTTTGTGTAATTCAGGCGCCGAATCCAATGAAAACGCTCTTAAACTGGCTTCATTTGCCACCGGCAGAAAGAAAATCATCAGTTACAGCAAAGCTTTTCACGGGCGCACTTCGGCGGCAGTGGCAATCACCGACAATCCGAAAATTGTTGCACCGGTCAATGAATCCGAAAATGCCGTGATTCTGCCTTTTGACGATTTAAATGCGACAGAAGAAGTGCTGAAATCGGGAGAAGTTGCGGCAGTAATTATTGAAGGAATTCAGGGAGTTGGCGGCATCAATATTCCCGGTGCGGAGTTTTTGACCGGACTGAAAACATTGACTGAAAAGTATGGCAGCCTGTTAATTTTAGATGAAATTCAATCAGGATACGGACGAACCGGACGATTTTTCGCCCATCAATTCACTTCAGTGAAACCTGACATTATCACGGTGGCAAAAGGAATGGGCAACGGTTTTCCGATAGGCGGAGTGCTCATCGGACCTGAAATTAAGCCCTGGCACGGAATGCTGGGAACCACTTTTGGCGGAAATCATCTGGCGTGTGCGGCGGGGCTGGCTGTGCTTGAAGTGTTGGAAAGTGAAAATTTGATTGAAAATGCTGCAAAAACAGGAAATTACCTGATGACGCAATTGCAGAAAACAGAACAAATCAAAGTGCGCGGAAAAGGACTGATGATTGGCGTGGAACTGCCTTTCCCGATTGCTGAAATAAGAAAGAAACTACTTTTTGACTATAAGATTTTTACCGGTTTTTCAGGACAGAGCATGATTCGGATTCTGCCGCCGCTCTCATTAAGCATTGAAGAAGCAGACCTGTTTTTAGGCGCTTTTGTTCAGGCTTTTGCAGAAGTTTCTGCATCTTTGAAGAATAAATAACGGAATAAAGTCATGGAAAAGAAAAAAATAGGAATTATCGGAGTAGGAAACATGGGAGGCGCCATTGTGGAAGGGCTGCTCAATTCAGTTTTTGCGGCAGCATCAGATATTTATGTCTCCGATAGCCGGGAATCTGTTCTGAATGCCCTGAAAGCCAAAGGGCTAAATGCTTGTCAGGATAATGTTTCTGTGGCACGGCAGGCGGATGCGGTTATTATTGCGGTGAAGCCTTATCATATTGAGCAGGTTTTGGAGGAAATTGAGCCGGAGCTGAATCCTTCGAAAATTTTGATTTCTATCGTTGCCGGTGTTGAAATTTGGGAAATTGAACAATTTGCAGGAAGCGGGCTTCCTGTATTTCGGGTAATTCCCAATACCGCTATTTCCATTCAGGAGTCGCTGACCTGCATTTCTGCCAATGAAGAAGCTTCTGCACACCGAAATTATGTACTCAGTCTTTTCAATGCTTTGGGAAAAGTTGTTGAAGTTCCCGAAAAGCAGATGGCAGCGGCAACTGTTTTGGCTTCTTCCGGGATTGCGTTTGCGCTGCGCTATATCCGCGCATCCATGCAGGCTGGCATTGAGATGGGATTTGGTTCCGAAATTTCTCAGTTCATCACGGCACAAACCCTCAGAGGCGCTGCCGGACTGATTTTGCAAACCGGAAATCATCCGGAAACGGAGATTGATAAAGTTACAACGCCCGGAGGAATTACCATAACCGGACTGAATGAGATGGAAGATCAGGGATTCAGCGCTTCGCTGATTCAGGGAATGCTGGCATCATTTGAAAAAATTAATGACTGAAAAAAAATTGTGCAGTTCAGATATCAAAAAATAACGGTAAAAATCGGAAGTAATGTTCTGGCAAATCCTGACGGAACGCTGAACGTTTCGCGAATAGCTCACCTTGTAGATCAGATTGCATTTTTGCACAAAAACGGTGTGGAAGTGATTTTGGTATCATCGGGTGCAGTTGCAGCGGGGCGCGCTGTGTTAGAGCCTTCAAAAAAAACCGATTCGGTTTCAAAAAGGCAGCTCTGGGCTGCATTGGGGCAGGTGAAACTGATTAGCCGCTATTCTGATTTTTTTGGCGAGCACGGACTAACCTGCGCTCAGGTGCTGACCACAAAGGAGAATTTTTCGAGCCGGAGGCATTATCTGAATATGAAAAACTGCATGTGTACGCTTCTCGAAAACAAGGTTATACCCATTGTAAATGAGAATGATACCATTTCTATAAACGAATTGATGTTCACGGACAACGATGAGCTTTCAGGTTTAATGGCTTCCATGGCAGATTCGGAAGCGCTTATTATTTTGAGCAATGTGGATGGAGTTTACACGGCACATCCCGACAGCGAAAATGCCGAGCTGATTCAAAAAGTGGGCATCAGTGATGACTATCACGAAATTGCCTTTTCCGGTAATCACTCCGAGTTTGGGCGCGGCGGAATGCTCACTAAATTCCGGATTGCAAAAAAGCTGGCAAATGACGGTATCAGCGTTCATCTTGCCAACGGTTTCAGGGAAAATATCCTGACGGATATTCTTTCCGAAGAAAAAACCGTGGCTCACACCTGGTTTCAACCGGCAAAAAAATCTGCCAGCGGTGTAAAAAAATGGATTGCATATTCTGACGGATTTGCAAAAGGAAGGGTTGTCGTAAACAAGGGAGCCGCTGATGCGCTAAAGTCTGAAAGAGCTGTGAGTCTGTTGCCTGTGGGAGTTGTGGCGGTTGAAAATGAATTTAAGAAGGGAGATTTAATCCGTATTGTGGATGAAGAAGGGAATACGGTCGGATTGGGAAAAGCGCAGTATGGCTCTGACAGGGTTGAACCCGAAAAAATATCAAAAAAGCAGAGGGCGCTGGTGCATTACGATTATTTATACATGGAAAAATAGGAGATTTTAGATATGAAAATTGAAAAAACATTGCAGCAGGTTTTGAACGCTTCCAGAAAATTAAATCTGGTTGATGAGAAGACCATAAACAAAGTGTTGCTTGAGCTGGCTGATGAAGCCGAAAAAAATATTCCCCTGATTATTGAAGAAAACAGGAAAGACCTTGAGCGGATGGATACAAACGATCCGAAATATGATCGTCTGGAACTGACGGAATCCCGGATCAGGGGCATCGCTTCCGATATTCGGAATGTGGCTGGACTGAGCAGTCCGGTAGGGAAAGTTATGAAAGAGACTGTTCGTCCAAATGGTTTGAAGATAAGGAAGATAGCTGTTCCATTTGGAGTGATTGGTATCATTTATGAAGCGCGCCCAAACGTAACTTTCGATGTTTTTTCGCTTTGCCTGAAATCTGGAAATGCCTGTGTTTTAAAAGGCGGCAGCGATGCCATCTATTCAAATACTGCTATTGTTTCCATCATTCGTAATGTGCTTAAAAACAATCATTTTGATGAGAATACGGTTGTGCTGCTGCCTGCCGGTCGCGAAGAAACCAACGAAATGCTGCGCGCACGTGGCTACATCGACCTGATTATCCCACGTGGTGGTCAGGGGCTTATCGATTTTGTGCGCGAAAATGCAACCATACCGGTAATTGAAACCGGCGCCGGCATCTGCCACACCTATTTTGATGAATTTGGTGATGCCGAAAAAGGGAAGGAAATTATTTACAACGCAAAAACCCGCCGTCCTTCAGTGTGCAATGCGCTCGACTGTCTGGTTATTCACCGTTCACGGATTGGTGAACTGCCGCTCTTTACCGAAAAACTTTCCAAAGACGGGGTAATCATTTATGCCGATGAGGATTCCTACAAAAAATTAGATGGAAATTATCCTGAAAACCTGTTGTTTCATGCAACAAAAGAGTCTTTTGGTACCGAATTTCTTTCACTGAAAATGGCGGTTAAAACGGTTGACAGTTTTGATGAGGCGATTGAGCAAATCAATACAAATTCGTCAAAGCACAGCGAAGCCATTATTTCGGAAAATCAGGAAAGGATTGACACTTTCCAGAAATTAGTTGATGCTTCATCAGTCTATTCCAATGTGTCAACCGCTTTCACTGATGGCGCACAGTTCGGCTTGGGCGCTGAAATCGGAATCAGCACCCAGAAGCTGCATGCCCGCGGTCCGATGGCGTTGGAAGAGCTCACCAGCTACAAATGGATTATTGAAGGCGAAGGGCAGGTAAGACCAAAATAGTCAGCGAAAAAACCTATTTTTGTTTAAAAACAGAACAATTGCAGATAGTAGAAAAAAATATTGAGAAGATCAGATGTTTGTGTGAAAAGCACAAAGTATCAGAACTTTTTGTTTTTGGATCAGTCATAACCGAAAAATTCAATCCTGAAAGTGATATTGATTTTTTAGTTGATTTTGATTCAATGAATGTTTTTGACTATGCGGAAAATTATTTTGATTTAAAATTTGCCCTTGAAGATATTTTAGATAGAAAAGTCGATTTACTTGAGTTAAAAGCGATTAAAAATCCCTTTCTGAAACAATCAATTGATGCTACAAAAATAATGATTTATGGACAACGAGATAAAAACCTGGTTGTATGATATTTTAAATGCAATTGAAGAAATTGAAAGTTTTTTCATTGACAAACCAATGCAATTTCAGAATTATCTTACTGATATTAAGACGAAAGGAGCAGTAGAAAGAGATTTGGAAATAATTGGTGAAGCCGTAAATAGAATCATTAAAAAAAATAAGCTATTTCAGCTTGAAAACACCAGAAATATTATAGCAACACGAAATCGAATTATTCATGGCTATGATTCACTTTCCGATGATTTGATCTGGAGTATTGTTGTTAATCACCTTCCAAAATTAAAAAATGAAATCAGAGCTTTGTTATAGATAAACTTTGATTTTCAAAATATACTCAAATATAAATTCATGAAAAATTTCACATCAGTAAATGATATTCCCGATCTGAACAAAGCAGTTCAGGCTGCTTTGGAAATTAAAAAAAACAGGTTTTCACATCAGCATCTGGGAAAAAACAAAACCATGGTTCTTATTTTTTTCAATCCCAGCCTGCGCACACGGCTAAGCACGCAAAAGGCAGCAATGAATATGGGAATGAACACCATGGTGATGAACGTCAGTGAGGATGGCTGGCAATTAGAGTCGGAATTTGGCGTAATCATGGACGGAGACAAGCCGGAGCACCTGAAAGAGGCGATTCCGGTAATCGGAAAATATTGTGAAGTTATCGGGGTGCGGGCGTTTGCAGGATTAAAAAACAGGGAAGATGACTATTCCGAAAAAGTGCTGAATCAGTTTCTTGATTATGCCGGCGTTCCCGTGGTGAGCATGGAGGCTGCCACGCGCCATCCGCTGCAAAGTTTTGCCGATCTGGTTACCATTGAGGAATTCAAGACAAAGGAAAGACCTAAAGTGGTGATGACCTGGGCGCCCCATCCGCGCGCGCTGCCACAGGCAGTACCAAACTCTTTTGTGGAGTGGATGCGCCGTACCGATTATGCGCTGGTGGTTACCCACCCGGAAGGCTATGAACTGGCGCCGGAATTTATGGGTGACGTAAAAGTGGAATATGACCAGAAAAAAGCTTTTGAAGGCGCCGATTTTATCTATGCGAAAAACTGGTCGTCCTACATGGATTACGGAAAAATTTTATCCAAAGATTTTGCATGGACGGTGAATGAAGAGAAAATGGCACTGACAAACAATGCAAAGTTTATGCACTGCCTGCCGGTGAGAAGAAATGTAGTGGTAACAGACGGCGTGCTGGACAGTCCGGCTTCCATCGTTGTGGAACAGGCTGCAAACCGCGAAATTACGGCGCAGGCAGCTTTGAAAATAATTCTGGAGAACAGCTGAGAATAAGATAAAAATGAAATCAAAAACAGAAATTATACCCGCCATTGATATTATTGGCGGCAAATGCGTACGTCTCTCACAAGGTGATTATGAACGCAAAACCGTTTACAATGAAAATCCGCTGGAGGTTGCCCGGATGTTTGAAGATGCCGGAATAAAACGGCTGCATCTGGTGGACCTTGACGGGGCGCGGGCAAATCATATCATCAACTACAAGGTTTTGGAGCAGATCGCGACAAAAACAGATTTGGTAATTGATTTTGGCGGAGGACTGAAATCGGATAAAGATTTGGAAATTGCTTTTAACTCCGGCGCTGACATGGTTACCGGAGGAAGCATTGCCGTGAAGGAACCGGAAACTTTCCTGCGCTGGCTCGAAAAATACGGAAGTGAAAAAATTATTCTCGGCGCCGATGCCAAAGAAGGAAAAATCGCTGTAAGCGGATGGACTGAAACCACGGAACTGACTGTAATTGAGTTTATCGCCGGATTTCATGCCAAAGGAATTGATAAGGTTATCTCCACCGATATTGCCCGGGATGGAATGCTCACCGGTCCGGCATTTAGCCTCTATGCCGAAATCATGGAAACGCTGCCCGATGTGGAAGTTATTGCCAGCGGTGGAATTGCATCCATGAGCGAAATATATAAATTAGCTGAAATGGGTGTTCCGGGAGTTATCACCGGAAAAGCTATTTATGAGGGGAAAATCAGTATGAAGGAGATTGAAAAATATATAAACGGTTAAATATAAAACCCAATGCAACCAAAAAGAATTATACCGTGTCTCGATATCAGGAACGGAAAAACCGTTAAAGGAGTCAACTTTGTAAATATTAAGGAAGTGGGCGATCCGGTGGAAATGGCGCTAAAATATGAAGCCGATGGCGCAGATGAACTGGTTCTGCTTGATATTGCCGCGACAGTGGAAGGGCGCAAAACATTTGTGGATTTAGTTGAAAAAGTGGCTGCAAATCTGAATATTCCGTTTGCAGTGGGTGGCGGAATCAGCGAACCGGGCGATGTGGAGAAACTGCTCCATGCCGGAGCTGCCAAAGTTTCCATAAACTCGGCGGCAGTCAAAAATCCACAGCTCATCAATGAATTGGCAAAGCAGTTCGGAAGCGCTGTTCTGGTGGTTGCCATTGATGCCCGTAATGATGAGGCGAACCGCTGGGCGGTAACCGTCAGCGGAGGAAATGTTATCTCAGACAAAGAGCTGTTTTCATGGGCAAAAGAGGTGGAAGAGCGTGGGGCAGGGGAGATTCTGTTCACATCCATGAACCACGATGGCACCAAAAACGGATTTGCCTGCACAACGCTTTCCCGTTTGGCAGATTTACTTAACATTCCTGTCATTGCTTCGGGCGGTGCCGGCACAAAAGAGCATTTTTTAGATGCTTTCACAAAAGGCAAAGCCGATGCTGCTTTGGCTGCAAGTGTGTTTCACTACAACGAAATTCCGATTCCGGAATTGAAAAGCTATTTAAGAAATCACGGAATATTGGTGAGGTAATTTGCAATTTGTTAAATTCGCGCCAAATTATAGGTAATGAATCCATTTACAGGAATTGAACAAATTGACTTCGGTAAGCTGAACGGACTGGTTCCGGCAGTTATTCAGGATAATTCCACCCAAAAAGTTCTGATGTTGGGGTTTATGAACAGTGAATCCCTTCAAAAAACTGCAGAAACCGGTAAGGTGACATTTTTTAGCCGAACCAAAAATCGGTTGTGGACAAAAGGCGAAGAATCGGGAAATTTTCTGCATGTAGTTTCCATTTCGGCAGACTGCGACAATGATACCCTGCTCATCAAGGTAAATCCCGCCGGACCGGTTTGCCACACTGGTGCGGATACCTGTTTTTTTGAGACCAACAAAGAATCAGATCTATCTTTTTTGGAGTATCTGCAGGATTTTATCGACCGGCGCAAAAAAGAGATGCCGGAAGGCTCTTATACCACTTCGCTTTTTAGGGAAGGAACTCCGAAAATTGCCCAGAAAGTGGGCGAGGAAGCAGTGGAAACAATTTTGGGAGCGATGAAAAATGACGATGAAAATTTCATTTACGAAGCTGCCGACCTGATTTATCATCTTATTGTACTGCTTTCTCATAAAGGATTTCGCATAGAGAATGTTGCTGCCGAATTGAAAAAAAGGCACGGTTAATCAATCCTGTCAGCAGAAATAATGCTCTGCAACATAGCTGTAAAACATAAAAATTAGATGAACATTTGTCTGGAATTCTCCGAATAAATCGTTAATTTTGTGATACTGCCAATTTTAAAAACTGTATCATGGAAACCGCAACAGAATTTCCTGCCAACGCTGCTACAATTCTTGCCTGCCGGAGCATAGCCAAGTCATTCAGGGAAAATATATATGAGCTGTTCCGGATTAGAGAACAGTGGAATCCGGCGTATGCAAAGTCATTGAATGCACGCATTGATGATGCATTCAGGAAATATTATTCGGAAAGTTTCAGTGCCGTTTCCGATGAAAAATCCCGGAACTGGCACGAAGTGATGGCTTCGGGATTGCAAAGTCTTAAAGTACTGCGGGCTGCCCTGAAGGTCGATTTTAAAGAAGATAAACAGTTTCTGAAAGAGACTTTTAAAAAGCTGGGATACAGTGAATATTTCGATGACGCCAAAAGTGGCGATTACCTGAGCTTTTATAACCTGCTTTCCTCTTTTTCGGAGAACCTTGATGCAGAAACTAAAAATAAAATTACAGGTAAAGGGATACCCGGTTTTCTGATTGATAAAATCCTGACGGCTGCCAAAAAAATTGAAGATTACCGGTGCTGTCTGGATTCGCTGGTTAGTGAGAGTAATCTGCAAACGGATGCACAGCAGGAGATTGCCGTTATTTACAAAAACATCCGTGATATTTGCACCATTGCCGGAGCCTATTTTCAGTTTGACCCCGTGAAACGGGACAAATTTAATTTCTACAAGGTAATGGTCAGGTTGAAACCTTCTGACAATTAACTTTATATAAGCCGTCTGCCGGGCTTCCCGACAGACGGCTGCCTTTTTATGTTAACTTCTTCTGAACAGGGGATCTGAACCAATTGTACCAACCAATTCATTCAGATAATTATCCGATTTTACATGATTGTACTCTGCTTTTACCTTTTCCAGTCTTTCATGCAGGTTCATTTTTTCAACTAATAGTTGGTTGTTTGGCTCCGCCATAAAATCCTGCAAATATGCTATCCGGTTCAGGAGAAATTTTGTTTCGTTTTCCTGTCTGAGCTTTAAGCGATCGCTATACCATGCTGATTTTATAACATGTTCGCGTTCAAACTCCCTGCGAATTTCCGGATCATTCAGTTCCTTTCCTTCATAGTGTCCGTACGCCATAATATGCAACAATATTTTTAGCGGAAGAATTGCCGCATCAATGCTTCCTTCTTCAAAATAATTCAAAGCCACTTTCTTCTGTGCCTCCACAATATTCCTGATACCGTCAACGTAATCTTCCATGCTTTGCAGCTCAGGTTTCAGCATTCTCTCGTTAAATACCTCCATGGGTTCGTCAAACAGCTTGTTCATGCAACGGAATCCGAAATTTTTAGTGATCCGGTAGCCTAATCTGCTTGCTAATATTTTTTCGCCATTGTATTCAAAATCTTCCACTTTTTCCAGACACTGATGGTAAATGAGATTTTTTGCATCCCTGTCTTCCGGCTCCAGACGCGCCCATATTTCAGGGATGAGGATACTGATGTCGTGGTCAAACCGCTTGCTTGGACCAATATACCCGGCTGCTGATGTGAATCCCTGATATTCGGAAAGAATATAAGAGAGCAGGGCATTATTGAGGTCGGTAGTGGGAACAAGCATATTGAAAGGTCCTTTTGTGAGCGCTCCTTCCGAGCCGGCGCCGGTTGTGGAAGGCGATTTTCCGGTAAGGCTGCAGATGAAATCCATAAACAACTCGGGAATTTCCTGATAGTGAATGGGATTATAAACGCTCAGCGGACGAATTCCCTTATCTCTTTCGGCTGGATTGTTGCGCCGACCGGGAAGAACAGCGTTCACCGGGAAATGTACCGGTTTGTCGTGACTTATTTTCCGAAACAGCCGAACACCAACCTCTGCCAGATAGCTCTCCTCGTTTTCGTTTTTAAACAGATTGCGCTGCAGGTATCGCGGGTTATTGGTGGGCACTCCATTCACAAGCCGCGGATGGGAAGGGGTAACAAAATAGCACTCTTTACTTCCCTCAGCCACTTTTTTAATCAGTTCCTGCACAGGCTCTGTATATTGATCAAAACGAATGGAATCTTCATAGAGTTCAACTGCATCTTTCCGGGTCAGCGGCTCATAGTTGGTCAGGAATGTATTGTTTTGAACAATATCATTTTCTGCTTCTTTGTCATATCCTCTGATAATGGCTTCATCGGGGCGCTGAAAAAGATAGCTTTCACAGTTGGCTGTCAGTTTCACGCTTTTGTTGGGAAACTCAGCGTTCAAATTGTTAAGCCTGTTGGCAGGAAGTGTGATGGATGCCGTAATATCATCTTCCATCTGAATTTTCCGGCTGGGAATAAAATCAGAGCGCAGTTTGTGCAAAAACCACTTTCCTTCAGGACTGAACCCGATGCGCACATAGCTTGCCATGATTTTGTTGTGCCGGTAGCGCAGCGAGTTCCCGTTTCTTCCGTTCACAATTTCCACGTTCAGGTAATGCTTCCATGGTCCTTTGTCCATGTGGCTGCGGTGCATCCGTTTAATATAAAGTGTGAGTATTTTAACGTGTGTTGGGATACTCTCTAAAAACTGATTGTATTCGTCGGTGTAATGGTCTGACGGAGTCAGCAGTTTTACTGCGGAACCCAGTGTGCGGTGAGGACTCAGCAGCGGGCGCGAAGGACGCGCATCAGGATAAATGATTTTCCAGCGATTTGAATAGTCGTAGTTAATGAGCATATCTATCATTTCTGAATCTTTCTCCAGATCCTGAATATAAAACGGACCATATTTTATGGCGTTTTGCATAGATTTGGATATCTCCGACTTTCCGCCTCCGGAAACTGTGCTTGGCTTATGGCAGAAAATTCCTTCGGGCGCCGTATCCACAATCCGCCACAGTTTTTGCTCGGGGTGTCTCACCAGTTGAAACTTGTGCCCGGTGGGGTGAACATAGATTTTTTCGGGCGAAAGTCTCAACTTTTGCTCTTTGCCCTCATGTCTCCATGAAACAGTTCCTTTTTCCGTTTCAAGGTCGGCATGTTCAGGAATATATATAATGTTTGGATATTTTTTATCGATGGCATAGTTCTCCGGCATCACCTCTATCCGGTCGCCTAAAAGTGTTTTCACCTCCTCAAAGGTGTACTTATGATTGAATTTTCCTGAAAACGGCTCTCCAAAAAGGTTGTCTCCCATGTTTCCGCAACGGAACGCAATAGCTCCGCCGGCGTGCTCCTCTTCCACCAATCCGTATAAATTTGCCGAATAGCTGATCTGGGTTTTTATCTCTTTTTTTGAATAACCGTAATAGTTGTCGGCAATGAGGGTTACTACCACTCCCCGTTCATCACGACAAGTGATTTTAAAGGCATTCCCGTTATTGTAGAGTTCATTTTCATCGCTCCAGCACATACCATCCCGGCGCTGCCTTTCGGTGGCATTGCTGAAATGAGGCAGACCGATGTCTCTTTTTTTCAGCGAGGTGAGCTGTGGCGCTAAAATAATGCACCCGGTGTGTCCTGTCCAGTGTTCAATATCAAGCGCAGCATCGTTTTCCGCGAGATTGTGGTCTCCTGCATTTCCGAAAATGGTTTCCACAAAATCCAGATTGCTGACCAGGCTTCCGGGCGCGAAAAAGCGGATTTCCATACTTTTTTCACTAATCACCCCTTTCACCTCAGGGCAAACCACCGGACGCAGCAGCAGTGAAACCATGATCTTTGCCTTTTCTTTTTGGTTTGAAGTAAAGGGAAGGATATTCAGTTCACCGGAAGGCCGTAGCGCTTCGTGAAGCATGTGCGCAAAAGCAATTTTCGGCACCTCTTTTTTGTCTAATGCAACCGGCAGTCCGCCATCCACAATGTGAAAAGTGCCTTCTGTTGTTCTTTTGTCCGAAGCCGGATTGTTCAGAATTCCCTGTTCCAGCCGGTAGGAAGTCAGCAGCTTGCTTTTGAAAATATCTCCGTTTGCCGGAAGGCTCACCTCCCGCGCCATTCCCGGCTGGTTTAGTACAAGGGTTGCATCGGGCAAACGACAGGACTTGTCAAAATGCAGGTCTTTCAGATAGTCGTCGATAAAATTTTGAATGCGCGTATCCACCGGGGAAAGATGACCGGTAAGTAATCTCGATTTTTCACGGAAGCTGCTTATCAGTCCGTCTGTTAGCGACATGAATTGTGCACCGGCAAGTCTGGCGCCTTCTTCTGTTTCATCAATAAAAGGCGGCTGTCCCAAAGAAGCCAACTGTAAGTTGACATATTGAATCATCTCCCGCCTCTCTCTTTTCGCAGTTTTTGTATTGGTTTTTTTGTTGTGCTTTATCATTTTTGAATGGAATTGAAATTCAACAAACGAAATTAAGACATTTCGTTAAGTAATTCCAGATGTCGGTGAACCTTAAAGATTTATTGACTTTTGATTCGTGAAAAATTAATATATATCTACTTTTTCTTTTTCTGAATAAATCTGATTTTAACATTTTTATTTTGAGAATTATTTCAGTTTTGGAAAGCGTGTTTGATTCTAATTTACCCCTAAGTGAGAGATTCCCGTCCTTTGGTCTAAAATAATGACGTTGGTGGAGCATTAAGTGAGGAGAAGTCGCGAACATACCTTAAAAATAATTATACGGATATGTACGAATTGCAACTATAACTTAGATTTGTGGTTTTGCAGGAAGATTAAGATAATCAGATTGTTAATTGAGTAATGCACTGAAGGTATCCCCCTGTTTAATGTCGCCTGAGTTGTATCCTTTCATAAACCATTCTACCCGCTGTTTTGAAGATCCGTGGGTAAATGTTTCCTGATTTACATATCCCTGTGAGCGTTTTTGAATGTTGTCGTCGCCTACCGCGGCAGCTGCTTCCATTGCACTTTCGATATCGCCCGGCTCCAGAATTCTCGCCCGGTTATCCGTGTAGCGTGCCCATAAACCGGCATAAAAATCAGCTTGCAGCTCCGTTGCAACCGACACCTGATTTAACTGTGCCTGACTGTATCGTCCGCTCCGGCGAAGCTGCTCGGTTTTGGAGAGGGTGCCCAGAATATTTTGAACGTGATGCCCTATTTCGTGCGCCAGCACATAGGCGACCGTGAATTCGGTAACCTTCGCACCAAAACGTTTCTGCAAATCATTAAAAAAACTCATGTCCATATAAACCTTTTCATCAGCCGGACAATAAAACGGTCCCATTGCTGCCTGAGCTGTTCCGCAACCCGAAGTGGTGGTCTGCTCAAAAAGAACCACTGTTGCTGGGCGATACTGTAAATTGTTCTCTTTGAAAATTGTTTTCCATGTCAGCTCATTTTCACTGGTAAGCATACTAATGAACTCCCGGATATGAAGCTCCGATTCTGTCAGCTCGCGCTCGGTTTCCTGACTCCCTGAGCCTGTTCCGCCCAATTGCAGTTCTTCAACCATTGCCGGGTCTCCGCCAAGAAAGTAGATTAAAACGGCAATCAGGATTGTTCCGATGCCACCGCCAACAATTGCTCCGCCACTCACTTTGCCCCGCCGGTCATCCACATTCTGACTGCGGTTTGATGTCCATTTCATGCTGTTTCTGTTTAAAATGAAAATTTTTTGCTGTGTGAATTTCTTTGTAATAAAAGTACACAACAAATCTTTGGAAAAATCCGCACGAAATTATAAAAATTTACGCATTCAATATGCTTTAACTGTTGTCGCAAATATTTTGTTCGTAGCCAATCTTTTTAAATGAGAAGAATTATTTATTTTGCCATTAAAAATATCAAATTAAAATAAAGTTGAGTATAAGAATTTAAGTTGTGGTTGATAATGGATTGATACTCTGGGGTTTGTGTTGTAGTGAAATGTTAAATCAGGCAATAAGCAGATTTTTCAAGCCTGCACAAGATGATGGCAATAATTGAGAATAATTTTTAAACAGGAGCATAAAATAAAATCAAAAAAATAAAACATGGCAAAAGTTGATTCACTGATTAAAACAAATATTGGCAGCTTATCCAAAAGCGAACTGGAAAAATTAGTATTGAAAGCAGCCGGACTGAACAAGCAGTTTCACGATTTTCTGCTTGTTAACTATTTTGACAAAGAACATGGTGAAAAAGTTTTATTTGATGAAGCCAGGTCAGATTTACAGGTATTATACAGAAAAGGCTACAAAGGATTTTCGTACGAATTGCAGATGGCTAATATGCTGGCAGCCTGCAATAAGCGCATAGTTGAGTTTAGCAAAGTTTGCAAAAACAAATCCTTGGAAATGGATTTAATTCTCGAAGTTTTAGACATCCCTTTTTCTGGCTCATCCAATATTTTTACAACTTGTTTTACAAAACTAAATTATCAGGTTTATCTGCTTTTAAAAAAAGCAGTTTCTCTCTTAAAAACAAAGTTGCATGAAGATTATAGAGTTGAATATGAGGAAATCATAAATAAGCACCTCGAATTCATGCACAAGAATTCCTCACATTTGGATTATGTTTACGCTATGCCCAAAAGTGTTTAAACAATAAAGTATGTGCAGAGTATTTTTGTTTTTCTGCTGTTTTGGCTGACATTATAAATGATGAGTCAAAAATCTCATTGAAAAATGCGATTGGGGGAACAAAACTCAAAATTAAAAAAGCTATTTTCCTTTTTACTCTACCGGTTTAAAACCCTCCGGGATTAGCGAATCAGCCGGATTGTAGGGAAAAACATCCACAATAGTACTGACTGCCAGAGAAGAAACAACATAAGGAACCACTAAAAATGAAAGGCTTTCGTCCAGACGTGTGAGCGCTTCCTGAATGTCGTCAGCCATAACTAAATAGTTTGAGCGGATTTTTTTCTCCTTTCCGGCTTCTTCGTCGATGGTAACTAAATTGATGGTTGCCCTGAACCACCATTCTCCGTTTTCATAGGAAAAAGTTTCCGCAATTCTTGACTTTTTTATATCGGTAATGCTGAATTCCCCCTTGACCATTTCCCGCATCTGGCGGGTGATCCGGGCTTCGGCATCGGTAAACGAAACAGCATCCAAAAGGTAGTTTTCGGTTACGTTTTGTTCTCTGCCGCTTTCCAGCGTTTTGGTATATTTCACTTTACATTCAAACCAGGTCTGCATTTCCGGTAATTTTAAATTCGGCTGCAAAAATAGCTCTTTTGGGCAGTATAAGAACAGTTGCGTCTTATGAAATTGTCAACAAAATAAGTTGAGGGAGGTTAGGTGGAGATTAGGTGAAGTTAGCTCAGAAAGATTTGGCTAAACAATTTCTTGACAGTCTCGTTTGATTATTTCTATAATTCCAATTTCTTTCCCAAATTAATCCTGTATCTTTAGGTGATGAAAATATTGGTTGTTGAAGATGAGAAGGAATTGAGACAAGTTATTTCGGAATCGCTTTCGAAAGAAAAATATGTTGTGGAAACGGCAGATGATTTCAATTCAGCGTTGGATAAAATTGCAATTTACGATTACGATTGTATCCTGTTGGATATTATGTTGCCCGGAGGAAGCGGATTGCAGCTGTTGAAAGAGTTGAAAAACAGAAAAATTGCTTCAAATGTGATTATTATTTCGGCAAAAGATTCTTTAGATGATAAAATTTCAGGTCTTGATTTGGGCGCCGATGATTATCTGGCGAAACCGTTTCATATTGCGGAACTGAATGCCAGAATTAAGGCTGTATTGAGACGAAAATCTTTGGGTGGTAAAAACCATATCGAAATCGGCAATCTGATATTGAATATTGAAGAACGCACACTTTTGGTGAACCGGAAAAGTGTGGTACTTAACCGAAAGGAATTTGATATGCTCAACTATTTTATGCTCAACAAAAACCGTTTAGTTTCAAAAACTGCTTTGGCAGAGCATGTCTGGGGCGACAATATCGATCAGGCAGATAATTTTGACTTTATCTATTATCAGATAAAAAATTTGCGTAAAAAATTGCAGGAAGCTGATGCCAACGTTGAGATTGAAGCCGTTTACGGCGTTGGATACAGATTTACGGAATCATGAAACTACTCAACCGATCAATCAGATTAATTGCAATTCCGGTGCTGATTGTTATTGCACTTTGGGCGGTTGTTTTCTATTTCAGCATTTATCGCGAAATAAAATCGAGTGTTGACGAAGGGCTGGACAACTACAAACGACAAATTGTTTTTCTGGCTCAATCCGATTCTGCTGTTTTACAAACCGAAGCATTTAACGATGGCTTTTATGCCATTCGTTCGATTGACGAAAAAGCAGCACTCAACTATAAGGATATCTATAAAGACACTTTGATGTATATGCAGGATGCTGATGATCCTTATCCCGAACTGGAACCGGCGCGTCTGCTTTCTACAGCATTTGAGCTTGAAGGCAGTTATTATGAGTTGAAAGTTATTCAATCGATGATTGAAGCGGATGATCTGGTTAAACAGCTGTTTTGGAATACCCTTTGGCTTTTTGCCGCACTCTTTCTAACGATGCTTTTGGTTAATCGCTATGCACTTCAGCGGTTGTGGAAGCCATTTTACATTTTTCTCTCAAGATTAAAATCCTATCGTTTGGGGACTAAAGAAGGCTTTCCCGAGATAAAGACCGGCATCACCGAATTTCAGGATTTGCAATCAGCCGTAACCACTTTGTTGAAACACAATACTTCGCTGTTTGAACAGCAAAAGCAATTTATTGGAAATGCTTCGCATGAACTGCAAACGCCGCTGGCAATTGCTGTAAACAAACTGGAGCTGCTGATTGAAGAGGGAAATCTGGGTAACAGTCAGGCTCAAAATATCAGCGAAACAATTTCCATTATTGAACGACTGATCCGAACGAATAAATCACTGTTGTTACTTTCCAAAATTGAAAACCGGCAATTTATGGATAACCAGCCGGTTGACATCAATCACATTGTAAAACAGAGTATTCAGGACTTATCTGAAATAATACAATACAAAGAGGTTTCAGTTTCGACAGAAGAGAACAGCTCTGTTGAAACGGTTATGGATGCATCACTTGCTAATATTGCAGTTTCAAACCTGATTCGTAATTCAATTTTTCACAATATACCGCAAGGCAAAGTTCAAATTTCACTGAATGATAACAGATTAACCATTTGTAACAGCGGTAGTCCGGAGCCTTTGCAAACCAAAGACATGTTTTCACGATTCTACAAATCGGAAGGAAAATCTCACGGTACCGGGCTTGGTCTGGCAATCGTGAAAGCTATTTGCGACCTGTACGGATATCGCATCACTTATCAATTTCGTGAAAACCGTCACTGTTTTGAGATAAATTTCAAAAAATAACCCGTTTTTCTCTCCAATCCGATTTTATTCCAAAATCTTTCCAGATTCATGTACTTGCTTTGTTTTGAATTTAAAAACAAAGTGAAATGAAAAAATATTTTTTAGTCAGTTTGATGACTTTTTTGCTTGCTGTCAATGCAGCATTTGCTCAAAAGATTCACAAAAGTTCTGTTCCGTCAATAATCGTCAATAACTTCCATCAAAATTTCCCACGGGCTTATGATGTGGAGTGGAAACTGGAAAATGAACTCTACAAAGTGGAATTTGAAACCGGACTTCGCCGCTACGACCATACCGTTTGGTACGATCAATCGGGAAAGATTATCCGAAGTAAAGCTGAAATTCCTAAGAGTGAATTGCCCGAAGCGGTGCAATCAAAACTGGCAACTGAGTTTCGGGGCTATTTAGTGAGTGATATCAAAAAGATAGTTGATCAAAATGTGGCAATCTATACATTGGAAGTCAAGAAACTGTATGAAGAATGGAAAGTAAGCCTTGATGCTGAGGGTAATATATTGAGTAAAATTCCTGATTAATTAAAAAAAATAATTTTTGGAGGCAGCGAAAATCCTTAACAGAGTAGCATAAAATTATAAACACAAAATTGAAAATGAAAACAAAACAATCCTTATTTACAGCTGCAATGCTGATTTTTTCACTGTTGATGTTGAACAGTTGCGATAAAGAGAAAATTATTGGAACTGATCAGCTTCCGGTTGAAATAAGCAAATATATAGCAACGCATTTCCCGGAAAATCCGATTATCCAATCGATGATTGAGCTGGATGATCTTGTCAAAACTTATGAAGTGGTTCTGCAGGGCAATTTTACCCTGACGTTCAGCCGCAAAAAAGAGATTATTGATATCGAAGGACTTACAAAACTTCCTGATAGTGTAATCCCTGATAAAATCAGACAGTTTGTTGCTGAAAATTATCCCGAGAACTTTATTGTAGGCTGGGAAATTGATGATCGAAACCAACAGGTGGAATTAGATAACGATCTTGATCTGGAGTTTACTATGGGTGGTGATTTTATCAGAATTGACAGCTAATTTATAATACCCAATACACACAACCCGGATGGAATATATTTTTGAGTTTTTTAATAATTTAACTGATGCAGAATGGATTATGAAACGAGGTGGTCTCTACCTCGTTTTAATTATTCTGTTTGTGGAAACCGGACTTTTCTTTGGTTTTTTTCTGCCCGGTGACCCCTTGCTGTTTATTTCGGGAATGATTATTGCCGCAGCCGGACAGGCAACCCATATTTTCCCAAATGAAATTCATACGCTCATCTTTTGGCAGGGAATATTTATTTTCGGTGCAGTGTTAGGTAATTTTTTAGGTTACGGAATTGGTTTTAAGTTTGGACAAATGTTGTTGTCGCACCAGAAAGATTACTGGTTACTGAAAAGAGCACATATTCAAACAGCGCAAAGTTTTTATGAGAGACGAGGTGGATTTGCTGTCACCATCGCCCGATTTATTCCGGTTGCCAGAACTTTTGTTCCCGTCATCGGTGGAATGGTTAAAATGGATATTAAAAAGTTTGCTTTTTACAATGTTTTAGGCGCGATAGTATGGGTGGGAAGCCTTGTCTCGCTGGGATTTATCTTAGGTGAAAATGAGTGGGTCAAAAGAAACCTGGAGTGGACACTTTTGGGAATTGTTGTAGTGGCAACATTGCCGGTAATTACCAAAACGTTATTCTCAAAAAACACATAATTATATTTTCTCACAAAGCCGTATAGCCTGAAATAATTGGGCTGAGCTGTTATTTTATCGCTACCATCTAATTTCTTTATCATAAAAAATCACAAATCACGAACTCGCCGGCTTGCTACTTCTCCACGGTAATTTTCCTTTGTGCGGGTATAGAAAACCAGTGGATACTTCGGGTCCACTTTATGGGCAGGAACATTTATGTTTAACAGTAATGTATCTTCGGGGTTGAGCTCCGGTTTACCGGAAACACCGGCAAGCGGTGTTGATTTCAGCTCTATCTTGTTTTGCATCACAGCCAGTACCGGTTTGGAAACGTGCGTCGTTAAGACGGTGCGCAGCGAGTTATTTTGCAATTTTGCTTCAAACCGATAGAAATCACCGGTTTTTTCTGCTTTCACTATCTCAATTTCAATCCCTTTCAGCGACTGAAATTTGTCAATTGCCTCATATCCACGATATTGTCCGGTTGCCATTCTGCTCAGATTGGGCGGATTCAAATCTCTGGATTTTATGGCAAAAACAGGTTCGTCTTCAGCATATTTTTCATCATTCCACAGATCATACTGGTTAAACCGGTAGTCCGGTGTGGAGAGCAGCACTGCCGAATCGCCCGAGTAAAAAATGTAGTTGCTGGTGGCAGCGTAATTATTGAAAAATCCCACTTTTTTCCCGTTTGCCAGCGCTTTAATCTCCTGCGCATGCACTTTGCGGTTATAAAACGCAATTTTTGAGTGTCCCAGATTGGGAATAATATCTAAGGCAAGATAAAGTCTGAAAAAGAAAATGAGAATAATTGTCGGAAGAGCTAATCGTTTAAACCAGAGCTTAACTTTGGCATCCTCTTTTATCAGAGAGTAAACGGCAAGCATCAGCATGGGGATTGCAGCTGCCGACCAGTGAGCTTCGATACGGTTTTTGAAACTCACAAGGAAAAGTACAATGTAAAAACCGAGAATATTAAAAAGTAGCGCCCGGTCAAAATCGGTTTTTATCCTGAAACGTGCCAGCGCCCAAAAAACCAGAACTCCGGTTAATGGTCCTGCCATAGCGTACTGACTCAGCAGGTTATTGACAATATGTTTTATCCGAAACGGTTTTGCGCGGTCCACCAGATGGTACTTAAAAGTGGGAAATTCATTGGCAATTTGCCACCAGGCATGGGGAATGAGCAAAATTATCGTAAAAAGCACAGTCAGCCAGAAATATTTGCTGCGCAGCAATTTCAGATTGGAAAAAACGGTGAACCCAATTACCAAAAAAGCGTGGTATTTGCTGTAAATCATGGCTGCAATAGAGACCGCAAGCAGTGCAGAAACAGCAAAAGAGGGGCTTTCGAGAAATTTCCGGTAAAAAACTAAAAAACAGAGTGTGAAAAAGAGAAGCGGCACATCGGGAATTGCCAAAAAGCCTGCTATGTGGGTGTGAATTAGCGGAAACGAAAGTACAAAAAGAATCAGAAAAGGAATATCTTCCTTTTCGTTTAATTCGTTGATGATGAGTGCAAAAGTTGCAGTTGACATAAGCGCTATAAATAGCCTGACTCCCAATTCGTCCGACAGGAGCAGGTATCCCGGACGAATCAGAAAAGCGATCATCGGAGGATGGTCAAAATAGCCCCAGGCGAGATTTTGCGCATACATCCAATAGTAGGATTCATCGGAATGCAACCCTGTGAAAACCGCCTGCAGCAGGTTAATCGCAAACCATACCCCGATTATATACCAATGTTTTTTATTCAGATTGTACATGCTTCTCTATTTGGGTTTTGCAATATAGTATTTTGTTCCGCCCGCCTTAATTTTTTCCACTGCCGGTTGTAGAAAACGGGGAAACTTGTCCGGGGGCAGACGTTTCCACTCTTCAGAACCCGGAGAAACGGAATATTCATCAAGCGCTAAAAACGGTTGCTCTTTCGGACTGAAAATCAGCAGATGATTTTTTTCGGAAGGAAGTGTATAAATTGTGTCCATGCTCACCACATTTATTTGATGATGGCTGTGGATTCGGATATTTGATGCCGTGCGGATGTTCCCGTAAACATAGACGGTTTCTGTTCCCGTTGCCTGCGCTGTATTTATGTTTTCAACAAGCTGTCTGCCCGGATTGGGCATCAGCAGCGGATAGAGTAAAATATGAACGCTGAAATAGAGCAGTAAAATATAATTGGCAAGAACGATTTCGGGCGAAATGTTTTTCAAAACTTTCAATTTCAGAAAAATGAATATGCCAATTCCGGTTAAAGTGCCTGCAATCAGGATTTTATTCGCCAAAATAAACAGTGCATAGAGTGTGTTTACAAATAGTACGAGAAGAACTGCTCCAGCAAATAGCTGCTTGAAAAACCGGGCGAAATGGTTTGGCGCTTTTGTCAACATCATAGCCAGGGCTATTGAGAAAAGAGGAATAACCGGAAGCATGTAGCGTTCATAAAACTTGAAAACGGCACCTGACATCAGGATTGCAAAAATCACCCAAATTGCGATAAAGCCCAACGCTGCTTTTGTTTTTTTGTCTGAAATTAAAAAGTTGTCTTTCAGAGTCTTGGGTTTTGAAAAAGCAAGAATAGTCCACGGAATGGAGAAAGCTAATAATGAAATAAAACCTAAAAATAAATTTTTGAGCGCTGTCAGTGATTTGGACGAAACCCGGTCGCCCACCTGATCGGCAAAGAAAGAGCCGAGGTATTCCGCGCCATGCTGAAAATACATGATTATAAACCAGCCAAAAGCGATGACAATGGCTGTAATTAGCGAATAAGGCTCAATAATTTGCCGGATTGTTTTTCGCTTCCAGGGGTTGAGCAGGATATACGAAAAGCTGATTCCGGCAAAAACTGCTGCCGGCAAGCCTTTGGTTTCAAAAGCGAAGGCAGCACCGACATAAGCCATCCAAAAAAACTTTTTTCCGGGCTGTTTCCTAAGCATTATTTCTAAAAAACCCCGGGCGCTGACAGTCAGGAACAAAACCAATAAAATATCGGGAATGGAACGGGCAGCGCCCATCAATACCAGTGGATTGGCGGCTGTAATAAATGCTGCAATAACAGCTGTTTTCCGGTTGTCTGTAATGGATTTGGCAGTAAAAAAGGTGATGACAACCAGCACTGCTCCTGCCAGCCAGAAAAACAGGCGTGAGGATAAAACGCTTATCCCAAATAGTTTATAGCTGAGAATAAGCAGCCAGTAAGTAAATATCGGCTTTAAAAATCTGTAGGAACCGTCTGCACTGTATGGGGTAAAATAGTCTTCATTATCCATCATCTGTAAAACGGCATCGGTATAATATTTTTCGTCGGGATAATGGAAAACGTAATCCAATGCAGCCGGAGCCGAATAGAGAAGAAACAGCAGGGGAGCGAATATCCATATATGCTTTTGCAGGCTGCGCATAGCTCAGTATTTTATTAAATACATGGGATAGAGCGCATTCTCCCGGTTTTTGGGAGGAATGAATTCAATGCTTTTGTTCAGATAGAGGTGCCGGTATTCAATCACGGTGTCAGGTTTCAGGTTCAATGCGGCAATTTTTTCAAAACCTTCCGAGTCGGTAAAAATCCAGTTTCCCGGATTTCCGGCAACTGCTCTCATCTCTTCGTCGTTTGAAAGTTGCTCTGCCTGTGGTTCGCTGTAAAAAAACAGCTCATACTGCGAATAATTGTAATTGAAAAGGGTTTCTCCCGGTTTTGCATTTTCGGTGAAATAACGGGCTGCCTGCGGCGGCGCCTGATAGCTGAAAATATAAGGGAAAATATCATTGTTCAGCTGCCATATCAGGGAAATGAATGCTATGGCAGAGGGTAGAATCAAGCGGGGAATATAACTTTTGCTGTTGGTGAAAATGTAAATTGTGGCGGCAATGGCAAGAGTTGAAATGGTAATCAACTGCCAGTTTGAAACGGGGAAAAGATAAAAAGCGATAAAGCCGATGGCAAGCCACAAAATTGCCGTGATGCTGTTTTGAATGGAGAAGTAAACTTTCAGCAATTTTTCTTTCTGAGTAAGTGCCATGTCTGTCCATTTTGCAGTGAGTACGGCTATCAGCGGCATAATTCCGAAAATATAATTAGGCAGCTGATTTTTGGAAGCATTCAGAATAATGAAGAAAATCCATATTCCGGCAAAGGTGAAATACTCCGGCGACTTGAACTTGTTGCGAATAAGTGTTTTAAATTCCATATACGCAGATGCGAAAAACAACAGGCTCCAGGGAAGAAAAAGATAGAGCAGGCTATGCACATAAAAGAGCGGGTCATTGATTGCCTGAATGTAAGAGCCGGTGAACCTGCCCACGTTGTTGTCCCAGAAGAAGAAAATGAGACCATCGCTGCCAAACTGGTTATAAAGACCTGCCAGCGCCGGAGTTAAAATAACAAACGAGAGCAAAATTCCCAGATACCAGCGGTAGTTGAGCAGCAACCTGAAATCCTTTTTCAGCAGGATGTGTCCCACCACGGCAAAAGCGGGAATGACCATTCCTACCGGTCCTTTGCTGAGCATCGCAAATCCGACGCCGGTAAAACCCAGAATCCAGTGCTTGTCTTTTTTGGTATGAATGAACTCCGCAAACTGCCACAGAGCAAAAGCAATAAATGCCTGTAGTGGTGTGTCTGCATGAATATCCATGGTGTAAAGCGTGCTGATAAAGGAAAATGCCATCATAAAAGCGGCAAGTAGCCCGACGCGCCGGTTATAGAGACTTTTCCCCAGTCCGAAAACAGAGTAGAATCCAAAAACACTCAGCAGAAAAACCGGAAACTTAAACCAGAAATTGGAAATGCCGCCAATGGAAAACCCCAAAGCTCCAAGCCAGAAGAGCATGGGCGGTTTCTGGTCGTAAGGATCGCCGTGCACAGTGATATTGATGTAGTTTTTATTCTGAAATATCTCTTTTGAAACGGCGGCATATTTACCCGCATCGCGCGTAACATCAATGGAAAGCCCTGATATATAGACTGCAATGGCAAATCCAGTCAGCACAATAAATAATATACGGATAATTCTGTTTTCGAGCATGAGTTTAAAAGTCTTTTCTTCTCAAATTTTAGTGCAAAAATGGCATTTTTTTCAGGATTAAAAAAGGAGATATAAGACTATTAGTATCAGGTATCAGGATTTTGCGAATGTGTAAATCTGCAAAATCGCTTAATCAATGCTATTGGCTTTATAAGCAAAATTCAAGAAAATTCACCACAGA
>LSQX01347692.1_pt1 | contig 26769 bp, 10 predicted proteins | sample 654561 | NCBI WGS metagenome assembly LSQX01 (sample SAMN04489861, study PRJNA283612) | anaerobic digester metagenome | isolation source: 4 biogas reactors fed with cattle manure at either 37C or 55C with and... | place: Denmark: Kongens Lyngby | collected 2014
CCCTATGGGATGGTAGTGAAAGTAGATGAATTGTTGCGAACCGGTATTGGCGAGAGCCAAGAGCAGGGTGATCATGGCGGCGCCGAATGATATTTGAAGGGGTTTTGAAAGGTGGAAAAAGACAAGGGGGTTGTTATGTTTTTCCTGGAGCCATTCCATGAGCCAGAGGGGGGCGCACAGGATGACAAAGGCGAAAAGAGTTCCGCCGGCCATGGGAATCCAGGAGAAGTCGAAGAGCATGGCCGACAAAAAGGTGATGACTTGCGACATGGAGTTGGCGCGGAACAGGAGCCAGCCCAGGCAAATGATATGGAACATGAAAATCCATTGCAGGAGGGTCAGCCAGGCGGGTCTGGGTGCGGGCTGCTGGCGGGGGAAGAGAGAGGAAACAAAGCGGTGGATGATGAGGATGGTTCCCTGATAGGCGCCCCAGAATACAAACGTCCAGGCGGCGCCATGCCAGAGACCGCCCAGCAGCATGGTGAGCATGAGATTGCGGTAGGTATGGAAGGAGCCATGGCGATTGCCGCCGAAGGAAATGTACACATAGTCCCTCAACCAAGTGGACAGGCTGATGTGCCAGCGGCTCCAAAACTCTTTTGGATTGAGGGCAAAATAGGGGCGTTTGAAGTTCCACATGAGTTTGAACCCCAGAACGGATGCCAGGCCTTTCGCCATGTCGCTATATCCGGAAAAATCGCAGTAAATCTGGAATGCAAAGGCATAGAGGGAGACGAGGACGAGTCCGCCGGAAAGGGGGGTGTTCCAGGCAAACACGGGATCGACCAGGCTGCTGAGGTTGTCGGCGATGACGACTTTTTTGAAAAGCCCCCAGAAAATGAGCCAGATGCCCTGGCTGACTTGATCGGAAGAAACGTGGCGCGGAGCTTCAAACTGTGGGAGCAGCGCGGAGGCGCGTTCGATGGGGCCTGCCACCAACTGCGGGAAAAAGGAGATGTAGGCGGCGAAGTCAATGAAGTTTCTGGTTGGCGTTTGCTCCCGGCGGAAGACGTCAATGCTATAGCTCATGCATTGGAACGTATAAAAGGAGATGCCGACGGGAAGCACAATGTGAAGGGTGTGGGTCCAGCCGGGAAGGCCAATGGAGTTGAGGAGCCGTTCTGCGCTGAGCGCGAAGAAATTGAAGTATTTGAAGAAAAACAAGATGCCCAAATTGATGAGGATGCTGACGCCGAGAATCCATTTTCGGTTGGCTTCTTTTGACGTGCGTTCAAGCGCGAGGCCGCAGAAATAATCGGTGAGGATGCTGACATACATCAGCCCGAGGAAGCGGAAGTCCCAAGCGGCATAAAACGTGGCGCTGGCAATGAGGATGAGGATATTTTGCTTCCGATGGGGGAGCAGGAAGTACAGCAGCAGTACGGCCAGATAGAAAAGAAAGAACGTGATGGAGTTGAAGAGCATGGTTTACTTCATTTGGGAGCGGTCAGGATTGAGTCGGGGGGGGAGAAGGGGAAAAGGGGCGATTTTCAAGCTTTGATTTTCAATATCCAACATTCAATCATCAATATTCAAGTGGAGGGGGGAGACGGAGGGAGGCTGGCGAGGGCGTCGATGCGGCCGCGTTTGAGGGCGTGGCGGCATTGGGCGAGGGGGGAGCGGGGCCAGTGGTTGATGAGCCAGCGTTTGAGTTTGCGCAGGGCGCCGGGGGGCGGGGTGGGGACGGGCTGCTGCCATCCGCGGTGGATGAGGAGTCGGGTGGTGGAGTAGTTGCTCATGTAGAGAAGCCGGAGCATGTAGGGGAGTTCCAGCCGAAAACTGGGAACAATGTGGGTAAATTGCAGGTCGCGGTGTTTGCCGGCGGCATAGCCGTGGTTGATGGCGGTGATGGTCATGTCGAGGTCGCCGGAGCCGGTGAGAGATTTGCCGGAGCGATCGAATCCGCGGGCGATGGGGTCGTTTTGGAGTTGGGTGCGATAGGCGTTGGCGGCGTCTTGGCGGATGGCCAGGCCGGCGCCGATGGGGAACCAGGCGCCCATGCGCCCTTGTATGCGGGCGTAGAAGAGGGGGTGTCCGGTGCGGGGCGTTTGGTTGTCGAGGTGATATTGCCGGATGCTTGCGGGCATCCAGGCGGGGGGCGGGGTTTCGTATTCGGCTGTGCCGTAGCCGCCGAGGGTGCCCAAAAAGGGGTGGTCGGCGAAGGTTTGGCGGGCGGTTTCGAGATAGTTGGGGGCGAGGAGGCAGTCGTCGTCGACGAAGACAAGGATTTCGCCGCGAGCTTCGGCGATTCCGCGCAGGCGGGCGGGGGTGAGTCCGAGGGTAGATTCGGAGATGACGCGGAAATGGGGGTGCCAGGCGGCGGTGAATTGCGGGGCAAGGGGCGGGGCGGAGGCGTTGTCGATGAGGAGGCATTCCCATTGGGCTTGGGGCAGCGTTTGCCGGGACAGGGCATCGAGGACGCGCCGCAAACGGGGGATGTCCGGCTGGTGCGAACAAATAATTACAGATAATTTGAGGTCAGCAAGCATGGATGAAGCTTAAATAAAGAGAGTGACTGGGGGCAAGACGAAAGGCGGTGGCGCGGCTCGCCGCGCAGACCATAGACATTAGACCGAAGACCGGAGACCACGGGGCTGCTCTGCGACGGGTAAAAGGTGCCAAGTGAAAAGTGGGAGGATCGGACGACCGGCGAGGGAAGTGGGCGCTGGCGCGCCATGGCGATGGGGGGGGAGGGGACAGCCGGCGACTGCCGACAAAGGGCGGGACTGGCGGTTGCCGAGGAGGTGTGGCGGGCTGGGAAGTCGGCTTGTCAGGGAGGGGGGCAATAGGTTATATTCAAAACATGGCACTGTAGGGCGTTGGCCAGGGCTTAGCGCCTGTGCCCGGATCTGGAGATGACAACTATGAGAGCGTCGCTTGGTGTGTTGAGCATGGTGGTTGGCTTGTGCCTTTTGGCCGGCTTGGGGGAGGTTCAGGGTCAGAGCTGGACGAATGAGCCGATGCCAAATGGTGGCCGGGTGAATGTGGGGCTGTATGGCGGGACGGCGGAGGCCAGCAAGAGCAACACGAATGAGTGGCTGTTCGCGATGTCGTTTAATGATGGGGGGACGGTGTTGGGGGCGAGTCGGTTGGAATGGGTGGCGGGGAATCTGGGGGTGAACGCGTTGGTGGATTTACACTATACGACGAATAATGGGGTGACCTGGGTGGATATTGTGACCGGGGTGGCGGCTGCGGATGAGAACTATAGCTGGGCACCCGGGTTTGACTATCCCGCGGTGAAGTGGCGGGTGGTGCATACCAACTCGGGGGTGGCTTCGACCAATGCCAAGGCGTTTAGTGTGAGGCAGTCCACGAATGTGGTGTTCCAGTTTTATGTGAATGACGGGGCGACTCTGGACGACGTGTTTTGCGAGGCCGTGGGGGATGACGCGAATGATGGGGCGGCGTCGGATCGTCCGATGCGCAGCTTGCAAACGGTGGTGAGCACGTACCAGTTGCGGGGGGGCGACACGGTTTATGTGGATACGGGCGACTACATGACGAATGTGACGATAACGATCAGCGGTTTTGACTCCGGGATAGCGGGGAAGCCAGTAAAAATTATCGGCAGCCCGAAGGGTGCGACGTTTAATCGGGGGAATACGTCGGCCGATGTGCTGGATTTGACCGGGGCGAGCAATCTGGAGATTGAGAACTTGCGCTTGACGGGCGGACGTTCCGGGTTGGTGGGTGGCACAAATCATATTGTATTGCGCAACATGGAGTTTGTGGGCAACACGTATGGGGTTAACGTGACGGGGTCGGGGCATGTGTTCGAGTACTGCTTGTCAGCGAACAATAGCCAGAGGGGATTCACGGGCACGGGAACAGGGCTGAACCAGTGGAACAACGGTGTGATGTGGGGGAATCCGATCGTGGTGCATGCCGTGACCAATACGCTGTCGATCTCGAACAGTATTTTGGGTCAGGCGACGACATTGTTCGGGAATCGGGCGGTGAACGGGGACTATAATCTAGTTTGGAACTGCTCGGTCGGTGCGGGGCATAACACGTTTACGCTGTTGCAGAATGCCGGTCTGTGGACGAACAGCCTATATTCGGATCCGTTGTTCGCGAACACGGAGGGGGAGGATTATCACCTGAAGAGCGTGATGGGCCGGTATGATCCGGGAACGGGTCTCTTTGTGACGAATGATGTGGAGCATTCGCCGGGGATTGATCTGGGGAATCCGGCCGCCCCGGTGGGCGACGAGCCGCTGCCCAATGGCGCGCGGTTGAATGCGGGGCTGTATGGCGGCACGGCGCAGGCGAGCAAGAGCCGGACAAATGCGTGGATTCAGTTGATGAATTATCAGGATGGTGGCACATTGGATGCTCAAGTTGGCGCGTGGATTCGTTGGAACACGGGCAATCTGGAACCGGGGGCAACGGTGGGTATTTGGCTTTCCCGCGATGACGGGTCGGGATGGGAGCTGTTGGTTGATGGCCTGGCCGCGGAGGATGGAGCGTTTTTCTATCAGGATCCGGACCCCAAGGATACATCATCTTTGTATGGGCGACTGAAGGTCACGCTGGACGATGTTGGGCCGGAGGCTTCGAGTCAAAGCGCCACAAACTTTATCTATAAGAATGGGATGAACGCGTTTTATGTGAATGATGATTCACTCGAAGGGGATGTGTATTGTTCAGCGATTGGCGATAACAATAATCTGGGGGTGGGTCCCGGCGCGCCGATGGCCTCGCTGGCGGCCCTGGTGAATCGTTACACTCTGGTGCCGGGCGATCGGGTGTATGTGGATACGGGCGTGTACACAGAGACAGATGCGGTTCGGTTTACTTCGGACAACTCCGGGAGCGAGACCAACCGGATTGAGATTATTGGCAGCACGAACCGGCTGGTTGGGGGGACGGTGATTCGCGGTAGGGGTATGACCGTGCAACAGCGTTTGAACCCAGGTTTTGAGTTTCGGGCGGGGGCATCGAATATCGTGCTGCGGAACATGATCCTGACCAATACGACGGTGGGGGTGGTGGTTTCGAATTCGGCGCACATTTGTTTGGATGGGGTCGAGGTTCGGGGAGCAAGCAGCCGGGCGTTTGAAGTGCGCAACAATGCTAAACACGTGGAGATTGTGCATTCGGTGGCGCATCGGGGTGCGGGCGGAGTCTATTTGGCGGGCAACGGGATTACCAATGTGGCTATTCGCCATAGCGTGTTTTGGGAGAACAGCGGTACGGCTGTGCAGCGGGTGGGGGCGGTGGGCTTGACGTTGGAGAATTCAATTTTGGCTTCGACTCAAGTTGGGGCGTATTTGCTGGACGTGAATAATCTGGCGGGCTTTGCCTCGGATTACAACGGGTTGCATGCCGGGCCGAATACGCGGGTTGGGCGGGTTGGTTCCGTCTTGGCGGACAATGTGGCGGCATGGCAGGTGGTGTCGGGGGGCCGGGATTTGCATAGCGTGCCGGGCGCTCCCCTGATGGCGAATCCGGACGCTTTTGATTACCACCTGCAAACCGTGCAGACACTCGGCCGGGTGAAGCCGGACGGAACTCGCACCGCGGATCCCGTGTCGTCGCCTTTGCTGGATGCGGGGAATCCGGATTCCGATTTTGGGGATGAGCCGGCGCCCCATGGCGGTCGGGTGAATATCGGGCGCTACGGTGGCACGGCCGAGGCAAGCAGCGCGCAGGAGATTCCCTGGGTGCGGGCGATGTCGTTTGGAGACGGGGGGGCTGCCGGCAGTGATCCGGTTGGGCTGTACTGGGTGGCGGGGAACGTGTCCAACGAGACCGCCAATGTCGAGGTGTCCGTGGATGGCGGACGAAATTGGCAGGCGGTGGCATCAGGCGTAGAGCTTGCGGATGGGCAGGCGGAATGGCCGGGTGAGGACTTGGCAGATTTGCCGGACACGCCGGCGGCGGTTTGGCGGCTGGTGAGCGTGGAGGATCCCGCGCTGCGAGCGCAGTCCGAGGTCTTTTTTGCGCTGCGCAAGAATCCGTTGAATATTTACGTGGCGACGGGGGATACCAATGAGAATATTTACGCGACGGGTCCGGGAGCCGCTGACAACTGGCAGGCGACGAAAGAAATGCCCATCAATTCGTTGCGGACTGTGTTTGAGCGGTTTGATTTGGAGGAGGGGGACCAGATTTGGGTGGATCCGGGGATTTATAGCGACAACGAGGCGATCTCGATTGGCATGAAAAATTCTGGGACGCCATCCAACCCGGTATGGGTGCGGGGGAATACGCAGCGGCCATATTTGAGCACGGTGTTGGCGCGAGAGGTGCGCACGGCGGGTTCGGTGGTGGTGGACATCCAGCGCGCGGGGGGGGTCAGGCTGGAAGCGCTGTCCATTTCGAATGGCTGGTCCGGGATCAGGGTGGGCAACACCGATCAGGTGGTGCTGGATCGTGTGCGGGTGGTTGGTGGGGGCACCAATGCCGTGCAGGCGGGTTCGGGAGCCACCGTGGATGTGATGTATTCCATTTTGGAGGGGAGTCTGGCCAATGGATTGCACGTTGAGGCCGGTTCTACCGTTCAGGTTGAACATAGCTTGTTGCGGGACCATGGTATGTCCGCAGTCATCTATCTGGGGGGCACGTTGAATGTCGTGAACAGTCTACTGGAAGCCACGGGGACGGGTAAGTACGTGTATTATCGCAGTGGGACTGGCACTTTTGGGTTGGAGTCAGACTTCAACAATGTTCGTGCGACTGAGGGCGCCAATGTGGCGGGGGGGGACAGTCGGAGTTCGGACCGTTTTCTCATTGATTGGCAGGCGAGCACCGGGTTTACCAATGATGCCAACAGTGTGGGGTATGAGCCCTTGTTTGTGGACGCGCAGGCCTACGATTTCCATTTGTGCAGCGAACATGGAAGGTTTGACCCGGCATCCGGGACATTTGTGGCGGATGCGGTGACCTCGAAGTTGATGGATCTTGGCGATCGGGATTCGGATTTTGCCAACGAACCCGTGCCGAACGGGGGTCGGGCGAATATCGGGCTCTATGGGAACACGGTGGAGGCGAGCAAGAGTTCGGAAACGGGCGCTCTAGTTCCCCTGACTATGTCGGACGGAGGGACGATTCGGGGTGAGGTCCGTTTGCACTGGTCATGGAACGGTATAGCCGACAACACGCCTGTGTTGGTGGATTTTTCGGACGATGGGGGTGTGACTTGGACCAATATTTCGATGGCCTATGCTTCGGATGGGCTGGATGGCCGGACTTGGCAGACAACGAACTATCCCAGTACCGCCATGGGTGTTTGGCGGGTAGCCACCACCAACGAACCGCCCATAGTCGGGCAAACGGAAACCTATTTTGCGGTGAAGAATGATCCTGTGGCGTACTACATTAATGACGGTTCTACTGATGGAGATGTGTATTGCGAGGCTGTTGGGCGCCCAAGCCATACCGGATTGACGCCGGATTCGCCTTTGGATTCGCTGAGCACTCTTTTAGCGCGTTACAAGGTGGAGCATGGTGACATCGTATATGTTGACACGGGTGTATACGCCCGTTCGTCGCCTCTAGTGGTGGCCATCCCCTCGGTTGGGGCAACGAATCGCCTGATGATTCGTGGCAGCACGAATGAGGCGGCTGGGGGGACGGTGTTTACGAATTCCGGCAACGGGGCCGTGTTGGAGCTAAACGGTTGCCGCCTGGTTGACTTGGAGCATTTCAACTTGCAGGGCGGCATGCAGGGCCTGGTGCTCAGGCAAACCAGTGAAAGCAGGATCACAAATGTGCGCGCCTCACACAGCCGACAAACGGCCATCATGTTGGAAGCGGGCTCGACGCTGAATGAACTGACCCGTTGTGCGGCACTTAATTTCATGCAGACAGGGTTGCATATGCAGGCTTCTACCGGGCAGCAAGCCCCCTTGACCAACACGTGGCTCAATGGCGTTGTTTCCAGCTATGGAATGAGCACTAGTGGCGTGCCTTTGGCCACGGGAACCCTGGTGGGGGCGACCTCGGGGCGGCTCAACATCAGCAACAGCGTATTCAGCGCGAACGGCTCTTCGGACGTCATCTTTGCTACCCAGAAGGGCGTGATAAAAAGCGATTATAACGCGTATCACCGACCGACCAAGGCTTTGTTTGCACGGACGGGCCGTTCCGCAACGTTCGGTGTTCAAAGTTTATCGTTTGCCTATTTGAACACGTGGCAGGATGAAAACGGAACCGATCTGAATTCGTTTGAGGCCGATCCGTTGTTTGCGAATTTGGCGGACGGCGATTTGCATCCGAAGAGCCAGGCGGGCCGTTGGGATGCGCTGGCGAAAGAGTGGACGAATGATGTGGTTACCTCGCCCTTGGTGGATGCGGGCGATCCGGCGATCAATTGGGGTGCGGAGTCGAATCGGATCAATATCGGGGTTTACGGGGGCACGGTGCAGGCAAGTCGGTCGCCCGGAGAGACGGCTCCGTCTTTTTCACTGCTGACCCTGAACGAAGGCGGGGTGGTGCGGGAGACAACAACTTTGCGTTGGCAGGCGCGCGGCGGGGCAACCAATGGTTTGGCCCACGTGTGGATTTCCACCAACAGCGGCATCGGCGCGAACTGGAAGCAGGTGGCCACGAATGTGCCGGTTCTAAGCGGAGTGTTTGACTGGGATACAACACAGGGAGCTTCAACGCCCAATGCTCGTTGGAGAATAAGCCACGCGCAAATGCCCGGCATCGAGACCACATCCTCTCGCGATTTCCTGATCCACAATGATCCGCTGGAATATTTTGTCAACGATCATTCACGGTCCAATGATGTCTGGTGCACAGCGGCGGGTTCGCTGGAGAATACCGGGTTTTCTGCGGATTCTCCTCTGCCGTCATTGTCGGCGGTTCTTGAACGGTATGACTTGGAGCCGGGTGACAAGGTATGGGTGGATACAGGAGTCTATACGTCTTCGGCCAATGTTGGATATTTGTCCACGGGTACTGCAGAGCAGCCGGTCTTGATACAGGGCAGCACAAGTCATGCCGGCACTGTATTCAAGGGCGGACGACTTTCGATTAGCCATGCCCGTGGAATTCATGTGCGGGATTTCCGTTTCGAGCCGATGGACAAGGAAGGGGAGGCCATCAGCGTGTCGTCAGCGGAGCACATTACCCTGCAGGGCATTGACACGTACGGACGTACGAACGGTTTTATGATTGCCGGCAGCTCCAACGTGTGGCTCCGTCATTTCTCGGTAACGGCGGCGAGCAACGGTGTTGCAAGCTACGCCTCCTACAATACGTGTTTGGAGCAGGGTACGATTTGGTCCAATTTGCTGAGCCAAGTCATTAGTTCTTCGGCGCCCGCGCCAGGGACAGGCGGGAGTTCCCAGCCTGAATCATATGTGACGGTCAGTAACTGTATCTCGGGATCATTTGGTGTTCGGATTCCGATTTATCAGCATCAGGGGAGGATCTATGCGAATTACAACAACCTTTACACAGCCAATGGCGGACTGGTGGGGCTGTCCTCTGTTGATGTGGTTGGATTTGCCCAGGAACTCAATTCCGTAGAAAAGTGGCAGTCCAAAACCGGGAATGATGATCGCAGTTTGTCCTATTTGCCGGAGTTTGCGGATGCGCGGGGCCGGGATTACCACTTAAAGACCCAAGAGCCGGAAGGGCGATGGGATCCGGCGGCACAGGCTTGGACGAATGATTTGGCGACATCGCGCTTGCTGGATGCAGGTGCACCCACAGCTGACTTTTCGGCAGAGCCGGAGCCCAATGGTGGTCGAGTTAATCTGGGGCGTTTTGGGGGGACGGCGAAGGCTTCCAAGACGCCGACGAATGGGGTATTGACGTTGATTAGTTTGAACGATGGCGGTCGTGTGGCGGGCACCGAGGTTCCGATTACGTGGCTGGCCCGAGGCGCCGCAACCCATGGGACGGTTCGGATTCTGTTCTCGCCGCAGGGTGGAGCGAGCAACACATGGATTGAGCTCGTTAGTGGACTCGCGGCAACGGAGGGGAGCTGGATATGGGATTCGACCGTGGTGGAGCAAACCGTTCAAGGTCAATTCAGGATTGAACTTGAGGGCCACGCGGACATCTTTGACGAAAACGATCGCTATTTTGCGGTGCGCAACCAGCCGTTCAAGTTCTACATCAATGATGGCAGCACTGTTGACGACATATATTGTACGGCGGCGGGCCATAATTCGAACAGCGGTTTGACCAATTCGGCGCCGATGGCCGATTTGAATGCTCTTCTGGCGAGGTATGACCTGGAAGGGGGAGACACGGTATATATTGATACGGGTGTGTATCAGATTCAGGATCCATGGCGGATTACCCAAGCAAGTTCGGCGGGGACATTGGCCACGAATCCGGTGGTGATCCAAGGGAGTACAAATAGTTTCCCCAGCCGCACGGTTTTGTCTCGTCAGTCCAATCCCATGGGCATTCAAGTGGACTACGCGGTGGGGCTGAAATTGAGTCACATCACGGTATCCAATGTGTCCAGTGTGGCTGTGGCGGTGAATAACAGTACGGGAGTCGAAGCGGAGTGGATCGCGGTGGCGCGTGCCAAGACGGCGTTTCAATTGCATGGGGGCAGTCATTTGCGCCTGGCCCATTCGGCAGTTTACAACTCGGAAAATGGAATACAAGTCAGTGGATATGACCGAACCCTTGAGGGGTTTGTTGCGCCAGTCATTGAGCATAATGTGCTATGGGATTTGGCGGGTTGGGCGCTGAATGTGGGAAGCAGCCATCGCCCGATTGTGCGCAACAATATCCTGTCGGTCCGTCCTAGTCATTATGTGTATGAGCTGGCCAGTGTGACCGCGATGCAAAGCGACTATAACGCGATTTGGTTGGATCCGGGGGCGCGGGTGGCCCGACGGGCGATGCCTCGTGACGAGTCTCCGGTGCCACAGATATTTGATACGGTCGGAGCTTGGGCCAGTGCGAATGGGCAGGATTTGCACTCGCATGACAGTGACCCGAAGATGGCCAATCCGGGAGCCCAAGATTTTCATCTGCTCAGCGAGGCGGGGCGTTGGAATACGCAGTTGGCGGCCTGGGTCGAGGATGAAGAGACCTCCCCGCTGATCGACATGGGGCATCCGGATTCGGTGGCTTGGACCAATGAAGCCTGGCCAAATGGGGGCCGGGTCAACATTGGGTTGTATGGAGGCACCGCCCAAGCATCCAAATCCTCCTCCAAGCCGGCCTTGCACTTATTGACTTTGAACCGGGGTGGAGTGGCTTCGGGGCAGGTGGCCTTGAACTGGGTGGCTTCGGGTGACGCGACTGGCCACACCGTGCGGGTGTCGGTGTCGGTGGACGATGGTGAGAGTTGGATCAATATTGCCAGCGGGTTGCCCGCTTTACTGGGTGGAGTGATTTGGAATAGTCCCAGTTTAAAGCCAGTCGCGGCGTCGCCCATTGCCCGCTGGAAAGTTGAGAGCGAGGGGGGCGAGGAAGTCGGTGCGTTTAGTGAACGGAGTTTCGTTTTGCATAACGGCCCCATCGCATATTACGTCAATGACGAGGCCCATGATCCGGGAGATGTTTACTGCACGGCGGCAGGCAGCTCGACCAACACGGGGATTTCTCCCGATTCGCCCAAGCGGTGGGTTGCTGAAATTTTGGAAACGTATCATCCGAGAGCGGGCGATACGATCTATGTGGATACGGGAGTGTATGCACCAACGGCCGCCGCCGTGTTTGGCGATTTGAACGGCGGGGACACCTCCCAAGATCCGGACCGTCAAGTGACGATCCAAGGGAGTACCAACGTGGTGGAGGGAGGCAGTCTGATCTATTTGTCGAATCCGGAGCAATATGCATTTGAGCTGATCGACACCCATGGAATCAGATTGCGGGATCTGCGCATTGAAGGCGGTCAACATGGGCTGCACATTGACAACAGCTATTACATTGCGGGGGACTGGTTGGAAATCAAGGGAGCGAGCGATGGAATATGGGTCTCGGGTTCTTCCAACCTGGTGTTCCAGCATTGCGCTTTGGTGGACAACTTGGAGGCTGGCATCCGGTTTTCCGACAGCCGGATGGGCTCTTTCCACGTGGGTTCGAGTGTGTTGTGGGCCAATCGTTATGGAGTGAATTTGCAGAGTGGATACGCCTTTGTGTCCAACTCGATTTTAGGGGCCATAACGCCGAATTCCTTTGCCTACTATATGCAAGCTGACCGGCCGCAAACCGGCTATCGAGGGAGCGATTACAACAATCTGTACGTGGGACATTCTTCAGCCGCCATCGGCGGCTATCAGCGGGGTTCGCAGGCGAATGCCCGAACGACGACCTACGCCTATGTGTCCACGTGGAGCGCGGCGACGGGCATGGATCAACATTCATTGCCTCAGAACCCATTATTGGCCGACCCAGCCAATGGCGATTATCATTTACACAGTGCGGGTGGACGTTATCGGCCGGGATTGGGTTGGCAAACCGATCCTGAAACATCGCCATTGATTGACGCGGGGCGGCCCAGTGCGACGGCGTGGTTGTTGGAGCCTGATCCTAACGGCCGCCGGCAAAATATTGGGCGATACGGCGGAACGCCAGAGGCGAGCAAGACTCCGTTGGCCGGCAAGTTGACGTGTGTGCACCCCACACCTGGAGCCCGGGTGTCGGGCGACGTGGACATCCGGTGGGGGGCTCTTGGCGCGGCGACCGGTCAGACGGTCACGATCGAATATTCTTGGGATGACGGAATTTCATGGACAAATATCGTTGTCGGCTGGCCGGCCAGTTTCGGCGATTACACTTGGGATACGCAGGGATATCCTCGTTCCGCCCGCGGGTGGTGGCGCATCATCAGCGACCAGAACTACGCGATTGCGGATTCCATGGGCACTTTCATGCTGGATAACGAAGGATCGATTCCCTATTATGTGAACGATACAAACACGGTCGGTGACGTGTATTGTACGGCACCGGGGAAGGACGCTAACGATGGGTTGAGTCCCGATTCACCGGTTGCGAATCTTCAGGTGATTATTGATCGCTACGACTTGAGTCCGGAAGACATTGTGTATGTGGACGCGGGAGCCTATCGGGCGGGCTCGCCACCGATACGCATTGGGCCTCAAGACTCGGGTTACAGCAACCTGTATGTGACCATCCAAGGAAGCACAAATCCCGCTGCGCCAACGATATTCATGGGTACTTCTTTTGGGGCTGAAAGTGTTTTTGCCTTGGAGTACGCGGAGTACGTTCGTTTGCGTGATCTGACCATTCGGGGCGCGGAAACCGGGGTTGCGCTTCGTGAGAGCATTGCTTGCGAGTTTGAACGGGTGATGATCCAGCAGAATGCCGAGCTTGGAGCTTTGATTTCGAGGTCTCCCAACACGCGTTTCAAACAATCGATCTTTTGGAACAATCGAACACTGGGGGCCGGTGGCATGGGGCTGTCGGTCGCGGATTCTTCTGTGGCTTTGGAAAACTGCACGGTTTGGCAACATGAGACGGCCATATCGGTTGATCAAGGCAGTCTGTCGGTGACGAACAGTGCCTTGTTCTCCGAGGGAGCGAATGGGCGGATTTATTCCTTTGGCTCCAGCGCAAGCGCCATGAATTCTTATCGGGGAGACTACAATCATTACACCTTCCGCAAAAATGGGTCTTTGTTGGCCGAACAGCGCTTGCAGGTGGGAGGCAGCGAATATTACAACAGCATTCCGGTGTGGAATGACGCAGTGGGGTCCGACTACCACAGCCATACGCTGGATCCGAAATTTGCGGATGCGCAAAACGGAGATTTTCATCCACGCAGTACGGAGGGGCGCTGGACTTCCACGGGTTGGGTGGTAGATAGCGAGCTCTCACCTTTGATTGACGCGGGTGATCCGGCATGGGACTTCAGCCGCGAGCCGGCGCCTCATGGCGGACGAATCAATATCGGGGCCTATGGCAATACTGCGCAGGCATCCATGACCCAAGCCGATCCGCCCTGGGTGCTGGTGGCCTCCTACAATGACTGTGAGGACACAGTGACCGGCGATGCTCTGCTGTATTGGTTGCATGGTGGTCTTGAGACCAACGAGCTGGTCAAGTTGGAGTACACCACAGACTATTGGAATTGGCAGCCGATCACCAACGGCCTGCCTGTTGGACAGCAGCAGTATCTTTGGGATGTAAGCGAAATGCCCTTGGCTGTGGCCATGAATTGGCGAGTTGTCCTTCAAAGCAACACGAACGTCTTTGACGAGTCGGATTGTTCGGTGGCCATCAAGACCAGAAATTATGATTATTTTGTGAATGATGCCAATACCCATGGAGATATGTATTGTAGCGCGCCCGGCGTTGACTGGGACGCCAGTATTCCGGGGACGAATTCAGCTCGACCGCTGAAGAGTCTTCAGCTGGTCTTGGAGCATTTACCGGTCGGCGCGGGCGATCGCATCTTTATTGATACGGGCGTTTATCCTGTAGCCTCGACCAATCGGATTCTTTTGGACGATCGTAATACTGGGACCGAGGCATTCCCATTGATGATTATGGGCAGTACCAATATTTTGGCGGGCGGCACAGTTTTCCAAGGAAATGGTACTGCCCATGGGATTCAGATGCGCAACACCCGGCATATTCATCTCCAGAACATTCGAGTTGCGGGCGCTCAACACGGACTGTTGGTCGAAAATGTGGATACGATCAAAGTTCGGGGTGGAGAATTCTTCCAAAATTTGACCAATGGCATACTGGTCACTGGCAGCAGCGGTTTGGATGTGCGCAACACCCTGATTTGGGGGAATCAGGGCTTCGGATTGTCATCGCGTGGCGCACGAGGAGCACAAAACCTTCAACATCTCACCTTTTGGGGGAATCAGAGGGGAGCCGTGGAAAATGGGCTTGGATCATTGCAGGTCCAAAACAGTGTGTTGGTGATGACCAATAAGACTCCGATTTATCAGGAAACGGGCGAAGGAACGATCGGTGGGGATTACAACCTATTTTGGAGCGAGGCCGGGGGGCCTTTAGCCACTAACGCCAAGAACAAGGTGACCTATAGCAACTTGCGCCAGTGGCAAGCGGGGGGGCGCGACACCTATAGTCTGGTTATCGATCCTTTGTTTGTGGATGCTGAAGCGGGTAATTTTCATGTGGCTAGCCAGGAAGGATATTGGGATGGTGACGCGTGGGTTAAGGGGACCCAAACCAGTTGGGCCATTGACGCAGGCCATCCTGGCAGCGAAGCCTATACCAATGAGCCCAGTCCGCATGGGTGGCGGGTGAATCTTGGACGTTTTGGCGGGACGCCTTATGCCTCAAAGAGTGCCGCAAGCGAGCCGCTTAAGCTCCTGGGCGTCTCGATGCGCGATGGCGGCGTGGCGACCTATCAACAAGAGCTGTATTGGCTTTACCGGGGTGGCGGTGCCAGCGCGTCCACCAATACGGTCAGTTTGTGGTATTCGCCGGACAATCGTGGCACTTGGATTCTTTTGGAGGCCAATCGCTCCGTCGATAGTGATTTTATGTGGGAAAGCAATGCAGAGCCAACGCCTGAAGCTTGGTGGAAAGTGGTTTTGGATGCCGATACAAATGTCTTTGATGAAGTCGGTCCCTTTATGCATCGCACCCGGCCGCTGACCTACTACGTGAACGATGAGAGTACCGAGGGTGACGTGTATACAACGGCCATTGGCGCTCCTGACAACTTGGGATACCGCGCAGAGAGCCCATTGGATTCCATCCAAGCCGTACTGGATAAGTTCGAGCTTTTGCCGGGTGACACGGTTTTGGTGGACACGGGCGAGTATGAGCTGGATGAATCCATCTACATTTCAGTTCTGCAGCGCGGTCGCAAAGATCAACCAGTTTCTTTTGTGGGCAGCACCAATATGACTCATGGAGGCACATGGCTATATCCATCGGGCACGATGCATGAATCTGCATTCGAGCTTTACAATGCCAGTTGGGTGAACCTGGAAAATTTCCGGATCGACAGTTTTACCAATGGAGTGAGTATGGCTGAAAATTCAGCCAACTGTCAGCTGGTTGGCTTGGATATCTTCCACTCATTTGGTCCCGGCGTAGCACTAACAAAGTCTCAAGATATTCTTCTGGATCGGGTGCTTATTCGCGAGGGGACGACAAGTGCCATTGCGGTCAATCAAAGTCGCGTCGAATTAAGCGGATGCGTACTGTGGTCCAACCGTTCAAGTGCGATCTCGCTGGGGGCTGGGGGAAATGTTGGGGTAACAAATAGCGTGGTGGAGGCCACCGATGTTGGCAATTTCTGCTATCATTCCTCTACGTCGGCAGTAATCAGCGCCAACTATAATAATTATGTTCTCCATGACGGAGCCGAAATGGCCTCCATTAATCGCCGGGTTTTTCCGCGCATTCCCCAATGGACTCGTGGATCGGGGAATCAGGACACCTATTCGTTAAGCGTTGAGCCCTATTTTCATGACCCGGAGAATGGGGACTTCCACTTGCGAAGTGTGGCGGGGCGTTTTGATCTCATCTCTGGGGATTGGACACAAGATACTCCCGAGGCCGGACTGCCCGATTTCTCGCCAATGATTGACATGGGCTCGCCCCAGACTTCATGGAGCAATGAGCCGATGCCCAATGGCGGCCAGCGCAACATTGGGCTTTATGGGGGCACTTCGCAGGCAAGCAAGAGTGACACAAATGATTGGGTTCAGGTGATTACCGCCTCTGGAGGCGGACTGGTCTCCAATGTTGTGCATTTGACGTGGGGATATGGCGGGATAATCTCCTCCGGGCAGACGGCCCGCTTGGAATATTCCTATGACAACGGAGAGGCCAACTGGATCTTCATTGAAAATGTTCCGATTGGAAATCGATCGTATGCTTGGCCAAGCCATCTGGAGCAACCGCCGGGGACGGAGCGCTGGCGGACCAGTCCGGCTGGTCGGTGGCGGCTGCTCTTGGGCGGTGAAACAAATGTGATGGATATGACGGACACCTATTTTGGCCTGCGGAATCGTCCGTTCTCTTACTTTGTGAATGATGATTCGACGAGTAATGATATCTATACATCAGCGGTGGGTGACGACGACAATCTGGGTTTTTTCCCTGAAGCGCCGAAGCGCAATCTGCAATCGCTCTTGGAAGAAATTGACCTTGAGCCGGACGACCAAGTATTTGTGGATACCGGGGTTTATCACCTGTCAGATACGAATTGGCCGATTATATGGGGGTTGGAACATAGTGGCAGTGAAGCGAACAGGGTTCGGTTGCAGGGCAGCACGAATGCCAATGGATCATGGTTTGTAGCGACAAACAAATTTGCGACGTCGGCATTCTTCTATCTGGACGCTGATCATGTCGAGATGCGGGATTTGAAGTTCCGCGGGGAATCTCTTGATTTCAGGGGGAGTGGTCTTCTTGTGAGCAATTTGGTCGCAACCAATCGAACAGGAGCAAGTATTTCCTTGAATGTTCAGGGAGACAGTAATCGGTTCGAGAATATCCAGCTGGATCGCGGGTCGTTCCAATTGGCGGGATCAGAGAATCGCTTGGATGGGTTGCTCCAGCGATGGGGGGCGACGACTCTTTCGGGGGCCGACAGTATTTTGATGAATTCTGCGGTTTACGTCACCAATGCCGCGCAGACGGGAGTGGTAGTCAACGCCGTAGGGGCAACGGTGTCCAACTGTACCATTGTGGCGCCGAGCGGTACTGCCGTGGGCAAGATCGGGGGCGGCACCTTGTGGCTGGGACACAATATCTTGGTGGCAGGGGGAAGCCATGATAGTAATGCCGCGATTGCCTGGGGCGGCGGGGACTTGATTTCGGACTGGAACAATTTCTGGATTCGGGGTTCGGCTTGGCTGGGGGATTACCAGGGCAAGTGGGAAAATCTGGCTTATTGGCAGGAGGCCACGGGGCAAGATGCCAACAGCGTAAGTTTTGATCCCTTGTTCCAGAACGAAGCCGCGGGAGATTTCCATCTCAACTCGGTGGCGGGGCGCTGGAGCTCCATATTCAACGACTGGGACACCGACTCCGTGCATTCGCCGGTGATTGACTTGGGCAATCCCTGGGTGGGAACCGCCAATGAGCCGATGCCCAACGGGTATCGGCGCAACCTGGGCGCTTACGGCGGGACGGCCCAGGCCAGCAAGAGCCGGACGGACTTCTGGCTGACCGCCATCACCGCCAACGATGGCGGGGTGCTCAAGGGCACCAATGTGGTCTTGAGCTGGGCGACCTTGAATAACGCGACTCAATCCATCCGTTTGGAATACAGTTGGGACGGGGGGCAGACATGGACGAATATCGCCAGTGACTTGTCCGCTTCGCAACGGACCTATACATGGGATACGTCCGGGTATCCCGACAGTTTCCATGGATTATGGCGGGTGGTGGCGGCGGATGGATCGGCGGGTGACACGAATGATGTGCCGTTTGCCTTGCGCAACCACGCTCATGCGTTTTACGTCAACGATACGGTGACATCCGACGCTGTCTACTGCACCGAGCCGGGCGATGACAGCCATGACGGCCTGTCAACGGCCACGCCTAAACGTACCCTGCAGGCGCTCCTGAATGAATATCACTTGCAGGGCGGAGATACGGTCTATGTGGACTCGGGAACCTACGCATCCACCAATGATATTCGGGTCATTTGGTCGCGCAGTGGCCAGGCCGGCGACCCCATCGTGATTCAAGGGAATCCCAATGGCCCCTATTCCGTTCTCAAACGCGAAGGCGCCACCAATTTCCCGGCGCTGGTGCTGGATGTCAAAAGTTCGAATATCGAATTGCGTAATTTGACGGTGACCGGCGCGGACCGCGGCATCCTTCTTGAATCCAATCGCAATGTGACGGTGGACGGTTCCTATCTGGTGGGGGGCAGTATCGGCATCTCGGTTCAAAGCGTCCAGGGGACGCGGATTCATCGTTCAGCCCTTTGGAAGAATGCAACAGGCATCCAATTGGTGAACACGCGCACCTCGATTCTGGAAAATCTGACGTTCGCCCTGCCGGCACAAGCGGGGATTCAGCTGCAGGGAACGGTGCTCGACACCCTGCAAAACAATATCTTCATTCCGGCGGAAGGCGCATATGCCTATTCGATCGGGGCATCAACGAGTCTGCTCACCAGTGCCTTCATGGACTACAACTTGTACGACTTCGGGAATGCGGGGTCAGGTTTCTTCGCGGGCGCGACCAACTCGATGCGCATGTGGCAATTGACCATGAACCGGGATTTCCGCAGTGCGCTGACCACTCACGGTCTGGTGGAGGTGGATTATCCCGGCGATCTGCACCCGCTGTCCGAATATGGCCGCTGGGAGGCGTCGGTTCTGGGCGGGGATTGGCGCTATGACGAGGGGACGTCCTGGGCGGTTGACCATGGGAATCCTGCCAGCGACTTCTCGGAAGAGCAGGAAAATCACGGTGGCCGGGTGAATATTGGGATGTACGGCAACACGCCGCAGGCCAGCCAGGGCAACACCGACCGGTACATGGCGGTGCGCACGGTCGATGGCGAAGTGATCAAGCTGCTGATCGGCGAACGGTGGCCTCTGGTTTGGGAGAGCCATCTGGATGAAGACATCGAAGTGCTGGTGCAATTCAGCGGCGGGGCCACCAACGAGTTTGGAGAGCTGATTTGGACCACGCTCACCAATACCACGGCCCGCCAGGAGTACTTTATCTGGCAGGTCGAGATCGCTCATCAGACCGCGAACGGATTGTGGCGCGTGGTGGCCAAGGATGACGAGGATCTGGCGGGCACCAGCTCCAAGAAGTTCCAGGTGGCCAGCCCTTCACTCGGCTTCATCAGCCGGCCCTATCGGGCATTCGGTTTGATGCGGTTTGACTGGGAGGGCGGCATTCCCGGAGTGACCTATCTGATCGAATACTCCGATGACTTCGGCGAAACGTGGCAGATTTGGCCGAAGAAATACAATGGCCCGGCACCGATGAACATGAGCCGGTTCAATATTTTGGTGCCGCAGAAATCCTACACCTTTGAGGATCGCACGTCTTATCAGCAGCGCCAGCGGTGGTATCGCATCAGTCGGGAAGTTGAAGAGGGCGAAGGAGATTGAGCGGGCCGCGCGGTTGGGCGGGGGCGCGGGGCGCGGCGTTGGCCGGCGCGGGCGCCCTGCTCCTGTTGTTGGTTCCTATCGAGATGGTTCCTTCCGGCATATGGGGTGCCGCGGCAGGTGACGCCGCTCATGTCGTGTTGTTTGCGGGATTGGCTTGGGTGTGGGGGCGGAGCTTGCCTGCCCGATGGCGGGGATGGCCATTGTGGCTCGGTTTGGTTTGCCTGGCCGGTGCAGTGGAACTGCTGCAGGGTTATACGGGCCGTGAGCAGGAATGGACGGACTGGCTCCTTGGTGCAGGGGGGGCGGCCCTGGTGTGCGGAACCTGGCGTTGGTCCCAATCCGGATGGCGGGTGGCGCTTGTGCTGCTCCTGGCAGCGCTTCCGTTGGGGTGGGCAACTTGTTGTTTAACCATGGAAATGCGGGCGTTTCCCGTGATGGCCGAGCCGGGCTCCCGGTGGGCCGAACAAGGCTGGGAGCAACGAGGCGGCAAGCTGTCACGAGATGGTGGTGTCTTTCGTTTTTCGGCGAAGAAGATTGGAGAGCCGGACAGCTATCCCGGGGTGTTTAGAGAGCCTGCCGTGCGCGATTGGCGGGAGGCGGATGGATTCAGTTTTGCCATTTATTGGCCGGAGGAACGCCTGGCTGTTTTTGGGATTCGAGTTGATGATTCGCGCAAGCAGCCGGTTTACGCGGAACGCTTTCAGAAGGAACTCAATGTTACCCAAGGATGGAACCAAATTTTGATTTCTCGGCAGGAATTGGCCCGGACTTCGGGCGGGCGGCCCATGCGGCTGGATCATGTAACGCGCTGGGGCGTTTTTCTTGTCACAGCGGAGACTTTTGACTACTTTTTGCTGTCGGAAGTGCGTTTGGGTCAACCCGAGAAAGATTAACGATGAAAACCCTGTCCATTGTGATTCCGGTTTATAATGAAGCGGCCACTCTTGAGACGCTCGTGCAACGAGTTCGCGAGGTGGATGTCGGGCTGGAGAAAGAGATTGTCCTGGTGGATGATTATTCGACGGACGGCACCCGCGAGGTGTTGCAGAAAATGGCCGCCGATTCGCCGGACATCAAGGTGTTTTATCAGGCTGTCAACCAAGGGAAGGGAGCGGCTTTGCATGCCGGCTTCGCGGCGGTCACTGGGGATCTTGTGTTGATTCAGGATGCGGATCTCGAGTATGACCCCAAAGAATATCCCCAACTGCTGGCGCCGCTTCTGGAGGGGCACGCGGATGTGGTTTATGGCTCACGCTTTCTCGGCGGCGGGGCGCATCGCGTCGTATTTTTCTGGCACTATGTCGGCAACAAATTCCTGACCATGCTGTCCAACATGACTACGAATTTGAATCTGACCGACATGGAAGTCTGCTACAAAGTGTTCAAGCGCGAGATCATTCAAAGCATTCCCTTGAAGGAAAAGCGGTTTGGCTTTGAGCCGGAAGTCACCGCCAAGGTGGCCCGCCGAAAGTGCCGGATTTATGAGGTGCCCATCTCCTATTACGGGCGCGATTATGCCGAGGGCAAAAAGATTGGCTGGCGGGACGGGTTTAGCGCCCTGCGCTGCATTTTCAAGTACTGGTTAATGGACTGACCGCGGGGGGGGGGCATGAAGCCTGCGCACGGCGCGGCGTTCAGATGAAGCCGGCGTCTTGAAGGTGTTGCCAGGTGATGGCGGGGGCGGGCGGGTGGGGGGCGGTTTGAAGGGTGGCGCGGACGTACTTGGCCATCATGTCGGTTTCCAGATTGACCCGCTGGCCGGGGGAAAGCGAGGCGAGAGCCGTATGCTGCCAGGTGTGGGGGATGATGTGGACGGTGAAGCGTCCGGTTGTGTGATCAACATTGACCAAGGTCAGGCTGACACCGTCAATGGCGATGGAGCCTTTGGGCACCATGTCGGCAATGAGAGGTTTGCAGGCGATATCCAAGACGGTGTCGCGGCCGGCCGAGGAGATGGCGACAAGGTCACCGGTGCCGTCCACGTGTCCGCTGACGAGATGTCCGCCCAAAGGGTCGCCCAGGCGCAGGGCGCGTTCGAGATTGAGAGGCGCGCCGGGTGCTTTATCGGCCAAGGCGGTCCTGGCAAAGGTTTCACGCAGGATATCGAAGGCGAGCAGTTGTCCGCGTTGCTCGACCAGGGTCAGACAGGCGCCGTTGACCGCGATGCTCTCGCCGGGCTGGAGCGGATCGGGGAAGGAGGCGTTGAGCCAGAGCCGGCCGGCCTCGCCGGAAAACTCTATGCGCGCGAGCCGGCCCACTTGCTGGATCAGGCCGGTGAACATGAGTCCTCCTGGCCGGATAAAGGTGTCAGGCGCAGCAGCAGGTCCCCGCCCACGGGAGTGGTGCTCCGGATGGCAAGGCGGGGGGCTTGGGGCAGGGGCCAGCGGGCGGAGCCGACGGCGCCAACGGGGCCGCCCAGCATGAGGGGCGAAAGGAAGATGTTGAGTTCATCCACGAACCGGTTTTCGAGCAATCCGGACGCGAGGATGCCGCCGCCTTCGCAGAACACCCGCAGGATATCTAGTTGGCCGAGTTTGCGGGCCATGGCGGATAAAAAATCTTTCTTGGGCAACTCCCAGACCGTGACACCCTGTTCGCGCAGTTGGGCGGCCCGTGCCGGCTGCCAGCCGCGCGGGGCGGCCACAATGGTGCGCGGGGCGTGGGCGTCGGTGAAAACCCGGGCGTCGGCGGGGAGGGGGCCCTGACTGGCGACGATGACGCGCCAGGGATTGCGCCCTTTGGGGGGGCGCGGCCAGAGCGAGGGGTCGTCGTGGCGGACGGTGCCGGCGCCAACCATGATAGCATCAGCGGTCCGGCGCATGTCCTGGACAAGCGCGCGAGCTTTGGGACCGGTGATCCAGCGGGAACTGTGATGATGGTCGGCGATACGGCCATCCAGGGTCAGGCCAAGCTTGAGCGTAAACAAGGGGCGGTGATGGCATAGATGGCAGGCAAATGGCGCGATCAGGCTGGTCGCGTCGTCGCTTGGGCAACGGACGGTTTCGATGCCATGGCGGCGCAGGAGGCGCAGGCCCCGGCCAGCGTGTTTGGGGTTGGGGTCAATGGCGCCGACCACCACTCGTTGGATGCCGGCGGCGAGGATGGCGGCGACGCAGGGGGGGGTGCGGCCTTGAGTGGAGCAGGGCTCGAGGGTGACGTAGAGGGTCGCTTCGCGCGCGTTTTTGCCCGCTTGGCGCATGGCGTAGATCTCGGCATGGGGGCCGCCCGCGCGCCGATGCCAGCCTTGGCCGATCAGCTTGCCATTTTTGACAAGGACGGCCCCGACAGGCGGATTGGGGCGGGTGAGGCCTTCACCGCGGCGGGCCAGAGCCAGGGCCTTTTGCATCCATTGGAGATCGGCGGCGGTCGGACTCATGAGGAGTTCCCGGTGTTGAGCATGGCGTCCACGTATTGGGCGGGATCGAAGGGAACCAAGTCGGCCTGCTGTTCGCCGAGGCCGATGAAATGGATGGGCAGGTCGAGTTCCTGCCGAATGGCGAAGAGAAAACCGCCCTTGGAACTGCCATCGAGTTTGGTGACGATGATGCCGGTGAGCGGGGTCATTTGGTGGAATTGCCGTGCCTGGAGGAGGACGTTTTGGCCGAGGGTGCCATCGAGAACGGCCCAGGTGTGATGGGGGGCTTCGGGCAGGCGCTTGGCGATGGCGGAGCGCACTTTTTGGAGTTCGCGCATGAGGGGTTCGCGGGTGTGCATGCGGCCGGCGGTGTCGATAATGACCACATCGCAGCGGCGGGCGAGAGCGGCATCCACGGCATCGAAGGCCACTGAGGCGGCGTCGGCGCCGGTGGCGCCGATGACCGCCTGACAGCCGATCCGCGCCGCCCAAATACCCAGTTGGCTGGCGCCGGCCGCGCGGTAGGTGTCGGCCGCGCCGAGCAGGGGTTTGCGTCCGGCCTGCTGGGCCGCGTGGGCGAGGCGAGCGGCGGTGGTGGTTTTGCCCGAGCCGTTGATGCCGACCAGCAGGATGACAGCGGGGGAAGGCAGAGCGGGCCAGGCGAAGTCCGAGGCCGGGCCGATGGCTTTCAGGAGGAGTCGGCGGAGGGCGTCGCGCGGGGTTTCGCGCGCGGATGCCGTCTGGCGAAGCTCGTGGCTGATTTCATCCACGAGCCGCAGGGGGACGTCGGCCATGATGAGCAGATCGGCCAGTTCCTCGAGGGTGGCCTCGTCGGGGCGCGCGGAACCCAGAACGCCGCGCAGCGCGCCGGCGAAGCGTTCGCGGGTTTTGCGGAAACCCTCGAGCCAGTTCATTGGGCGGGCTCCGCGGGTTTGGGGGTGTGGGGGGCGCGCGCCGGGCGATCGAGTCCTTTGCGGATGCGGTCGAGGATGCCGTTCACGAATTTTCCGGATTCGATGGAGCTGTAGGCTTTGGCGAGTTCGACGGCTTCGTTGATGGAGACCACGGGGGGGATGTCGTCGCGATAGAGCATTTCGTAGGCCGCGATGCGCATGGCATTGCGGTCCACGTTGCCCATCCGCTCGATGTCCCAGTTCTCGGCGTATTTGGAGATCAGGCCATCGAGTTCCGGCAGGTTGGCGATCACTCCATAGATGATTTTTTCGGCGAACTGCCGGGCCTTGGCCCGGCCTTTGGCATCAGCGGGCACGGGGGGGGGCGCGAAGCGGGGCGCGAGCGGGGGCGAGGCCTCGAGGTGCTGCCAAAACACCTTGAGGCCTTCTTCGAGGTTGTCGGCGCGGTTGAATTCGTTTTGGAACAGGAATTGCAGCGCCCATTCCCGGGCATGGCGGCGCAGCCCCATGGGGGAATCTTTTCGGGAGGAATGCATCAGCCGATGGCTTTCATGAGCGAAGCCATTTCGATGGCGGTTTGCGCGGCGTTCCAGCCGCGGTTGCCGGCCTTGCTGCCGCAGCGTTCGATGGCCTGCTCGAGGTTGTCGGCCGCCACGATGCCATCCACGACGGGCAGGCCGTGGTCGAGGCTGATTTGGACGAGGGCGCGGGCAATTTGCACGTTGATGAGTCCGGCGTGGGGGGTGGCCCCCTGAATGACGACACCGAGCGCGACCAGCGCGTCGAACCGGTTGCTCTTGGCGAGTTTCTGGATGGCGAGGGGCTGATCAAACGTGCCGGGCACCCACACGATTTCGACATTCTTGGTATCGGCGCCATGGCGGGCGAGGCAATCCAGAGCGCCCTTGAGGAGCTGCCCGGTAAAGAGGTCGTTGAAGCGGCTGGCCACGATGCCGAAGCGCAGGCCTTTGGCCTGGAGTTGTCCGTTGATTTCCTTGTAGCTCATGGGGTCCTTTCCGGGGCATCACAACAGATGGCCCATTCTTTCCTTTTTGGTTTTCAGATAGCGTTCGTTTTGGGGCGTAGGGGGGCAGGTGATGGGGACGCGCTCGACGATTTCGATGCCGTAGCCCTGGAGGCCGACGATTTTTCGGGGGTTGTTGGTGAGCAGGCGCATGCGCCGGATGCCCAGATCGAGAAGCATTTGGGCGCCGACACCGTAGTCGCGCAGGTCGGCGGGGAAGCCGAGGGAGTGGTTGGCCTCGATGGTGTCCTGGCCCTGCTCCTGGAGGGCATAGGCCCGGATTTTGGCGGCCAAGCCGATGCCGCGTCCTTCCTGGCGCATGTAGAGGACGGCGCCGGCGCCGGCGTCCACGATTTGACGCAGGGCGACATGGAGCTGGCAGCCGCAATCGCAGCGGCACGAGCCGAAGACATCGCCGGTGAGGCATTCGGAGTGGATGCGCACGAGGGGGGCGTCGGTGGATTTGAGGTCGCCGTGCACCAGGGCGAGATGGTGCTCATTGGTGGTTTCGTCCAGATAGAGGTGGAGCATGAAGTCGCCAAAATCGGTGGGCATCTGGACGACGGAATCGCGGCGTACGGTTTGCTCGCGCTGCCGCCGCCAGGCCACCAGGGAGGCGACGGTCATGATGGGCAGGTTGTGCTGGCGGCAGAATTTTTCGAGATCGGGCAGGCGGGCCATCTGGCCGTCTTCGCGCATGACTTCGCAGATGACGGTGACGGGCTTGAGGCCGGCCAGGCGGGCGAGATCGAGAGAGGCCTCCGTATGGCCGGTGCGGCGCAGGACGCCGCCGGGGACGGCTTGGAGCGGGAAAATATGGCCGGGACGGATAAAGTCGGCGGGGGTGGAGTTGTCGTCGGCGAGCAGCCGGACGGTGCGGGCGCGATCGAAGGCGCTGATGCCGGTGGTGATGCCTTCGCGGGCGTCCACGGAGACGGTGAAGGCGGTCCGGAAGCGGTCGTGCTCGTCGGGCGGCACCATGCGGTTGAGGCCGAGGCGCAGGAGGCGCTGCTCTTCCATGGGCACGCAGATGAGTCCGCGACCGTGGGTGGCCATGAAGTTGATGGTTTCGGGGGTGATGGATTCGCCGGCCGCGACCAGGTCGCCTTCATTTTCGCGGTTTTCATCATCCACGATAATGAGCATGCGGCCGGCGCGCAGGGTTTCCAGCGCCTCTTCCACCGTGCAGAAGCAATCGCGTGAATCGGATGTGGTCATAAAAAATCCGAAGACCTTTCTGTCTTCGGGCGGGGCGGGTTGACCGGTTCCTGTCTTCTTTCATCCAGACTGTTTACTGTCGGCCAAGGAGTTGCACCTTGTCTGCCTGTCGGCTCGCGGGCTGTAACCGCCGGTCGGGAATTTCACCTCGCCCTGAAGACGATTCGCAACCTATCACGCGGGGGCGGGGCGCGCAAGGGAAAAGGTTGGCCAGAAAAGGTTGGCCAAAGCGGGCGGGCGGGGGGGGGGGGGGCGGGCAGGGTCTTTTGTTATGGCGCTCAT
>LSQX01013455.1_pt2 | contig 26767 bp, 19 predicted proteins | sample 654561 | NCBI WGS metagenome assembly LSQX01 (sample SAMN04489861, study PRJNA283612) | anaerobic digester metagenome | isolation source: 4 biogas reactors fed with cattle manure at either 37C or 55C with and... | place: Denmark: Kongens Lyngby | collected 2014
TTCAGCACATCCAGCTTTTCGCGGATAGCACCGTTCAGCTGGTGTAGGCCAAAGAAGGTGATGTTGCGTATCGCGGCGAGTATCCACCCCTCTACGACCTGGACTCCCTTCTCAACCTTTGCCTTGTCTCTCGGCTTGCGGGGCCGCGCAGGGATGACCACCGCTCCGTAGTATTCGGCCATCTCGCTGTACGTGGGGTTTATGTCCGGCTCGTAGCGACAAGTCTTCGATACCCCAGCCTTGAGATTGTCGGGTACCCATATCTCTGCCGATCCCCCAAAAAACTCCAGCGCATTACAGGTCAAGTCCACCCATGACCTCAAGTCCTGCGCCATCGTAGCTTCTGCATACGTGTAGTTGCTCGCTCCCAACACTGCAACGTACACGTACGCGTGCTCGATTTCGCCCGAGGCAGGATCGACTATTGGCACGGTCTCTCCAGCGAAGTCCACGAACATCTTCTCCCCAGCCCGATGTGTCTGCCGCATCACGACGTCAAGCTTGCGTACCCATTCGCGATAGTGGGCGCAGAATTGGCTGTACTGGATCCCATCGGGGTTTGCCTGCTTGTATTCATACCACAGAAGCTGCAGAGTAACGGATTTCTTGCGTTTGAGCTCTCGGTGAACCTGTTCCCATTCCGGCATAGGCCTGGTCCTGGGCTTACCCGTGTTGCCCGGATAGAGCAATTGTTCCACATCGTCCCAAGTCATGTTATCTGGGATGGGCCAACCGAGCCCAGCGCCCTCGGCTCTCCTCAGCACATCACCGACCGTGCTGTGGGCAATCTGCAGGCTTTCGGCAATTTGGCGACGGCTCAACCCCATCTCGTGATAAAGCCTGAGAATCTCCCTAATCTTGCGCATCGACAACCTCCTATTTGCCACGGCCTTCAATCACCCTCCCAAGAACATCTTGTTTACGGGAGTTCGGTGATTCTATGTGGCGATCCTGTGGCATAGTTGCCGGCGCGCTTCAGCTCCGAATCTAAGCCGTTGCCCTGGACGGTTTGCCCCGGAATCGATGGACGATTTGGGCCGGAATCACTGGACGAATTGGACCGGAATCGGTGGATTGTTTGCTCCGGAATCAGTGGATGGATTCAATCGGAATGGGTGGACGATTTGCCCCGGAATCGGTGGACGAATTGGACCGGAATATGCACTTGCCCATAGTAATCAAGCCCAACCTGGCGAAATGGCCCCAGGTTATGGCCCGGACGGGCCGTACCCGCCGGGGGCCATGGATACCCAGTATCCAGTATCGCCCCGGGAAACGAGATTCCATGTTGGCTATCCTGCTTGCAGGCCCCTTTGCCTCGAGAGCGAGGTTCCCTGAGGCACGGGGTTACACCTCGGGTCAAGGCACGAACCCGGCTGTCACCAGGGGTGAGAGCGCCAGGGCAGCGGCCTGTGATAGATGCAGGCCCGAAAAGGGAGAAGGAGGCAGGAAAACAGAAGAAAACACCCATAAAGAAGGATAAGACGGGAATTACGGACCATATTAAAGCTTTACGTGTAGAAGTCGGGGTGGTAACATGGGAATACAATACGGTTATGGTAGGAGGTGGAGTTAGTGATCGCGGATACACAGCATGAGCGGAGACTGCTCCAACAAATGCTTGTGGACGCGTGCGGAAATGATAGCATGCCCGACATTGGCGCTCTTCTGGTAAAGCTCGTGGTTAAAGATCGGGCCTTCGCCAAGTATGGCGCGGGCGCAGCGGTTGCAGTAGGCGAGATGACGTTCGATTTTCACGGGATGGTAAGAGAAGTAGGATTTCGTGGAGTGGAAGCCCTCGATGGCAGAATCGATGAGATGCTTGAGGCACTCATGTCTTAGTGACTGGCATGGTCCGGTGGACGGCCGGCTTTGCCCAAACTTGCACTGGACTGGGGAAATGTATTGACGTCGAAGGTTCCGAAGAACACGCATGTGAGCATGGAGCATGGAGCAAGGAGCAGGGAGTCAGGGGGCTGGCTGAAGTTGAGGCAGCAGAACTCCACGGGACTTGCGGAACCCCAAAAAGCATCGTGGCTCTGGATGAACTGGCTCAGATGGCAGGTTTCTATGTACTGACCGGCTCTATTCTCCTGGCAGTCACAGTGATTTTCTCAAGAGCACCTTGCCGGATGCGCCGTAAAGCCTTTGGCTTTAGCTATGGGCGCGCTCCCAGAAGAAACTTGCCAGACTCTTTCGTCAGCTATCCCGAAAACCAAAGGGTAGCAAGAACCGCGATAAGGCGAGAATCAAGGTTGCGCGTCTGCACGAGAAGATTGCCAATCAGCGCCGCGACGCAATTCATAAGTCAACAACGCAACTCGTCCACGGCTATGACCTAATCTGCATGGAAACGCTTATGCCTAAAAACATGGTCAAGAATCGCAAGCAGGCGAAGGCAATCTCCGATCATGAAACCGAATGATTAGGAGGCAAGCTCGCCACTCTTCCCATCACCCAGAAATCCGGCAAGTACATAGCCCAAATAGCAGTGGAATTGCCGGAGAGCAGAGCCCATCGGCTAGGTCGCAGTCTTGCCGATGTGAGACGGCGAGGACTCAGGTTCTGCTCTCGTGTATCCTGAGCGCGGCAAGTGACAAGTAGCCGGCAAATGTTGCGAAGGCGCTGCCTGTAGCGACCTTGCCAGTAGTTTCATATACGGTCTCGCATGCCAGCCCCCCGTCGAGGGGGGCGTTTTCTATCAAGTGTATGGCGCTTGCATTGGCTACGCCAGCCAGCACCGTATTGCATGCGTGCATGGGCCATGGGTGTTTCGAGTGGACACAACCTGCTCCCCGGTACGTGCTCTGGGAGCATGCGTACGGATTGAGGTCAGATGCGATGAATCTCAGGGTATTTACGTAGTACTCGTTGTCTGCGTCTACGAATCCATGATACGGCAGGAGGATCAAGCTCCCCGGGGGATTGTCATACAGCTCGTAATTCCTGTCCAGGTCTGTGGACCATGCAAACATTTCGCCGAAGGGACCCTGTGCGATGCAGTGCCGCAATATTGCACTTTCTGTAGCCTGCGCCATGACGGCGCTTCGCTCTGCCAGGTACGTACGGCCCTGGCTGCGCGCGATCCTTGACATGATGCGCAGGGCTCTCCAGGCCAACACGTTGTCGTACGTTAGGTAAGGATACTGAACCGGGTCATCGCTTGGGTCGAGGAACGTTCTGTAGAGTGCTATGTCGGAATGCCGATGCGAAGCGAGGGCCCTGTCAAACTCTGCAAGCCCTTCGGCGATCTCGGCCTCGTCGGCCAGAGACGCATCGCCCGTCGCCTCGATATAGGTTCCAAGGGCTATCACATACGATGCCAATTGGTCGAGCTCGAAGCCAGGATATAGTAGCGTGCCGTCTATGTAGTGGGCGTGCACGCCCATGTTCCTGACATGGCGGCGGAATCCGACAACCAGTACGTCACGGGCAAAGGCGCTGTCGGAAGCGAGCATTGCGGGGAACGCCCATAGAAACGTGTCCCTGGGCCAGAAAGCTGCAGAGACATAGTAACGGTAGCTTCGGGATGTGAGCATCACCAGCTCTTCGGTGTCGATAGCCCTCCCGTGGGCAAAGAATCTGCAGAAATGAAGGTTCCGGTCTGCCCTGGCCAGGAGCTCATCATTGCGGTTCTCCTCACTTGCCGACCGAGCTTTGGATGAATGAGCTCTGACTGCAAGCCACGAAAGCGTCTTCTCAAGCGCCGCCTCGGCTCCGATCCGCCTGAGATGGACGTTTGTCGTTCCTGCACCATCGGGGTCGGCGTTCGCAGTAATCCAGAACGTGACTAGGCGGCGCTGGTTTGGAACCAGCGTAATGCTTGAGGAAAGACGAAACGAGATCTCGGAAGACCCGTTTAGCACAGCCAGGCTCTGCTCGCCTCCTGGCTTCGAGGAACCGTTATCGGACTGTATGCGCCAGTCGAACTCCAAGTCGGCTGAGAGTGCCAGCGCCCCTATGCTCGACGCGCCCCTGGCTTCAAGGATAAGCGAATTGGTCCACGTTGAGTAGTAGGCGTGGTTTGTGACGTGCATAAGCCTGCTTCTGAAGATGGTGTTGACTGTCGCTCCCCAATGACCTTCCAGCCCCAGGCAGAGGCGAACATCTTCTGCGTTGCTCGCCAGTTTGAGCTCTGACAGCTCAAGGGCAAACATGCAGCCCCGCTCGCCTACAGGGGCGCATATGGTGATCCTGGCAACGCACTCATGGCCGTCCGGAGTGCGAAGCCTGCACCTGCCCACAGGAACCCACCGGGCAAGCCAGGTCCACTCGATGTCGCCCACGATCTCGGTTCTGACATGTCGCCCCGCACCTGTAATCCCTTCCACGAACGGCCTCACGAAGGGCTTCCCGGGCCCGGTATGGCGATCCTGGCCTTCGTCGAACTCGCCTACCCACTCTACAAGTCCCCTTGAGGCCATGTGCACTATGTTCATGCTTCCAACACCGGCATCAGACGGCGATATGTCGGGAAGGGCTACCCACTCATTTCCTGTCACAAGCGGGGATAGCACATCGCCAAGCTCTGAAGGGGTAGTAAGTATGCGATCGGATGCGGGCTTCACATCACTCAGTCTCCTTTCTGATGCTCAAACTTCATGCTGACCGGGCCTGCGGGGATGTATATCCGCTTGAATCCCTCTGCAAGCTTGCAGCCGGCTGCAGCGCCCATTCTTTCTGCTTCTTTTCGCAGGTCAGACAGGGTATCATGCCATGTGGTTTCCCACTGGCTCCTGTGTGCGCGCAGGGCTTGAAGTTTCAGGTCGAACGTATCGCCTATGTCTATGAAGTAATCAGGGTTGTCGGTGTTGAACAAGAGCACTTCTCTGGTCGTCCAGTTTTCGAGCCCGTCTCGAAGCTGCTCTGGATAGTAAAGGGGTAGTCGTGCAGCTAGGCGTGCATCGAGTGCGGCAAACCCGATCTCTCTATGGTCAGGATGGAGCTCATATTTTCTCCACGGGTCGAATGTGATTAGTCGGTCTGGCTGCACGATCCTGAAGATGCGCGCGATGTCCCGCCGCAGCGAACCATCGCTGCGGAGCTCCCCGTCTTCTTTGCCAAGGAAGAAAACTTTGCCTAGGCCGAGAATCTCCGCCGCTTCCATAGATTCGCGGCGGCGTTCGGATGCAAGCTGCGTCCCCGACATTCTTCTGTCGTGTGTTCCCTTGTCGCCGTCTGTGGCAATTACCAGCTGCACGTCCCAGCCGTCGCGGATCATTGCCGCTGTGGATCCCCCGCAAAAATACTCGAGGTCATCCGGGTGCGCACAGACTGCGATAGCCTTCTGTTTCACTTATGAGTCCTCTCCTTCAGTTCCATCCTCAGTTGCCTGGGCGACCTGGGCCTTACGTGATGATTGAGCCGATCTGTACAGGCCAGGCAGATACTTGCGGTACAGCGAAAGATTGAATCGGAGCGGTTCTTCTGCCCGAAGCTTGTAGAGAAGAGACAGGTCGAATTCTGCGAACACCACGTCCTCTCTATCGCTTGTCATGGTTTGGGCCAGGATTCCGTCCCCGCCGGGCGAGAGCTCTAGGGGCGCCAGGAGCGCACTCCGGCCAGTGAATTCCTGGCCTGCAAACTGCCCGACCATTGATGCGCCGATTCCGTATACCTGCGACTCCTGCACTCGGGGCCAGATGCCTCGAAGCGCATACCATAAGTTGTACGGTTCTGGGTTGGCGGAAGGTATTGCTACAATATCAGCGCCAGCGAATCTGGCCATACGGAATGTCTCAAAGTACGTTGCGTCCATGCAAATCGGGACTGAAACTATTACTCCCCCCAGGTTGAATGTGGGGATGGAACTGCCGGGGCTTATCCCCCATTCAGCCTCAATCGGCATCAGATGCGCTTTGGAGTATCTCCCTGCGAGGTCTCCTTCGGGGCCGAACACGTAGCCCGTTGCACGCATGAGTCCGCCGTCTGATGAGTCATCAGGAAGCACCATACTGCCTGTGATTATATAAATGCCTAGCTCTCGTGCGACTGAGGAGAAGGCTTCCTTATAGGCGCATTCAACATAGGGGCCGAGAAGCTTGAATACGTCGAGGACCCCCACGCCCGCACCGCCGGCCTGGCTCACTGCGTCGTCAAACGAGCCCGCCGAATCCAGCATCTTGCCTATTCCAGGCAGCATGCCTACCAAAGGGAGGCCGCTGTATTCAGGGAAAACCACGATCGAAGCGCCTGCCACTGCCGCTTTTGCGGCGAGCCTGTATATGAACTCGACGTATCGGATTCCTGACGCAACCAGCTTCGCTTCCATCTGGATCGCTGCGCATACGACCCGCTCCGGCTTGCCGTCTTCGCCAGTTTGGATACTGGTAGAGGGGGTTGGCTGGCGGCCCTGAAATCGCGCGTCTCCCTCCCTGAGCCATGTAGCATGACGTGAAATTGCGACTGGATTGGAGGCTCTTGACAGGGCAATATGGAGAGCCTTGTTCTTCATGGAATCGATCAGTCGTGCCATTGCCAGCTACCTCCCTTCAGGCTTGAGCCGAACCGTGCGTCCAACTAGATATGCATCGGCCAGCTGGTTTTCATAAATATCGATGTTGAAGTGTTCGAAAATGGGGAAGGCCTTCCTTGCTTCAGCAAGTATTGATGGATCGAGCGTTGCTACCAGCTCTCCCCAGATCGACCCTGACGCTATCTCCGCAAGAACTCCTCGCCCTTCAGGAGTCACTTCAACCGGTGCGAACACCCGCGATCTACCCTGGTAGGAACAGCCCAGCCATTCCCCGCCAAGCGAAGCTTCAACTCCGAAAACTTGATTCTGCTGCACAACTTGCCACAGGCCTCGCGTCTGGCGCCATACCGTGTATGGCGCCGGCACCGCAGTTGGGGCAAGTATCGTATCTACTCCCAGAAGCGCCAGAATCCTGCCTACCTCCGGATACCATGCATCCGTGCCCATTGCTATTCCAAGCTTGTGGCCGCGTATATTGATAGTGGCAAGGTCATTGCCGCAAACCAACCCCATTCGGTCCTCTTTTTCTGTTACGTGTGTCTGGAGCTGCTCAGCCAGGAGTTCGCCCCTTGGGGAGAAGAGAGGGCAGATACTCTCATAACCGCCATCAGACGGCCTAAGGAAGGTCCCGGGACACAGATGCACGCGGTTTGACAGAGCTGTGGCTGCGAAAAAATCGAGCCAGCGATGGTATCCTTCAATTCCTGTAACCCGGGCCACCTCGAACATGTTTCCAGGCACACGCGAAGCGATTTCGAGCGAAGCGCCTATCATCCCGGCGTACTCTGGCATTACTACCAGGTCAGCGCCCTTTCGGGCTAGCGACGAGATTCTGGCAGCTATCGATATCTGATAATCATGAACCGTTTTGAACTGAGATGGATCCATTTGGAGCAATCCGCAGGAAAGAACGGCTGACATCCAGGTCACCCCCAGAAGAAGTATTACACATTATCCACACTGTTCCTGCACCGACGAGAAGGAACGAGAAGGTTCGGGTAGAATCAGAACCTGGATGGGCCGAAGGGAGAATTCACACTGCATATGTATTCCAACATGGAGATGAAGCCTCAACTACCAGGCTTGCTGTTCTTATTCTGTTTGTTTTTGCTGGTATCAATGATATCAGCTGTCGCTACCTCTAATCTGATTGCCCGAAAGGTCATGTCGTCAACATGGGATCACGTTATTCAAGCCGAGATCGAAAATGCCGCCTTGGTTTGGCCTGACAGCCTGGCGAAGACACTGGACTATGTACCAGACAGCGCTTGCTCAGTTGGCCCGCGTGACCTTGCGGCCTTGCAGCCCGATAGGCCAAGGCATGTAAGGGCTCTGTATGCTACAGGCTGGACGGCCGGGCACGGGTCTCGAATGAAAGAACTTGTAGGCCTCGTGTGCGAGACCGAGCTGAACTCCATCGTCATCGAGATAAAAGATGACCTTGGGGAGATAAGCTATGTATCGGGAGTGCCGCTTGCGGCCAGCATAGGAGCATCTGTGCGCAAGATTGGCGATCTAGAGCGTATGCTTGAGGAGCTTCACGGGAGCGGAGTCTATCCAATAGCCCGGCTTGTAGTCTTCAAAGACCCTCATCTTGCAGCTGCCCGCCCTGATCTTGCCATATGCGATTCCTCGGGCAAGCCCTGGCGCGACGGACGCGGCATGATGTGGACAGACCCAAGAAAGCGAGAGGTTTGGCAGTACAACCTTGCGATAGCCAGGGAGGCGGCCCGGGCAGGTTTCCGCGAGATTCAATTTGATTATGTCAGGTTTCCGGATGACGCGGGGTTGACCATGACGAGTAATGGTGCAGGCATGGAGGGCAAAGACAGGGTGGATGCCATTGTCGACTTCCTAGCATACGCCCGGCAGGAACTGGAGCCATACAAAGTCGTGGTAACGGCAGATGTGTTCGGGCTAGTCTGTTCTTCCCGTTCCGATATGGGCATTGGCCAAATTCTGGAAGATATGGCGGTCCATGTGGACTACGTGGCGCCCATGGTCTACCCGTCCCACTATCGAAAGGGCGAGTACGGCATTGAAAACCCGAATGCGGCGCCGGGTGCAACGGTCAGGCGAAGCCTCAGCGATGCACAGGCAAGGCTTGCACAGGTGCAGTCCGGAGCGAGGATAATCCCATGGCTTCAGGATTTCTCTCTTGGCCATACGTATACGGCGCGCGAGGTGAGGGCACAGATTGAGGCAGCGTACGAGTGCGACATATACGAGTTCATGCTTTGGAACCCAAGAAATGTCTATACAATGGGCGCGCTTGGAGGCCCTGATCCTGAAGACGCATGCCGGCCCAAACCCCAGTTAGGCCCATTCCCTGAAGATGTTGCCCTTCTGCTTGAGGGGCCGGAGTCTACCAGTAGACGGGAAGCATTGTCGTTCCCGTATCGGCTGGATGCTCTGTCGCTCGAAGGACTGTAGACCATGGCAGCTCAGTTGCACGAGTCTGGGCTCAGGTCTATAATTGGGTTAAACTCGTATTGGCTGTAGATGTAGATTGATATGCAAGTAATTGAGGGTTTTGAGGTGAGTTATGTGCTTCGCACTCGTACATGTGGCGAGCTTGCAGCAGAAGACGTCGGCAAGTCTGTTGCGTTATGCGGTTGGGTTCAATCAGTACGTGACCATGGAGGATTGATCTTCATAGATCTTCGGGATAGATATGGTCGCACGCAGGTTGTTGTCAGGCCTGACCTTTCTGAGGATATTCTGGAGCTCGCAAAGGGCCTCCATCGTGAAAGCGTAATTCGAGTGGAGGGCAGAGTGTCGGCAAGGCCGGAAGGCACAAGGAATCCTTCCATGTCTACTGGAGACATCGAGGTGATTTCCAGCCGCATGAAGGTCATGGGGGAGGCCGCCCCTATCCTGCCAGTGGAAGTGTCAGATGAGAATCTGGCCAACGAAGAGGTTAGGCTGAGATACAGATATATAGACATGCGACGTCCTTCGTTGCAGGCCAACATGATTGCGCGCCACCAGGCTGCCATGGCCGTTCGGAACTACCTTTCGGATAAGGGGTTCCTGGAAATCCAAACTCCATTGCTGGTGCGGAGCACTCCGGAGGGAGCTCGCGATTTTGTTGTGCCGAGTAGGAATTTCCCTGGGAAGTTCTATGCGCTTCCGCAGAGCCCTCAGTTGTACAAGCAGCTTTTGATGATTGCGGGATTTGACCGCTATTTCCAGCTGGCCCCCTGTTTTCGAGATGAAGACCAGCGAGCTGACAGGCAGTTGGTGCACACTCAGATTGACCTGGAAATGAGTTTCTGCGATGAAGAGGACATCTTTTCGGTGGTAGAAGGTGTCATATCCGCAGCATTCAAGGAAGCGATCGGAGTAGATGTGCGAGGTCCATTCCTCAGGATGACGTATGACGAGGCCATGGAGAGATTCGGATCCGACAAGCCTGACATGAGGTTTGGGATGGAGCTTCGCGACCTTACAGACCTGGTTGCGGATTCAGACTTCGGCATCTTCAAGAATGTATGCGCAGCGGGAGGCCGAGTACGCGGAATCTCCGCTCCCGGATGTGCCGGTTTCTCGCGCAAGCAGATAGACGACCTTACCGCGCTTGCCCGGGTCTATCGGGCGAAAGGTCTTGTTGCCTTGAAGGTCGAAGACGGCAAGGTACAGGGGGGCGTCGCAAAGCACCTGTCTCCCGAAGTCCTTGAGGCGATCATGTCGAGGCTGGGAAGTGCCGACGGAGACCTGATATTGATAGTTGCCGACACGCCGGACGTGTCTGCTACGGCATTGGGGCAGCTCAGGCGGCATCTCGGAAAAGAGCTCGGGTTCATCCCAAACGGCGAGTACAAGCTGCTCTGGGTTACGGAGTTTCCGCTCTTCGAGTGGAATCCGGATGAGGAGCAATGGGATCCGATGCACCACATATTCACCATGCCTCGCGAAAGAGATCTTGATCTGCTCGAAGCAGATCCTGGTTCGGTCAAAGGGCGCCAGTATGACCTGGTTCTCAACGGCACCGAACTTGGAAGCGGCAGCATGCGCATTAACGATCCCGAGATCCAGAAGAGAGTGATGGGCGTTATCGGTGTTACTCCTGAAGAAGCAGAGGATAAATTTGGATTTCTTCTTCGTGCCTATCAATACGGCGGCCCGGTTCATGGCGGATTTGCCATCGGGTTCGACAGACTCCTGGCTGTCATGCTTGAGCTTGACAGCCTGCGCGATATCATCGCATTTCCGCAGAACGCTGCAGGCGTTTCACTGGTGGACGACTGCCCTAACGAGATCGATCCCAGTCAGTGGAAGGAGCTTCATCTGAAGCTTGCTGACTGCCGGGGTGCGTCGGACCCAGAGGTAGCTTCGGAGAAATGATGTATGGGCGTGAGGAGGCTGCGGTCCGTGCATTCCGGGAAGCGGGATGCACGGGCTTTTGCTTGATTCATTGCTGCCCGAGCTCGGGTCGCAATGTCCAAAATACTGACTGCAGAGGTGGATTGCGCTATGCACAACTTAGACAAGATCCGAGAGGCCCTTACTTTCGATGACGTATTGCTTGTTCCCGGCATGTCGCAGGTCCTTCCAGCCAATGTGGATGTTAGGACTCGGATTACCGACAGGATTGCGCTGAACATACCGCTGATGTCTGCTGCCATGGATACTGTAACCGATGCCCGCATGGCTGTGGCCATTGCCCGAGAGGGCGGGATGGGTATAATCCACAAGAACATGTCCATTGAGGCGCAGGCGCTTGAGGTTGACAAAGTGAAGCGCTCTGAACACGGAATAATTGTTGATCCGGTTTCTCTACGGCCGGACGCTCTAGTGAAAGACGCGCTCGAGATCATGGAACGTTACCATATCTCGGGCGTCCCAATAACTAAAGACGGCACGCTCGTCGGGATTCTGACCAACAGGGACCTCAGGTTTGAGACTAACTACGATCAACCGGTATCCAATGTGATGACCAGAGAAAACTTGATTACCGCTCCGGTTGGGACTACGGTTGATGAAGCCATTGAAATCTTCAAGGTGCACAAGGTCGAGAAACTGCCGCTGGTAGACAGCGAGTTCAAGCTCCGAGGGCTGATCACCACCAAAGATATCAAGAAGACCCGTAAGCATCCGAGTGCCGCCAAGGACGAACACGGAAGGCTTAGGGTTGGAGCTGCAGTTGGAGTCTCTGCCAATACCCTGGAGAGAGCGGCGGCCCTTATCGACGCCGGTGCAGACATGATAGTAGTCGACACAGCCCACGGCCACTCAAAAGGCGTAATTGACACCGTCAGGGCCATAAAGGCAAGCTTCGGAGATATTGATATCATGGCGGGGAACATTGCGACCGGAGAGGGCGTCAAAGCATTAGCAGAAGCAGGCGCAGATTGTGTGAAGGTAGGGATAGGCCCCGGTTCTATCTGCACCACGCGTGTAGTGGCCGGAGTGGGAGTCCCGCAGTTCTCAGCGATTCTTGAGTGCTCTGCTGCTGCTTCAGAGGCAGGAGTAAGAATAGTTGCCGATGGAGGCGTCAAGTTCTCTGGCGACATGACCAAGGCACTGGCTGCAGGAGCGCACGTGGTCATGGTCGGGCAACTTCTTGCAGGAACAGATGAGAGCCCTGGAGACATGGAGATCTACAAAGGACGGAGCTTCAAGGTTTACCGGGGGATGGGTTCCATCAGTGCAATGAAGGCTGGCTCGAGCGACCGGTACTTCCAGGAAGGTTCAGAGAAGCTCGTCCCGGAAGGGATCGAGGGACGTGTGCCCTACAAGGGAAGCGTCGCGGACACCGTGTTTCAGCTGATCGGCGGGGTTAAGGCAGGAATGGGGTATGTGGGAGCAGCCAACCTGGAGGAGCTCAGTCAGAAGTCGAGGTTTGTGCGTATTACCAACGCAGGACTGAGGGAAAGCCACCCGCACGATGTGCATATTACGAAAGAGGCCCCGAACTATATGATCGCCGGGGCTGACTACGAAGAATGAAGAAGCTATTCTTTCCGAAAGGAGGATAACTTGCGGTGTCGACCAAGATCAAAAGGTGCAGCCTCTTGGCTGCAAGCATAATCATGATCATGGCGGTAGCCATGGTTTCAAGTGGGTCTGTTCTAGCGGAGTATGACGTGAAGAGCATCATCATCAACCCGAATCCGCCCTATCAGACCAGCATCTGGACTGACAGGTCGCAGTATGATCCGGGCGACAGGTTGAACGTTTACTTCAGAACGAGCAAAGATGCGTATGTCTACATCTTCGATATCGATACCGTCGGCAACGTGAGCCTCATATTCCCAAACATATACTCGGGCTCCAACTACAAGCGGGCGGGGCAAACGCATTCGCTGCCCGACAACGCCAGGTATAACTTGACCATCGGCGGCCCGGCAGGAGTGGAGCAGCTCGTGATGATCGCCACGCCGTCGCAGATACGCGACGTCGATTGGCTGAGACGTTCACTAGAGCAGGGCTCATTCGGTCCACAACTCAACGTAAACATAAGTGCAGACAGGTTCATGTTTGAGGTAAAGTCGGTCACGATTACACCGGTTTTCGGCCAGGACTGGTCGTCGGCAGTGACTTCATTTACGGTGGGGAGAGTTTCCACACCATTGCCGCCGCCACCACCACCCGTATCGCGCGGAACGCTGAACATCACTTCGAAGCCGTCAGGGGCAACAGTGTTCCTGGATGGCGTTGAGAAGGGAACTACACCGCTTACGATTACAGGCGTGGCCTACGGTGTGCACGATATCGCCATAATGAAGAAGCACTATTACACCTACTCGAGGCAGATTACGGTGAATTCGCCAAACCCGTACCATATAGATGCGACATTGGCAAGATTGCCGGCATCATCGGATTGGGACGACGAAGTGCAGCTGGTGAACAAGAGCATACTCGTGAAATGGCCCCAGACCGGGCCGTTCACGGAGACCTTCACCTTCAGGGGATCCACAGGCAGTGTGGTCATAAATGGCGATCCCATCCTGGGCATGCTCTCGAGGGTTACCGGGAACATCACTGCAGATGCAGTCGGCCCGGTGGAGTTCATGCAGATCAAGCCCAGCGGACCCGATTCCCCCTGGCCTGGAAGGGTATATGAGAAGATCCAGTATCCCTTCAGGGTCAGAGTGGCCGTGGAGGACTACAGCATCACTACTGGCGCAGTCTTTGGAATCGAGTACATCGACCACGTGAGATTGCGTTTAGAGATCTGGCACATAGGCCGCTGATTTTCTGACAAGAATAGGCCGTTGCAGATACTGCAGATTGGGAGAGCGAAGTCGGGGCCGAAGGGCCCCGGCTTTGTGATGTTGCCACAGTCTGTTGGATATTCCAGCCGGGACGGGTCCGTGGATCCCGTTCGGGGCGCCTTCAGCGCTAGAGGGCGGTTTATGCATTCGACGGGCGCGAAAAAAGGGGGCGCCTCGGTCTGCCTCTGAGAGATCCGTCTAAAATTTAGCCCCTTTTCGGGCGCGAGTGTATAACTTTTAGACTGGCCCGGTCCAAACTTTAGACAATTAAACCCTGAAGGTAATATATGCCAGGGCTACTCAGGGAAAGACTGGAATGGGGATCCAGGTTAAGGGATTAAGTGGGTATACCGGAATGCATACCCCCATATGGTGGATCAGTGCGCGGGAAAGCGTCTATTTTCTAGACTGCGACCGTCCCAAAATTGATCATTTGCGATCGCGATGCGACTCAAAATTAGCCGGTTTCGCAAGATCGGCCATCCCTGCGGCGGGGCAGTGCGATGGGGGAGTGCGGTTGAGAAACGTTGCCGGGGCAATTATAATAGTAGGTAACATGGCAGCATCTTGATTTAGATGAAGTTGTCCGGAGGTGTGGTTATTGCAATCCGTCCGAATCGCCGACATAAGAGCGCACGATGGAGAGGATGTCACCATTCGAGGGTGGCTCTACAATAAACGGTCGAGTGGGAGTATTCACTTCCTCATAGTGAGGGATGGGACAGGCTTCCTGCAAGCGGTAGCAGTTCGTGGCGAGGTGCCTGATGACCAGTTTGAGATGTGCGACAATCTTACGCAGGAATCGTCGATAGTGGTCACTGGCCACATTCGCGCCGACCGGAGGGCGGCGGGCGGATTCGAGATGTCAGTCACAAACATCGAGCTTGTACAGATGTCCGAAGACTACCCGATAACACTCAAGGAACATGGTGTCGATTTTCTCCTTGACCACAGGCACTTGTGGATTCGAAATCCTCGGCAGCATGCTGCTTTGCTGGTGCGGCATGAAATAATTGCTGCAGCTGAAGATTGGCTCCGGAATAACGGCTTCATAAAGGTCGATGCGCCGATATTGACCCCGGCGGCGTGCGAGGGAACTACGACCTTGTTTGAAACGGACTACTTTGGTGAGAAAGCGTATCTTAGCCAGAGTGGACAGCTATACAACGAGGCGGCTTGTATGGCATTTGGCAAGGTTTACTGCTATGGCCCTACTTTCAGGGCAGAGAAGTCGAAGACGAGAAGGCATTTGATTGAGTTCTGGATGATTGAGCCTGAGATGGCTTTCGCCACGCAGGAAGATAACATGGTGGTCCAGGAAGAGTTTGTATCATATATTGTCCAGCGCTGCCTGGCCAACCGCCGGGAAGAGTTGATTACCCTTGGAAGGGATCTGTCGAAGCTGGAATGTATTGTACCGCCGTTCCCGCGGATTTCATACGACCAGGCTGTAGAATTGCTTAATGCTGAGGGCAGGGAGTTTGAGTGGGGAGAGGATTTCGGGGCGCCTGACGAGGCTGCAATCTCCACGAAATATGATAAGCCAGTATTTGTGACTGACTATCCCACTAAGATAAAAGCCTTTTACATGCAGCCCGATCCGGATAGGCCGGAGGTCGTAAAGTGCGCAGACATGCTGGCTCCGGAAGGCTATGGCGAAGTGATCGGGGGCAGTGAAAGGATTCACGACTTTGATCTGCTGGAAGAGCGGATGCGCGAGCATGACCTTCCAGAGGAGGCGTATGGGTGGTACCTTGACCTCAGGCGCTACGGGTCAGTGCCCCATTCCGGGTTCGGACTTGGGATCGAAAGAGCTGTGGCATGGATTACCGGAAGCGAACACGTCAGAGAGATGATTCCTTTTCCACGACTACTCAATCGGATATACCCGTAACCCGTCACGACCCATAGAAGCGTGAAGCTCTGCAAAGAACCCCGTACGACGATAGGCCTGCGGGGTTCTTCCGTACTGGAACCGTTGGCCTCGTAATCCGTCTATGTTTACTGAGTTCAATAATCGGGGAGGGCAGACGTGATGAACAACAAGAAAAGGGCGCTGTTAGTTCTTGCTCTGGCGCTCTGCGTGGGCATGCTTGCGTCAGCTTGTTCAGTTGGGCAGATCTCAGCTTATGACTACATATTGCGGGGAGAGCAATATCTCGCCCAGGGTCTAGCAGATGAAGCTATTCGCCAATTCGAGCAGGCAATCCAGGTAGAACCTACGAATACCAGGGCTCACTTCGGGCTTGGCAGTGCTTACGAGGCAAGGTCGAACGCTGCGACGGTGTTCAACTACCGCATGGAGCTCGTTACTGAGCCGGAGCCCATAAGGAAACTGGGCTTTCCACCCCTTTCTGAGCAGGGGTACCAAGATGTAGAGCTTGCGATCCAAGCCTACTCCAAGGCCGCAAGCTACTCGCCACCTTACATAGAAGGCTACTACCGCCAGGGAGTCATCTACTTTATCAGCGGAAGATCTCAGGAAGCCAAGGCGGCTTTGGAGAGAGCCGTCGCCCAGGATAGGACCGCAGTCGATCCTGCGATCCTTCTTGCCTACATCTATCTCGAAGAAGGCAACGTGCAGGGGGCAACGACACAGATTGATCGGACGATCTCTGCAACAGGTGACAGATACAATCCTGTAGTCCTTGGCGCTTTAGCGGCACTGGAATACGGAAACGGCAAATACAACGAGGCAGAGCAACTGCTGCTTCAAGCGATTGGAAGGCCTGGCGCCCCCGCCTATCTCTACAAGCGGCTTGGAGATGCGGCGGCCGCGCGAGGCGCGCACACGCAAGCTTTGGATGCATACCGTCAGGCGGCTGTGCAGGGCGGTGCTGAGTTAGTCCTCACAAATGATGCGCTTGGCAACATTTACAGGCTGTCGGGACAGCCTGCACAGGCCATGCAGTATTACTCGGTCGCCGCATCGGCGAACCCCAACTTGATCCGGGCTAAATACGGCCTGGGATCGGCCTGTTTGGAGGCGGGCTCATATGCGCAAGCGCTGCAGATTTTCAGCCAACTTGCTGAAGCAGCGCCTGTCCATGGGTCTGACAACGCCATGCTGCTGAAGGGGATCGCCCAGTGGAGAACTGGGAACCATGAAGCGGCTCTCACCAGCGTGAACACCGCGCTTGGGATCAACTCAGGGAACCGTATAGCAGCCATATACAAGGAGCGCATCGAGCGGGAAATGGCTTCCTTCGGGATTTCCCCTGCCGGAATGGCGCCCAAAGCCATAATTGTTGAGGGCACGAAGCCGGAAAAACCGTTCAGCGGCGTATTGATCAACGATGGAGCTAAGTACACTAACAGCCGAACTGTTCGGCTTGGAGTTTACAGCGACTACTCCACCGTCGCGTTCAGCAATGACAATTCCACATGGAGCACATGGTTCTCCAAACCGGACTCGTACGGGGAATTCACCTGGGAGTTGCCTCCCGGTGACGGGACAAAGCGAGTTTACGTGAAGTTCCGTGGGCTGTTTGGGATAGGCATACACGGTGAGTCGGGAACGATAGTGCTCGACACGAAGCCGCCGGCGGCCACGGCGCGCTTGGAACCGATGCAAACAGGCGGTTACGGAGGCTATGACAGCAGGACCAGACTCGTGCTGTCGGCTGATGATCCCGGCGGAATAGTGGGGTTTTGGTTATCCTATGACGGGAATGACTGGCGCTGGTTCGACTGGCACGGCAGCGATTTTGCGATCGCCTTGCCTGCAGGTGTCGGTCTGGTTCCCGGGGCATACTTCTCAGTTGTTGACGGAGCAGGCAACCACGCACCGATAGAGGCATTGGTGTCAACACCTCCGCCTGCTGACACTCAACCGCCAAGAATATACGGAGTCCAGGCTACTCCAGGCTCCTTCAACTCGGCGGTAGTTGCCTGGACTACTGATGAGCCGGCAGACTCATACGTAGAATACTGGGCCTATGGAGTGCCCCAGAACAGGGTTGGGACGGGTGCGTACACTACTTCGCACTCGGTAACACTCACCAACCTTCGTGCTGGCACCACGTATTACTACAGAGTGATCTCGACTGATGCGGCAGGCAATCGGGCACAATCGCAGGATCTCGTGTTTGTGGCTGAGGCAGTAGATACGACGCCGCCTGTGATAAGTCGCGTGCAGGCAACGGCTGCTGGTCGCGACTCAGTCAGCATTACTTGGACTACTGATGAGGCGGCAGACTCATACGTGGAATACTGGGCTTACGGAATTCCTCAGAACAAGGTTGGCACGAGCGTACGCTCAACTTACCATGCAGTTGCACTGTCCAGCTTGCGTTCTGGAGTCACATACTACTACATTGTGACCTCGACTGACGCTGCGGGCAATAGAGCTCAATCATCACAGATGAGTTTCAGGGTTGAGCCGCAGGATACGACTCCCCCTACGGTAAGGTTGCAGATCAACAGGGGTGCGCAGTACACAAATGGCCGAACGGTGCAATTGAACATAGTTGCTCAGGATGACTCAGGTGGTCCGCTTGAGATGAGGATCTGGGACGACAAGTCTTCCTGGGGCCCCTGGATGGCGTATTCTGATAGCTCCACCTGGGAGCTTACGCTGGGCGATGGCAGGAGAACGGTCTACGTGAAGGTAAGGGATGCAGCGGGCAATGAAGCTCAAACGCAGGCCACAATAACCCTCGACACGGTGGCTCCGAGAATCACCTCGGTGCAGGCAAAGGAGATCGGACCGGATTCGGCTGTCATCACGTGGAGAACTGATGAGGCGTGTGATTCCTGGGCGTTCTACGGCACATACAGCCCGAATCTGGTGAAGGGCCAGTACGATTCCGTAACGACCCACACTGTTGTGCTTGTGGGCCTGAGCCCGAACACCAACTACTACTTCAAGGTTCGGTCTACCGATGCTGCAGGCAACATGGCAGAGTCTTCAACGATGACATTCCGCACATCGCAGATAGGCGACAAGAATCCGCCGACAGGCAGCATAACGATTAACGATGGTGCTCAGTATACGCGTTACTACGACGTGCGGCTCTCTATAGCTGCCAGAGACGATTCGCCGGGCCCCATCGAGATGCGGCTGCGCGATGGAACCGGAGCCTGGAGTGGATGGATGCCGGTGCAGCAGTCCATGACCTACAGGATTAGCCCCGGTGATGGCAGCAAGACAGTCTATGTTGAGTTCCGCGATATCTACGGGAATCAGAGCAGAAGCTATTCTGCTTCCATTATCCTGGATACTCGTCCGCCTCGGATAACTAACGTGAAGACGGCGAATATCACTGCGAATTCAGCAACGATAACGTGGAACACTGACGAACCTGCCACCTCTACTGTTGAGTATGGGTTGACCGGAACGACCATGAGGGACGTGTCAGGCGACAGGTCGGTATCGAGTTCAGAAGCGTCGAGTCCTGCCGGTGATGTCGGCGCCAAGGCGGTCATAATCACGCCGGTTGTACCACCTAGCTCCCTTAGGACCAGTCATAGCCTGACGTTGACAGGTTTGCGCGACAAGACAACATACTACTTCCAGGTTGTTTCGAAGGACGCGGCAGGTAATGCAGCAGTGGCATCTGGATTCTCGTTCACTACCGGCACCTCAACGGTGCAGCCACCGCCTCCGCCGCCTCCACCGCCGCCAACAGGGACGGTCAATGTGAACTGGGCGGCAGCGGCGAACGGAGGCCGCGCCAGCGCGTCAAGTTTCGCGCCAGCCAGTTCCGATGGACCGGCAAGGCCTGCATCGCTGGCGATTGACGGCAACATGAGGACATACTGGGAGTCTTCAACCCGAACCGGTGTTGCAGACCCGCAGTGGCTGATGGTTCAGTTTGCAGGACCTCAGACGATCAACTTCATCAGAACCAGTAGTGAAGGAACGCACTATCCAATGGACATCACTGTGGAAGTGGAGAAGAACGGGCTATGGGTTGCCGTGGCGTCATTCAAGTCGACAGCTGAAGCAAGGAAGTACATCAGTATCACAAAGCAGGCCGTGTCGTTTGAGTTCAAATTCGACCCGGTCGTTGCCACGGCAATTAGGATCACAGTTAGGAGAGTATCGAATCCAACTCATCCTATTCAGTTCTACGAAGTAGAGGCCCTAAACACAGGCAAATAACAGACGCAGATTGAGGTAGATGTGATACGGCTGCCGCACTCGAAATGGGTGCGGCAGCCAGGCGTACAGGGGCATGGAGTCCAGCGAAGCCACAGATGAGTCAACCGTTGCATGAGCCTGCTGAGCCCTGGCACTGTTATTGCGTGCCGGAAGCGGGGCATAATAGGATCGAGCTCAACGAATGGCAGGGGTTAGCATGAGAAAACCTGTTCCGGTTCGTCCGAGGCCAGCACGCCCTCCCGCTCGAGAGACGGCATGCGAGCATGAGGACCCAGTCCAAAGCCAGATAGCCTACTTGGAGAGCGCTCTGGGCTCCCCGGCAGACCTCGTGACCAAGTGCATTTCGGATTCCATTTGCCTTGCGTTTCTTGAACCGATTGTTGATGCAACGGCGGTGAGGGAGAGTGTTCTCGAGCCGTTATGCCGGTGGGGCGCAGATGCTGCTCTGGATCTCTGCGCCCTTGCCAGCCAGGTTCCAGTGGCTTCTGTGGAACAGGTGACAAACCTTGATGCTGCAGTAGAAGGCCTTCTCGATGGAAAGGTAGCCCTCATGGCCAAGGGGTGTGACGCTCCGTTCTTGCTGGATCTAAGGGCCAGGGTGGCCAGGCAGATAGCTGCTCCGATATCACAACCGTCAGTGAGAGGACCCCGTGATTCCTTCACCGAGAGACTTTCGGACAACCTTGCCCTGATCAGGCAGAGAGTAAGGAATCGCGACTTGAGAGTCTGGGAGACGGTAGTAGGCAGTGAGACGCGGACCAGGGTGGCCATCTGCTACATTGAAGGAAAGGCTTCACAAGATGTTGTTGATACCGTGAAGCAGCGGCTGTCACAGATTGATATGCCTCACGTGCTTGACAGCTCTGACCTATTGCCCTATATTGCGATGCGCCGGTGGATGCTCTTCCCTCCTGCGGCGGCAACTGAGCGTGCGGACCGTGCTGCAGCGGGCATTCTCAACGGAAGAATCGTAGTTGTGTGCGACAACTCCCCTTTTATTCTAGTCATCCCTGTGCAGCTTCTTACGTTGTTTCACGCCAGTGAGGACCATTACAACCTGAGCATACACTCGGTATTGCTCAGAACTGTGCGCGCCATTGGCTGGTTTGCTGCTACGATTGCTCCCGGGCTATATGTGGGCCTTGCATCGTTTAACCCTGGAATCCTGCCCCCCAATGCGATAATGACTCTTGCTGCGGCAAGGCACGGTGTTCCCTACCCTCCAATCGTCGAAGTCTTGATAATGGATATTGCTTTGGAGATGCTCGCCGAGGCCAGTGCAAGGCTGCCGACTTACATTGGGGGCGCCGCCATGGTCGTCGGAGGACTTGTGCTGGGAACTGCGGCGGCAGAAGCGAGGCTTGTGAGCACGGTGATGATTGTGGTGGTAGCAGTGACTGCAATCGGGTCATTTGCGATGCCTGATTATCAAAACGAGCTCTCGTGGCGCGCAGCCAAGTATCTGTATACATTCTTCGCTGCCATTCTCGGCATCTACGGCTTGGCGACTGCTGGATTCATCATACTCGTATATCTTTGCTCAATGGATGTCCTCGGAGTCCCTTATCTATCGCCATTTGCGCCCTGGAGGTGGACAGCCATCGCCAAGGACACGGTGATTAAGGTGCCTGCACCGTTGGGGGTGGAGCTTGAGAAGGTGCAGCGTAAGGAAGAAGCTGAGGGGACTGCTGATGCAGGAACCATATATTAGTTGGCCGGAAGCTGCATGGCTGATAATGCAGTATACAATCTGTGCAAACTACCTTTTTGTCCCACAGATGCTCTATCTGATGGCGGGGCGGTCCAGTTGGATCGTGCCGCTCATAGCCGTAGTTCCAGCCATGGCCGGATCATGGGCAGTCTATCGGCTGCATAAGCTCTATCCCGGTGACCGCCTTGGGCAGTTTCTCCCTCAAATTGCCGGCAAGGCCCTCGGGGTTACCATAGGTCTACTGTATTGCCTGTTCTGGATGGGTGGCGCAGCCATAAACACTATGCTGTTCGCTCATTATGTTTCTGCAACGCTCCTTGGATTCACCCCCCTTGCAGTACACGCACTGATCAACGCTGCACTTGCTGTTATGGTGACATTGTATGGTCTTAAGGCTTTGGTCAGGTTTACTGACGCTCTCCTTTTGCCGATTGGACTCTTCTTGGCTTTTGTCTGGATCGGGGCTATCCTCAACGGGAGACTTGATTTCTCGTATTTGCGTCCTTTCCGCATTGCTGAACTCTCTGAAGAACCGCTCAACCTTGTAATGGCTGCCATTTCCTTATACCATGGCTACTTCGTCATCCTGATCGCGGGACCCGCGCTTAACCCGCCTGGGCGAAGCGCGTTCAGTGCTGCATCAATAGGCACCCTTCTGGCAGTCCCGGCTTTTGTCGGCTTCGTGGCCTATCCCGTTGCCCTGTTTGGCTGGCCTTTGGCAGCGGATTTCACTTATCCGGCTGGCTCGTTCATGGAGATGCTGGCTCCCGAAGTTCCAAACTTCCCAATCCGGCGCTTTGATTTCATCCTGACCATGTTTTTTCGTTTCATCATGGTTATCGCGTCTGTCACGTACTTTTACAGTGCGGCACAGACGTTGAGCGATCTTGCATCGCCTAAAGCGGAGAGGATACATCCGGCTCTCACTCTGGCGATGGGAGCCTTGATTGCCGTGTCTTATCTCCTCCTGACAGATCTACACTCTGTGTTGATGTTTGCGCGCGTTTGGCTTGCCATCGGTACTGTGCTGACTCTTGCTACGATTGCTCTCGCTGTATGGGGAGCACTGGCTGCGGCGCGGGGAGAAGGTGGTTGCTGAATTGGGCTGGAGTAGAACCTTCGTCACTTTCTGTGCCGCCGTGTTCTGCGTCGCCTTGATGTTTTTTGCATCAGGATGCTGGGATTCAATCAATATCGAATCTCGAGGCTTTGTGGTGGCTCTTGGCCTGGAACCGGTCAAGGACAGAGACGACAAGGATATCTCCGTTACAATCATGATGCCGCCCACCCGAGCGGCAGGAGGGAGAGCAGGAGGGGGCCAGGGAGAGGAAGGGCAAGGCGGCGCTGAAGGGGGCCCACAAAAAGCATTTGTGGTTGAGGAGAAGGGACTATTCCTGGAAGATGCAGTCGAGGAGATGCGCAGCAAGGTTGGAGGGATCATTGACTTTTCGGCCCTCGAGTTCCTTGTGATAGGGAATGGTCTTGGTCCTGATGACCTGTGGAGGTCATTGAACACGGTCTTATTCTTTCGCCACATACCCCTTGCAAGCCTTGTGCTCGCGACAGAGGAAGACGTGGGCAAACTCATGCGGTTGTCTCCCGCAAGTGGAAAGACATTTTCAGAAGTCCTCAGTGGATTGCAGGCACAGAGCAGGCAGGGTTTGGGCAATGTCTACTTCCCCATGACTTGGAAGGTGATGTCCATTATCAGAAATGAGGCTGGCGACATCGTCCTTCCACTGATGGGCCTCACTGAAAAGGGGGACGGTCTCGAGGCCATTGGAACAGCTGTGTATGATGGCGCAAGGCGCGCGGGAAGACTTGGCCCTACAGATTCGATGTTGCTGTACGGTATAGCCTGGCGCAAACACTTGGGCGGCACATACATCATGCGCCATGCGGGACGAGAGTTCAGCGTAAGGATCATAAGCATGAAGACCAAGGTAAGTGTGACAGGAACGAATGTAGGTGGGATGCCTCGCATCGGCGTCAAGCTTTCTGTTGCCGCTCGACTTCTGGATTCAGGCGGATACCGAGTTTCGATTGCCGATCGCAGCCAATTGAACGAACTGAAAGCCGCGGCTGAGCGCGATCTAGAGAACAGGCTGAGGGAGATTCTGGTCAAGCTCAAGGAATGGAACTCCGATGCAATGAGGCTCTACCATGCCCTAAGGCCCAAGATGCCCAGCATCTCCTACGATGAATTCAAACGCATGTATCCGGAACTGGAGGTTGATTTCGAAGTCTCGATGGACTTACGTCGCGCTGGATTGCTTAGGTAAGTCAGGCCCGGCGTTGTATGCTTGAGGCGGGGACCAGGGTTAATGCAGGAGAGATGAGCAACGCAAGAGCCGGGCCATGCAGCTAAATGAGGCTTGACGGCCAAACTTTTCCATGATATACTTTGCTCGTTCGATTATCCCAATCATGACATCAGAAAGGAGGCCGAACCGATGACGAAGATCGAAATGATCATCACCGTACGTTTCGGAGATGGAATCGGTGTTGTTTCAGGGGTTACTATGCCCAATTATGTCCATATCGGCTCGGCTCGTCTGAGGTTGGGGTAATGCGTTGCTGACACGCATTTTACAGGCCGCGGGCGTGCACAAGCCCGCGGCCTTTTAGCATTCAATCCTCTATTTAACGCTGCCGCGTTGCCTGTCGCACGTCGCTAGTCTGTCTACCCTCTGGCCAGGTCAGCATTTTGAGGAGGTCATTGACGTGACTGCAGCGATTAAATGCAATCATGCATGCAAGAGTTTCAAAGAATCTGCGCGAAAAACTGATAGGGCAAAAACAGGCTCTCACAACCGTAAGGCCCACCAGAGGCTCGCCGACTACATCTTTCCCGCTAGGGTCAATGTTGAAGCGGTGAGGGATGTTTCATTCGATGTCAAGCGTGGAGAGATATTCGGAATCCTCGGGCCTAATGGTTCAGGGAAGTCCACGCTCATCAGGATGATTTCGACGCTGTTAATACCTGATTCTGGCACGGTGCGCGTATTCGGAAAGGATGTTGTTGCGGACAGACTGGAGGTGCGCCGATACATCAACCGCGTGTCGGTTGAAGCTGCATTCTTCAAGAGACTGTCCGCGATGGAGAACCTTGAGTATGCTGCAAGGCTCTACGGGCTCGAACCGAAGGAAGGCCTGCTCAAGGCTAAAGCGATTCTGGCTCGGCTGGGATTTCCGGATGGCAAGACGAATGTGTCGTTGGAGAACCTATCCCGTGGGATGCAGCAGAAGGTGGCCATAGCCAGAGCGTTGATGACTGCACCCGTGGCGCTTCTTCTCGATGAGCCTACAACAGGCCTTGATCCAGTCTCAAAACGGGATGTTCAAGACTTCGTGCTCGATGTCCGCAACACTAATGATACCACGGTTATTCTGACCACTCATGACATGGAGGAAGCGGACAGATTGTGTGACCGAATAGCAGTCATCAACGACGGGAAGTTCGTTGCATTGGACACGCCGGAGAATCTGAAGATGCTATGCGCCAATGGGAATGGGCATCTTCCCAATCTGGAGGAGGTTTTCTTCCGACTGACGGGGCGAAGCCCGAATGAGTGGGAGACAGAGGGAGATGATGAATGATATGAAGCCCGGATCTGTGGCTGGCTATATAAAATCCGGCTATGCGCTGGTGCAGCGGAACTACAATCTGATCAAGCATGAGATGGGCTGGGAAGTGGTCAACGCCATCTACCAGGTAGTCAACGCTCTCACTATAGGTTTCATAGGAGTGAGCGGACCTCAGGAGGGGCTGAACGAACGGGTGCTTTTCCTCGTGTCAGGCGCTCTGCTCTGGGGCTTTCTTTCCATCCTCTTTCACGAGGTTGCAGAATCAGTCGCCTGGGAGAGATGGGAGGGGACCATCGAGTACTCGTTCATGGCCCCACAGCCGAGGGGCGTATACATGTTTGGCGTGTGCATGTGGGCGATCGCTTACGGGCTGGTTCGAGTGGTGATATGTCTCACCGCAGTAACCCTGGCGTTCAACATCTCTCTGGCAGAGGCGAACCTGGGAGGGGCTTTGCTGACACTTGCTGCCTCAAGCCTTGCCTTCATTGGAATGGGGCTTGCGGCCGCAGTATTGCCCCTCATATCCCCGGAGAAGGGTTCACAGGCTACCCACATCTTCCAAGCCGTGGTGCTGCTGGTGTCAGGAGTATATTACGACGTCGCGGTTCTTCCCGCATGGGTCAGGCCGTTGTCGTACATATCCCCCGCGACATACACATTGCGGGCGGCGAGAGCCGCACTACTTGAAGGCGCAAGCGTAAGGATGCTTCTGCCGGATCTCCTGGCGCTTGTGCTCTTGGGAGCGATCCTGATTCCCGTTGGATTCTGGGTCTTCTCCATGGGAGAAAACTACGCAATGCGCACAGGCAAGCTCAAGAGAACGGGGTAGGCCATGTGCGAGATTGCGCGGTCGCCATCATGTCTGAGGGATAGAGCGTGAGAAGGCACGGGCGATTCAGGGACAGACCTGAGCGTCCGTGCCTTATGTTCAGCGCTATGGCTTCGGCGGACAGCTAGCGGTATGAGACGACGACTTCGATATCCCTGGAGATCCTGTAGATGCCTACATATAGCCTGCGTCCAGCTTTATCGTAGAAATACCCGGGTTTTCCTCCGTCGCCCGTCACTTCGCACACCCTGCCGACTGCAGGCAGAAGCTCTCCATCGACTCTCACCTCAACTGGCTCTTCTGCCACATTCCATACGCGGAGCGTCTCGACATGCATGGCGCACGCGAAATTCTCTTCGTGAGAAGAGACTGCAACCTCCAGGACCTGAGCAGTCTCGTTGCCCGATGTGCGGCAGGATATCTCCACGAAACCGAACGCGCCGCCCTCATAGTCGAGAGTCTCCCCGTCATCTACATACAGGGAGAATGTGCGCTCCCACAGTCCTTTTCCGGGGAAGACATCGATGATTTCCAGGACCTGCTCGAGTTGGCCCACGTAGCTCATCTCTCTACCCCACGGGATGATGGCCCCCTGGCGCAGGAAGACAGGTATCTCGCCCAGTGAGGCGCGTGCGAGGAGGGACTCTCCGGCGCTTGATACTACAGCGCCGTCAAACAGGTTGGCCCAGTCTCCTTCTGGGAAGTAGACAGGTCTACAGTCAGCGCCTGGCATGTAGATAGGCGCTACCATAATGTCAGGGCCGAGCAAGAACTGGTCGCCCATAGTATGAGTCCTCTCGTCGTCCGGGAAGTCAAATACCATCGGCCTCATTATGGG
>LSQX01027252.1_pt1 | contig 26756 bp, 23 predicted proteins | sample 654561 | NCBI WGS metagenome assembly LSQX01 (sample SAMN04489861, study PRJNA283612) | anaerobic digester metagenome | isolation source: 4 biogas reactors fed with cattle manure at either 37C or 55C with and... | place: Denmark: Kongens Lyngby | collected 2014
TATTGCTCATCTACAGTTTCAAAATCAGCGAAGTCATCCTTCTTCTGGATCCCGGCAATCATTGCTGCAACCCTCGCTCGGCTTGCCGGGGACAGTCCAAACTCGGAAGCCAGTGTCTTTGCAGCCACCAGCGCATTCTCCGCAATCTTCCTCTTGGGGTTGACCTGCTTGATGGATCCGGTCTTGGTGGCCACCGTAATAGTATAGCCCTCCGTCTCCAGATCCTTCATCATGTCTTGGTAGAGCGCCATCTCCCTGCAGTACGCCAGCAGCAGGTCAATGTTCACCGCATCGATGAGTCCCTTGCTGGCCAGCTCGGTTCCCACCAGCTGGTACAGCTTCTTGGCCGTACCCTTCAGACCCTTGGGCTTGGGGAGACTGGTAGCCGGGGCCAGCGGTACCAGCTCACCGTCCATCCGGCAAGGCTGGTCGGTTCCCCGCAGCCGCTTACTTGCATCTGATATTTTCTTTCTTCCTTTTGTCATTTTTTAGTACCTTTGTGTGAAGAACAGTTATCACAGCCGTCAAATCTGGAAACTCTGCCCGGAGCCCCGCTCCGGGCTTTTTCTATATCCGCCAATTTTGCACGCGTGCGTTCTCGACTCAGGGGGCGATTGACATTTCAAACCACCGAAGGAAATTCGACCCCCTCCCGGTGGCGAGCAGTCGATGGTACGCAGTAGTCTTTTCGAGTGTTTTTGAAACTTTTATCAAATAGTTACGCGGTTTTTCGGCCGATTATTTTGTAGTTAATACGAGTGTGCAACCCTTTGAGTGCTTGGCACATCCGAGAAACTCGACAGTCGTATTAATTGCTGTATCATACGACTGTGTATCAAGAAGTTGCAGTTTTTTCACTTTTCTGAGATATAATCCTTGCGATGGTCGCCGAGGGAGAGTGTTCCAGCAGTCTCTTTTGCCGGGCCATGTCGATGTAGATCTGGGTGGTGGATGGGTCATTGTGGCCCAGCATGTCTTGGATAGTCTCGATGGGCATTCCTTCTTCCACCATGAGCGATCCGCAGGTGTGCCGGAGAGAGTGTGCTGTTATCTTCGGATCATCGATGCCGATGGCTCGTAGGCGCTGTTTAACGATGCCAGAGATGGTCGGCTTGAGAATTCTGCTGTGCTCCCGGCCTCGCATGAGATTGATGAACAGCGGACTCTCCATGTTGAAGTCATCCGTCCGGAGCGACAGGTAGTCCTCCAGCGATACCATCACCTCGTCCGGAACAGCAACGATGTCGTGTTTATCAATCCGGCCCTTGCGCTGGATGTGCAGCACGTTCTTTCCATCCAAGGTGTCAAAGTCGCCAATGTTGATGCGGGCCACCTCGCAGGTGCGCAGGCCATTGGTAAGCATCAGCTGGATCATCAGATAGTCTCTGGCTCCAACAATCCCGTCCCGATCTATCGAAGCAAGAAGGTCATTGCATTGCTGACGGGTGAGGGGATGCTTATAATGTTCCTTGGTACGGAAGCTGGTCTTGATCCCCGCAGCGATGTCATCGTAGTATCGCATTGTGCTACAGTGCTTATAGAATACCTTGATGACGGTGATGTAACCGTTGACTGTGAAGACGGACTTACCCTGCTTCTGGAGTTCCTGCTTGTAACGCAACACATCAGCCCGGCTGGGTGTCCGGGGATCGATACCTTGAGCCGACAGCCAGCGGAGCCAGAGGTTAATCTTCCTCCGGTGATCTGATTTGGTGGCAGGGAGCGCATCCAAGAGCTCGATCCACTCATCGATGATTTGTGAGAGTGTCTTTGTCGTTCTCATAAAAATGGATTTGAAGATGGGGCCAGATTGGAAAAGAAAAAGGGAGAAGAATCAGCACATATCGAGGTTGGATTTATAATTAGCTTGCAACCTTTTTTGTTTTTCAAATATCAATTAAGGTGAAATCCAACGCAGTGCTTCACAGCAGTGCCGCTGGCCTGATTCTCCTCCCTAAGTTTGTCTTCACTTATTCCATACGGCAACACCTCCTTTAAAGGTTCAAAAGATTAAACATTATTGACTTACTACTAACTATTTGTCCCTTGCTGTCTTTATAGCGTGACAGCGGTTGCATAGGGACTGAAGATTATTCATATCAAGCGGAGCACCACCCTTGTTGATGGGGATAATGTGGTCGACCATGTCAGCCGGGCGCAGCATTCCATGTTTCTCGCACTCCTCGCAGAGTGGATTCTGCTGGAGCTTGAGTGCTCGCAGGCTCCGCCACCTCCGGCTCTGGTAGAAGTCGGTATTGTGATGAGCGAATCCGGAGAACGGTTTCTTCTCCGGGAGCCAAGGGCGCTTTGTGTGTTTCTTTATCATTGGCATGGCTAAATCTCCTCTTCGATGGCCCACTTGTCATAGAAACGCATGAGCTCCGGATCATTGTGCAGAAGGATAGGTCGGCCTGAAGGATTCTGGACATTCCATCCAACCACAGCGACCAGCTCTTCGCAGGGGAAACGCGTATGGAGCGAGTCGAAATCAACATCGTAGTGCTTGAGGTCTTTTGTAAACCAAGGGAGTCCGTAATGGAGGATATTCGATGTGAGCGAATCTACATCCTCCTGCTCCCAGAGAAGGTGCTTTCCGTCTTGGCTGGGAATGACTGTCCGGCCATCAGCCAGATTGAAAGCCACCTTGTAAACTACTTTTCCACCGAGAATCATACAGGTTCTGACTTTTTGAAAAACTCGTTATTGGCAAATTATCGAATAAATACCCGTTATTTCCGGAGGCTTTCTCCGGTGAATCTGACGGTGAGACAAAGCTGGCGTAGCCTGTCGAGAGTGCGCTCACCATAGCGGGAGAGGATCTGCTCCTCGGTGAGGTTGGTGGTGATAAACATCGGCCTGTTGTATCTTTCGGCTGCGTTGATTACCAGGTTGAAGCCCTCGCACTTTTCGCCGTAGTCGTTGAACTGCATCTCGCTTCCCAGCTCATCGATGATGGGATGCCCTGTGCGCTGGAGGTAGTCCAGCCAAGTCTCCGGTCGCTGGCCATAGCCCAGATAGGGTTGCTGCGGTGTGGGTTTGTGCATGTCTTGGGCATGGACGGGATGCAGAATCACCCCCTTCATCCGGAAGAGCACCGGGATGATGCCGGACGCGATTACACTCTTCCCGCGACCGCAGCTGCCCATGAGGAGAAGGCCCTTGCCTTCAGTGTTCTGCATCCAGCGGAAGACCTGATAGTATTCCTCCAGAGTCTGGTAGTATTTGACAGTGCCGTCTACGGCTGTGAATATCTGCTCGAAGAGCTCTCTGGCTTCTGTGAGTTCCTTGCACCAAGAATACGATTTCACCTCGCGGACAAGGACTTCTGAGGACTCCTTGCGGAGCTCCTTGATGATGTTGTTGATGGTTTGGATTCCCATGTTATTGCGTTTTTATTGTTTCGGAATATCGGCCCCCGACTTGATTCCGGCCCGGAATTTTTCGAGGATAGAGTTTCTGTGTTCTTCGGTCTCCGGCTGCAGGATCTGGCCGATCCGCTGCCCGGTGGCCGGGACATTGGGAGGATGGCCTCTGGCCGACTGGCCACCCAGCGGAAAGAGCCCGGCCCAGTTATTGGCCATAGACCTTTCGATNNCTGGGCCACCTTGGGATCATTGCCGGAGAGGTTTTTCATGTTTGTAAGGCACGATTTGGCGCTCATTACGGACTTGTATTTTTCTTTCCGGGAGCGTTTGTACTCAAACCAGATCCGGATGAGTTCTTTCCAAGGAGACTCCAAAGACGCTATCCATTCTTCAATCGAAATTTCCTTTTTCTTTTTCTTATTCTTTTCAACAGAAGAATCAGATGTTTCGTTTAGTTTATATATGCTCTCGGACTGCCTTTCACTATGAGAGGCACTGTGATAGTCACTTGGCCCATTGTCGCCATCATGCCTATCGGACTGTCTTTCGCCCTGCCTATCATATTGCAAGGCACTCCGAGAGGCAGTCCGATAGGCACTGCCATCTTCAAAAGAAAAAAGTGTGTAGATGGAGGCCCGGTTGCTGCCCCTCTCTTCAACGGCCAGAATCCCGGCGTCCACCAGCACCTTCCTTGCCCGATAGATGCTGGCCACCGTCATGTAGGTGACTCCCTCAAGCCTCCTCATGGGGACGGTCATCTCTGTTTCCCACCCGGCCCTGTTTGCTATGAACATCAGTCCATGCCAGAGCAGAATGGCAGATGGAGTCAGCTCGTGCGTCTCCAGCCAATCATAGAACNNNGTAGTTCATTTGAATCGGCTGATGAGGTTTTCGAGCTCCGAGCGGCTGCTATCCGGCTTCGGGGTCTTGACGATCTCGATGCCTTTGAAGGAGAGCAGGTCGCTTTTCCGTATTCTTGGCTGGCCGTTGATATATGTTTTCTTGATTTTGAGCTCACGGCAGAGCCTGTCCAGCGACTGCACAGTGCGGCCGATGTACGCAGCGGCCTCTTTCCGCGTCATGAGGATATCTACGGAATAAAGGTCGCCTGTGAGGTCTCCACGGATGATTTCAACCTTGTGCTTGAGCGCGTCAAGGCAATGTTCAATGTCGTTTAATGTGTCGAGGACTTGCATGGTCACTTGGTTTAGCGACCACAAAGAAAATGCATTAAAAAATGAAAAATGGCACATATGGGTGCCCATATGTACCACGAAAGTTTGCAGAAGCGGCCTCTGGCTTACTTCTGTGAGGGATTCTTGGTTTGGTTGAGTTTGGCGGCAAGCGACTCCAGATAGATGGTCAGGGAGAACTTCCTGTCGAAGATGGTGCGCTTGATCTCGGTGGCCTTGCCCAACTTCACATGGAAGAACTGTTCAAAGCACTCCACGATGGTGGAGAAGGGGGCCTTTTCCCCAGAGAGGGTACTGATGGCCTTGTCTACGTCAAGGGCAGTGAGGAGTTCTTTGAGTTTGACAAGATCGGTATCCCAGTGCAGTGGAGACTCGATCTGCGGGGTAGGTGAGATGAAGAGATCCGGGTAGTCCGGACGTTTCTCGTTGTGGTTGTTGTAGAGAACAATTTTGTGACGAGCGAATTTGACTGCATCTGCAATCAGTCCTTTTTTTTCCCGCGCAGTACCTCGTCGAAAGCCAAAACGAGGTTGTCGTAGATGTCGGAGACTTCGAAGTACTCCTCACCACAGAGAAGGGCTTTTGCCTGGTCGATGAATTCATTGAGCTGAGATTGTAGCTCTGAAGAGTCGATGTCCTCGTCGGACAGATTCTGCGCCGTATTAAGAAAACGGCAGTCAAAAATTTGATTCATAACTTTTATTGTTTAGTTGAAAAAAAGTTTGTATGCCTATTTCTTTCTACGAGCAAAAATAATCGTCAGTTGTCCCACATTATGAGACACTTACAAATTATTTTTGTATTTTTTACATGAAGGTTAGGAAATTGGAACTTGCTGATTATGGCAAATTTATTAGGTTTGGAAGGGGAAAAATGTTAAATTTGTGGGTTAGCAAACAAATACTCCCGATGATTTTTTACATCAATCGCTCCGCGTTTGGTCGTGTCGATAGATGGACACAGTTTAGAAACTAGGTAAGCAATTTATGAAAGATTGCGCTGTGCCTAGAGATCTCATCTATTGAAAAAACAAGACCAATGTATATGATTGCAATATATCAGGAATACGCTTACGACACACTAAAACTTTGAACTATTAAAGTGATTTGGTCATGGATATCTTAAATCTTTATGATAAGCTCAAGGGGAGCTACAAGGACTATCTTGAGAGCTTTGTCGCTATTAAAGATAAACGCATTGAGGAGCGCGTTCATGAAGCAATAGCTAAAGAAACGCTATGGCCTGATGCTCTAATCCAGTTCAACCCAAACTACGAAAAGGGCAAGACTATTGCTGAGATGATTGAAGATGGTTCGCCCATTGACCCAGGTTTATCCCTCTTCTTCGAAAATAGTTTCTACAAGCACCAGCAGGAAGCCATTGAGCTAGGGTGCAGAGACAAAGAGTTTATTGTCACATCGGGCACAGGGTCCGGAAAGTCCCGTACCTTCATGGCCACTATCTTCAACTATATTCTCAGGAATTCGGCCAAGTACACCAATAAAACAGTAGCCATCATCGTATATCCGATGAACGCCCTCATCAACTCCCAGTGGGAAGAGCTGAATAAATACAAGAATGCCTTCGAGGAAAAGACCGGCGGCAAACCCTGCCCGTTCACCTTCGACAAATACACCGGTCAGGAAGACGAGGTCGCCCGCGCTCGCATCCAGCAGACTCCACCCAACATCATTCTTACCAACTACATGATGCTGGAACTGCTTATGACAAGAGCTGGGAAAGAAGAAGCTCTCCGTAACTGTTTCCTCTCGAATCTGCATTTCCTGGTATTCGACGAACTGCACACCTATCGTGGAATGCAGGGGAGCGATGTCTCCTTCCTGATTCGCCGCATTAAATCCCAAGCCCTCGGGAATGTCATCTGCTTCGGGACTTCAGCCACAATGGTTTCGGATGAAACCCTATCCAGATTCCAGCAACGTGAAAAAGTAGCGGAGGTCGCATCTTGCGTTTTCGGCAGTCACTTTACTCCGGACCAAGTCATTGACGAAACACTCGCAGTCGGACTCGAAGGCAGTTTTACCACCCCTCAACTTGCTGCAGCCGCTCGCTCCCGCATATCAGATACAATCACAATAGATGAGCTAAAACATCTCCCCACGGTTCTTTGGCTTGAGCAAAAGGTGGCACTGGAGTTCGACACTCAGGAAAACAAATATCACCGTGGCAATCCCATTTCCATCGATAGAATTGCCAGCCTCCTTTCTTTTACCACGGATGTTCCTAAAGAGACCTGTCAAGGCCATATAATTCGAATCCTCAATCTCTGCAACAAATTCAACGTAGAGGATGGCACCAATCTTCTGCCATACAAGATTCACCAGTTCATCCCGCAGACAGGAAATGTTTATACTACACTGGACACCCCGGCAAGCAGAAGAATCACCGTTGAAGAGAAACTCTACTGTGAGGATCTTTCCACCGGCGAAAGCAAGGTAATGTATTACCCTGTCGTTTTCAGCCGTCTCAGCGGCCACGAATTCTATGTGGTCCGGCTTGATTCCGAGAACTCTCGAATCATCCCGCGCAACTTCGATGGCCGCCTTCTTACGGAAGATGAATCCAACCAGAGCGATGGCTATATTCTGATTCCACATGCCGGAGAGAGTGTTTCTGACTACAAGGTTACACCGGATTCAGAGGATATTCCTGACGAATGGACCACAGTTTCCCGTGGCATCCGTACAATCAAAGCCGCCCATCAGAACAAACTGCCTCGCAGCATATATTTTACACTCGACGGCCACTACACTAATGAGGAGCCCCTTCCCGGTGGCGGATATATGGAAGGCCTTTTCATTGCCGCGCCCATGGCTTTTGACCCCTCATCCCGAGCAGTCTATAAAGGAAAACAATCTGAATGGTCAAAGTTGACCAAGATTGGCGGTGAAGGAAGAAGTACAGCGACCACAGTGCTTTCTTATGAAAACATCATGCGCATGGCAGAAGCCGGTGTCGAGCAGAAAGACCGCAAGGTGATGACATTTGTCGATGCTCGCCAAGATGCCGCCTTGCAATCTGGGCACTTCAACGACTTCATCCGCATTGGGAAAATCCGTTCTGCGATTTGGAAAGCCATCAAAGATGCCGAAGCTCCTGTAGACAGTACCAACATCGCTAGGCTTGTATTCCAGCATCTAAACCTGCGTTTTGACGAATACTCCCAAAATGCTGGACTGACAGGCCGACGGGCGGAGGATGTCAAGGACCTAATGGTTAAATATCTCTCAACCATCATCTATGATGACCTAGCCGGTAACTGGAGCGTGATAATGCCCAATCTGGAGGATTGTGCACTATTGAACATCTCCTATAAGTATCTTCACGATGAAATATTTGGAGAGAACGGCGCCGAGCGTCTCTACGATATAGACCAGCTGGACGGGTTGTCCGACGAGCAGAAGGAAGAATTCCTCATCCAAATTTTCGACTTCTTCCGTCACAAGCTATGTATCCGCACCCCAGACAGGACAGAACGTGCTGTAAAAGACACTGCTGAGGCGGTCAGGCGGTCTTTGAAGAATCCTTGGACGCTGGATGAGAATGATAGCATAGATTCTGCCCATGCTTTATTCATAGTAAAGCCGCAGCGCCGCAACCTTTATAACCTTGAAAGCGGCGGTTACACTAGCAAACTTGCTACCTTCGTGAAGGATTACCTGTCGCGTAATGCTGGTAAAGTCTTTTCTTCCAAAGACGAGTATATCGAATATATGGAAGGCCTACTTGGGAATCTGCAGAATTACATCCACCAGGAAAACGGCCTGTATCAACTCGACTTCGACTCTATCCTGTGGCGGCTTGGTGATGGACAGAACAATCGCCGCGACCAGATCCGAATTCGCACCTTGAGCACTGACGACAAGTTCATCATTAAGCCAAACAAGTATTTCCAGGACTTCTATATGAAAATCCCCGCAGGGACGGTCACACTGGAAGCTAAAGACCACACTGGGCAGGTCCCCAAAGTGGAACGTGAACTGCGCGAGAAACAATTCCGCGAGGGGGAATTCCCCATCCTGTATTGCTCGCCGACAATGGAGTTGGGTATTGACATCAAAGATCTCTCGGTCGTAGGAATGCGAAACGTTCCTCCAACACCGGCAAACTATACCCAGAGGGCCGGACGCGCAGGACGTAGCGGACAGGCCGCACTCATCTATACCTATTGCCGCCCCCGAAATTCCCACGAAAACTACTACCTCCACAATCCGCAGAAGATGGTAAAGGGAGACGTGAAAGCTCCTAGAATGGAGTTGGTGAACGAAGACCTTTTCCGCACACACCTGCATTCAACTATTCTTTCACTCTGTCCTATCCCTCAGCTTTCTGACGGCATAGCCGCACTGGTAGATTATTCCGACATAAACAATATTGTCCTGCTTGATTCAGTCAAGATTCACTTACAACTGTCCCCGGAAAGAAAAGCCCAGGTGAAATCGGTGTTCACAAAAATCATCAATGACACATACCTGCAGAACCGTATTCTCGCCGAGCACCCCAACTGGTTTTCGGATGCCTGGATGGAAAAGGTCATCAATGCCTACGAGCACGATTTCGATAAGGCGCTCGACAGATGGCGTACACTCTATAATAGGGCACAAAACCAGATTGAAGAAGCTACAACCATTATCGACAATCGCGTTTACGGAGAGAATTCACAGGAGAAAAAGGACGCACATACCAAGCTTCGTCGTGGCGAAAACCTGCGCGACTTGCTGCTGGGCGCTAACCAGGGCGGCAACAAAGAAGAAAACGAATTCTATCCTTACCGCTACCTGGCCAGTGAAGGCTTCCTTCCCGGATACAACTTCACCAAGTTGCCGCTGAGAGCCATGCTCCAGTATCGCAACGATGATGTAGAATACCTGAGTCGACCCCGCGCTCTCGCTTTGTCGGAATTCGGTCCTCAGAATATCATCTACAACAATGGCGGCAAATTCCGTGTCACGCGTATGATGATTCAGGCAGAACCGGTGGATCACAAATTCTTCTTCAATCCCAAGACCGGAGTTATCTACAAAGACCAGGAAAATGCTGTTCATCATACCGACATCATCACCGGAGAATCCCTTGATGGAGTCGCTGAACTTATTCCTGGTCACTGCATTGAGGCACAGGATATGATTGCCACAGAAACCGAGAAGATAACCTGCCGTGAAGAAGAACGTAACCGCAAATATTACGTCACCAAATCTTTCTTCTCTTCTGATGATCCGAGGTCGATTCGCAAATGTGAACTCCTTTCCGGAGACCAGCACCTCGCCAACATCAGCCATATCCCAGCTTGCCGCATCACATATATTCTGGAGTCCAGCAATGATGAAAATGGCAACGGTTTCGCCCTGGATACCAAGACCGGCGACTGGGTAAGCGGTGACAGACTGAGAAGTATCCAGCAGGAGGCCGAATCCCATCCCGAGCAGGCTGGTCGCATCCAGTTTGTGAAACTATTCACGGAAACTACGGCTAACGCCATTTACATCCAGCCACTGCAGGCACTGATGCTGCAGGATAAAGACGCTGTCAGGACCTTCCTTTATGCTTTCAAGCAAGCCATCGAAGATGTATTCCAGATAGAGAGCAGCGAGCTTGGGGCGGATGTTATGGGTGAAACCGGTGTCCCCAACCTCTTCATCTATGAGAATGCTCAGGGTTCTCTGGGAGTTCTCTCCAGACTTGTTGAGGAGCCCGGTTCCTATAAAGCTGTAGTAAACCGTGCCTATGAGATTTGCTACGGAACTCTGGCAGAGCTTCCTCAGGAAGAAATAGATAAACTTGCACCGGCCGACTACACCAACCTCCTCAACTACTACAACCAGCCGTTCCATCCCGTCATTGATATTCGTCGGATTTACAAAGCCTTGCGCATAATGATGGAAGCAAAGGTTGAAGTAAGGAGTGCAGGACAGACACTCTCATACGATGAACTATATGAACGTCTGGAAGCAGAGCGCGACCATAACAGCTCCACGGAATATGAATTTCTGAAATACCTCCACGACCACCGGCTCCGGCTTCCGGACAAAGCACAACCCATGTTCCCCGGAGAGTATTACGTCCTGCCTGACTTCCAGTACGGAGACCGTATCGTGGTCTTCTGCGACGGAACCCCACACGACCTTCCGGAAGTTCAGGAAGATGACCGCAACAAACGCGAAGTGCTTCGCAACGCTGGTTACATTGTATTGGCCTGGCATTATGCCACTCCCCTTGAGCAGTTCATCAGCGAAAACGCCGATATCTTTACCCCCGTCAATTAGAGCAATATGGAATACAAAACAGGAACACTGGTTGAGTTCAGGTCACGCCCTTGGGTCGTTCAGCAATCCAATGACGAAAACCTCTTGATAATAAAGCCCCTTGGCGGAACAGACGCCGAGACCGTCGGCATCTATTTGCCGCTGTACGGGGACCAACTGACCATCAAGCCCTACAATTTCAGAAAGCCATCTGCAGAAGATCTTGTACGCGGTTATCGTTCCGCCGCCCGTACCCTCTACGACGCCTGCCGCCTTTCATTCCGTGACATCGCCGGACCTTTCCAGTGCCTTGGACGCCTCTCCTTTGAGCCGCGTCCCTATCAGTTGGTTCCGCTGATTCTGGCGCTCAAACAGGAAAAGATCCGCCTCCTCATCTCTGATGACGTAGGTATTGGCAAAACCCTTGAATCCCTCCTGATTGCGAAGGAACTATTGGACCGGCACGAAATCAACCGCTTCGCCGTTGTTTGCCTGCCTCACCTTTGCGAGCAATGGCAGAATGAAATCAAAGACAAGTTTGGCCTTGATGCGGAAATCATCCGCTCCTCGACCGTGAGCCGTCTGGAGAAGAAGCTGCGCGCCGACCAGAATATCTTCCGCGATATTCCCTTCCAGGTTATCTCCATTGACTACATCAAGCAAAAAGAACGTATCGGAATCTTCCTGGAGCACTGTCCGGACTTCATCATCGTTGATGAAGCCCATACCTGCGCCCGGCCTAAGGGCGCCAATACATCGCAGCAGCAGCGCTACAACCTACTCCACCGCCTTTCCCAGAATGAAAACAAGCAGATTGTCCTTTTGACGGCAACACCTCATAGCGGCCAGAACGAAGAATTCCAGTCTCTCCTTGGTTTGCTGAAGCCGGAATTCGAGCAGTATGACCTAGACACGGCCAAGCAACGTGAAGAGCTTTCTCACTATTTCATCCAGAGAAGACGTGCCGACATCAGTCAATACCTTGGTGGAGAGGTCGTTTTCCCGGAGCGCCTTCAATTGGACGACAACGAGGACTATTCTTTCGCTCCGGAATACCGCAGGCTCCTCAACGACCTCATCGACTACATCAAGGAAGGAATTCAGTCCGTCAAGGAAGCTGAGAAACGCAAGCAGCGCTACGTCTATTGGGACTTGCTGGCACTGATGCGTGGCGTGATGTCCAGCCCCGATGCCGGCATCAGTATGCTGCAGAACAAGATCACGAAGAATGAAGACGATTCCTCATCCGGAGAAGGAACAGACAACCCCGAGAATGTGTACACCTTCAACGATACCTTGAAGGATATGCTTAACGCTGACGATATTGTTCCTGAAGCCTACGAGACAGCATCCCGTTCCGACAAAACCCGGTTCAAGGAATTTATCGCCAGCCTGCAGCATATCAAAGAATCCGGTGCCGACAACAAAGTGAAAAAGGCCCTGGAAATAGTCTCGTTTGCGCTGGAAAACGGTAAGAGTCCGATAGTTTTCTGCCAATACATTCAGACGGCCGAATACGTAGGCAATTACATTTCCGAGAGTCTGGCCGCCAATCGCAAGACCAAAGATGTCGTAGTCGGAACCATAACCAGCCGCCTGTCCGACGAAGAGCGTAAGATGCGCATCGATGAATTGGCCACACACAACCGCCACGTCCTGGTTTGCACGGACTGTCTCAGCGAAGGCGTCAACCTTCAGCAAGGCTTCGACGCCATTATCCATTACGACTTGCCATGGAACCCCAATCGCGTGGAACAGCGAAACGGCCGTATCGACCGATTCGGTCAGACGTCCGAGACCGTGATGATTTCCACGATGTACGCCGAGAATAACCCTGTGGACAATATAGTCCTCAACGTTCTCTACAAGAAGCAGGACGAGATTAAAAAGAAACTGGGCGTCTATCTGCCTATCGCCGACAACGATGCTTCCCTGATGGAAAGCATTATGGAACGCATTATGACAATTAATGCACCCACCCAGACCGATTTTATGCAGCTTTCCCTCTTCGACACGGAGGACTTCTTCGTGGAGGAGCAGAAAGAGCGCGAACTTCAGCTCAAGCGCATTGAGGAAAACGAACGGCTTTCGCACACCTACTTCGCCCATAACAACAAACAGATGGACCCGACACGACTTACTGCCTCCCTGGAAGAAGCAAAAGCCGTGATCGGCGGAGTCAAGGACACCGAGAATTTCGTAATCAGCGAACTCCGCAGCGCAGGCGTCAACATCAAGAGCGACGGTAAGATGTGCTACCACTTCGCCCAGCTCGAACTCCCGGCAAACCTCCGTCACTATTTCCCTGTCATCGGATCATCCGGCATGGTGAAGATATCCTTTGCCTCGCCAACGCCAAAGGGCTATATGTACATTGGCCGCAATCACGTCTTCGTTGAAGACCTTTCCAGGGCTGTAGTCAACGACACCATCAACGGTGGCCACCTGGCCGCATCCAGAGCTATGGTAATGCAGACGGCCGATGTTTCCGTCAAGACAACCATCCTCCTGATGCGTGTGCGCAGCGTCATCCGGGACAAAAAAGAAACGGACCGCGAACTGGTCGGAGAAGAAATGATTTTCTTCGGCTACCGCGGTAATATCGAGAAACACGACTTCCTTACGCAAGAAGAAAGCAAGATCCTGTTCATGGCAGCGCAAGCCTCCGGCAACATCGATGCGCTCAGTCAGAAGGCCATCTTCAATGCGGAACTGCAATGGTCCCGTGACGAAGCCGGACTCCGCAAGCACACCGACGATGTGGCAATGGAACGTGCCAACCACCTTGTGGATGCATTTACCCAGTATCGCACCTACCTCAATGCGGCAGAGTACCAGGTTGTAGAACCGGTCCTCCCGATGGATATGATAGCCGCTTATATTTTCCTCCCTAAAGCATAATCGCAATGGACTATACAAGTATTCACGTTTACGGACATCTGCTCTCCGACGACATTCTGAATGCCGTTGAGAAAGATACCACCCTTGCCGGAAACCGGGAACAAGACTATGGGATTGATTCCCGTGTATCTCAAGCCATAGATTATGCCTGGAGCAGTCTCCGCAACGACTGGCGTTTTTTCAAAGAGCGCTCCCTGCTCAATGACCCCTATGGCACCCGCCGCTCCCGTGACTTGATGGAGAGGATGCTCTCCAGCCTGGGCTATGACCTTACCCGCCAAAACGCCTTCATCAACATAAATGGCAAAGGGCACGATATCACATATCTCTGCGAGCCACTGGGCAATCTTCCCGTCATCGTTGTCGGAGACAAGACGGGCGATGCGGCCATCGACACACTGGACAAATGCTCCCTCGACTTCCGTGCCAAGGGCGACCGCCAGCGCAAATCCCCGCACGCCACCATGTTGGAGTACCTCAACAACACGGAGAATGTCTATGGCATCGTGGCCAACGGCCAGACACTTCGCCTGCTCCGGAATACCGGTCAGCTGGTCAAACTGACCTACATCGAATTCGACCTTCGCCGGATGCTGGAAGAGGACAAATACACCGAGTTCTGCCTGCTCTTCCGTCTCCTGCACGCTTCCCGCTTCCGCGTAAGCGGAGACGATGCCTGCATCTTCGAGAACTGGTTCAATATGAGCATCGCCAGTGGCAATCGTATCCGCGACGGCCTTTCCGATGCGGTCAAAAAAACGATGGAAATCATCGGGCAGGCCGCCATTCGTGGGAACGGCGCCGGCAATGATGCGCTGCGCCAGGCCTACCTCAATCACGACCTGACGGCACGCCAGTACAACAAAGAACTCATCCACTTCATCTACCGGCTTCTCTTCCTCTTCATCATTGAGGAACGCAACCTGGTGTACCAGATTCCGGATGCTTCCCATCCTGACTACGAGCGTTTTTGCAAGCTCCAGGACATCTACAAGAAGTATTACGCAGCCTCCCGTTTCCGTGGCCAGTCAGAACTGCTCTACCTCCAAGACCGCAGGTACCAGGACCTCTGGCAGAGCCTGATGGACACCTTCCACCTGTTTGAATCCTCTGGATTTGGCGAAAAACTGGGCATCAAGCCGCTCGGCGGCCTTCTCTTTGACGATGATACCCTCCACTACCTGAAACACTGCTCCATCGACAATGAACAGTTCTTACAGGCTTTCCGCACGCTGAATGAATTCACGGACGAGAAAGGCAACCGTGTCAAGATCAATTATTCTTCGCTCGACGTTGAGGAATTCGGCTCCGTTTACGAAGGTATCTTGGAAATGCAGCCCATTCTTACCGCTGCCACGGAACAGAATGCCTGGAACTTCGGCTATGTGGGCGGCCTGGACCGAAAGAGTACCAGCAGCTACTATACCCGGCCAGACCTCGTGCAGAGCCTGATTCGCACCACACTGGAGCCTGTAATCAAAGAAAAGATAGCCCAGTACTCCACTAAGGAAGAGCAAGTGAAGGCGCTGCTGTCTATGAAGGTGTGCGATGCGGCATCCGGCTCCGGACACATCGCTCTGGCAATGGCCAGGACGTTGGCTTGGTATGTCTGTACCATCCGCACAGGTGAAGACAACCCCGCCTCCTTGGATTACCGCGAAGCGCTCCGTGAGGTAATCCAGAAGTGTGTCTATGCCGTGGACTTCAACCCAGACGCAGTCGAGCTTTGCAAAGTTGTCCTTTGGATTGAAGGCTATTGCGCCGGAATGCCGCTTTCCTTCCTGGACCACCATATCCGCTGCGGTAACTCCGTGGTGGGTGTCGCGGATCTTGACGTGCTTCTCAAAGGCGTACCCAATGACGCCTTTAGCGCTGAAGACAAAGATGTGCTCAAGCAGATAAAGGCCCAGAACAATGCAGCTTTGGCCGACATCAAGGTGCTGGAATCAGATGCTACACTTCCCGGCGTCGCCGGCAACCTGTTCAGCTCCGAACCCATGATAACCCGGATTGATTCCGAGCAGATTAGCTTGGCCTCCAAGGTCAAAGAGATTTCCGAACTTCCCGAAAATACGCTCCTGCAGGAACTCACCAAACAGCGGCGCTGGGAAGACTTGATGCAGTCTCCGCGCGTAGAATGCCTGCGCCGGGCCTGCGATATTTACGCCTACGCCTTCTACAAGCAGTTTACAGAGGAAGACTTTCACGAAGAAGACCAGTTTTCGGCTCCGATGACCATTCCATACACAAGAACCGTCTATCGTGCCCTGGAAGAAATCAAGCACCTGGATGAACCGGATCCGGCCTTCAAACCGCTGAGCGGCAACTTCAAGAACGAAGCCCTTGTGGCTTCTAAACACTACCGTTTCTTCCACTGGTGCGTTGAATTCCCTGAGGTATTCGCCAATGACGGAGGTTTTGATGTAATGTGCGGCAACCCGCCGTGGGATAAAATCAAGGTGGAAGACAAGAAATGGTTCGAGAGTCACGGACGTTCCGACATCGTGAATGCCGGGACGGCTGCGCAGCGGAAACAGGCCATCAAAAACCTGCCGCACACAGATCCGGAACTCTATCAGGAGTATTGCCAGGCCCAGTTGGATGCCGAGGCGATGAGCCGCTTTGTCCGCTTTGGTGGCCGATTTGAACTGACGGCTACGGGTGATATTGACCTCTATCCGCTATTTGCTGAACTCTGTCTCACTTTCTCAAAAGAAGCCTGGGGGCTTGTTCTTCCTACAGGAATTGCGGTGAATGACACCAACAAGGCGTTCTTTGCAAAACTGATTGATGAAAACCGGCTGGTATCCCTATATGATTTTGAGAACAGGGAAGCTCTTTTCGATATTCATAGGATGTTCAAATTCTGCCTTCTGACTGCAGGAAAAGCGCAGACTGCACCAAGGACTGTCAGTGGTGGCTTCTATCTCACGAGACTTGACCATCTTCTTGATCCCAACCGCATCTACACGCTCAAGACCAGCGACTTTGCTCTTTTGAACCCCAACACCAAGACTTGCCCTGTTTTCAGGACCAGTCGCGATGCAACTCTTACGTCCAAAATATACAAAAACTCTTCGATTCTTTGGGATGAACAGTCGAATATCAACCCATGGGGAGTTAGGTTTGGAAGTATGTTTCACATGTCGAACGATTCCTCTATCTTCAAAACATTCAACGAATTAGTAGCAGTAGGTGCTGTCTTAAACAGTAATAAATTCTATACAAAAGAAGGCATTGTATATGTACCCCTCTATGAGGGCAAGATGATTTGGCATTATAATCATCATTATGGTACATGGCCTACCATAGGAGAACGTCCTAATTCGATTGATTCTCCTGCGGCGAGCCGAATGGCGGATCCAAATGACAGCATCATTCCATGGTACTGGGTGCCGCTCACTGAAGTTAAAAATAGGGAAATTAAGACAAATAGCGACGGAGATATAATATGGGAATGGAAACACTCTTGGCTCATGGGTTATAGAGGGATATGTCGTAGTGTTGATGTCCGAACTTTTATAGTATCAATAATACCAGCGGATTTTGGTATAGGTAATAGTTCCACCATTCTCTACATTGATGGCGCAGTTAAAACGGCTTTAGCTCTAGCGACTGCGAGTTCTTTACCATTTGATTACGCCACTCGTCAAAAGGTCGGTGGAATTAACATGAATAGTTTTTTTGTTAAACAATTCCCGGTATTACCATTCGACACTATCCCCGCGGACCTCCAGTGGGAGATAACCCGCCGTGTGGCGGAACTCACATACTTCAACCACGACCTTGACGGCTGGGCCCAGGAACTGTTTGACGAATTGACAGACGAACAGAAGCTGGAATTACCGCAGCTCGGAGAACAGAAGCCCTTCATTTTCGACCCCGACCGTCGCGCCGTCCTCCAGGCGGAACTCGATGCCATCATCGGCCACCTCTACGGGCTCAATACCGAAGACATGCGCTACATCCTCGACCCCGAAGACGTCTGCGGCCCCGGCTGCATCAACGAAACCTTCCGCGTCCTCAAAGACAACGAACTCCGCCAATACGGCGAATACCGCACCAAACGCCTCGTAATGGACGCCTGGTACCGTTTCGGCTACAATAAATAATCGTTTTCACCGTGACAAATTTTCTTGCATATCCTAAAACGAGTCGCGATGACAAAATATGTAATATTTGTCAACGTGTGGTAAGCAGTCTTTCGGAAGATCATATCCCTCCCAAGGGGGCATTTAAACCAAGCCCAATGAATGTTTGGTGTTATCCTGACAGTCATAAAGAAGAGAAGCATGTCCGACATAAGGCCAATAACGGATTGGTTTTCAAAACTATTTGCAAAGAATGTAATTCCTTGTTAGGGGGCAGTTATGATAAGCATCTGAATAACTTTCTCACGAGAATACAGACAACCCTTGATACTCCTATCACTCTTCCCAATCCTCTGATGGTTAAATGTAACCCTACTGGCGTCATCAAGGCCGTGATGGGGCATTTATTGGCTTCGAAGACTGGTTTTTGCAATACATATATTGATAAACTGACTCGCGAGCTGATTTTTGATGAGAGCGTAGTATTGCCTCCTGATGTTCATTTATACTACTGGTTCTATCCGTACGATGCTGCAATAATAGCAACGGATAGAACCGTGATGTCTGATTTAGTGGATGCGGAAGCAGCTCATTTTGCGGTTCTGAAGTATTACCCCCTTGCATTTAATTTAATGTATGGTGGCTCAACTATGTCTGACCCTAGGTTTATAGATTTGACACAATGGAATCATAACGATATAACTGAAGAGGTTGAGGTCCCAATCTTTTTTCATAAGGTTGATCCATTGTTCCCAGAAGCGGATGAATATAACCCTGTAAGATTTGTTGTAGAGGGAAGAACAGATATTTTAGCAAGACAGTCTAAATAGTTGATTCTTATGATAGGAACCATTTTGGCGATTGTATCTTTAGGATTTTCTTTGTTCTTGTTCTTTCGATTTGATGCCAGAATCAAAGAGCAAGAGAAGCTATTGAATGATTACAAGATAAAAGAGTACAAGGAAGCCGAACGAGATAAACTCTATGCCCATCTTGCTATGGACACCTATTGGAGAGATAAGAATACTTTATACCTTCTAATTGAGAACAATGGCCCATCGGATGCGTATAATATTACTATTGAAAATCTCGATAAGGAGAGTTTCCTCTTTAGAGATATTGAGTCCTGTTTCCCAATAAAAGCCATTGATGCTGGAGATAACATTCAACTAGAATTATTAGTATACAGTGATATGCCCGAGAAAAACAGAGTAAAGGTATCTTGGGAAGATGACTCAAAGGAAAAGCACACTGATAAAGTGGTTCTTCAGATTCATTAGCTTATTGTAATTCCCATGGATAGGGCAGCTGTTATATATGTATTGACCTTCGTCGTCTTGATCGTGCTAGTTATTATCTGGCGTCGGTCCAAAGGAAAGCGAGGCGAGAAGCAGGTGGCCGTCCTGTTGTCGCTTCTTCCGAAAAAAGACTACAAAGTAATCAATGACCTCTTGATTCAGTCCGGTGGCCATAGCACCCAGATAGATCATGTTGTTGTCTCCGCCTATGGCATCTTTGTAATTGAAACCAAATACTATAAAGGTTGGATTTACGGGGGTGAGAATAGCGAATACTGGACCCAGAACATCTATGGACATAAGTATCAGTTACGCAATCCTCTTTGGCAGAATCAGGGTCACTGTAAGGCAATTTCAAGACTGCTGGGTGGTTCAGGAACGTTTCCGATTCACAATATCGTAGCCTTCTCTCGCCAGGCCAGCCTCAGGGTGAACCGTACTCTTCCCGTGATGTACTGGTGGCGTGTCGTTCCATATATCAAGCGGTTCAAAGAGCCTCATTTGTCAGAAGCACAGGTTGATGATATCTACAACAAGCTTTCTTCAGCAAATGTCACAGACCGGACGTCCCGAAAACAGCATGTTGCCAGTGTTAAGCATAATCAGGTACGACGTAATACTGCTGTCGCTAACGGCAAGTGCCCACTGTGTGGAGGAAATCTTGTGCTACGCAATGGGCAATATGGTCGGTTTTACGGTTGCTCCAACTATCCGAGATGCAAATACATATTGAAATAAAATGGTAGGAAAATACCCCGTCATAACCCTCTGCGGCAGCACACGCTTCAAGGAGCAGTTCCTCGAAGCGCAGAAGCGCCTTACCCTCGAAGGCAATATCGTTATCAGCGTCGGCCTTTTCGGACATTCCGGAGACGACGAGGTGTGGACGGAAGGCACCAAGGAGATGCTGGACGACATGCACAAGCGAAAGATTGATATGGCGGACTCAATATACGTGATCAATGTCGGCGGTTACATCGGCCAGAGCACCCGGTCGGAAATCGAATACGCTTTGAAAAACGGAAAGGAAGTCAAGTATTTAGAAAGCATCTGACATGAAGACCTACGCACTCTTTCAACAATACATCTGGCTGGTAAACACCATCCACAAGGCAGAGAACGGAATCACGCTGGAGGAAATAAACCAGCGCTGGCTCGATACTGATGCAAGCGAGGGTATTCCCATTGCCCGAAGTACGTTCAATCGGCACAGGGATTCCATACTGGATATCTTCGGCATCATCATCGAGTGCAACAGGAAGAACGGATTCCGGTACTACATCGACAATTCCGATGTGCTGGAAGAGGATACCATCCAGAACTGGATGCTCTCCACGATGTCGGTGAACAGCATCCTTTCCGACAACAAAGGCGTGCATAACCGCATCGTGCTGGAGCCCATCCCGTCCGAGGGAGAGCATCTGCATAAGTTCATCGACGCCATGAAACGCGGTGTCCGGGTTAAAGTGGTGTACCGGAAATACGGAGAATCCGAGGTGCGCGAAAGAGTGGTGGATCCGTATTTTGTGAAGCTTACCAACAAGCGCTGGTACGGCATCGTCCATAAGCCGGACGACAAGGGGCATATCTTTGTGCTGGGTTTTGATCGGGTGCAGTCTCTGGAACTCACCAGCGAGAAGTTCCGGTACCCGAAGGGCTTCGACCCCATCGGCTTCTTCCGCAACAGCTACGGCATCCTTTCGGTGCAGGACACTCCGGTAGAGAAAGTGACCATCAGGGCCTTCGGCAAGCAGGTTTACTACCTGCGCGACCTGCCGCTGCACCCCAGCCAAGAGGAAGTGGCCACCGAAGAGGACTACTCCGACTTCGAGCTTACCCTTCGGCCAACTCCGGACTTCTACACCCCGCTGCTGTCCAGAGGTCCGCTCATCAAAGTGCTATCTCCGCAGTGGCTGGCAGATGAAATCAAGCGCCAGCACCTTGAGGCTGCGGAATTGTACAAATAATTGACAATAGTTCGGCATTGTCCCATAATTTGAGACATAACCACATTATATTTGCCGTAGAAACTTAAAGACGAGCACCATGAAAAAGATAGGTAAAAAAATCACTCCTGCATTTGTAACCGAGCTTTCTCGGTGTGAAATCTTCGTATTTGGTAGCAATATGGCCGGGCATCATGCGGGTGGTGCAGCACGGATTGCCTATGATAAGTTTGGAGCAGAATGGGGAAACGGAGTCGGTCCGCAAGGCAGATCTTATGCGATACCTACCATGCAAGGGCCTGTGGAAACCATCAAACCCTACGCAGATGAGTTCATCGCCTATGCAAAAGAGCATCCCTTGAATCGATTTCTGCTCACCAGAGTTGGCTGCGGCATTGCGGGATTCACAGATGAAGAGATGGCTCCGCTGTTTGTAGAAGCCCTCGATATCCCCAATATCTCCATTCCGGAGGAGTGGCTTCCCATCATGATAGCCGAGCCCCATCGAATTCTTGATGACGATGTCGAAGCACCCAGTGTAATCGACGAAGATGTGCTTCGGGATATCTGTAATCAATACAAATATGTTATCGGCTCCGGAGTTCAGTCTCCAAGGCCTGAAATTCGCATCCGCTACATGTCATCCGACGGGCAATTGAGAATCGCAAGCTTTGGTGATTTCTTCTTCTATGGGCAGGAGCTGTATGTTTTTGATTGTGACGATATGTGGGCATCGGAGCACAATGAAGGTGTTGTCATAGACTATTTCCATGACGAATGCAAAGGGCGTGGATATGCTCATAAAGTGACCTTTGCCGGAGTTCGGACAGGCATCCGAGATTCCAATGGCAAGATTATTTTCACCGGGGATGTTTGCAAAATTGTACGTGGGGCTTCTCATTACCGTTTCGCATTCAGTTCTTTTGGAGCAGATGGAAAAAATGGTTGCTACGCCTTTGTCCTCGATAATCACAAACTCACGGTGTATGATTGCGATTCGGTCACGATCGACGGGAATATTTTTGAAAAGGAACAGGATCTCGACTGGCCGCAGCCGCTCATCTCGCGCTGCGCATCATACAACAAAGAATCGGCATAATCGGTCGACAGCTTCCGCATAGAATAGAAATCAACGACCACGCTTATGAAGATACAGCTCATCGGATTCGATTATAATCTGAATCCAAATTCCAAACTTGAAATAACAAAAGAGATTATTAATAGTTCAGAGGCTGATCTTCTCCTATTTCCCGGCCATACGCTTCGGAACTATGATGACTTGGACTTTCTGGAGGACAATCTCACAAACTCAAAAACCACAGTCGTTTTGGAGATGGAAGACTCTTGGCCGTCAAGCTGCCTTTACCTTCATAACGCACTGTTTTTGATTAAGAATGGCGAATCAGAAGAAATGTTTACGAGTCAGGTTTTTGCAACAGCCGAGGATATCAACGGATTTGAAGTCCTTATGGAGAAGCTGTTTGATGAAATACCTCGCAGACAATTTGAGTGCTGTGGCAAACGGTTTACCGTTCTTTTGTGCGGGGAAACGGCGCTACTCGCCAGTGCTAAAGCCGAAGGTTATAAGGCCAGCTTCCGTTTCAAGTCTAACCCCAAGTTGAACAAGCGCTATGAGCAATTGCTTGCATCGACAGATGTTTTCCTCAATCCGATTCACGACCTGCAGGGTGAGCAAGGAGTGATGTCTCAGAGGCGAGCTACCTTAAGTGCAGATGGTCGCTATTATCTGTCAACGTGTGCGTTGAATGAAGAGATGTGTGGACACTTCAACAGCAAGCGAATCCAATATATCAGCCATAATGGAGAGGCGCTAACAATTAAGCCAGATATCCATGATGATAAAGGTTATGTCTCAAGAGTCGTTGAGATAAAATGAAAAAAGTTCGAGGTTGTTCCACGCTATGGTACAACCTCGATTTATTTTTGCTTTCAGAAAGTTAAACCTCTAAAGAGCAAGCCGTATGAAAGCAAAAGAAAACAGACCCATGGGGAAAGTCCATCTGACCAACTTCCACATTGCCGGATTCAGCTATTGGGATGGCCCGGAGGCGTTTGAGCAGCTGAAAGTCGGCACTCGTCTGGACCTTGTCCGCGAGCCGGACAATAAGTTCGACGCCTATGCCGTAGCCCTTTACCTTGGCGATTTCAAATTGGGCTTCATTCCTCGCGGAGAGAACCATGACATCTCCAAGTATCTGGACATGGGACTTGATGACATTTACGAAGTCCGCGTCCAGCGCATCTCACCGGACGAGCACCCGGAGAATCAGGTAGAAGTTATCGTTTACATCAAGAACCAGAACAAGTAAGGCTATGGCATCCATCTACACCATCCGTTGCCCCAAGTGCGGCAAAGAATACGAAGCTATGAAGGGAATTCTCATGAGCGAGTGCGACAAGCCCGTCCCGGATGAGCGCCGGGAGGAAACTCCGGTGGCATGCCCGCATTGTGGCCAGAAGCTCTCTCTGAAGGACGAAAAGAGCAAAGCCTATATCCAGACTGTAATGATGGTGGACTAAGCCATGAGAGAGAATTCCAAACTTACACCCCACGCCAAGGATCAAGTCCTCGGCTGCATGGTTGGAGGAGCCGTCGGTGATGCCCTTGGCTATGCGGTGGAATTCGCGTCCTACGATTCCATCGTCAAGAAGTATGGAGAGAAGGGCATCACACGCTTTGATCTGGACAGGCATGGCGTTGCAGAGATTTCCGACGACACCCAGATGTCCCTTTTTACCGCAGCGGGCATCTTGCTGGGGATGACGCGGGGATTCATGCGAGGCGTCATGGGCCGTATTGACACTTACTGCCGCTGGACTTATCTGGACTGGCTTCATACGCAGGAATGGACATCCCGCCATAAGGATGCCCGCGTGGATTCTTGGCTCATGGATGTGCCGGAGCTGTATTCCCGTCGCGCACCTGGTAATACCTGTCTGGCGGCTCTGCACAGTATCGATGAAGGCCGCGAGGCCCGCAACAACAGCTGCGGCTGCGGTGGTGTAATGCGGACGGCTCCCTTAGCGCTGCTGAATTACCTTCATGGCTACGCAGATGGCGACAACTCCTTCTGCGACATGTGCGCTGCCGAGGCTGCGCGAATCACCCACAAGCATCCTCTTGGCTTCATCCCATCGGCCATACTGAATGACATCCTGATGCAGATTCTGGAGGACAATAGCCGCCGGATTGAGGAATATGTGGAAGAGGCGCTGCTGCGGATCCCGGAAATCGTCTCGCAAGAGGATGACGGTAAGAAGTATGGCGAGCTGTGGCCGGACGAGATTCGGAAGCAGAAAAGGCTCCTCAAGAAGGCACTTGATTTGGCTGCTACGGACATCGAAGACCACTACGCCATCGAATCCATCGGCGGAGGCTGGACGGGCCATGAGGCGCTCGCAATCGCTATCTACAGTGCAGCAAAGCATCAGGACTCTTTCGAGGATGCAGTTGTGAGCTGCGTCAACCACTCAGGAGACAGCGATTCCACCGGGGCCATCTGTGGCAACATCATGGGAGCTCTTCTGGGCCGCAGTGCCATTCCTGCACACTACACCGAGCATCTGGAGCTACTCTCCGTCATCGAGGAGATGGCCACCGACCTTTATACCGGATGCATTATCAGCGAATACGACCACTACGGCTCTCCGGAAAAAGAGCGCTGGGAGATGAAGTATTGTGAAGTACACCGCTGGACACCGATAATCTAATAATTCCCTTGTATTTAAACTTTCAACAAACTAAAACTCAAATTCTTATGAAACGCATTGTAATTATTGTCGCTTCTTTGTTCCTTTTTGCACTGTCCGCATCTGCGCAAAGTAAAGTTTACTGTGAACTCCTTGGTACACAAAAGTTCCTCAGCACGAAGGTTACTGTTTCTGTTGATTTCGGACAGGAGCGGAAGTTCTTTGGAGATAACCGCATGGTCGATGCTGACGGAAAGGTGCAGGAGTTTAACTCTATGGTTGATGCTATGAACTACATGGGGACTCTTGGCTGGGAGTTTGAACAGGCATATGTGGTCACCGTAGGTTCAGGTGCTGGTGCATCAAATGTCTACCACTGGCTTCTCAGTAAGTTTGTCGGCGAGGGCGGTGACCCGAATGCCATCAAGACAAAACAGATTATTAATGATGAAGAAAGAGCTGCAGCCGCCAAAATACAGGAAGAAGCTGTTACAGAAAGCGGTAATCTGTTGGAATAGTTTTATATGAAAAAACAGCATCCTTCATGGCAAGGCATCGTCCCATGTTTTGAATCCGGTCGAGAGTATCTTGACTGGATTCAGAACAGGGTCGTATGGCAGGATAGTGTGCCTGAGGAGTATGAATCCTACTTTCTTGAAATTGCAAATGCTGTACGACATCAAGGATATGAACATCCCGTAACGGAGAAGAAGATGTGCCGTGCGCTTGAACGTTCACAGCTCACAGGGAAGATGATAGATGTTGTACCAGATGACGAGTTCCTACCCGGAGGAGCAAGAGCGGGACAATGTGATGGATGGACTTATCATATTGAGTTTATGACTCCGGAAGACTATTTCAAGAGAAGACAGGAAGAGAAAGATGAAATACGGATACATCGCTTCATCAGTAAATCCGAGTGGCACTTTGCGAAGACAATGCCGCAAATCCCACATTGGTATTGCCTTCTCAAAGAATGTGAAGATAAGGATGAATTCCTCTGGTTTGCCAGATACATTTGGGAGCACAGCATCCCCGGAGAATTCTTTGGCCACACATACAAATACTTCTATCTGGGCATGTACAAATACTGGATTATGGATCCGAGCCCGGAAGAATGTGACTTGATTAACCGCGATGAGGTGAAATGAGCATAACAAAGGAAGACATTTTGTTTGCAGTCAAATGCGTGTTTATTGCCTTCGGGATCTTTGTAGTTCTCGCGGGCATCTTTGTGAAGTCTGATGACACCCAGCACAATGATCCCAACAATTATCCTCCAGTACCACCTGCAAACTAAACAATGTCAGACTTCGACTCAGTTCCTCCGCCAACGGAGATCCCGGATTACGTCTTGTACAGCAAGAGGTATAATCGAGCGTACATTCCGAGGCAGAAAAAACAGCCAAAAGAGGAGTATAGAGTTGTTGTACACCCGGACAAGGAAAGTGCTCTCAAGGCTGCGAAAATGGCTGTAAAACAGAAGCGCGATCGCTATTTCGGAAGGGCAAGTGACGAGGGCATTTATCAAGATGCCTTTAATGTCTATGAGAACAGCAAAATCGTGGAGCAGCACAGGGTTTCTGGAGACTTGCAGATAGTGCAGAAATAACTTGCTATCCCCGGAATAAGATGCCATATTTGTGACCGAAGAGATGAAAAGCATCGCATAGGTCTTTGACAACCGGGAAAAGTCGTAACCCTTCCGTAACCCTTTTTTCATAATCGGCCCTCTACGTATTTGAGAGGGCCGAGGTATATGTTCACCGGGTGAATCGAACCCGGCCCGAAAAAGGGTATTTTCGAGGCGATTTTTCTGTAACCTTGTAACCCAAACAGGAACATTAGGTCACACGTTGGTTACAGACTGGCTACAGTTTTTTGGTTCTTTCTGGTTCTGAAACAGGAACGCCAGAGGAACAAAAAACGTCACAAACTCGCGGAGTATCAAAAGGTTAGGGGAGTAACTAAAAGAAAATCAAGGACTT
>LSQX01129067.1_pt1 | contig 26752 bp, 30 predicted proteins | sample 654561 | NCBI WGS metagenome assembly LSQX01 (sample SAMN04489861, study PRJNA283612) | anaerobic digester metagenome | isolation source: 4 biogas reactors fed with cattle manure at either 37C or 55C with and... | place: Denmark: Kongens Lyngby | collected 2014
CATAAAGCTCATCAAAGACTCATTTTGACTACTAAATGATTCAGTACTTTCTTGAGCACGTCGAGATAATTTTTTTTGCTCAAGCATATGCTTTTGATAGCCTTCTTGATCAACTTCAAAACCATTCTCTAAAGCAATTTCAAGTGTTAACTCATAAGGAAAGCCATAAGTATCATATAACTTAAAGACATCAGCCCCTAATAATACTTTATCAGTCGATGATTGTAACAATGATTGAAGTAATTTTTCACCATCATGAAGTGTTTGTTCAAATCGATCTTCTTCTATCTTAACGAGTTTTTTGATTAAGTCTTTCTTTTCTTCTAAGCTTGGATAGAAGTCCTTCATAATTTCAGCGACAACATCAACTAATTTATACATAAAAGCTTCTTTAATATTTAATTGTTTAGAATAACGAATCGCACGTCTAATAATTCTTCTTAAAACATAACCACGACCCTCATTTGAGAAGAGTGCACCATCAGCTAAAGCAAATGAAACAGTTCGAATATGATCAGCGATTACTCTGTATGCTATTTTATTGTCATTATATTTAATCTGTGAATACTTTTCAGTTTGCCTAATAATTGGTAAGAATAAATCTGTATCAAAATTAGTTTCACCCCCCTGAATAACATTAACTAAACGTTCAAAGCCCATCCCTGTATCAATGTTTTTTTGAGGGAGTTCTTTATATTCATGACGAGGCACACCATCTACGGCATTATACTGAGAGAATACAATATTCCATACTTCAACATATCGATCATTTTCTTCATCATTGTAAAATAGTTCAATGCCTCTATTTTGTGGGTCATATTTTGGTCCACGATCAAAAAATATCTCTGAGTTTGGACCACTTGGGCCTTCACCTATTTGCCAGAAATTTCCTTCTTGTTTTGATATTCTTGATGGATCAATGCCAATATGATTAACCCATAAGTCATAGGCTTCTTGATCATCTGTATGGACAGAGTAATACAGCTTATCTTTATCTATTCCCATCCATTTATCACTCGTTAAAAATTCATACGCAAATTCTATGGCTTCTTTTTTAAAGTAATCGCCAATACTAAAATTGCCCAACATTTCAAAGAAGGTATGATGTCGTGCTGTTTTACCCACATTTTCAATATCATTTGAGCGGATTGCTTTTTGAACATTTGCTATTCTTGGTTTCTCTGGCTTTATGCTGCCATCAAAATACTTCTTCAAAGCAGCAACACCTGAGTTAATCCATAACAATGTAGGGTCATTATGTGGTATTAATGAATGCCCTTGTTCGATCAAATGGTCCTTACTTTCAAAAAAGTCTAAAAACTTTTGTCGTATTTCATTACTTGTCATTTTTTTCACCTCAACTAAATAAAAAAATCATCCCAGCCAAGGAACGATTCTCACCGCGGTACCATCCTAATTTACACCATTGTGTACAGCTTTCTAAGTTAACGCCATTCTACGCAGAGGATTAGTCTGTAAAGTGACGGAGCGTTCATAGCAGATGTTCAAAGTTTTCACCAACCACTTTGTCTCTAAAAACAAGCACACTATTACTACATCGTCATTACAAATGATTTTATCACATGCCATTAATTCTTTCAACGAGTTTAGTCTTAATTTGTGGTGAATGATCATATTTTGCGGCATCACTAAAGACTAATTCAGGACCAATTAAAATTAAACCATTCCTTGCTCTTGAAACGGCCGTATAAAATAAACGTTTATTCATCATAAATCGATGTTGAGGACTTCCCACAAAGATAACAATCGGATATTCAGATCCTTGCGCTTTATGAACACTTGTACAATAAGCATGTTTTAAATGTATCATTATTTCTGAGTCATACTCCACAATATTTCCATCAAAATCAACAATTAAACGATCTTTGTTGTCATCACTCTCAGCTTTAAATACAATCTCAACTAAATTTCCAATATCACCATTAAATACAAAATCATCTGGTTGATTCTTTAATTGTAATAATTTATCCCCTTCTCTAAAGGTCATATAGCCAAACCGAAATTCACGTTTATGCTCATCTTGTGGGTTAAAATTTCTTTGAAGCAAAAGATTAAGTTGATCGATTCCATCTGAACCATCATATTTACAAGCTAAAACCTGAACATCATCAATTGTGTAGCCCTTCTCTAAGGCAAGCCTAGTCACTTCAATGACTGATTCTTTTATATAGTTTCTTTGATTAATATGAACAACATCACCTAATATCTTTGATTGATCAAAGCGCCCCTGGTTAATCGCACTGGCAATATCAATAATATGTGACTCCTGATTTTGTCGATAATTCACATCTAGAACATTAACACTAAAAACTCCTGAATTAATTAAATCTCGTATTAAGAAACCTGGACCAACAGATGGTAATTGATCTTTATCACCAATAAATAGTATTTTTCGAACCTTAGGCATAGCTAAGGCTAAGGCTGACATGACATAGTTGTCGACCATTGAGAACTCGTCAATAATTAAAATATCATTTAACACAGGATTAACTTCGTTTCTAGCAAATTTATTTGTTTCAAGATTCCATTCTAGCAATGAATGAATTGTAGTCACATTAACATTCACAATTTCTTTTAGACGTTTTGCGGCCCTGCCAGTTGGTGCACAGATGGCTAAATCATAGTGTGGATAAGCTTCTCTAAACAAAGCAATTATTGCTTGAATAATGGTTGTTTTGCCTGTCCCTGGGCCTCCAGTTATGATGGTCTTATCATTATTGAAGAAACCCTTAATTGCTTTAATTTGAGATTCATCATAAATAATATTTTGTTGTGCTTGATAGTCTTGGATGAGTTGATCTAAGTCTTTAGTTAAAGGAGTGATTTTTTGGATTGGCATTTGATTAAAGTAATTAGCATTTATGACTTCTGCTTCATACTGACTTTTATGATATAGGGCCTCATTGTCTAAGACTAATCTTCTTGAGTTGATAGTCTCTTGTAATCCAATACTAAATTTGTCATCATCAAGTTTATATTTTGGTAGTCTTTTAAGTAACTTTTCTATGGTTGTGAAGGTTGAGCCTGAGTTTAAACAATCTTGTAAAGTTTCAAAGACCAAAATGGCTGAGATTCGTTCTGGATGATCTTTTTTAAAACCTAATGAGGATGCTAATTTATCGCATGTTTTAAAGCCTATTCCTTCTACTTCATCGACCATACGATATGGATTCTCTTTAATTTTGGTAATTGCGTCTTTGCCATAAATTTGTTCAATCTTCAAAGTTTGGCGCATTGTAATTCCGTGTTGCGCAAAAAAGTTAATTTGTTTTTCAAGCTCAACTTCAGTTCTTAATTGATTGATTAATGTTTGTTGATTTTCAATACTTAAAAAAGGATCAGTAAAAACAAAATCGTCATCTTCTTGAATCTGAGTTAATAAATCAGTTCCATAATAATCAATGATTCGCTGTGCTTTAACTTTTCCAATACCTGGAAATAAGGATGAACTTAAATACTTTATTAATGTTTCAGTTGAATTGGCTAAAAGCTTTTCATATTGTTGAATCTCGAATTGTAAACCATACCGATAATGCTCTTTGTATTGGCCAGTTAATATATAAATCTGGTCAAGTTCTAATTGTGGAACATATCCAACGGCTGTCATGGTCTTTTCTGTTTGGTCATTGAGCATGACTAAATAAACGCTGTAGAAATTTGCGCTTGAATATATTTTTCGTTTGATTAAAACTTCAATTTGAATTTGATTATCCATTGATAAAAAAGATAGATAAGAAACCGACTAAATTGTACATTGCGTGAACCACAATGGGTGTCATAATCGTTTTTGTTTTGACATAACTAAGCCCTAAAACAAAACCTAGTCCGCCATATAGTAAGATAAACCATAGTTCATGAAAATTACCAAAAGTCAGTGATTGAGCAATATGGATGTAACCAAAGACTAAGGCTGAGGTTAATAGAGTAGTAAATGTTGATTTAGAATCTAAGAAAATGATTGCGTATCGGAAGACTAATTCTTCGATAAATGGTGCTAAAACAACAACTGTCAGAAAAATAATGAAAGGACTGTCGAATGCCATAATTTCAATACCCACTTGATTGAGTGATGTTCCTTCAATACCAATCATATACAGAATGAAATTTACAGCATACATCACTAAAAAGATTAGGGCGAAATATTTAAGACATGTCACAAAAAAGGATTTCAAGTTTTGAGCTACAACAAAGTCTTTGATGAGCTCTCTTTTTAAATAAACAATATAAACAATAGCTATTACTAACATCATTAAAAATTGAGCAAAAGCCATTGAGGAAATGCCTGTAATTATATTGGCCAAGACTAAGTTGTTTAGAATAATACCAAATAATGTACTGATGACAAAATATATCCCAACAATTGTTATTCTTTGTTTAATACTTAGAGTTTTCAAGTGCTTGATCCACCCTTTCTCTAGGACTTTGATTTTGGTAATAAATTTGATCCACTCGTCCTGCACCTAAGACAAGTCCATCCTTATCATAAAAGACGGCTTCTTGACCAGGTGTTATAGCTGCTACTGCCGGATTTACAGATACTTCTAGTGTTTCATCATCGATCCAGTTTAATGTGACAGGATTGTCTTTTTGGCGATATCTGAATTTAGCAAAACAATCAATATTGTCTTTATCTTGATACCAATTAATGCGATTAACAATTACTTTATCTGAAAGTAGATACTCTGAATCACGACCCTTAGTTACATAGAGCGTGTTTGTTTCAATGTCTTTATGACACACAAAGAACGGTCCAACAGCGGTTGATATATCCAAACCATGTCTTTGGCCTAATGTATAATACATAACACCTTTATGTGTTCCTACTTTTTTATTTGAACCAATATCGATAATATCGCCTTGGGTTTCTTTTAAGTAGTTGCTTAAGAATTCTCTAAAATGTCGTTCTCCAATAAAACAGATCCCCGTTGAATCTCTTTTGGTTGCTACTGGTAAATCCAATTGACTGGCAATTGCACGAATTTCACTTTTTTCCAAATCTTGTAATGGAAAGAGTGCCTTTTGTAAAGCATTAAGAGGTACTTGTGCTAAGAAGTAAGATTGATCTTTATTCTTATCTTGTGCTTTAACTAGTCGATTAATGCCATCAACTTGTAGTATTTTAGCGTAATGACCTGTCGCAACTAAATCAAATCCATGTTTGCTGGCAAAGTCAAAGAATGCATCAAACTTAATGTGTCGATTGCATAAAATGTCTGGATTTGGTGTATTGCCTTTCTTAGTTTCTTCTAAGAAGACGCTAAAAACATCATCCCAATACTCTGCAACAAAATCGACTCTCAATAATGGTAAACCTAATTGAGTTGCTACTGCTAGAGCATCTTGATAATCTAGTTCTTGTGAACAATGTTCATTGTCCAATGTTGGATTTCCTAATGTATCATTATTGGCTAATGAATCCCAATTTCTCATAAAGCCACATGTTACATCATATCCTTGTTCTTTTAATAAATAAGCAGCTACAGCAGAATCTACTCCTCCTGATAAGCCGACGAATACTTTTTTCAAAATTGCCTCCAATCAAATAAAAGCTGTGATATCACAGCTCAGATACTAGTCGTAATGGTTCACGACGATTAGATGGTATAAAGGCTCCGATTTCTTCCTCATCATACCCTACGAGAAATGTCTTCTCATTTAACACGATCGGACGTTTCAACACCGATGGATTTTCTTGGATGAATTCAACTAATTGATTCATGGTCATATCTTCAACATCTATGTTATTTTCTTGAATAATTTTACTGCGTTTAGAAATAATATCTTCAGTACCATTTTCACTACGCATGAGTAAATGTTTAATTTCACTCTCGTTAAGAGTTGTGTGAAAGATGTTTTTCTCAATGAAACGTAATTCATGGTCTTTAAGCCAGTTTTTCACCTTGCGGCACGAAGCACAGCCTGGTGATGTATAAACAACAATCATTTAACATCCTCCTTGAACTTATATTATACTGTGATTAGCAACAATATAAAAGAGCTTTTAATGAAAAAACACAAAAACTTTAAAATATTGACAAATAAAGGGTAAAATGCTAAAGTATTTCTGTTATCTTTGAAGAAAATGTAGTACGTAATTGATTAATCATAAAGAGAGATGCTGGCGCTGAAAAGTATCGATTAATATTACCGAATGGACTTTCTGAGATAAAACGGTCATGGCGTTATACATGTCAAGTAAAAAACGAAGGTGGCACCACGCTTAGGCGTCCTTGGGTCCACCTTTTTATGTACATAAGGGAGAAAACTATGAAGAAAAGAATGTTATCAGGAATTAAACCAAGTGGCCAATTGCACTTAGGCAACTACATTGGGGCCTTAAGAAACTTTGTAAGGTATCAAGATGATTATGAAATGGTTGTCTTTATTGCTAATTTACATTGTATAACGGTGCCTCAAGAACCAACTGCTTTACAGACAAACTTACGTGATGCTGCTGCCTTATACATTGCTAGTGGATTAGATCCACAAAAAGCTACAATTTTTCTACAGTCTGATGTCATGGCTCATTCACAATTAAGTTTTATTTTACAATCACATTCATACTTAGGTGAGCTTAATCGCATGACTCAATATAAAGATAAAGTTGCTAAAGGTGAAACTGAACTTACTGTGGGTTTATATACATACCCTACATTAATGGCTGCTGATATCCTTATTCAGGATGCACATTATGTGCCAGTAGGCATTGACCAAAAACAACATGTTGAATTAACTAGAGATATTGCACAAAGGATGAATAATCGATATAAGAAAACACTATTCACTATACCGGAACCTTTGATTGAGAAAGTTGGTTCAAAGATTTATTCATTACAAAATGTTGAAAACAAAATGAGTAAATCAGATACAACAGAAAAAGACATTATTTATTTACTTGATCCAGTCAAAACAGCGACTAAAAAAATTATGTCAGCCGTCACTGATTCTGAAAACAAAATAGCATATGATCCAGTGAATCAGCCAGGCATCTCTAATTTGTTGACAATTGCCGCAAGTTTGCAGGTTCAAAACATTGACACCATTGTGTCTGAGTGTAAAAATATGCAATATGGAGCCTTTAAGAAATATGTTGCTGATATTGTCGCAAAAACATTAAGTGAGATTCAGGATAAATACAATGAAGTCATTGAATCAAATATGTTAGAAAAGGTCCTACAAGATGGCGCAGAAAAAGCAGCTATCACTGCAAATAATCGCTTAGCGATGGTTCAAGAAACACTAGGATTAGAAATAATTGGAGGAAAACTATGATACAACTAACGAATTTAACAAAGCAATTTGGTGATAAAGTAGCGGTTGATGATATCAGCATTACCTTCCCGTCTGGAAAAATTATTGGGTACATTGGACCTAATGGTGCTGGAAAAACGACAACTTTAAAGATGATGTGTGGCATCACTAAACCAAGCAATGGCCAAATTCTTCTAAATGGAATTGATATTGCTAAAGAACCTCTCGCAGCTAAGAAACAACTTGGATTTGTGTTTGATTCACCTGATGCTTTCTTACAATTATCTGGTTTAGAGTATATTAATTTTATAGCAACGATCTATGAAGTTGATACCGTTGAAAAAAATCGACTCATTGAGGAGCTTGGCGAAGCCTTTGAAATGACCGATGTTTTAAATGATAAAATTGAAACTTATTCACATGGAATGAGACAAAAAATTATGATTATGGCTGTTTTAATTCATAATCCAGATATCTGGTTATTGGATGAGCCTCTAACTGGTTTAGATCCTAAATCAAGCTTTCGATTAAAAGAAATAATGAGAGCACATGCCGATGAAGGCAATACGGTCTTATTTTCAACCCATGTCTTGGAAGTTGCTGAAAAACTATGCGATGAGATTGCTATTATTGATCATGGCCAAATTAAGTATCAAGGAACATTGGAAGCACTTAAACAAAATTATCCTGACAAATCATTGGAAGCAATTTTCCTGGAAGTAACAAAATGAGTAAAATTTTATCTTTAAGTAAAGTCATGTTTAAGATTTCATTGGACTCCTTTAGAGTATCTAAAAAGAAATCTTTAAACATACTATTTGTTGTATTTATGGTTCTCTTCTTATTAGTACCGGTATTTATGTTGTTCAGGTTCTTATTTAAGAACACTTTGGAAATGCTGATTACTATGAATCAAGAAGCTCTACTTATCAATGTCCTTTTAGCAGGACTAAGTTTGGTTATTATTTTCTTTTCAATGCTACAAATTCCTTATATTTACTACTTTTCCAATGATACCGAAACTTATTTAGCATTACCTTTAAAACCATATGAGATTCTGTTAAGTCGACTTTTTGTTGTTCTAATTTTTGAATACTTACTAGTCTTTGTCATGATGGTTCCCTTTATTTTTACATTCTTTGAGATAACAGGAAGTATTGGCAGCATTATTATTGGTCTTATTGCTAGTATATTTATCCCTATAGGCCCGGTTATTATCTCTAGTATTGTGGTCATCTTATTGATGAATTTTGTTCCATTCTTTAAAAACAAAAACGCGATTAACGTAATTTTTGGTCTTCTTGCTTTTGCTTTCTCAATTGGTATTAATGTAGTTATACAGGGCCAAGATTTCTCTCAAATTGATTTATTACAATTACTTCAAGATGGTAACAACTCAATAAGTAATACAATGTTTGCTTTGTTACCAAACATTCGCTTTGCTTCATCAGCAATTGTTAATCAGTCTGTGCTTGATTTACTAATCTTTATAGGAATTACACTTGGGTTGGTGGTAATCTATTTATTTGCTGCACAGAAATTTTATTTAAATGGTGCGACAACAATCAGTGATTCAGCTCGTAATAAAAAGAGATTTAATCGCAATCAATTATCGACTGGTAGACAATCATCTCTTGTGAGTACTTTTTTAACTCGTGAAATTAAAACACTCCTTAGAACTCCAGCCTATCTCTTAAATGGTCTTTTACCTATCTTTATATTTCCAATAATGATTGGTATATTACCAATATTCGGTAACTTTGAAAGCGATCTTGATATGACGTCATTTATGCCACTGTTAAATCAGTATTTAAATGATATTCAGCTTGGGGTTCCTATTGCATTAATTGCTGGTGTTGTTATTGGTTTGTTTATTGGATCAATGAATATGTTATCTGTGACAGCTTTATCTAGAGAAGCAAAGGTTTTAGATCATATAAAAGCTTACCCAATTGATCATTACAAGATGATGTTAGGTAAGCTGATATTTAATATTGGGTTATCATTATTAGGCGTAGTTCTAACTATAGTTGTGATTAATGTATGGATTACACTACCTTTACTATTTAACTTGCTGGTACTTGTTAGTTCTATTATTGCTGTTACTTTTACAAATCTGTTTGGAATGCTGGTTGATTTGTTTAGACCAAATCTTAAATGGACTAATGAAATTCAAGTTATTAAACAAGGATTAAATGGATTTATAAATATCTTTGGGCTATGGATACTCATTGGTATCCTTGGTTTTATTGCTTGGCAATTAAGGGACTATTTCTTTTATACAACCATTGGTTTGACTGTCTTTATTTTGATTGCATCACTGGTCATCTTGTATTTCTTAAAAGTGAATACTTCAGATTTAGTCATTAAGGCTGAAGCTTAACTCTTTAGTTTTTTCCCAAGGATAATGATCATATCCAAAATGTCCAAAATTACTTGTATCTTGATAAATTGGATTTAATAAATCTAATTCATTAATAATATTATAAACACTGAAATCAAAATTCTGATTAACTATGTCTAATAATTGTTCATTAGTATATTTAGAGGTTTGATAAGCTTGAACATAAATTGATTGTGGTGTTTGTTTACCAATTGCATAAGAGAGTTGAATTTCAACTCTTTTTGCTAGTTTGGCAGCGACTAAGGATTTAGCTACATAACGAGTATAATAAGCAGCTGAACGGTCAACTTTTGATGGATCCTTACTTGAGAAACATCCCCCTCCAATACGTCCCATACCACCATAAGAGTCAACGATAATCTTACGTCCTGTTGTGCCGCTGTCACCATATGGTCCTCCTATCACAAATTGACCGCTTGGATTAATGGTATAGGTTGTGTTTTCATTTATGAGTCTTGGGTCAACGACTTTTTCAATTACTTCTTTGATCATCGTGTCTTCGATTTGTTGATGTGAAATACCTGCTTCATGTTGTATTGAAATAACAATATTTGTGATATATAAAGGATGATTGTTTGCATCGTATTGTACACTGACCTGTGTTTTTCCATCAGGTTTAACCCATGAAATAGTTTCTCTTAATTCTTTTAAACGTTTTGAAAGTTTATGTGCAATTGTAATAGGTAGAGGCATTAACTCAGGTGTATCATCACAGGCATAACCAAACATAATTCCTTGATCACCAGCTGAGATAACATCTCTGGCAACTGCTTGAAATATATCTGATGATTGCTGAGAAACTTTTACTAAAAACTCAAAATCCTCAACATAACCAATTGATTTTAGTACCTCTGATGCAATTGCTTCATAATCGATTTGAGCTTTCGTATTTGCTTCTCCATAAATTAAACAAAAATTATCTTTAATGGTTGCTTCAACAGCCATTTTTGAATACTTATCCTGTCTTAGCGCTTCATCTAAGATGGCATCACTTATTTGGTCACAAACTTTATCTGGATGACCGTCGGTTACAGATTCTGATGTAAATACAAACATTTCTTTCCTCTTTTCTATAAAAAAACAGCAACCGATAAGATTGCTGATTGTTTTGTTTCAGTGTCTTATCGATGTTAGCTGGACCACCCGACTCAACGGGTTGGTGTGAGGTCATCGAGCTAACTCTCTACCTCAACTCTTTATAAACGCAAATTATATTATACTTAATTACTAATTATTGTCAATAATTACTCTTCTTCACTAATAAGTTCTTCATATTCTTCAAGGTTTAAACCATCGTGTTGATCCATGAATTCTTGCTCAGCAAGTTCACGATACTTATCCATTTTTCTTCTGAATAGTTCACCATTTGATGGCGGTGTATAAGAAATGGCATTGGCTCCTGCCTGAATCACTTCTAAAATTGTTTCCTCAGTAGGTCCCCCTGTTGCGATAATTGGCACTTCAGGAAATTGTTCTCTAATTCTTCGAACAATATGGGCTGTGTTTTGTGCTCCAGATACGTTAATTATATCTGTTCCAGCATCTAATCGCTCTTGAATATCTGTATACTCACTAACAACAGTCGAGATTATTGGGCAATCGACAGCACGATTAACAAGGTCTATGGTGCTTGCTGGTGCAGGACCATTTAATACAACAGCAGTAGCGCCCTCAGCTTCAGCATGAGCTGCAATTTGTGCTGAGCGATAGCCTTTTGTGGTTCCTCCTCCAACACCCGCAAAGACAGGGTTTGAGGCAACCTGGATAATGCTCTTTAATATTGCTGGATGTGGTGAGAATGGATACACAGCTAGGATTGCATCGGCATTATTGTTTATGATAATGGCAATGTCTGTTGTAAATATGATAGATTTTATTCTTCTGCCATGAATTATGATTCCTGAACATTCACGAATAATCTTTGGAACATAAACGATGTCATTTCTTAAGGCAGTGTTAATTTTAGGTCTAATTTTACTCATTATGTTATCTTATGTCGGACAAAGTTTCCGACTACCCTTTCACTTTTTGTTACATTGATAAAGGCTTGCTCATCTATAGATAAAATTATACGACAAACTTCTTCAACTTCAAAGGCATTAACGACCATAAATAACATTGTTTTAGGTGTTTTGGTATATGCACCTTCACCCCATAGTTTTGTAATTCCTCGACTAAACTTAGAAAATATGGCTTCTGCGACATCATCTTCATATTCAGTGATAATGTATAAACCGTTGAGTTTGTGGCGTGAGTCCATATTATTGATAATGGTTGTTGAAACAAATTGGAAAATCATTGAATACATGGCTGCTTCAAAGCCAAAAATAAATCCAGCAACTAGTAACACAGCCCAATTCAAGTACATAATGTAATCCCAGATTGGAACATGTGGATGATGATTTTGGGTATAGATGGCGATGTAATCAGTTCCGCCGCCACTGGCTTTTGCTTTTAAGGCTAAGATACTAGAGATGCCTGTAATCATTCCACCAAAAAGAACTAACAAAATTCGGTCATCAACTATATGAAAGTTTGGGATAAAGAAATCGGACAGTGAAACAATTGTAAATTGAATCGTTGTTAATATCGCAAATCGTTTGCCAATATACTTCATAACCAATATCGTTAAAACTATCTGAATTACCAGATATAAGAGTAAGTATTGGATGTGGATATTAAAATATTTTGCTAATATCTCAGTCACAAGCTTTGCGATACCGACAAAACCAGCCGGATAAAGATTGGCTGGATTAACAAATCCATGTATCGAAATACTTGCTGTTAACGCAGAAAATACAACTAATAGTAGTGATTTTAAAAATTCTTTTGTTTCTGTACTCATATGAAGCTCCCTTCAAAACAATAAAAAAAGAGTAGCGAACTACTCTCTAATTTTAACATTTTATAAGCAGTGGTCACAAGTCCCATCAGGACAGTCTTCACAGTCATGCTCAGGTACTTCTTCCCATTGTTTTTTAGCGAATTGAGCTTCATAAGCTAAAGTATCTAGCGCGACACAATCAATCGCTATTTTTGCACCATAAGCTAAATCTTTAATCTCAACAACGGTTCGTGCTGGATATGGATTTGAGAAGTATGTGGCATAGATTTGATCAAACTTTTCTAAATATTTATGGTCAGATAAATAAACTGTTGTTTTGACAATATGTCTTAATTCTAAATCTATTTCTGATAAAAGTGCTACTAAATTTCGAATAACTTGCATTGATTGTTCTGATACATCATCAGAAACCATTGTGTTATCTTCATTTAATGGTAATTGTCCTGATATAAAAACAAAGTCTCCAACCTTTAATGCTGGGCTATATGGGCCATGTCCCTGTGGAGCTTCAATGGATGTAATTGATTTTGCTAACATAAGTTAAACACTCCTTACTTTTCTATGTGATATTATACTAGAGACCAAAAAATAATTAAACTAAAGTGACTTATTTATGCTTACGCAACCAATCACTTCCCTTTTGGATTTCTACTAGTGATAATTCTTGGTAATCTAATTGCCTTAAAACCTCATATGTTACAATCGCCACACTATTGGCTAAGTTTAGTGATCGCGCATTTGATGTCATAGGTATTCTAACACAATCTTTTAAATTATTTGCTAATACATCTAGTGGTAAACCTGTACTTTCTTTTCCAAAAACTAAATATATATTTTCTTTCTCAGCTGAATAATTAATTTCAGAATGGCTTTGTTCACCATATCGTGTGACAAAAATCACTCTACCATTGACCGTTTTCTTAAATGCTTCATAATCATCATGAATGATAATGTCTAATTCATCTATATAATCCATTCCAGAGCGTTTAAGNNACTAAAGATAATTCTAAAGACGAGTTGATTAAAGAATTCTAATGGAACCATCTGAATTAAACGATCAGCAGCTGGGTCTAATAGCCATAAATCATTGCTAAAGAAGACATGATGGAAATTAGTCCAAAAGCCGTCAAAATCAAAAACAACATACATTCCTAATGCAGCAAGCAATAAACCAAACACTACAAATGAAGTTTTAAACGATTGATTAAAGATAAATTTAGCCTTTTTAAGTCCTAGTGAAAGATATCTGATAGTTAAAAAGATAGCAACAATAAGTGATACATAAAGTATTGCTTGACTGCCTAAATATAGATTCTTAACATCGACCATATGATCAATCTCTTTTTGATTAAACATTTGGTCGCCACTTTCTAATTCAAAATGTAAATCATTTCGACTATCTTGAATATAATCTAATAAAACAGCCGTTGCTGTATTGAGTTCCGATTCAGATAGATTCATTCGCTGAGCTGTTGATAGTCTTTCATTCATATCATTATAAAAAGTTCGATTAAAACTGTGACTAAAAATTGACCCTATTATTAAAACAATAATCATGCTTGAGGCCCATATCCAATTGAATTTTCTACTCTGCAAGATATTCGACATATTTTAGAACCTCCATCAAAGCTTTCGATCGGTGTGATACTTTTGCTTTATATTCTAAATCTTCAGCAAATGTCTTTGTTGTATGCTCTGGAATAAAAATCGGATCATAGCCAAATGAACCCGTACCTCTTATTTCTTGTGAAACACTGCCATAAACGACTTGTTGTGTCACAAACTGCTGACTTGGTGTTAATAAAACCATGGCACATGTAAACATTGCTTTTCTGTCAATGACCCCTTCTAATAACTTTAGAATTTCTTTATTCTTTAGTGCATCAACTGTACCAGATCCTAAAAATCGAGCTGAATTAACACCAGGTTCATTGCCTAAGGCTTTAACACTGAAGCCTGAATCATCTGCCAAAATGGCATGATTAGGATAAAATGATTGGATTGTTTTGGCTTTAATTAATGCATTGTCTAGAAAGGTTTTGCCTGTTTCTTCGATTTCAAAATCAAAATCGATATCCCGAAGACTTATAATCTCGATATCTAAATGTTTGAAGTATTCTTTGATTTCTTTGATTTTATGGCCATTATGGCTTGCTACTAGTATTCTCATAACAGTAGTTATCATACCAAAAAACATGCCATTATGCTATGATATTTGCATGTTAAAAACAATTGAATTTGAATCAAAAATCAAAAGTATTGAGCTTACTGATTTAGGATTAACCAATAAAAACTACATTATGACCTTACAAAATGATGAAAAATATTTTGTTCGAATTCCGTATAAACATAATTACGCGTTATTTAATTATGAGTTAGAAGAACAGATTTATCGTCAAATCAAACCTCTGAAGATTAATTTAGAATACATTTCTTTAGATCCTCAAACAGGTGTCAAAATTAGTCCTTATTTAGAAGGCATTAAGCATCTTGATGAACTCGATTTAAGAGAAGCCGCGGTTCAGGTTGCTAAAGACTTACAGAAGCTTCATTCAACAGAGATTGTTAATCATGAGTTTGATGTTAAGTCAAAATATTTTCAGTTTAAAGAGCTTAATAGTCTTCAGATTTATCCTTTAGAAGATTATGAATACCTTTTACAAAAGCTGGCTAAATATCCTCAAAGAGTTTTGTGTCACAATGATCTTGTTAATGGAAATGTTGTTTCGTATCAAAACAAGGTATATTTAATCGATTATGAATATTCAAGTGATAATCATCCCTATTTTGATTTATTATCATTTATTACTGAAAACAGTATTAATGATGAAGAAGTCCGTAAACTATTCTTTGAAACATATCTTAATCGGACACTTACTTCAAAGGATAAAGATGATTTATTATTCTTTGAATTAATTCATGATTTACTATGGTGTCAATGGGCACAGATGCAGGCTAGCTTAATCGATGATCCAATATACTTAGAAATAGCACAAACAAAGTATCAACAACTTATAAAAAATCGACTGTAATGAATAAAAAAGACCCGTAGCTCAATAGATTGTTGGTTTAACTGTCTATTTCGTTATGGCTCCTTTTGTTACTATTTTAATAAAATATTATGGACAAAGTCTTGGGCAATGGCTGGAGCTGACGCAATACCTGGTGAGTCGGTTCCTGCTACATTGTAAAATCCTTTAACATGAGGACTTTCTCCAATCACAAAGTCATCATTCACTTCTTTTGGTCGAATGCCTGACATTGTTCCTGTTTGATGCTCATACGGAATATGACGTGCAACCATCTTAATTTTCTCTTTGATGATTTCAATATCTGCGTCTTGGACAACTGGCTCATCTAGAGTTGTTACTGTGAATGCAGTTGGACCAATTAAGACAGAATCATCGACTTGAGGGATTACTAAGACTCCTTTACCCATATTAGTTGGTGCTGGATACAGTGCTCCATCGGACATATTTCGTGCTTCTTTGCCTAAAGTAATATAATCTCCACGAATATATGTTAATTCAAATGTAGGCTCAGATACCATCGCTTCAATATGTGGTGCATAAAGTCCACCAGCATTGACAACTTTGCGAGCTTGATAAGTTCCTTTATTTGTTACAACGTCAAAATACCCATCATGAACATGAATCGCTGTAACTTCTTCATTTAAGTGAACTTCTACGCCATTTTCAGCAGCTTTTTTAATGGCTTGTTGAGCTACATGTGTTGGATCAACGACTGCAGTTGTTGGCATGCTTAATACTTCAAAGGTATTATCTGGAAGATTTGGTTCTCTTTTTAAAGCTTCTTCACGTGTTAGTCTTTCGACAAAAACATCTCGCTCTTTTGCATTATTAACTAAATGTTCAAATATTTCATGGTCTGCATCAGTTGTTGCGATTAAGAATGCTCCAATCTTTTTGTATGGAGTTTCTAGTTCTTTAGCATATTCCTCATACATTCTAGTTCCTAACAGATTGTATTTTGCTTTTAGTGTTCCTTCAACTGGATCAATTCCAGAGTGAACAACTGCACTATTATGTCCTGTGACATCAAGGCCAGGTTTTTCTCTTTTCTCCAAAACAAGAACCTTTGAATCAGTTTTTGATAATTCATAGGTGATGGTGCTACCAATAATTCCTGCACCAATTACAATTACATCTTTCATATTAATTCCCTTTCTTTCTATGTTGTATAGTTAAATTATACTAGATGTTCACATGTAAGGGGTGCCATTTGACTGGTCACCTTTTGAGTAAAAAGAAAGAAATATAAACAAAAAAAGAGCCATAACATCGTAATATGTTATAGCTCTAATGATTCTACTTCATTTGGATTTGTCGTAAGTGAACCAACACATTATTGAGTGATTCAATTAACACTTTATCTTCATTAACTTTCAAATCAGAAATGAGACTATCAATCAGTTCTTCATGAAAAAGATGATGAACTTGCAAAGCATCATGTGCTTTGTCAGTTAGCTGTAAATGTGTCACCCGACGATCATGCTCAGCTCGAACTTTTTGAACATATCCCTTTTTTACTAATCGGGTGATATTAATACTTAAAGTGGACGCAGTGACATTTAGATCACTCGCTATATCGCTCATTTTATTGTTTTCTTTCGCTTTATCTATCGCTTCCAGAGTATGCATTTCAGTAATGGATAAACTAACACCCTTACTTCGAATAGCTTCCTCTTGCATCATTAAAATTTTCCAGAAAATATCTACAATAAGTTCGTTGATGAGCTCACGACTATTTTCCATAATTAGCTATTAAGTGCTGTTTTGGCTTGGTTTACAATTGACTCAAATCCCTTAGGATCAGCGATTGCTATTTCTGATAGCATTTTACGATTAATATTGATATTAGCAAGTCTTAGTCCATGCATTAATTGTGAATAGCTCAAATCATTTAAACGTGCAGCTGCATTAATACGAGTAATCCATAATTTACGCATTTCACGCTTAAGATTCTTACGATCTCTATAAGCATAGCGTAATGAACGCATTACTTGTTCATTTGCTGTTCTGTATAATGAATGCTTGGACCCATAATAACCCTTAGCTAATTTTAAAACCTTTTTACGACGCGCTCTTGACGCGACAGCATTTTTTGCTCTTGGCATCTTTAAACTCTCCTTTTATCTAACCTTGTAATAAGTTCTTAATTCTCTTGTAATCAGATGGATGAACTAAAGTACCCTTACGTAATTTTCTTTTTTGTTTTTGTGATTTGTTTCCAGCAAAGTGAGACACGTATGCATGATGTCTCTTAAGTTTTCCAGAACCAGTTTTTTTAACTCTTTTTGCAAGAGCTTTTTTAGTCTTCATTTTCGGCATTTTTTGATTCCTCTTTCTTCTTCTGTGGTGTTAAAGTTACAGACATCGTATTTCCCTCAAGTTTAGGTCTTGCTTCAGCAATTGAAATATCAGATGTCTTTTCAATAAATTCATTCATTGTCTTTTTACCAACTTCAAGTCGAGTAATAAGACGTCCGCGAAAACGCATGTCTACTTTAACTTTTTTACCAGATTCTAGCCATTTACGTGCTTGATTTAACTTTGTTTCAAAGTCGTGAGTATCAATTACCGGTGACAATCGTAATGGCTTAAGTTCAGTAACATGTTGCCTCTTCTTAGCGTCCTTAGCTTTCTTTTGCTGTTCAAAACGGTAACGCCCATAATCCATAATTTTACAGACCGGCGGTTTAGCATTTGGTGCAACACAGAATAAATCCATTTCTGCATCAGCTGCTGCTTGTAAAGCTTCACGGCGCATTAAAATCCCAAGTTGTTCTCCTTCAGGACCAATGACTAACATTTCTCTGAATCTGATTTGTTGATTGACAAGATCTTCGTTTCTTCTACGTGATATGGTCTTCACCTCCTATAATATGTGAAAAAGTGCCTAGAAAGCACTTCAAATTACGTCATAATTCAATATAAGATTGATTCATAGCGTATACCCAAGACTTAGGTCATCAGGTGAGAAGTCTGCTTCTACTTTCTATTGCCTATTTAGAATATCAAATTTGATACTTAAAGTCAACTAAAGCTGCTCTTTTATCATATTTCAAATAAAAGTCACACTATCAATAAAAAAACCCTAAATTAAAAATTCTCTAACTTAGGGTTCTTAACTAATAATATTATTTGATTTGACTAAATTTAGATCTCAAAAGCAGCAGCAAGTCCAGCCTCAGTAGCTAGATTCGCAGTACCAGGAACTTTTGCATCACCAACAACAATGACTTTACCTGCAAAGTCTTTTAATTCTTCCTCAAGTGGATTGTATGCCTTAACACCAGTAGCTAATGCAATCGTATCAAATCCACCAATAGTAACCTCTTCACCATTCTTAGTATAAACTACGCCATCTTCAGTAAACTCTTTTACTTTAGCACTTGTCATTGATTGAACACCTCAATCAGCAAGTCTTGACATTAAGAAAGCTCTTGGAGTTATTTCTTCATCTAAGGCAATGGCTTCACGCATTTCAAGGATAGTTACTTGTCTATTATGTTCACCAAGGAAGTCTGCCGTCTCAGCTCCTGTTGATCCGCCATCAATAACGAGAACATTTCCACCAGGTGTAACATTTCCATCAAGAATATCTAAAGCATCAACAACTATGTCATTGTCAACACCCTTAATTGGAAGTTTCGAAGGAACCCCACCAGTCGCAAGAATGACTGTATCTGGTGCAAACTGTTCAACATATTCTTTAGTTACTTCAGTGTCTGTAACATATTTAACACCATTTTTCTGACCAACTGAAACATAATATTTCAAAGCAGTAGCGATTTCATGTTTTGTCGGAGGAATCGAAGCAAGTCTAAACTGACCACCAAATTGTGCATCTTTTTCAACAACTGTTACATCATGTCCTTTTTGGCCAGCAACAAGTGCAGCCTCAAGACCAGCTGGACCACTACCAACAACTAATACCTTCTTAGGATCCTCTACTTTGTCCATTGGGTATTTTAATTCATTACCAGTCAATGGATTAATTAAACAAGATGTGCTCTTTCCAACAAAAATATAACCGATACAAGATTGGGTACATCCAATACAAGGGATAATTTCAGACAAACGATTTTCTTTTACTTTATTAGGAAGATCTGGATCAGCAATTGATGAACGACCAAAGGCGATGAAATCAGCACAATTATTTGATAATGCATTTTCACCACTATGTGGATCATAGCGACCAACAGAAATTACCGGGATATCCACAGTATCCTTGATAAACTTTGTTTGAAATTGGTTAAAGCCAGCAGGCATTGCTGGTGTTGGACTCATATATTGCATACTCGCATATGTCATCATAGACACATGTAAAGCATCAGCAGTATATTCTTCAGCCATTTTAGCAACTAATAATGATTCCTCTAAAGTTCTTCCACCATGTACTTTTTCATCATAACTGAATCTAAATGTCATAGTAAAGTCATCTCCAACTTTACTGCGAATATCTTTAAATATTTCTTGTGGGAATTTCATTCTTCCATTGAAGTCTCCACCAAATTCATCAAAACGCTTATTTGAATGAGTTGACATAAACTGCGCAATCATATAACCATGAGCACCATGAACCTCAACCCCATCAGCACCTGCTTCTTTAGCGCGTCTTGCGGCATCACCAAATTGACCAATAATTTCCCAAACTCTTTCATTACTCATTTGTTCTGGAATAGAACCCATGATTGGACAAGCAATTTTACTAGGCGCTTCAGGAGTTAATCCAAAAATTGCACCGGTACAGTTTGGCGTCCAGCATGATGAAGCTGAATAAATACTTTTGACCCTTCATTATGAATAGCATAAATTAATTCTTTATATTTTGGAATCTGATCATCATCCCATAAACCTGTTTGATTCGTAATAGCACGACCTTTTTTGTCAATAGCACAAACTTCAATAATAATTAAACCAAAACCACACGCCGCTCTTCTGCGATAGTATTCAATCATCTCATCGGTCACATATCCTTCACTAGATCCTAAATTAGTCCCCATTGGAGGCATAACAAACTTGTTACTTAATTCTGTACTACCAATTTTACCCGGTTCAAACAACTTCTCAAATTTAATTCTTTTTGCTTTCTCCTTTTCTGTTTATACAAGCATTATTCTAAATGTTAATCAAAACTAATATTGATAATACTTTAACAATATGGTTTTCTAAGTCAAAATTGTTATAAACATCAAAGTCTTAACTACCTCAATTGGAGTTGTTTAATATCTTTATATCTTTAATTGCATTTATTATGTCCATCTCAACACGTTCCTTTTCATTATCAAATAGGATTTCGTGTCTAGACTTAGCATATCGCTTCATTTTTATTTTATGTCCATTACTCTTAAGAACCTTACTGACCCCTTCTAACTTATCGCTATCACATGGATCATGCATACCTGAAAGTAAAAGTACTGGAGTTAAAGATTTATATGTTTCAGTTTTATTTACATCAACTAATAATCTAAACAAATCAACAAATGCGCTATTTGTAAACATAAATCCACAATCAGGACTCTCAAGAAAACTATTAACATTGTCTTCATTAAATGATAACCAGTCATGGCTTGTATGTGGATTCTTAATCTTCATATTATATTGCTTGATAATAGCCCAGTTAAGAAATTTGTTTTCTTGCAATTCACGCTTAAACAAACGATTATACCAATCCAAGACAATAGCCAAAAATTTTGCTGCTGGATTATAAGATGGAGTTCCACTTAAAATAATCAAGTCGACAAGATTAGGTTCCTGTTTGATGATACTCCTAGCAAATAATGACCCCATTGAATGTCCAACGATCACAAAAGGAATATCAATACATTTATTTTTGTTAACTAACTCAATTAATTCATGTGTTTGTTCTTTGTAACCCCCCAAAAAACCTCTTGGTTTATTGTTACCATGTCCCCTTAAATCAGGTAATATCACAAGACAGTTTTCATTTTTTAGTTTGTTCGCGAATTCTAAGTATCGATCTTTATGATCTTGCATCCCATGAATCAATAAAACAATTCTTTCAACCTTATTTGGTTTTAAATATGTAATCATAGTCAAACTATACCACTTTTTTGTGCCTTTTTTTGTTAATGTGATATAATTTCATAGCAATCAAAGGAGATTTAGAATATGAAATTAAGTCAAAACTTTTTTTACACATTACGAGAAAATGTTAAAGATGAGGATTCAAACAGTGGGAATCTGCTAGTACGAAGTGGACTCATTAAGAAAAGTTCATCGGGCGTTTATATGTTATTACCATTAGGGTTAAAAGTTTTCAATAAAATTGAAAATATCGTTCGTGAAGAAATGAACGCAATTGGCTCACAAGAAGTCAGTATGCCCTCATTAATACCAGAAGAAGTCTATATTGAATCTGGAAGACGTGAAAACTTCGGCAAAAGCATGTTCGCATTAAAAGATCGAAACAACAAGGATTTTGTCTTAGGACCAACCCATGAAGAATTATTCGCAAATGCCGCAAAAATGTATATTAAATCATATAAGAATCTTCCTTTCTCTCTTTATCAGTTTCAAACTAAGTTTAGAGATGAACCAAGACCTCGCTTTGGACTCATACGAGTCAGAGAATTTGTCATGAAAGATGCCTATACTTTTGACAGTGATTTAGAAGGTATGAACAAGTCTTATGATGCGATGTTTAACGCCTATCACCGTATTTTTAAACGTATTGGCTTAAACTATGTTGTCGTTAAAGCAGACACAGGTGTTATGGGTGGACTTCTTTCAGAAGAATTCCAAGCTCTATCAGAAATTGGTGAAGACATCTTAGTTCTAAATGAAGATGGATCATTCTCCAGCAATATTGAGGTAGCACCATGCTTAATAGAAGAGACACCTGTTGAAGAACCTTATCCAAAAAAAGTTGTCGATACTCCTGACGCAAAAACAATTGAAGAGGTTTCTGCATTCTTAAATCAAGATGTAAAGAAATTTGTCAAAACACTTGTATACAAAATTGATGGACAATTATACGCATTATTATTACGCGGAGATCATGAAGTCAATGAAACAAAGATTTTAAAACTACTTGAAGCAACTGAAATTGAAATGGCAGACTTTGAAGAAGTAGTACAAGCCACTAATGCGCCAGTCGGCTTTGCTGGTCCAATTGGATTAGATTTACCAATAATTGCCGATCAACAAGTATCAGTCATGTTTAACTTCACTGTTGGTGCCAATGAAAAAGATAAGCATATTATTAATGTAAATAATAGTGACTTTGAAGTTATTCACTCAGCTGACATTCGTAATATCAAAGAAGGAGATTTAACGACAGGTGGACAGAAAGTTCACTTTGAAAAAGGAATCGAAGTGGGCAACACCTTTAAGCTAGGCGATAAATACTCAAAAGCAATGGATCTGTATTATGCGGATGAAAACAACAAACTACAACCAGTTATAATGGGGTCATACGGAATTGGCATTGGACGTTGCTTAGCAGCAATCGTTGAACAACATCATACTGAAAAACATATTTTGTGGCCAAAAGCAGTCACACCAATTGAGGTCGCTATTGTTATCGCCAATATGAAGGATGAACAACAAGTTCAAGCTGCCAATCAACTATATGAGGCATTAAAAAAAGCGAACATCGATGTCATTTTAGATGATCGCAATGAACGCTTAGGTGTTAAGTTTAATGATATGGAACTAGTCGGTGCTTACACAAGAATAACCGTTGGCAAAGGAGTTAAGGACAACATGGTTGAACTTAAAACAATTGGCCAAGACGGATTTGATCTTGTTAGTTTGGATGAAGTTGTCGAAAAAATAAAAGAAATATTTGAGAATTAGGGATTATTTCTCTAATTCTTTTTTAACCTCATCATAGATATTACGCATCTCACTCATCAAGCCACTGAAAGCTGAACTGGACTTAGTTCTTTGTGATTGTCTTGGGTATTGTTGAACTGCTTTACGCTTATTTTTACTCGAGTCATACTCACGATATCTATTAGATTCAAAATTTTCTTGACTTTCTCTATATTTATCAGCAAAAGAAAGTTTTGATTCAAAGATAAGATGTGGTTGCTCATCAATGTCACCATCTTTCTCACGGATGAGTTCATCTAATTCAGGAGCATATTTAGGTTTAAACATATCTTCACCTCTTTCACCCTTATTTTACAACATTCTTGAAAGGAAATAAAATGGAAACTCTTCAATATAAGAACCAACTCTTTATTTATCACAAACAGTTATATAATTTAGGTTGCCATCATTTTTTTACTACCAAACCACTAGGATTTGGATTCTTTCGCGAATCAGAAGAAGATTTAATCAAAAACATGACATTAATCAGAGAAGCAATGAATACCCAGGCTCCTGTTTTCTATATGCATCAACAACATACAAATAAAATTATCGACATAAATAAAAGTGAGTTAATACCAACAAAACACGGGTATTTAAAAGAGAATGTTGACGGTCTTTATACCAACAAAACAAACCAACTTCTTTTAAGTACTTATGCTGACTGCACACCCTTCTTAATATTTGATCCAATCAATAAAGTCCAAGTCAATTGCCACAGTGGATGGCGTGGATATTTAAGTGAAATTCTATTAAATGCTTTAAATATGTTTGAAACAAATGACATACATGTTTTAAGCGGGCCACATTTATTGTTTGAAGATTTTGAAGTCGATTATGATGTCGCTAAACTATTCATTAAAAAATTTAGCCAAATAAAAAACCTCGTTATTCAACAAGGCTCTAAATATCATATTGACTTGAATAAAATTACGCACTACTTTTGTGATTTTAAAAAAATACCATTTGAAAATAGACATTTTATAAATCTATCAACACTGCAGGATCATCGACTTCATTCATTTAGAAAAGACAAACAAGAATTCAAACAAATGGCCTTAATATCGACTCTTGTCGATTAAATAATCAAAGACCTTAGTCACGCCAACAGCAATCAATATCACCCATATCGTAATCGCAAACAAACGATTCATATCTAAATCAAAACGTGCATATTGTAACTGACGCCCCAAACCTACCTGAATACTAACTAATACTTCAGAACTTACAACAACCTTTAGTCCTAATAACACAGCTGACCTACACAATGTTAAAAAAGATTCAAGGGATAAAGGAATAAATACTTTTAAAAGATTATCCATAGTAGAAGAGCCATAGATGACGATTGGATCTCGATAATCTTTTTTTATGCGATCAAACTGTTGTTGCAGTAAATCAACCATTAGAGGAATCATAACTAGTAGTGTAATAAGAATGATACTGTTATGAGGAGTTAGCCAAACTAAAGCCATTAAAATAATAGCAGCAGTTGGCACAACTCTTAAAATCATTAATAATTGATTAATAAAATTATCTAGATACTTATTCTTAAGTTTTAATACAACCAAAATGAAAGATACAAGAAGAGACATCACAAAAGCAATTAGAATTCGAAAGAAAGTCTGTCCTAAATGATTCCAAAAACTGAAATCCTGAAGTTGACCAAACATCTTCAAAAAGACCTCAACTGGAGCAGGTATCAAAATTGTGTTATCTACAAGAAGCGCTAACCCTTGCCATAACAATAAAACAACAACCCAAGAAAGAACAGACTTTTTCATTATTTAATAATTGAATCTTCGGATAACTCTAAATTGAACAACTCTAAGAACTTAGTCATTTCATCGACTTTATCACTAGCCAAAACAACATCAATTCCCATTTGATCAAAGACATTATACACAAGCTCACCACTAGGTATACCAAGCTTTTCTGTACTCAGTGAATCAACATCAGTTATAAACTGATCTTTATTATCAGTTACATGGTTTGTATAATCGACCATTGAATTAACTAACAAATCAACATCTGACTGACTCACATTTTCACTTACAAATAAAGCAGCTTGTGGGTAAGATTCGACTCCATTTTTTTCATTGTAAAGAGTTTGAACATTGGACACAACACTTAACTCAATTCCCTCTTGATTAGCCCTTCCCATCGTTGCCGCAACAAGTGGTTGAGCTAAAAGAGCAGCATCAACTTGATCTGAAAGTAATAAGGCTTGAGCCTCACTGATTGATGGAACCCAAACAACTTCAGCTTCAAATGGTAAATTTTCTTGAACATTCTTAAAGATTAACCCAGGAACTGCCATTTCACCAAATGCAGCCACTTTCTTAACATCCTCATTTCTTTGAACAACAAATAAATTACCCCAAGTTACTAAAGAATGTAAACGATATTTCGTTTTTTGTTGTGACATCAAATTGACACCTAAGTTTAAAGGCGCAATTATCACATCATACTCTTGATTTTCATTGACCAAGGCTGCTTGTAGATTTTCAGGTCCGCTCACTAATTCAATAGAGTTTTCTTCCTTAAGTAATTCTGGAATCAAAGCAACAGCCGGTGCACCAGTAGGTGAAAGAATCGATAACTCTTTATTAGGTGCTGATTGCTGACAAGCAACTAGAAATAAAGCAAGTATGGCTACAAGTATTTTCTTCATCAGCGTTTCTCCTTCACAGTTTGTGTAAACCAATCAATAAACTCATCAAGTGTGAACTCTAATTGTTCTTTAGAGCCATAAGGACGAATATTCACTGATTTACTTTCTGCTTCACGATCACCAATCACAATTTGGACTGGGATTTTTAACATTTGGGCTTCACGTAATCTGAATCCTAATTTTTCATTACGATCATCAATTTCAACACGAGCTCCAACCTCTTTTAATCTATTATACACCTCAGTTGAGTAATCTAAATGATTGATTGTATGAACAGGAATAATTGTTACTTGTTGCCACGCCAACCAAAGTGGGAATGCACCTTTATAACGCTCAACTAAATACGCAACAAAACGCTCCATCGTAGAAACAACGCCTCTATGAATAACTACTGGACGATGTTCATTCTTACCATCTTCACCAACATATGTTAATTCAAAGCGCTCAGGCAATAAGAAATCTAATTGAATCGTTGATAGAGTTTCCTCATTACCCATGGCTGTTTTAACTTGAACATCTAATTTAGGACCATAGAATGCGGCCTCACCCACTGCTTCTTCATACTCAAGTCCATAGGCATCAAGAGCATGCTTAACCATTGCTTCAGCTTTATCCCACATCTCATCATCATCAAAGTATTTTTCTTTATTTTCAGGATCACGATAAGACAATCTAAATGAGTAATCATCGATTTG